>Ga0224524_1000044_pt1 | contig 52127 bp, 43 predicted proteins | sample CFST75metaG_FD_179895 | JGI IMG/M metagenome (GOLD analysis project Ga0224524, IMG submission 179895) | Peat soil microbial communities from Stordalen Mire, Sweden - C.F.S.T75 | ecosystem: Environmental > Terrestrial > Soil > Wetlands > Peat | place: Sweden: Norrbotten County, Stordalen Mire... | reverse complement strand
GATGTCAGATGTATAATAATACGGTTGTTGATAATATTGCATTATATGAAGTTATAACTTGCTGGCCTGGACTCGCCAGTTCAAGCTTAATGAATTATAATACAATCACGCGGAATAGGGTCAATGCCTTACCACCAACTGAAGCTGTCAGTATTGATGAATTTTATCCTGTATTCCTGCATAATAATATTTACGGGAATGCCACAACTTATCAATTGTTGAATAAAATAGCTCAGGGTGGTACTAATGTTGATGCGCGCTATTGTTGGTGGGGAACTACCTCAACTACTTCTATTGATGGGGCAATCTGGGATTATTTTGATGATGGTATGTTAAGCATAGTAAACTATGCATCATTTAGAACTTCACCTGATACAACAGCTCCGGTCACTCCGCCGGTTAATGTCATTAAAACTGATATGGGTGGTGGTAATATTAAAATAACCTGGAATGCAAACCCTGATGTGGATATAGCAGGATACAAAATTTACTGGGGTTCACCTACGGGTTATTCATTTTCCCATTCTCTTAAAACAGGAAATGTTACAAACTATACACTAAGTGGTCATGCGATAACTGACACTATTGCTGTAACTGCATTCGATAATGACACAACAGGGATAAAAGATCAGTTTGAAGGTCATGAAAGCTGGTATACTTATGCTATTGGCAAGCCATCTCCTGTTTTCAGCGCTTCACCTCTTTCAGTGTGCCCTGGTGATACCGTGTATTTTACAGCCAGTACTCCTAATCTTTATCCATATGCAAACACCACATGGACATGGTCGTTTCCCGGTGGATCGCCTGCAATTTCAAGTTCTCAGCTACCTAAGGTTATTTATAACGCACCTGGCATCTATAATGTAAAACTAAAAGTTACAAATATAGCAGGCAGTGATTCTTTAACCTATAACAATTATATACACGTTAAAAGCCCAAGTTATAATACCATTTCACCAAACATATGCAACACCGGGTATTATACATCGCCCAGCGGAAATTATACATGGAGTAGCAACGGAACTTACCAGGACACAATCCCGAATCATGTGGGCTGTGACAGTATACTTACAATTCATCTTACTTTAAATTATGATTCATATAATACAATAAACCCTGAAGCATGTCGAAGTTATACATCACCCAGCGGAAACTATATTTGGACAGCTTCTAACTCATATTTTGATACTATTCCGAATCATGTTGGTTGCGACAGTGTAATAACAATTAATCTTACTGTTTATAATTTAGATACCAGCATTACACTCGCCGGAAATACGCTTACTGCGAATGCTGCCGGTGTTGGTTATCAATGGTTGAATTGCGGAAATGGATATGCAGTTATTTCAGGGGAAACGAACCAATCATTCTCTCCTGTTGTTAGCGGCAATTTCGCTGTACAGATCACACAAAGTATTTGTATCGATACTTCTTTATGTCACCATATTGTTATAGTTGGTTTGGAAGATTTAGATCAAAGTGCAATGGTTAATATTTACCCGAATCCTGCAAAGGAATATTTTACAGTTATATTGGATAAATCTTTAAAAGGATATGAAAATTTACAGATTAAGTTGTATGATTTGCCAGGAAAAGAACTAAAAACTCTAAAGATTAAAAATAATGAGAAGATAAGCAGGAGTGGATTGTCGAATGGAGTTTATTTTTATGAAATTTTTGATGGCAGCACATTTTTGAAGAGAGGAAAGATCATCATGGAATAAAAATAAAATTTTAATAGTGAAAAAGCAGGAAGCTAACTCCTGCTTTTTTTATGTTCACGACTTTTTATTTTCTGTCAGGATTATTTAATTTATAATTTATTTTCCCAAACACAAATCCTAACGTTCCGCCAAGTATCAATGTCATGACCGAAATAGGAATAAGGTTTGCCGGTTCTTTTCGGCCAATGAGAATTGCGCAGGGCAGGAGTGTAAGGAAGGAAAACAAAATTCCTTTTACTACCGGATAAATTTTTATTTCAGAAACAGAAAGAAAAAAACCAATTACCATCCACATACTGAATGCCGATAAATCCGCATCGATGGGCAACTTTTGAATACTCATTGGAATAACATCGATAGTGCCTGCAATTGCACCTAGTATGATCCCGATTATGATTTTATTTTTCATAAGCTGGTAAATAAAAAATTAATTTTTTGGTTTAATTTTTACATTAATTTCTTTTGAAGTTTCGCCTGCATACCAGTCTCCATCTCCATTTGAAAATTGAGGATTCTGGAAAGTAATTGTTGTATCCAGATCCTTGTAACTTCCATTAAGTGAATCATCAATATCACGAAAGTGAATGTTAAATGTTTGAGTTTCCGGAAATGCATTTGCCTGAACGGAATAACTTCCATTTGCATTGCTGGAAGTGGAATCCAATGTAATATTAACCTTTATATTTGGTATCGGAACATCAGTACTGTCCGATACAATATAACCAGTTATAATAAATTTTGCTGATGGGGTTCCGTATTCAGCAATGGGAGTCCCATATTCAGCATTATTACATCCGGTTTGAATACCGAGAATTCCTAATATAATTGAAAGGATAAAGCTGTATTTTGATAAAAGAATTTTTCTGATTCTTTTCATAATAGATTTTTATCAAATTTAAATTATTCTAAAAGCTGAAACAAATATTTATGTGAAAATTTATTTAGAATAATTCTTTATAAAGATATTCTTATTGATTAACTTTGCAGTTGAATTCAGTGTTCAATAAGGATTTAAGTAGTATTTTTTAATTGTTAAAAATTGACTAATCAGGACAATAGATGAGTTTAGATGGAATAAAGCGGATTGAACTCAAAGTCGAGGGGATGGATTGCACAAATTGCGCTCTCGGTATCAGGAAGCAACTTGAGAAAGATGGTTTTCAGGATGTGGATGTGAATTTTGCTACAGCAGAAGTCAGCTTTGTAAATGTTGATAAATCAAAACTGGAATCAGCCAAGAACAGAATCATCTCTATGGGTTATACTGTTGTTGAAGAAGGTGAAGTATCGTCCGTAAATTTCTTTACAATTGAAAAAAAATTCATAATCTCATTGGTTTTTACCTTGCCACTTCTGTTTGGAATGTTTGTTCCATTGCATATATTTCACAATCCATATTTCCAGTTATTTCTTACCATACCTGTTTTCACTATTGGCGTTTTTCATTTTGGCCGAAGTGCATTTCAATCTATCAGGGCAGGAGTGCCGAACATGGATGTCCTCATTATCCTTGGTTCCTCTGCTGCCTTTATATACAGCCTTTATGGAACACTGAATAATTTGGGAATGAATTATCAGTTTTATGAAACAACAGCCACTATCATTACCTTGATACTGGGTGGTAATCTTTTAGAGCATCGTTCTGTAAAGCGCACTACATCTGCCATTGATGATCTTGTAAAACTTCAGAAAATAAAGGCAAAAAGAATTTTATCGGCAGGAAATAACGAAACGATTGAAGAAGTTGATGCAGCTAAAATTGTTGTTGGTGATTTCATTCTTATAAATTCAGGTGATAAGATACCCGTGGATGGTGATATTTACTGGGGTCACGGAAGTCTGGATGAATCCATGATTTCTGGTGAAAGCCTGTTAATTGATAAATCAACTGGCGAGCGTGTTATTGGAGGAACCATACTTGCTGCGGGAAGTATCAAGATGAAAGCAATGGCAATTGGCAAAGAGACAGTACTGGCCCAGATTATTGAAATGGTGAAGCAGGCCCAGCAGGATAAACCCCGCATGCAGAGCCTTGCCGATAAAATTTCTGCAATATTTGTCCCGCTCGTAATTGGTATTGCTGCTTTGACTTTTCTTATTTCATATTTTATAGTCTCCATGGAATTTCAGCATGCCCTAATGCACAGCATTGCAGTACTTGTAATTGCTTGTCCCTGCGCACTTGGTCTTGCTATTCCCACGGCTGTGGTTGTTGGTATTGGCAGAGTTGCGAAGAATGGAATTCTTATAAAAGGAGGCAGTACCCTTGAAAAATTTGCAGGAATAAAGAGAATTGTTTTTGATAAAACCGGCACGTTAACCACCGGAAAGTTTGAAGTGAAAAAACTTTATAGCAATGGAATTTCCGAAGAATATGCAAAATCATTATTGCTCAGTCTTGAAAAGCATTCTTCGCATCCAATAGCAAAATCAATAGTTTCGGCGTATGATGGAATACAGTTGATTGAATTTTCATCTGTCACAGAAAAAAAGGGGATGGGTATGGAAGCAACTGACAATGCGGGAAATTTCTATCAAGCCGGATCTTATTCAGTGGCATCTCACCTAACAACTGATGATACACATACAGTATACATGACCATGAATGATAAACTAATTGCATGGCTCGATATTGAGGATGAAATTAAACATGATGCGGCTGAAACTATTCGTTTTTTGAAATCGAAAGGAATAAGGACGGTCTTACTTAGTGGTGACAGAAAACTGAAATGTGAAAAACTTGCAAATGAGCTTGGAATAGAGGAAGTGTATGCAGAAAAACTTCCCGAGGAAAAGCTTCGCATTATTGATGAATTCACAAAAGCCGGTGATACAGCCATGGTTGGTGATGGTATTAATGATGCTCCGGCTCTGGCAAAAGCAACCGTTGGCATATCATTAAGCAACGCGACTCAGGTAGCAATAAAATCAGCCCAGATTATTTTGCTGAAAGGAAATATAAGTCTTCTGCCAAAGGCATGGTCAATTAGTTATGTAACCTTGCTTACAATAAAGCAAAATCTTTTCTGGGCGTTTTTCTATAACATCATTGCAATTCCTATTGCTGCCGCAGGTTTCCTGGATCCTATGATTGCCGCAGCTTCCATGGCATTTTCCGATATTTTTGTGGTTGTAAATTCCTTGCGATTAAGAAATAAAAAAATCTGATATTTTAATTCTTAATCAACTAAAGAGCCCCGATTGCATTTGCAATCGGGGCTCTTTAAATTTATCGTTTCCTTATTCAGAAACTCTCTTGGCTTCAACAGGAAAATATTTATTAATGAAATAGTCATCATAATAATCAGCGTAATATCCGACACGGTCGAACATTGCATCAATTTCGCTTTGGCCAAGTCCATCTAATTCACGAATTGATTTAACATAAGTTCAGTTTTCATGTTTTGTAATAGCACAGGCATACAAATCATGATTAATCTGCAGAACTTCCTCGTAAAATTCAAGTTTTTTCTCAGCTGGTATTTCACAAACAGGTCCCATTATCTGGATGTAACCATAATCCTGGTCCTGTGTTTTCCATACATCCACCCAAACTGAGGCTGAGCCTTTTTTCAGATTCCATTGTCCTGGTTTCTCTCCTCTGCATACTGCTGGGTCCACTCCAAGATTTCTTATAACATTTTCTACAAGGTCGTAATAAGTTTCAATTGATTCCATTTGTATATTGACTTTTTAGAAGTTTATGAATACTGATTATTATTTCATTTCTTATTTTTCTGAAATCTTGATATCTTTAGGTATTTCAAATTTCTCAGCAGGAACTGAAGCATTTTCCACTATTTTGGTTGCTGTAACTTTTGCAATGATTCCGGCCATATTTATTTCAGATTTTAATGCAATGCCATTCCATACGCAATAGGTTGATTTCATTTTCAGGGTTGGATCATCCATTGTGTATTTATCGCAGGTTTTGCCCATAACATCCTCTGTACCCTGTTTTGTAATCTTCATTTGCTTCATCATTTCATCAGTAAGATTGTTGAAATCAATATCCTTTTGTTTTCCGGCTGAACTAACTTTTGTTTTTGTGCCTGTCTTTTTAGTCATATCAAGGTTATACATAAAACCATCCTTGGTAATTGTCATCTGGTGTAATTTTATTCCCATCATATCACCAGTGGTTTCAACACATTCTTTATTGCCAAAATCATCAAAATAAATTGTCATATCCTGGGTCATACCTATGGTTTCACTTGTCATAGATACAATACCAGATTTCATCTTGTACTTGCCACTAGCGGCAGCGGAAGTTTCTTTGGTACTGTCTTTGGTTTTTGTTGAGTCAGTGCTGTCAGTCTTTTTGCCACCGCCTGAGCAGGAAACAAAAGAAATTAATGCAACTGCAGTTGCGAAAACGAATAGTTTTTTCATGTGATTTGGGTTTTGGTTTATTTTATAAAAGTATAAATTTTTTGAATCGTAAAAAAGCACCATCCGTTTATTTTCGAAAGGTGCTTTTCTAAAAGAAATACTAAATTACATTTTTATAAATTCAACACGCCTGTTTTTGGCTTTGCCTTCAGATGTAGTGTTTGGTGCAACTGGTTCGGCTTCACCTTTCCCGTCAGTTTCCATTCTTGAATTATCGATTCCGAATTCTTTGTTTAATGCTGCCTTTACTGCAATAGCGCGATTCTTGGAAAGTTCAAGGTTTGTTGCATTGTCACCGTCACTGTCAGTATATCCAACGATTTTTATTTTTACTGTTGGATTTTCAGTAAGTACTGCTGCTATTTCTTTTAATGAACCATACGATTCGCCCTTCACAACATCTTTACCGCTGTCGAAATAAATTCCATAACTTACAATCTTGCCATCAGTAAGGAGTTTGCTGCGCATATCAGGAGCACCCACTGCTACGCGGATATTGCTTATAAGAGGTGTTCCGTCTTCAAATCTTATTTTATTAAATTTCACACCCGCATCTATACCTTTAGGCAAATCAAATATTTTAACCTCGTCCTGGTAAACTCTTATCCTGGATTTTTGAACCCAAACAGAAATATGATACTTCTGACCAACTTTTTGTGTCATTTCTTCTTTCATTCCAGTAAGCCTGTCCCTTCCATCGGAATAGTAACATGTGATATAATTATTATATTCAAACTGCACAAAAACCCCTGCTTTACCTGGCTGAGATCCGGGATCAAATTCATTTGGTTTTTCACTGCTTATTAATCCAAAAGTATAACTGGACTGGTTATCGCTACTCAATTGAGGTACAACATCAAATTCTATGGTGTAGTTTTCCGGAAGTGTCAAAGGCACGTCATTCCACATGCATGTGCTGCTGCTGGTAAGTTTTAGCCATTTACCGGTAAGCAAATTCGTTGTCATAACTTCAGCAGATCCATTGGTGTTCCATGATGCAGGAAAATCACCTACAGCTGTCTGAGAGAAATCTTCATAAAATAAAACGTCACTGCCAGGTATAAAATCAAATTTGGAATATGATGTAAGCACAGGATCGGTTTTAGTTGTAGCTGTCGTCCCTGTTGTACTGGATCCGTCACCTGATTTGTTTTCAGTTGAGGTGGAATCTGCTGATGTATTATTATCTTTTTTATTCTTGTCTTTTTTCTTAAATACATTTTCGGCTTTGTCAAGACCTTTGTCAATTCCCTGGCCAACTTTGTCATTGGCTCTGTCGGAAGCTTTGTCTTTTGCTGTATTAAGTGGGTTTGTTATCTGACCCTTAACAAGAATCGTAAATGCGATAAATGCAATCAATAAGGACAAAATTCTCATTCTCTTCATGATAGTATGTGTTTTATGATTATTCATTTGCAAATATATAAATATAATTTATCGATTAATTAGCTTTTTTACCAATTTAACTTTTTCTTAGCATAATTATCTATGAATTTTTTCAGGCGATAAGAAACCTGAATAGTAAAATTGGTTGTAGAATATAATTGTTGAAAAAGTGTCAATTAATTCTTTAAAAATACAATATTGTTATTAATAATTTTATAAATTTGCGCTTTAGAATACCTATAGATGTTAAGATTTTTAAAGGTTTTACCACTTGCATTAATTGCCTGTTTATATACAACAGTATTATCAGCACAAGTTGACGTGAAATTGTCACTGACTGAAAATACTTCAAAGCAGGCTTTCTTTTGTTCCATATGCGGACAAAAAATGAATGTGCTGGCTGCAAAGAAAATTAGTGACAACAATGCTGAGTTCAAGTTTGCATCAGGCTTGCCAAAAGGGATTTACAGAATTTATATTTCCGACAGCTCATTCTGCGATATTATTGTCGACAGGGACAAAGAAATAATTCTTAATTCAAATGCCACCTCTTTGAACGACAGTATGAAAGTGCTGAAAGGAGAGGATAACAGGGTTTATTACACTTACCTGCAATACAAAAATAATGAATTGTATAATCTCAATAAAACTATCAGCACTGTAAAACCTTTAGGTCTTAAAAAACAAAATCCATTACTTGATGACAGGGTGAATTTTATTAAAGGTGTTGAAACCTACAAAATACAGAGGTTTGCCGACAGTATCATTTATAAGGATTCAACCTTGTTTGTTTCTAAAGTTATAAAGGCACTGCTGATACCGAACCTCAATCTTTGGCAGATTAAACATCCTGAAGAAAAGAAATATGGCAATGATGTTGAATTTCTGCTAAATCATTTTTTTGACAATATTGATTTTTCTGATACGGCTTTTCTCAGAACGGAATTCTTTTACAGAACCATCAGTTATTATATTGAGAAACTTGCTTTGCCACGAAATGTGATTGGTTTCAATGTTGCAAATGAACTTATACTTAACCGTGCAAAAGCAAATTCGAGCGTTTATAAATATACATTGTCACTGCTTTTTGATATTTATGAAAACACACAACTTGAAGATGTGTTTGTAAAACTTTATGATGATTATCTTTCAAAGCAAAAGGATGCAGTATCAGAGGAAAAATATTCTTTTTTAACAAATAAAATCAATATTATAAAAAGCCTTAAAGCCGGCACTCAGGCTCCTGATGTCAGCGGAAAGGACACTTTGGGTAAAGTAATTAAGCTCTCGTATGTAAAATCAACATTTACATTAATTATGTTCTGGACATCTGCTACCAAAAATGTGGATGAAACAATTATGCAGTTCAATGATCTTTATACAAAATATAAGGAATACGGCTTCCAGATTTATGCAGTATGCCTTGATACCAGCGATGTTAAATGGAAAGCGATGTTGAGGAAATTGAAACCTCAATGGATTAATGTAATAGATACACAAGGTTTGACAGGGCCGGTTTCCAAACTTTACAATACATGGGCTCTGCCTTCGCTTTATATGATTGACAGTAAAATGACAATAGCAGCAAAACCCATGAATGTGGACTACGTTAAAAAAGAATTTGAAACTGCTTTTAAAAAGTGAAGCAATTTGGCATTGAAGGTAAATCATGTCAATTGATAAATAATTAACAGATAGCTTGATTTTACTTTTTTGATTTATTATATTGCAAGGTTAATTCGTTTTAGTTGAAAGATTGATGAGGAAATTTTTACGCATCATAATTATTTTTATACTCTTCTTTCGCTGTATAGCAGGCTATTCACAGCATACTGTTATTCATGATGTTCCATGGTCGTCAGATACTGTGGGCATGTGGGGATCAGGTTCTACTGCATGGAGCATAAATCAGATTGATACGCTTGTTGATTTTACCATAGGCCCTTTCGGCAATACATATTCGTACGTCACAAACCTTCCCTGGCCCATTGATGATTCTGTCGGAGTGATATTCGACTACGGTGCTTATGTTGATATGCAGATGGTTTTCGAGATGGTAGGCTGGAGCGGAGGCGCAGTAAAGGTGAACTATCCGACCAAAATTAAAATGGATTTCCCGCCTAATGGTTCCTTCTCAAATGGCAGTTGGGTTACAATTCCTTCTGAATACAGGGAACAGGATACCGTTGTGCATCCCACTGATAATGACAACTGGGACATTTATGCCAACTGGCCCGACGCAGGAAAAATTGAATTATTCGTAAACCTTGATGTACAGGCCAACCTGGATCTTATTTATTCCAATCCTGCTGATCCTTTCAACATCACATGGGATACATTGCACATCATACAGCCTATCAACATTGATTTAGACACCTTTGATATTTTTCTTGTCGACCTTGTGCATAATGAATATGTGATTCCTTGGGTTGCCTATCATACGGATCCTTTTACAGGGAGTACGGTGATCGATTCTGTTTACTTTTTGCATGATTCGCTGGGATGGCCGCTGGTGTTCCCGCAGATTTTTTATAACCTTATTGGTATAACGGGAAATATTTCCATTCCGAATATTACTAATTACACCAAATGGATTTCAAATGAACAGAGGCTCTACACCTGGGGCAAAGATCCGTATTTATTCATCAATCTTGATCTGGTGAAATTTATCCAGGTGATGTGTCATTATTTGTCGTATATACCGTCGCTGCAGGGCCTTGAATCGGTGAGCCAGGCAATATCCTACGAGGAGGGGGATACCAGCATTTATCTCTTTACTGATCCAATATCGGGCGAGGATTTTTCTGTTAATCTTGAATGGGACTTACTTGATGCAAACCTGCTGTTCACAAATACCATGAACCAGACCCTGAGTTTTGAAGACAATAAAGAGTACTCTATTTTTGGAATACCGATTCCACCAAAGCATTATCCCAATGTGTGGAATATTTTCCAATTTCCTGTGTCAGTGGATTATGAAGTGCTGGATACTATGGGTACCGTGATAGAATCTGGAAATTCCGACAGTGTAAAATTTGGATCTGATTATGATTTGCGATTGCGACTGCCTTGTTATGACTACGATTCGCTGCCAGTGACCATCACACATACTATTGACCCATGGTTAACAAACATGGTGAGAGACAGCATAGATGTTGATTTTTATATAAAAGTTCTTGATATTGCATTCAGTGTTGGTACACCATCCAACCCGATTTATTCGTTTGCCTATATTCTTTATCAGGATACTTTAAATCTGGGAACATTTGCAGGGCCGCCACTTTACGGGCCACCTATCTTCATGCCATGGCTCATAACCGGAAAATTTAACGACACTACTTTCATTCCCAATGAATATTTAGTTCCGTCAAATCATCCGTTGGATGACTCAATAACCTTCACCAATATTCAATGCTTTGGAACAAATACCGGAAGCGCAACAGTGATAGCCTTAGGCGGAGCACCTCCATACACATACCAATGGTCGGATGGAACGACGATTATTTCTACAAATGCTACAATTACAAATCTTGCTGCTGGTTCATATTTTGTAACTGTTACTGATGCCAATGGCTGCGAGGTAAACGATTCTGTCACGTTAGTTAATATAAATCCACCAATCCATACTTCGCATACATCGGTAAATGTATTATGTCATGGTGATAATACCGGATCGGCTGTACTTACTGTTACAGGCGGAACTCCTGCCTATCAGTACGCATGGTCACCGAATGTTGGAACTGGTCCAACCATCATAAATCTATATGCAGGCACATATTACGTGACTGTGCTTGATGATGCCGGCTGCACTGCTTTGGATACTGTCTCAATAACTGAACCTGATTCAGCCCTGATAATTTCTGTAGTGAATGTGACTAATGTTACTTGTTACAATGGAAGCAACGGCACAATTGATATATCTGTTGAAGGTGGAACACCTCCATATTTATATCACTGGTCAAACGGATTTACCACACAGGATCAAAATAACCTTGCTGCAGGAAATTATATTATTACTGTTTCAGATGCGCATAACTGCAATGCATACGATACAGTCAGCATCACACAACCAGATCAGATTTTTGCACATGTCCACAATTATAAGTTGTGCCTGGGGCAAACGATAGCAATCGGTGTTGATTCAACTACAGGGGGAACACCTCCATATACCTATGTTTGGAATACAGGTGCCACCGCTTCAAGTATTTTAATTTCACCGGTTTTAACTTCGAATTATACGGTTTATGCAGTAGATGCAAATGGTTGCCCCGGAATTGTTTCCACTATACTTGTTGAAGTTACAAAAGCTATGACAATGCAGCTGACTGCAGCTGATGACAGCATCTGCATCGGCGATTCAGCGCAGATATTTGCCAACATCAATGGAGGAGGAGGACCACCGTACATTATAACGTTAAATACAGGACAGTCGGGAACAGCACCACTTACAGTGGTTCCAACTATGACAACCACGTATGTGGCCACTGTTTGGGATACATGTCATTATGCAAGCATACAGGATACCATAACTATTTACGTATTACCTCGGCCTGTTGTAAGTTTTACCGCTGATCCTACCGATGGATGCCAACCACTCAGTGTGCAGTTTTCTGATAATTCAATGGAGCCGAATTGCACCTATTCATGGGACTTTGGAGACGGTACAAGTGGAATTACAATGCAAAATCCGCCGCATACCTATTATCAGAACGGAACTTACACCGTTACACTTGATATAACATCTCAATATGGATGCCCGAATTCAATGACAGTGAACAATATGATTCATGTGTGGCCAAAGCCATCTGCTGCATTTGTCACCAGTCCTTCAATTACGTCAATGCTTGACCCACTGGTATTCTTTAATAATGTTTCTTCTACCACTTATAGCAGTTACTGGAATTTTGGTGACGGCTCCACTTCACTTGCTACTGACCCGAGTCATCATTTCCCGGCTGCTGATACATTTAATATAATGCTTGTGATTACTTCCGATCACGGCTGCCTTGATACCGCATATGACCAGGTACTGGTAAAAGAAATATATACTCTCTATATTCCAAATGCCTTTACTCCAGATGACAACGGTGTTAATGATGTATTTTTGCCTGTGGGAAACCTTATAGATCCTGATCATTACGAGATGATGATCTTTGATCGCTGGGGCGAGATGATTTTTGAGACGAGGGATGTGCACAAAGGCTGGGATGGATCAGTAAATGGTGATCCTATAAAGGATGATGCCGTGTTCGAATATGTTATTATTTACAAAGATCGCGACGGACTTAATCAGAAAAAGATCGGCAGCGTTACCTTGTTGCATAATGCAGCATATTAAAATTAATTCTAATTTGGTTTTTTATTATTTCAAAATTTCATTGTGAAAAAAATCATACTGATTGGACTTGTTGTTTTTTCGCTATATTCATTTAAGGATGATCCTAAAGAAAAGCTTGTTGGAACATGGGTGGAATTTTGGGGAACAGGCGATAACTCAAGTGTAAAATACCATGATACTACTTTCATAATTTTATCCGCCAATGGCGAAATAATTATGAAGCAGATAAATAATAAGAATTATATTTATGATAAAATAAATTTCGACGGGACTTATTTATATTTTACTCTCGTAAACACTGTTGATCCCAATGAAATATTTTATGTTTTATATAAAATGAAATTAAGTTGTGATGGCAATTGTCTTGAAGGGAATATTACAAATTCGAAGAATGCAACTGACCAGGTAAGATGGGAGAAAATATTGGGAAAATGATTTTTCTGATTTTATTACTGAATTATAATGCAAGAATGCGGATTGCTTTTAACGACTAGCAATCATTTTTCTATATTCATTCCCCCATTATTCTTATTAATTTACATGACAAGATTTATATTTTATTAATCTCACCGAATAAAATCAGTAATTAATTTTTCTAACTATTGTGTATTTTAGAAATTTCATGTAGGTTTGTCACAAACTAAGTTCATTGTAATATTATTATAAATTGAAATAAAAAATATATGCAAAAGCAATTATTAATGGGTGATGAAGCAATAGCGCAGGGTGCTATTGATGCAGGTTTGTCGGGGATTTATGCATATCCCGGTACGCCTTCAACGGAGATAACAGAATATGTGCATGCGTCAAAAGAAGCAAAGGATAAAGGAATTAAAGCCTCCTGGGCTGTAAATGAAAAGACAGCAATGGAGGGAGCACTTGGTATGTCATATGCCGGAAAGCGCACCATGTGCTGTATGAAACATGTAGGGCTCAATGTTGCAGCTGATCCATTCCTGAACTCCTCTATTACCGGAGCGAACGGAGGTTTTATTGTGGTATCGGCAGATGACCCTTCCATGCATTCCTCGCAGAACGAGCAGGATTCGCGTGTTTACGGAAAGTTTGCAATGGTGCCGATCCTTGAGCCTACCGATCAGCAGGAAGCTTATGATATGGTTCATTATGGTTTTGATATTTCAGAAAAATATGGAATCCCTGTAATGATTAGAATTACAACCCGCCTGGCACATTCAAGAGCCGGTGTGGCCCGCAAAGCACAACGTGAGCAGAACGCAGGAAACCTTCCGAAAAACCTGAGACAATTTGTGTTGCTGCCCGCAATAGCCCGCAAACAGTATAAAGATCTTTTGAATAAACAGGATAGTTTTGAAAAAGAATCAGAGGAAGCCGGTTTCAATAAATATTATGGTGGAACTGATAAAAGCCTTGGTATTATTGCCTGTGGTATCGCATTTAATTACCTGATGGAAAATTATCCTGACAGGAAAGTTCCTTATCCGGTGCTAAAATTAAGTCAGTATCCGTTACCGAAAAAGTTCATTGAAAAAATAACTTCTGAATGTAAGGAAGTTCTTGTGATGGAAGACGGATATCCAGTTGTTGAAGAATTATTAAAAGGATTTCTTGGTAAAGGCATCAAAGTAAAAGGCCGTCTCGACGGCACTTTGCCAAGAGACGGGGAACTGAATCCGAATATAGTTGGCGTTTCTTTAGGCAAACCAGATACCAAAGGGCAGGATGTTCCTTCAATTGTTGTAGGACGCCCGCCATCATTGTGTGTTGGCTGTTCTCACATTGATTCTTTTTTAGGATTGAATGAAGCGTTGAAAGATTATTCGTCTGGAAGAGTTTTCTCCGATATTGGGTGTTACACATTAAGTGCATTGCCTCCTTATGAATCTATCAATTCATGTGTGGATATGGGTGCTTCCATCACTATGGCCAAAGGAGCTGCTGATGCAGGAATCATCCCGGCTGTAGGAGTTATAGGAGATTCAACTTTTACTCATTCAGGAATGACAGGATTGCTCGACTGTGTAATAGCAAAATCACCTGTCACCATTTTTATTCTTGATAACTCAACAACCGCAATGACAGGTGGACAGCCATCAGCTGCTTACGGTCGACTGCTTGACATTGTAAAGGGCCTTGGTGTGGAAGAAGATCATATAAAAGTGATGAAGCCACTAAGGAAATACCATGAGGAAAATGTGAAAATCATCAAGGAAGAACTTGCATACAATGGTGTTTCAGTGATAATACCACAACGTGAATGTGTGCAGACTCAAAGTAAACGAATGAGAGAAAAATTTAAAAAATAAGAAACCAATGAAGATAGATATAGTGATCGCCGGTGTTGGCGGACAAGGCATAGTATCCATTGCAACAGTTATTGGATTTGCTGCAGTAGATTCAGGATTATTTTTAAAACAGTCAGAAGTGCATGGTATGAGCCAGAGGGGAGGAGATGTTTCTTCAAACCTGAGGTTATCCGATGGCGAAATTTATTCTGATCTTATACCAAAGGGAACGGCTGATATGATCATTTCAGTTGAACCAATGGAGTCGCTGCGCTATTTGCCAATGTTATCACCTAAGGGCTGGCTTGTTACAAATACCAAGCCTTTCATAAATATTCCGAATTATCCTGAGATGGATGTCCTGATGGCAGAAATAAAAAAATTCCCTCGTCATATTGCGATTGATGCGGATAAAATTGCTGAAGAGTTCGGTTCTGTAAAATCAGCAAACATGGTAATACTGGGTGCTGCATCGCCATTTATCAACATGCCTTTCGAAAAACTGGAAAATGCAATAAAAGCAATATTTGGCAGAAAAGGTGATGATGTGGTTGAATTAAATCTGAAATGCCTGCGAGCAGGAAGAGAATTCGCACAAAAAAGTATTTAATAAAAGCTGAAAATGAGAGCCCTGAATAATTCAGGGCTTTTTATTTTGGTCAATAATTTTTCTTGTGTGAATAATTTTATATTTTTGCACACCAATTTAAATAATGGCGGGGTAGCTCATCCCGATAGCTATCGGGAGTTAGAGCGTCGGATTCATATCTGCCAGTTGGCGGACTCGAGTTCAAAAGAGTAAAATTTAAATAATGGCGGGGTAGCTCAGATGGTTAGAGCGTCGGATTCATAACCCGGAGGTCACGAGTTCAACTCTCGTCCCCGCTACAAGCGATGACAATCCAGAAAAAACTTCTGGATTGTTTTTTTTATGCCCTTCTGAAACCCTTGCTATTTCTTGAACTAACGAAAAAACAGAATTGACTTTTCTGGTTAGATATACCCTGTTTTTCATATCCAATGACACACCGCCAGGAAACACCAGTTCCTGAATTTTCTTTTTAACCACCGTATCCTTGAACTGCCAGTATTTATAGATGTTTTGAATAATATCAAGAGAGATATCAATATAATTTTCGAGGTTAGATGTTTCAAGATTAATTTCGTTCATTTGTTTAATAACATCGCTCCTTTGAATAAGCAATTCATTTTTGACTTCCTCATAAGTTTCCTTATCAATTTCCCCAAGAGCCCACCTTTTGTTTAACTTTTTTAGATTAGCATTACAATCCTCTAATATTTTATCATAATTTATTGTTGAGGATGCATTGGATTCATTTATTATTTCAAATGTCCGCTTTAACTGATCCTTAAACGGGGCTACTGCTAAGCTATTTAAAGAAAAACTTTCCAACAGATTACCGTACATATCGTGTGCACCAACAGTTCTTGATTTTTCCGTACTATTTGCATTTATACTGACTCCATTGCATTTAAGACATCTGTAATAATGAAGCTTTTTAGCCTTAACTTCATATCCCACAAGCCTCGAACCACAAGTGTTACAAATCAGATGTCCGTTCAATGGACGATCATTATTTTCTTTTTCTTGCTTGTACCCATGATGATTACCATTTAATATCTCCTGTATCACAAGAAAATCTTTCTCACTAACCATCTTTTCCCACTTTCCATGAACTACCTTCCCTTGAAGCATGTTATGTGCACAGATACCGCAATAGAAAGGATTTCGCCACATCTTTGAAAGCTGCTGTTTTGAAATCAGCATTCCCAAAAGTTCAAGTCTTTTTTGTATAGAATTGTCCTTTTCTCCCTGTAATTTCCATACCCAAGCCTTTTGAAGCAGCTTTCCATCTTTGTTCAAAATTATTTCCTGATGCTTACGTATCTTGGAAATATCTTTTACCCTTGGCCCGTATTGGTCATATCCTCTGGGTACATTGCCCAGCCAGTTACCAGCTTCAAGGAATTTTCTCATTCCGGGTACGGAAACTTCCAGCTTGTTCAAAGTTTCCTCTCTTGCTTTCAGTAGCTTGTTATAAACAGCAAGTTTTCCTCTTTCAGTTGAAGTGTTTTCACCAGTGGACACTTCAATCAGGTGTACGCCTAGTATTTCCACAAGTTCGACCGCAAGCGCTATTCCTGAGCCACCTGTGCGTGAGAAACGGCTCATAATAAATATCAGAATAGCATAAGGTTTTTTTCGGGATTTTTTAACTTCTTTAATCAAACGGGTAAATTCCTTTCTTGTAAAATCACCGCTGGCGCTTTCGTATGTGCCACCAAACCGTTCGGTGATTAGATAGCCGTTTTTCTTTGCGAATGCTACCGCTGCTTCTTCCTGATTTTTCAGACTGTAATTATCCGCCTGTTCCTTTGTAGAAACACGGGTGTAAAGCATTACGTTTTTATTATTTTGCAGGATAGTTTCACCACCCTTTGCAAAACTTTTAAATACTTCCAGATCCATTGCCTTATTTATTACTGATATTTGATTTATATATTGACCAGCATAATAATGATAACTGATATAATTCTTCAGTAACTATTTCCGCATCATTATCGTTGATATTTTCAAAGCCTTTATATTTCCTAAGTTCCGATATGGTTAATTTCCTCTCTTTTTTAGGCAAGCCGCTTTGGATTTCTTCTTCTGAACACATTGTATTTCCAAATGTGCCTGCACCAGATTTTTTCTATTTGCATTCGTATTTCCAGTCCGCCTGATTTTTTCAGTACGATTATTTTAGTTTTTCTTTAGTTACAAAATTTGAAACAACAATATTTCCGTTCTCGGTTTTCATGCTTATATCCTGATATCCTCTGCTGAGAAGAACTTCCGATAAGCGAGCCTCTGCATGAATCTTTCTTTCTTTGGTTACTTCAAGCATAAATGGCTTTTCATCCTTAAACCTGATAGTAATTGATTTTGCTTTTCCTTCTCTTACCAGCGATAAGATGTGAGATTCATTTTCATTAAGAATATTATTATCCCGGATAAAATTAAAATGAGCTTGGTTTAAAATGAATTTTCTGAAAAATTTAGTAAGAGAAATTGAAATAAATGATTCTCTGTCAAAATCTATTTTGTTCATCAGTTCTTCATAGACTGTTTCGTCTTTTTCTGTTTCAAAAAGAGGTATTAAATTTCCTCTGACATCAATAAGTAGTTTTATTTCGTCACGATAAAAAATGAAACTATTTATAAATATGTTCAAAAGGTTATAAGATAAAGGTAGCTTCCGTTTTCCTGTATTTTCAAATTCATTTGTGAAAACTTCAGTAAATTGTATTTTCAAAATTTCATCTTTGAACTTAATCTTATTCAACCTTTTCAGAACTTTATCTTTTTCCTTTTGGGTGATGCTTCGGAAATAGTCAGTGTAATCGAGTGGTTTAAAAAAAATCTCTTTTAAATCTTTAATATTATTAATGGAATATCCAAACTCCCGGAGTTCTCTGACAAGAAAAAACCACAGAAGTTCTGAAAAATTGAAACGGTATGTGCTGTTTTCTGTACGAGGTTTAGCAGGCATCAATCCCATTTCGTTCCAGTAATTCATAACTCTTGAGCTGATACCTATATCCTGTATCACAAAATCCTGGGTAAAATTTAAATCAATGGTTTTTGCAAGCCCTTCCGTCAAGGTAATGGAATCAATTGGCTCAAGAATAGTGTCAAGATAAAATTTCATATAATTTCTACTTTACATAATAGTGCTTCAAAGATAATGTATTTTACGGTTATGTAATATAAATTTTGAATATAATTATTAACAAAACGATATATATCCAAATAGGGGCAATGTTTTCAGCGGATCGTGTCTGCTTTATGTCATTTAGTGCACAATAAGATCACATAAGCTTTCTTAAGAGATTTTATCGTATCATATCGCTTATTAAGGTTACTTATCATATCACTCCTATTTTATGTCGCTGTAATTTTGTTTCGTAATTCAATTCACACTTTAAAAAACTCTTTTAGCTGATTCATTTCTTCATACATGGAAAATGAGATTGTTAATAAAAAGAAGAAGCAAAGGATGGTAAACCACGGTAAAGAAATCATAAGCAGCAGGACTTGCAGAATGTTGATGTAAATTTGTAAAAACACTTTTATTATGCCAGAAAAAGTAAAAACATTAAAACAAATTTCAGAGGAATATGGTGTTCATCGGAACACTCTGAAAAAATGGATAAGCCCAATTCAATCTAAACTGAAATTAGGAAACCGCCGAATACTTCTTGGGTGGCAGGTTGATCTTATATATGATCTTCTGGACAAACCAGAAGGAATTGTTGAACTATAAAAAAATAAAACTATGGAAGAGTTTGATGCTACAGCAGAAGAGGAACTAAGAAAAATGATTCGTGAGAAATTGAAGCAACACTTCAGTGCAAAAAAACCTGAATCTTCAAATGAAGGTAATTATAGTGATATCGAACTATTAGTAATCATTATAATTATTACCATCCTGCTGCATAGCTCCAGGTCTGATGGACGGAAGAAGGAATATTATTACAGAAAGGCAGTACATAAAAAACACCGGAAAGATTGCAATTGAAAAATCAGTTCCACTAAAAATATATTTATTATGAAAACAAGAACATTTGAAGTACCGGCAGATTCCATGACTGAGTTTGCTGAGATTATTGGAAACAATGATCTGGATAATACCATCCAGGGAATCAACGATGATGAAGAAATTATTGTTGATGTGCATTATGAAGCGGATGAAAGACAAACTGTATTTGAACTCATGGAGCTGCTTGATCCTGATGATGAGGATTAATTCATTTTTATTACTTCTTTAGCAACAGCATTGCTGTTGCTTTTTTCATAAACCTGATTCTTAAAATTATGGAAACAACAGCTATTCGTTTACAGGTTCCACGCAATGTATATGAAAAACTTGTTACCGAGCAGAAAAATCGCAGGCATGATGCTGGCCGCAAGACTTCGCTTGCAGATATTATCATTGAATTTTGCGAAAATGGTCTTGAATACCTGCAAAGTGATCAGAATAATGATCAAAATAATGTTCGGAATAATGATCATTTGGCACAGAATAATGATCATTCCGACCTGAAAAATGTTCGGAATTCTTCGATCAAAACAAACATAGCATTACCCGACACATGCCTTGATAAGCGTTTCAAGCAATGGGAAGAGTACCTAATGCGATGGGAAGGATCATTACGTGAAAAAGAATCATTTATAAAGGAAAAAGAAAATGAACTTTTTGATGAAAAGGAAGAAGTGTTCAATATGAGGAATGAACTTCTTGAACAAAAGGATAATCTCCGGCAGGAAGCCCTGAGTGGGCCTGAGAAAATTGTTGAAATTAAAATACAAGCATACGAATTAGAGAACAAGAAAAAAAGAATTAATGAACTGGAGCATCAACTGGGTGAGGTGCATGGGAAATTTCAAAAAGCGTTACAACTTGCGGAAACAAGAAAAGAAACACCAACATTCTGGGATGAAGTAAAAAAATATTTGCCAATAATTATTGGAGGAGCTGGAATCCTGGGTACATATTTATTAAGCAGGAAATCAGAAAAACCAAAACTAGATCCGCATCTTACAAAAATAGCTGAGGTATTTGATCAATTAAATCAAAATGATAAACAAAAGCTTGGTACGATTCTTTTGAATGCCGCTGAAATGAACACTTCACAGGCAGTTGAGAATAAAGAGAATTCCAAACCCCTTATGTTAAGCATCCCGAAAGAACTGGAAAAAGCCATTGATAAGTAGAAAATGTTCATTTTAAATGAACATTATTATGATCGGATTCTCAGTTTCAGTTGGAGTTTTTGTCTATATTAATTTCGAGCCAGTTCATACGCATATAATCCTCGTGCAGCGATTCAAGAAATTCCAATCTCTTTAACATAGAATTAAATTTTACTCTGTCATAAATACCAAGCTGTTCCGACATAAATTCGCGGCAGTAGTTACATAGCTTTACTAGATTTTCGGAATTATTGTTTTCTTTATTCAAATCCAAATGATGAATCACTAATTCCTTCTGACGTTTACACTTTTCGCAGGTTCCTGTCATAACAGTATAACTTATAATTCAAAGGTGAATTTATTTATTCAGAAAAAAAAATAAACTAATCAGCATTGTGAAAATTGATACTGCAACAGAAATTCCAGCTATATACGTTGCTTTCCTTGCTTGCGCAATAGCTTTTCCCGAAAGTTCATCCGCTTGTTTCTGGGCTTGTAATGAAAGAAACGCTGACATACCAGCAGCAGTAATTGAAAAAAAATTATTTGAAGATCGAATTAATCCTGAATCTTCTAAAAGAGCTATATAGACATCATATCCCGAAATGTTAACATATTCTGCAATTTTACTTCTTGCGCTTGGCGGATTTTTAATACAGCATTCAAGAATTTTATAAAAAATATCGTGTGTTAATTTTTCTGTTTCATTTTCCATGTTTAATCAAATAAAAATTATGAATGCAACTATTTCAATACATAAAGATATTTTTCCATTCCTGCTTGTTTTATAAGATTTTTCCAGCGTTTTTCTTCAGTCCAATATAAATCACCAGGTCTGACATATGCTAATATTGCCAAATCATTCCAGTCATTAGCTTCAATTCTCATTGGGCTTAATTCTAAATTCTTAAAATATGTATCAAGAGTAACCATTAATAATTCTATATTACCCAATTCTATTCCTTCAATATTACATTTATTCTCTGTAGCTGCCTTAACACACACGTTCACAAAATCGCCGCATATCTGAGTTGTGTCCTCGTTACGATGCTTTTTTTTGTCCTTAATTTGTTTGTTAATTTCTTCAGCTTTTGCATTGAACATCTGAGATACTTCTTCTTTCTTAGCTCGTTTATCAGCAACCCACTTAAGAAAATCACTTTTTTTTAATTCATCAATGGTGGCTCCTTTTGCGAAATATTCAGTGAATTTCAGATATTCGCCCATTTCCTTTTCAACATCAAAATCATATTTACCATTAAGTTTAGCAAGGTTCGCAAATGGATGTTCATATATGACATTGTTTTTAAAGAAAAACATTTTCTGAATGGAATGGCGAACCAGTTCTTGTTTTTCAATTAAATTTTCAGTCCTGCATAATTCTATAATATTTATATGATTTGGGCATAAATGCTCGCCCTTTACCTTTTCAAAAAGTGCATTGTCTTCCCCTAAGTAATACCAAATATTTGTATCAGTAATTATTCTCATGAGTTTATTTTAGCACATTATTAAAGAATTTTTTACCTGCTCCTCAAAACTTATAGTTAGCTAGTTTTTATTTTTCCGCCACCTTAGATAACACATTTTCATCCAATGTATATTCTTTGGTTTCCTTTTCCCCCCATACCTCCGCAATCTTATCCTTTATTTTTTGTTCTTTTTCATTTATTTGCGTTTTCATTTCTTCAATTTCTTTCTGATAACCTTCAATCTCTGCAACAATCTGCTGTTGGATTTGGAGAGGGGGAATAGGAATTTCTTTTTCATAAGCATCATTCCTATTTAAACCTGGGACACCAGCTTGTTCATTAATTTTACCCAAATCAGATGCCTTCAATATATAGTAAAGGTACTTTGGATGAACTAATTCAACATTTTTAATCTTAACATAAAAAGTAGTATCTATAGGAAACCCATTTTTCTCAGAATATACAACTGCGCCTGCTGTACCTTTTCTGCCAACAATTATGAATGGGGCTTCTACTAAATATTCATTATGAAAACCAACGATACCATTTGAACCAAAAACAGGATAATCTCCATAAATTCTATTTTCTTCTTTTAAAGGTTTGCCATATTCAAAAGAGCATATTTCCCCAATTTTTAATAATGGATATATATTGTTAAATATTATGCTTTCTTTATATCTCTCAACACTCAAATTCACATCTTTATTTTTAAGTAACTTTTCTTTCTTCACCAATGTTGCTATACTCTTTTCATCAATAGTAAATTCGGTCTTTGCAAGAATAGAAGTTTTGAATTCATTGAAAATCCTTATTGCTTCGGGCAAATCGTTTTTATCAATTTCCCTGCGTTGCGCACCTAAATCATAACCATCGTTTTCAACCTTAATAAATAAAATGCTATCAGTCTTTTTTGAAAGGGCTTTGTCCAAAAGTAGTACAGAAGTTTTTACTCCACTGTAAGGATTAAATACTCCTGTTGGTAAAGAAATGACAGCAACTAGAGAATTTTCAACAAGCATTTTTCGCAGGTTTTTGTAAGCGGTTTGCGAGGTAGCAATAATTCCGTTGGGTACAATAATACCTGCCCTGCCATTGGGTGTTAGGTGTTCTGCCATGTAATCGGTAAACAGCACTTCGCTTTTTGTAGCTTGTATTGAAAAGCGTTTGTGCGGTTTTATACCGCCCTTTGGTGTCATAAAGGGAGGATTTGCAAGTATCACATCGTAATACTCATTCCACCTGTCTTCGCTACTCAACGTATCATATTCGTAAATATGTGGTGTCTGAAATTTATGCAGAAACATATTCACCAATGAGAAACGCACCATATTTGGATCAATGTCAAAACCTACAAGATTTCCTGCTATTCGTTTGCGTTCATCGGGTGTAAGCTTATCACCATCGTGAACCTTTTTATTGTTGCGCAAAATATGCTTGTATGCTGCAAGAATAAAACCTGCTGTTCCACAGGCAGGGTCTAAAACAGATTCGTTCTTTTGAGGTGCAACACACTCAACTATAAAATCAATAATATGTCGTGGTGTACGGAACTGCCCTGCATCGCCCTGTGTTCCAAGAACGGAAAGCAGGTACTCGTATGCATTCCCTAAGTTTTCGCTGTGGCAGTAATTAAATTCGTTTATTGTTTTCAGAAACAGTTTTAATGTTTCCGGGGAGTTGAAAGATAGGAATGCGTTTTTGAAAATATTCTTGAACAGGTCTGGAATATTAGGATTCAGGTGCATATTTTCCAGTGACTCCCTATATAATGCAAGCATATCGTGCCCGCCAAGTTTGGGATCGAATAATTTGCGCCATGAATATTTTGCGAAATCGCCCGTAAAATATTTTGCTTTGCCGCCAAGCTTTTCAACAGCTTCAGTGTCCATGTCGTCCATGAACTTATAGATAAGGGCAAGTGTAATGTTTTCAATCTGTCCTTTCGGGTCGGGTACTTTGCCTACAAGTATATCTCTTGCACTGTTAATTAAACTTTTTGTGTCGGTATTCAGCATTGATTTATTTTATTTTTTTAATATTCGTATGCATCAATAATGATTTCATCTGCGAAATTGCTATTTCATTGAGTTTAGCTAATCTTACGGATTGGGATAATTCCTGCCTGATGAAGACAGAGTTGATACTTTCAAGATTTGTAAGCACAACCAATTGCTCTATTGTAGCAGCATCACGAATATTTCCTTTTGCTCCTGGGTTTGCATCACGCCAGTCTTTTGCAGTGATACCAAACAAAGCCATATTCAGTAAATCGGCTTCACTGGCATAAGTATAACTTATTTGCTTTTTGGTTAATGCAGGTGGGATTAATTTTTCTTTAATTGCATCAGTGTGTATATGGTAATTCACTTTGGCGAGTGTGCGCTGTAAATTCCATTCTAAATGCAGGTTGTTACTTTCTTCTTCTTTGAGTCGCTGGTATTCTTTAACCAGAAGCAATTGAAATCGTGGGCTGATCCACATTCCAAAATGGAAAGCAATATCCTTATGGGCATATGTTCCTCCATACCTGCCGGCCTTTGCTGTTATGCCAATGGCACCGGTATGTTCTATCCATTGTTTTACAGACAATACAAAATTATTTGAACCGGCTGCATTTTTAATTATACCGAATTCGGTATAATTAAAATCAGGATTAAACATAGCTTCCCATTCTCCAATGTATTCAATTGTATTTTTTAAACTCAGCCATTTTATTATAATAACTTCCTGTAATTGGCTTCTGGCCATGTCGGTGAGCGAGATGTAGTCCTCATTATTGTGCGAAACAATAATAATAGGGTGCTCTTCAATATTTATAACTTTGTTTTTCATCATATTTTAAGCTTACGTTTTATCAATTAATTAAATTTAAAGTGGTCAAATTCGAACACTTTAAAACCCATGTTATACATTTCTTGTCATGTGACTATAAATTCCAAAGATTCACTTATTACTAACTTAATACTCATAAACCAAATTCTTAATTAAAATATTTGCTGTTTAACATACATATTGATGTACTCAGGAATTACAGTTCTCATTTGTTCATCCACTTTTAAAAAATCTTCCATATTCAGGGTAGGGTTGTGGTATAATGATGTATAATCCTGCGAATCTATTATCTGCTTTACAACAGTGTCAATCAGGTATGCCTTGAAGAAATATTTCAGTGCAACGATGTCCGCATTCACAGGTTTGTAAATAGACATAAATTTGTCAAATTCATCTTCAAGCAGTTCATCCTTTAGCTTTATGCGGCTGTCAAACAGAATATGTTCAAGAATTTCCTGCATTGTAATTTTCCGGTCAACCTGCAATGCTTTGCCCAATTTCTCGGCGGTGTAGAATTCTTCAGGCTTGTTAATGTATTTTGAAATAACATAAGCAAGCAGAGATTCATCTATCATACCATCGGCAGCTTTTTGCTGAACAAACTCATCCTGCTTAATAACTTCACTGAAGCTGCTGAAGAACATCCGGTCAATCTTCATTCCTTCCATTCCAACTGTACGCTCCTGTAGCATTTCAATTTCATCGGGGATAGTGCTTACAAAAGCACCATCTGGTATAGGCGGCGGTGGATCAATGGGAGGATCGCCATATTTTGGCTTTTTGGGAGCCTTTGTCGGTGGAAGTTTTATAATTTCATCGTAATTGAACTTTTCTTCAAAGTATTCGCAAACGGCAAAGAAATCAAACAGTTTAAAAGCTTTCTTTTCCTTAATGGTAATTTCTTTTTCGTGCAGGTAGTTTTTTTCTTCGTATTTGAAATTGAATTTACGTGTACCCCTGCCTTTTATCTGAATGAATTCGCTTGGCGAAAACACAGGGCGCATCAAAGCAATGTTCAGAATGTCTTCGCAATCGTAACCTGTAGTCATCATTCCAACGGTAACGCAAACCCTTGTCTTGCTTGAAATGTATCCTTCAAGCCATGTTGTTTCACCGTTCAGATTATTATTTGCGAAATTAATGGTGTACTGCTGAGCGTTTGGAATCTTTGATGTAACCTGCATTGCAAAATCGGATTTGTATTTATCAGGAAACATTTTGTCAGCAAGCACATTCAGTATTTGCGCAATTTTCATCGCATGGAACTGACTTACACAAAATATTATTGACTTGCCAATTTCGTTTGTTATAGGGTCACGTAATGCCTTTTTAAGAAAGGCTTTGCAGAATGTCGTATTTGTTTCTTCAGAGAAAAATTTCCTTTCAAAATCACGCTGTTTGAAAATCTGTTCTTCCTGTTCTTCTGCGTTATCCGTAAAAGTAAGAACCGAATAACCTTTATCGGATAATATTTGTGTAGTAATTTCAGTACGTGCATCAACTACTATCGGATTTACCAAAAAGTCTTGTTTAACTCCATCCAACAAAGAATATCTATAAGTCGGGTTTCCGCTTTCGCAACCGAAGGTAGTATACGTATCAAGCAATAACCTCCTTTCATATTCACGTGGATCGTTTGGATTTCCTCTATTAAACTTTTTTAAATAATCTTTTGGCGTAGCTGTTAATCCTAATTTGTAGCCAAGGAAATATTCAAAAACTGCACGGCTGTTACCGCCAATGCTGCGGTGTGCTTCATCAGAAATAACAAGGTCAAAATCCGTTGGGGAGAAAAGCTCTTTGTATTTATTGTTGACAAGGAGGGACTGAACTGTTGTTACAACAATTTCAGCCGATTGCCAGTCATTACGTTTTTCTTTATAGATAACAGTTGTGTAATCGTTTTTCAGATAGAGTTTGAAATTCTTTTCTGCCTGTGTTTCCAGTTCAAGCCGGTCAACAAGGAAAAGCACTCTTATTGCGTTACCAGTGCGAAGAAAAAGTTTAATAACAGCAGCAGAAACTAAGGTTTTTCCCGTGCCGGTAGCCATTTCAAAAAGGAAACGTTCTTTACCTTCTTTCACACTTTGCTGAATAGCCTTTATAGCATCAACCTGATAAGGCCGCAGGAATCTCAGTTTATTTTCATCAATGTATTGCTTGCGTGTATCGGTATTCTGATATTGAGGATTCTTTGCATAGAATGGATTCTGTGTAAGTGCCACATAATCCATTGCAACATTTTCGTAAATAAGTTTACTTGTATCCGGGCGTATAGTCTCTTTGCGGTTTTCTAAAGATTCAGGTGAAGGAAAACGGGTAATAGGTTCAGGGTTTCCCTTTTCCAAATCCCAGAAATAATGCAGGTTTCCGTTGCTTAAAATGATATACCGTACTTTCTTACCATGTGCATATTCCCTTGCCTGTTCTTTCGCCATTAATGGATGAATATCTTCTTTCTTGGCTTCGAGTATGCAAATAGGATATTTTCTTTTATCGAGCAGCAGATAATCAATAAAACCATTCTTGGTCTTTTCAAAATCTTCACCCATTTCGTTGATGAGTTGCTGTGTAATCAACACATTGTTCTCAAGAGAAATGTTAGCCTGTCCCTTCTCATCATCAAAGAAAAGCCAGTGAGCTTCTTCAAGCAGCTTATTGATTTTAATGCGGGATTTAGCTTCTTTACTATTGGGCATTGTGAAAAATTAAAGATATTTCAAATATAGAAAATAATATGATTGAAGATCAAAGCAGAATTGAAAATGATAAATAATTCAGATGTTTTTAAGTATGAATAGACTTGTTGTTATGCAGAAAAAAAATATGCACAAAGCGGTTCTTAGACCTTCCCACCGATATAATCATTGAATTTCGTGAAAATATTTTTATAGACTTGCAAAGTGATCAGAAAAGTGTTCGGGATAATGTTTATTTAGCACAGAATAATGATCATTATGACCGAAAAAATGCGACGCTTCTATAAAAATGTTAATAAGAAAATTAAAGTGAGGAAGTTATATATTTTCAAAGAAATCATCAAAATCAATTTTCAATAATTTTGAAATATTCTCTTCCGTTTCTTTGAGAAAATAAATGCCAAATGCTAATTGCTTTTGATAGTCGAATGGCTGTTCATGCAGTACTTCAGTAAATTGTTTTTTTAATTTTTCACGGTTTGGCCTGTACTTCTCGACAGGTTTATGCAGACCATTGTATGCGATAAAGAAAGTAAAAACATCTTTCTCTTTGCCCTTCCATAAATTTTTCCAATCGGGTTCGCAGTCGTTAATAAAGCTGGTGTATGGGTTTACTCCATGTGAATAATAAATCAAATTGCCCAGTCCCATACCACCGAATCGCATAGGATTGATCTCAACCGGAAATACTTTGCCATTACTTACTTTCACTTCGACATGCATTGCTAAATTTTTAACTTTTAAGAGCTTATTTAATTCGCTTAAAAAGTTTTTTGCTTTATCAAACACTTCATCAAAAACTTTTTTCGAAGAATTGTATGCCATGTGCAGATAGGCTTTGTGTTTCGGCATTGGGTGATGAAAAAGATTGACAATACATGGCTCACCATCTGAATTATAAAACATATCCACTGCATATTCTTCTCCATAAATGAATTCTTCAACAATAAAATCTTCTTTTGATAGCGTATAATTTGAATATACTTTCGCATTTTTAATCAGCTCTGCCTCCAATTCCGCACTTAAAGCAACAAAGTCCGTATGCGGGTCAATAACACGGACAGCCGTGCCAAAGCAACCCCTTACAGGTTTGATCACAGACTTCTTATCAACAGAAAGGTTTTTAATATCCCGGAATTTTATAAATCTGTATTGATAGACGGGGTAAATATTTGCGAGTAACTCTCTGAATTTAAATTTATCCTTCAATGATTCCACCGCATTTCTTCTGACAGCATCCAACCTGTTAATTACAGATTCTATCGAGTACTCGGAGGTGACACATATTCTTTGATGCAAGGCAAATTGCAATTCAGATTGAAGCAACTCATCATTGGTCATTAATTCCACTGAAGGCGTGACAGGTAATGTTTCCAATGCACCCGCTTCAACAACAGAAGTGATTAAATATAATTTATTTTGATTGATCATTTTTATTTCACAAATATATAACTTTACATCACTACCGTTCAATCCTTGAGTTCAAGCGGTGACAAATCGTTTTGTCCTTCACCTGTATTTCTATTGTCAAAATTAAACATTTCTTGTCTGGGATTTCGCAAGAAGGAATATACATAGTGTAGTCTCAAAAATACAATTTTTGATCCGAATCTTAACTGATTTTTAATGTCTTTTTAATGCTTGTTTAATGCTATCCATTATAATACTAAATAAATTTGAAGCATATTAAAGTTATAATCCAAAAACCAAAATATCATGAAACAAAAAATTTATGTTCTAGCCTTAACAATGTTTATTGCCGGAATTTTATTCACTGCATGTAATTCATCTGATAAAAAATCAGCAAATAAGCAGGATACTTTGACAGTTGAACAGAAGACAATAAAACAATCAATGAGAGATTCAGTGGTTCAATTAGAAAAAAGAACTGAAGAAATTGTAAATGCTAATGAGAAGAATATCTCAGATCTTAAGGATAAATTAGCCAATCAGAATATGGAGGTCAAAACAAAATACGAAAAGAAATTAGAAGAGTTAGATCAAAAGAACAGCGATTTAAAAATTAAACTCGAGGAATATAAGGAAGATGGGACTGACAAATTTGAAAAATTCAAGACGGAATACCTTAATGAAATTGATGAAATAGGAAAATCAATCAAGGATTTAACCGCTAAAATTGTTAAGTGATAATTGCATATAAACCAACCCCCTGTTGACACTCTCGTTAAATTGAATTTTGTATAAAACGAGCGCGAAAATGGAGTGATTAAAGAAATAAGGGAAGTTTTAAATTATTGCTATTCGTCTTTTACCCCGTTTAGAAAAAGGATCGGCTTTACCGAACATAACATCAACATTTAAGCCATCAGGCAGTTTGGGGATTATTGAAGTCATATCAAGGTAGCCATCAGAGTCGACAGTGAGATGCAAAGTATTGCTTTTCCCTTCTTTTTTTATCATAGCATCATATCCGCGTACATTTTGCTCAGAAAAAATAAGTTCATCCAGTTGATGTATACTCAGTGTCTCGCTTTCGCCCAAGGGAATGTTATTAATTATTCGTCCTTCAATCCTCCCTAAGCGGGAAAGCATTCCACCACATCCGCAAGGTTTATTTATGATTCTTGAGATATTACCCGTACGATAACGGATTAGTGGCATAGCCTCATTACTCAATGTTGTTATTACTATTTCGCCAAGCACACCTTGAGGAACTGTCTTTCCTGTAGTAGGATTTACAATTTCAAAAATAAGATCTGCATCACGTAAATGATGTCCATCATGTTGACCGCATTCAACAGCGCAACCGAAACCAAACTCAGTATGGCCATAATGTGTGAACACATTGCATTTCCAGGTTTCTTTAATGCTGTCAATCACACATTGAGGTACAATATCGGCAGTAAGAAGAACACTTTTAGGACGCAGTTCCGGCTCTATGCGGCTCATATAAAGTATTTCAGAGGGCATTCCAATCAGACAATCTGCGTTATGAGAAGCTTCAATTGCAGTGCTCGCTGATTTTATATCAGTTGTTACACCTGATGTTCCCCCAATTCTTGAAAGTGCTTCTTTAAGAAGACTTGCAAGGCTGTTTTTCGAGTCGCTGGATATGAGTATTTGTGCATGATCTCCTTTGCATATCAAAGAACTCATTCCAACAGCAAAGAAATCTACAGTTCTTTCAAGATCACCCTCTGTAAAAAAAATGCGTTTTTGTTTGCGGGTGGTTCCTGAGTTTTCGAGTGTTGTCACCCTTGCAACTTCACTTTGAGGAACTGCAAGAAATGCTAAAGGGTCATTGGTGATATCCGAAGGATAAGTGAACGGAAGTTCTGTAAGATCTGCATTAACAGGGAGTTTTCCGTGATAGAATTTGCTGTTTTTGCCTGCAAATTGAATTACTGATTGGAGCTTTTCATGCTGCCACAAACGCAGTGTATCAATGTTTAAATTCCTACGAAGGACTGTTCGTTCAGCCACCCAGGTTTCGACAGGAGAAATCATAAGACATCCTTTTTTCTGGCTATGATAAGGCAATAACCACATTTTACACTCTTTAACGTTTCAGCACAAACTCCCAGATCTGCATAAAAAGATTCAGCTCCTTTTTCAAAGATCATTTGCCCCCACATCGTTTGAAGATGATTTGAAAAGTCTTCTAAAAACTCTAGTGTGAAACCATTATTTTCTAATATATTTATAAGGTTTTCTTTTGTGTCAATACAGCCAAGTTTGCCTTTCAGATGCGCCGGCTCTCCGCGTGCATACATATCTGAAATAATCAAAAAACCATCTGCTTTTAAAACACGATCACATTCTTTTAATACAGAATCCTGATCTTCCATAACAGATAAACTGCATTCCATAATTACGCCATCCATTGATTCTGCCGGAAAAGGAATCTCTTCTGCTGAAGCATTGATAAGGTTATTGTGTGCATTCCTGGATTCGAGATTTTTATCAAGACCATATACATCGAAACCATAATTTTGTTTTACATAGTCAACAGTTGCACCTGAGCCGCAGCCCAGATCAAGAATTTTTGCACCTTCCGGAAATGAGCAGAAGTTGATTGCAGCATCCGTTATAATAAAGCCACCGGGGCGGTTTGTAGTATATTGAGTATTCTTCATTGTTTCCATCCTGAAAGATAATATGAACAGAACGGTATAAATTTTTCTTTGTCATATACATGAAAGCTGCAATTCCTTAGACGGGAAAAATCAATATTTCCAGCATCCTGAAATGCCATTGCTGTTATTGTGAATCCGTGAGTTTTAACTTTTTTCAGAAAAAAATCCATATCGTGAATATCACCACAGCATGAATCTTTACTTGCTTCATTTGTTGTCGGTCGTAGCCAACGCTTTGCAACAAACTCTCTGTTCTTTTCTGCTGCTGAAGAATCGCAGCAACATTTCTTTTCCGTTTCTCCGCGTTTTAAGAGCGGGATCAGTTTATTCTGATCTACAATAAAATCTCCGTGGAAACCACACAATGGATGATCACAGGCAGAAGGAAGAAGATCCTCTGCTTTTATAATTCCATTCGTTTGCCTGCAAATTTCAAATACCAGTTCGTCAAGAGTGATACGATCACGATCATTTGGAATTTCCGGAGCTCGCCCGATAAAAGTTACAGGCTGAAAATGTACTCCGCGAACCTTAGGTGCCTGATCGATTGCAAAGTGAAGTATCTTACCTATATTATGAATATTAACATCCCGAACCAGAGTTGGGGCAAGCGTTACACCAATATTATTTTCTCCACAATTATCTATTGCTTTCTGTTTAATTTTTAAAAGTGGTTTACCGCGCAGGCTTTCGTAAATAGAATCATCTGTACCATCAAACTGCATGAATACGAATGATAAACCTGCATCGGCAAGTTTTTTCACATACTGCATATCTTCACTTAAGCGGATGCCATTGGTGTTGAGTTGAACATACTTTGCACCAGCATCCTTTGCTGTCTTTATAATTTCAGGAAGATCTTCACGTAGCGTTGGTTCTCCACCACTTAATTGCAATAAAGTTTTATCTTTTTCTATTAATTTGAAAATTGATTTCTTTATCTCATCCAATGTTGGTTCATCCGTATTACAGCCTTGGTCGGCAAAGCAGAAGCGACAATCAAGATTACATCTGCTTGTTATGTTGAGAAGTGTACAGCATGTTTTCTGAAGATGATCAGCGCACAATCCGCAACCATCGGGGCATTTGGTGTCATCGGCTGCAAGTTTGTCTGCACCATTCACCCATTCATTAATATCAGAAAATCCCCGCCAGATAATACTTTCAAAAGCACCATGATCTTTGCAAGTTTTCTGAAGAAACACTTTATTATCTTTTTGTACACGCTCTGCAGAAATCCGTTTCATGCAGACAGGACATATGCTCCACGTTTTATAAAGTACCCTGCTGTCATCCATTTTATTTGTCCTCCAGTTGCATCTCAACGTCTGAAATGCGGCCTTTCACCAGTTCCTCAGAGATAAATACCAAACCACATTCAGGGCATTTTGGCACTTCTGTGTAAAAGCTGTGTCCGAGATATGTGAAATCAGTTTTTATAAGCTCCAGTTCTTTCTGGCATTTGTAGCATATGAGTTTCTTATTTTCCGGCATATTATTCCTCCACTATTTTCATGCGGTGACAGTATGCATTGACAAGTTCAAATGCAGAATCCGATATAATAAGGTATTCCACCCAGTAGGTCATATTTCCAATTTGAGTGTGCCCTGAGAATGTTCCTGCATCAGGATCAAACAACTTGCTTCCGCTTTGTTCACAATGATCAATTACTGTGTAAATATCTGTTTCCAAAATCATCGCTTTATTTAATTTCTCTTTAAGTTCCTCTGAAATTAAAAGGTCTTTTTCGGGTTTTTCCATAATGCTTGTTTCTTTCCAAAATTCTTTTAGCAATTGATGTTTTAGTTGTATTCGATTATTTCTTCGCTCCGAAACAGTTGGCAGATCACGGTTTTCATTATCCAGATTAAATATTATATCGAGTATATGCCAGGTCTGCTTTCCAGCCGCGGTAAAGATATCGCGACAGTTTGAACAATAAGTTATGTATGGATTGTTATTTTGTTTAATTTTTGTTTCTACCATATTACTTGCGTATGGCGGATATGCAATTGCCACCTGACCTCCGTAACTACAACACTCTGCAAGTTTTCCTTCCATGGAAAGCGGTTCAAGATTGAATCCTGCTTTGGTAGCAAGATCGCGAATGGTTCGCTGTATATCCGGTTCATTACGGCTCGCACAAGGATCGAATACCGAAACTGTTCCCGCTTTGAAATATTTTATCAGGTTGATTTCTTCTTCATCTATTATATTGTATAGAAATTCACCTTCTACCTCTGGAAGATAACGCTGAAACATTTGTTTGCACATTGGGCATGCAAATATAGCTTTGGGTTTGCCGAGTTTCATCCAGTCTGTCTTAATCTTATCAATTACTTTTTCGTGAATGTCTTCATCTCCTGCCCATTCAGCCGGAGCGCCGCAGCAACTTAACATAAGCGCAGTGTCAGGAAAATGTTCAATTAAAAATTGATAACTATTGGTTACATATCGTGTATCTGAAGCGCCCAGCTGACAACCCGGGAAAAACATGTATTTACTTTTATTATAACCATGAGGTATTCTTACGATTGCAGCTTGGTCATTTGAGAATTCCATGTCACGTAAATAAAATTCATGGAAAGCCCAGGGCATTTTCCCTTTTTCACGCATTGTTCGGTGGCTTTGAAGAAGAAATTCGCCAACATCAATATTCACCGGACAGACTTCTTTACACAAACCGCAATGATTGCAGGTGGAAATAAATCTTGTGGCTAAGGTCGCATTGCCATCTAAGGAGCTAGGGTGTATCGTTACTTCAACCTCTTCTGTTATTCTTTTTGGAAATTTTTTAAAATAGTTCATGAGGGGCGAATAGTGAACACAAGCATCACAGGTGCACCTAAGACAACGATTCGCTTCTGCTAATGATTCATCCTTCGTAAAACTATTGCTAATTCCCGGCAATACAGCATCGCACGGAATGATTCTTATTGATTCAAGAATCAGCTTTGTGCCTGCTTTCACTTCAGGCTGATTCATTATACCGGTCTTCAAATATCCTTCTATCACACTTGAAACATTCAAACCATCAGCAATTGCATGCATTGTATCTGATCCTCTAAGTGAGCCTCCTAAAAAAACACCATCTTTACTGGAAGTAAATCCGAAGTCATTTCCTCCTTTTCCAGTTGCGATATAAATAGCATCAAAACGTAAATCATTTAAGCTTGAAATTTCAGTGTTGAGATTGAGTGCATATTCCTCATGCATGAACTGCCGGTTAATATCATTCAGGAATATTTCCGGTGAGACTAATTCATTGAGATGACCCCCAATGCGATCAGTTTTCTCAAAGATTGTAACCTGGTATTTCTTTGTGACAAGCCTTAATGCACAGGCAAGCCCACTGATACCTGCACCTATGATAGCAATTTTTTTATCTTTCGGTGGCATGTTGTATTGATCGGGTTCTGTATTTCGTGCATAATTCATTGCAGCATTTTCAAGCAGCCTTATTGAAATAGCCCCCCCCGCATCCTTCATAGGGCATACAAGTTTGCAAGGCTCATTACATAAAGTTGAAACAATGCCAGGAAAACCGACAGTGTTTTGATATGTTCTGTATGCTATATTATACCGGCCTTGTTGCAACTTCCCGATAAAATCACGCACATCAAGATTAAACGGGCACTCTGCTGTGCAAAATGCCCGTTCAAATTGTAAGCAGTCAACAACTAATTCGTTTGTATATGCCATAATTACTTATTAAAAAAATCTTTCTCCTGCACCACCAAGCGGTTTGAAGAAATCTATACCTCCGTAAGGTACAGGATTTGCTTTGATGTTTTCAAGTTCATCATACAAATCAGAGCCAAGGAAGTATTTCTTTGGTGGCATTATTTTACCACCGGCAGCAAGAATATCAAGTCCTGCTTTTACCTTTTCTTTTGTTGCAGGCATTTCATAAACGCGTACACCACAGGCATTGTTGATTGCATTTAATACTGCAACATGACCTGAAGCCTGGAATGCTTCTGAAGCTCCTGATGAACCGAAAGGTCCTGTCTTATCTTCGTTATCATTATAAAGAAGAACAATTTCATCCGGAATATCTTTAATATATGGAACACCACTGTTTGCAATATTTGTATTCTTTGTAACATCATCATAATTTTCAGATAATGCAAAACCAATACTATGTGAAATTCCTCCATAAGCCTGTCCGTTCACTGCATCAATATTACCAATTTTACCAACATCCGATACACAAACAAAACGAGTAACTGTAGTTTTTCCGGTTTTTGTATCTACTGCAACTTCAGCCAGATTGAGAGCATACGTAAAAGCAGGAGTAGGATCGCCAATACCTGTGTTCGGGTCAAGGCGGCTTAGTCCGGGTGTTACGATTGTTCCGTATTTTCCTTCATATTTTAATGGAAGACCTTCTTTCACCATTTCATCATAGGTTCTGAAAGTACCATCAGGTTTTTGCATTGCATTCATTAACTTTTCAGCAGCTTTAATGGTTGCATGACCATTCATATAGTGTGAACGGCTACCTGCTGACATTCCACTATCAGGACAAATTTTTGTATCACTTTGAACAAGTTTTATTTGTTCGGGAGTTATGCCAAGCGGTTTTAAAGCTTCTAATGTTACCATTACAGAGCCTACGTCACCTCCCTGGCCAAGTTCCTGCCATGTATCGTATTTAGTTATAGTATTATCGGGATTAAGTTCTAATGCGATAGTAGCTTGGTCAGTAGCGCCTTCTGTTACATTGAAACCTCCCCATGCTAAGCCAACTCCACGGCGCACATCAGGAGTGTCTTTTGCTTTTGCTTCCTTCACGGCTTTTTCATAATGAGGCTTCATCATTTCCATCATTTTTTCCATTGGATATAATCTGTATGGAGCACTGTTGGTATTGGTTTGACCTTCACGTGCAATGTTTCTCCAGCGGAATTCAAATGGATCTATCCCTGCTTTTTCAGCCAGCATATCCATAAGAGCTTCACTCATGGTATAAGCCTGTGGAGAGCCATAACTTCTATAAGCAGTACCAAAATTGTGATTAGTAATTGCAATACGCGACAGACCGGCCACATTGGGCACGTAGTATGGGAAGAATGCAAAGCGTACCTGTTTTGTGATGATATCATCACCACCAAAAGTATAAGCCCCCTGATCCATACCAAAATCAAATTCGGTAGCAGTTATTTTACCATTTTTATCGCAGGCAACGCGTCCGTTGGAATGACAAGGACGACGTTTACCACTAAAATGCTGATGTTCTTCATAAGTCATTGAGAGAGCAATAGGCATGTTAGTAATCACAGCAGCGGCGGCTGCAAGACAAATATCTCCTGCATTAGTTGACCATCCAAAGCTTGCACCTGTCGGATTCATGATAATTCTTATTTTATCTCTTGAGATGCCTAATGAACCACCGATGCGACCAATAGATGAATAAACACCCTGTGATTTACATTGAATAGCAAGCATCCCATCTTCGTCGAAATATGCCTGAAGCATATCGCCTTCAATGGAAAGATGTGGCTCGCGTGTACAGTAGAAACTACCTTCAGCACTGTATTCAGATTTATCTATCAGATCAGCAACTTTTGTAGCATCATCAAGTCCAACCCCTTTTAAAACAGGCTGCATTGAGAAAATATTTGGAGTGTCCTCATGAATACGCATAGCATCAGGCATTGCAGCATCCAGGTAGTTTAAGTATTCAGGAAGTTTTTCAATTTCAACCTCAACTTTTGCTGCAGCGGCACGAGCATGGTCTTTTGTATCAGCACATACAAGTGCCACTACATCACCGTAACGGTAAATTTTATCATCGCATAATACCTTTCGGGTTGGAACCATAATAGTGGTGCGTTCGTGGAAATGACCTTCCGCCATTATATTTGTGCCACCGGCAGCAAGTATATCTTTAGCAGTGATAATCTTGAAAACACCGGGCATTTTTTCTGCTACGCTGGTATCAATTTTTTTAATTTTTGCATGATGAGCAAGTTTAGGTTGCACCATCACAACCTTAAGACTTTCAGCAGGCATTTTCAATTCCTGGTCATCGCCGTAGTCTGCCAGTCCGCACACTTTTGCAAGAGCAGTAGGACGAACAACAGGCTTGCCATAATATTCGCCATCTTTAGGATTTTTGAAAGAAATATCTTCAATTGTTGCTTCTCCGCGCATAACCTTTGCAGCAGCCATCACAGCATCAATAATTTGTACATATCCCGTACAACGGCAAACATTACGGTGCTTTTGAAACCAGTCGCGCGCTTCTTCACGGGTAGGATTCACGTTTTCCAACAGTAGTGCATAGGTAGAAACGATGAAGCCAGGCACACAGAAACCGCACTGTACAGCACCCAAATTCATCCATGCAACCTGTATCGGATGCAAGTTTGTTGGTGTACCTATACCTTCAATCGTTAAGACTTGGCTATACTCATCTACTTTACTTATTTTTTTTGTACATGCACGGGTTAATTTTCCGTTCATTATCACAGAACATGATCCGCAGACGCCTTTGTCGCAGCCCACTTTAGTTCCGGTTAATCCCATACGGCGAATAACATCAGCCAATGTGTCCTTTTCCGGATCACAAATAAACATGCGGTTTGCTCCATTGATATTGAGCCACATTTTTCTAAATTTCATAAATATTCCTCCAATAATTATTTATAAGTTTAAAAATATAATTTATAATTCCTCTTCAATATAAGTGATCACTGTTTCAAGAAATTTCTGACAAGTACTATGGAAAAACGGAAGCGTTGCCATTAGTTCAGCACCCGCTAAGTTGCTCCGGTCAAAACCAACGAGATCATTGCAGTTACATGAGCCATGAGCTTTCTCAAAAGTTTCGATAAGAGCACGTGTTTTTTCACGGGATAGCTTTTTAGCTTCGAGATCGGTAGGTATAGTAGTTCCATACTTAAGCCCGACAACCATCATGGCACCAGTAAGCGCACCGCAGGTTCTGCCATATCCGCCTAAACCACCTCCGAAAGGGCAGGTGATTTTTAGTGCAGTTTCACGCGGAAGCCCGAACTCCTCACTGAAAGGCGCAAGTACCGCCTGAGAGCAATGAAATCCTGACCTGAATAATTCCAATGATTCAGTGACATGATCCTTTATCATAATTTTTCCTGTTTAGAATTTAAAATTCAAATTTTATACCCTGCGCCAGCGGAAGCTCATTGCTATAGTTGATCATGTTCGTCTGCCTGCGCATATATTGTTTCCATGAATCAGAACCTGATTCACGTCCGCTGCCGGTATCTTTTTCTCCTCCGAATGCACCACCAATTTCAGCTCCGGAAGTTCCGCCGTTTACGTTTGCAAGACCACAATCAGAACCGGAATCCGCTAAGAATTTTTCTGCTTCACGCATATTTAATGTGAAAATGGAAGAAGATAATCCCTGAGGAACATTGTTATTTAAATCTATTGCTTCTTCAATATCGCCATCATATTTAATCAGATAAAGAATAGGTGCGAATGTTTCTTCTTGAACAATTTTATAATCATTTTCTGCTTCAACAAGGGCAGGCACAACATAATTTCCAGAAAGATATTTACCACCTTCAAGAACTTCGCCTCCGAATAATACTTTTCCTCCTTCTTTTTTCACTTCATCAATCGCACAAGTAAACGCACTTACAGCGGTTTTATCAACGAGCGGACCGACAAGAGTGTTCTCATCAAGCGGGTTTCCAATTTTCTCTTTTATTTGTTCGTAAGCACTGATCAGATTATATTTTACTTCGTTGTAAACTTTTTTATGTACAATTATCCTTCTTGTGGAAGTACATCTTTGTCCGCATGTTCCTACTGCTCCAAATACTGTAGAAGATATTGCCATATTCAGGTCAGCTGATTCGGAAACGATAACTGCATTATTGCCGCCCAGTTCAAGTATTGATTTTCCTAAACGTTCGCCAATAATAGCTCCAGCTCTCTTTCCTACTCTTGTAGATCCGGTAATAGAGAATAAAGGGATTCTTTTATCAGCAACAAAATTATCACCCAGCACTGAAGATTTCGCAATAATCATATTGAAGATACCTTCGGGAAGATTATTTTTCTTTAGTACGTCAGCAATAATATTCTGTGTAGCAATGGCACATAACGGAGTTTTTGAACTGGGCTTCCAAATCACAACATCGCCGCAAATAGCTGCCAGCATTGAGTTCCAAGCCCACACAGCAACAGGGAAATTGAACGAAGTAATCAAACCAATAATGCCTAATGGATGATACTGGTCGTAAATACGATGATCTCTTCTTTCAGAATGCATTGTAAACCCATTCAGTAATCGGGATTGACCAACTGCAAAATCGCAGATGTCAATCATCTCCTGCACTTCGCCCATACCTTCCTGGTAAATTTTTCCCATTTCAAGTGAAACAAGAAAACCTAAATCTTCTTTTGCTTCACGCAGTGCAAGTCCTATTTGCCTCACAACTTCTCCTCTTCTGGGTGCAGGAATCTGCCGCCATATTTTAAATGCAGCTTCCGCTTTCTTTACAACAGTTTCATAATCTTTAACTGTAGCATTTTTTATTTTGGCAATCTCTTTATTATCAGTAGGAGAAAATGAAGCCAAAATCTCGCCTTCTGTTTCAAACCACACTGTTCCGGTACAAACGCCATTGTTAACTGGTTTGATTCCGAACCTGTCAAGCACCTTTTTTATTCTGTCTTTTTCCATAATAATTTTTTATTCTCGAATTTTAAATAAATATTAATAAGCTAATTCAAAATTTAATTCATGACGTTAATACAAACCATTTTAGGTTCAGTCATTTCCTGCAATGAAAATTTAATCCCTTCTCTGCCTAGACCAGAATTTTTAATACCTCCAAAAGGCATAGAATCCAATCGATAGTCTGTTGAATCGTTTACAATAACTCCTCCGCAATCCAGGCCATAAGCTGCTTTCATTGCAAGATTTATATTATTACAGAAAACGGCAGCATGTAAACCAAAAGGAAGGCTGTTTGCCTTTTCAATTGCTTCGTCCATGCCTTCTATCTGGTAAAGGTTCACCGCTGGGCCAAATACTTCTTCTTTATGTATTGTTGCATTCTCGGGAACATTATCCAAAACGGTCGGTTCCATTATTGCTCCTTTACGTTTACCACCGCACAAACAGTTTGCACCAAGGCCTACTGCTTCTTTTACCCATTTTTCAACACGTTCGGCTTCTTTCTCTGTGATCATCGGGCCCATGTCGCAGTCTTCCTGCATCTTGTTACCAATCTTATATTTTACCGTACGTGCAATAAATTTATCACGGAATTCATTGTAAATTTTCTTGTGGATATAGATGCGCTGAACACCAATGCAATTTTGACCGGCAGCCCAGAATGCTCCGCTGACACAACTATCAACTGCATAGTCAACATCTACATCATTCCACACAATAACAGGAGAGTTAGAGCCAAGCTCCATTCCTATCTTTTTTATTCCGGCGGTTTTTGTGATCTCTTTACCTGCGTCATAGCCACCTGTAAAACTTACCATACGAATACGCTCATCCCTGACAAGGACAGGCCCTATTTCACTTCCATTGCCTGTTATTACCTGTAAACATTCAGCAGGTAAGCCTGAAGCAATAAAAGCTTCAGCTAACTTTAATGCAGACAAAGGAGTTACAGTTGCAGGTTTAAGAATAACGCTATTTCCTGCTGCAATTGCTGGTCCCAGTTTGTGCGCAACAAGGTTCAGTGGATCGTTAAATGGCGTAATTGCAAGCACAATACCAATCGGTTGACGGTAGAAATATCCCAGTTTGCTTTCTCCGCCTGGGAATGAATCAAAAGGTATTGTTTCACCTAGTAAACGCTTTGCTTCTTCAGCAGAGACACGCAGTGTATTCACACAGCGATTGGCTTCCTTCCTCGCTTCTTTAATTGTTTTTGAGCCTTCACGTGCTATGGTGACCGCAAAATCTTCTTTATTTTTCTCAACGTACTCTGCTGTTTTTTGAAGAATTGAATATCTTTCAAAAACAGTGAGCTTGCGGGCAATTTCAAACCCTCGCTTTGCTGATTCAATTGCATCCATAGCATCTTTTTCAGTTGCTTTAGGAATAACATCAATTAAAGAATTATCAAATGGATCAATTACATTAATCGTTTCATTAGCTGTAATCCATTTTCCCCCAATTAGCATTTTCATAAGAAATATTTTTTAATTAATAATATATATTGTGTTTGATTATACATATTTGCTATATGTACAATAATATCAAATTGATATTTTTATAATAAAATTTAAATAAAATAAATAGAAATGACATTGAACGCTATGGGATAAGCGTTTCATCAATATCACCGAATGTGAGAGGAATAAGAATCTAAATCAGATAATATACTTCAAGACACAGATTCATGTTATTATAATTTTGTTAAAATCATATTCTTTTTCGATATGCATGTTCATGCATAACCGATACAAATGTATATATTTATTTCAAAAAACAAATCCTTTTTTAAGGTAAAATTAAAAAATCAGCAAAATAATAATTTGCATCATTTATGAAGGTCGAATTAAGTTTCTACGGGTTTCCAAATTTATATTATTTTTGATCTGAGCTATTCTTCACAGAAGTGCATAAAAATACTTCAGTTATATAAATTTTAATTTCTTGCAGATGAAAAAAAAATACTATGTAGATGGACATATTTCATTAAAATCAGTAAATTCAACTTTTATAGGATCAGGTAAGATTGAGCTAATTGAAAAAGTAAAAGAATTAGGTTCATTAAGCAAGGCAGCAACAGAAATGAATATATCATACCGACAGGCATGGAAGAAAATACAAGAGTTGAATAATTTTGCCAGTACACCTTTAGTAACACTTAAACGGGGCGGATTAGTCGGGGGATACGCTGTAGTTACAAAATTTGGCGATAAGGTAATTCTCAATTACAGAAATTTAAGAATTGCATTTGATGATTTTTTAATGGAACAAACGAAGAAATTAGATTTTTAATTTTTATCCGCCTTCATCTTTTCTATACTTAGTCTGCTTTTTTCCGCTTCCCTATTGGTGTTATTCATATCTGGATATATCTTGCCAAATTAATTTCGATTTCCTTTCGTTTTTAAAATTAATTTATACTTTTGCGATATGTTTGCAAAAACATAACGACAATTTGTTTAACTAATAAACTAATCTTATGAAAAGAATTTTTACAATTTTAACTTTGGCAATATTGCCATTTTTAGTAAATGCACAGGACACTATTGTTGCATGGACTTTCCCATCAACATCAGCTGATTCTCTTTCTGATGTTTATATTTCAGCTAATCTAGGACGTTATTTAAGTTGCCAGTACGGAACCTGGGGCAAACCGTCCTATCATTCGATTCATTCCGATTATACTACTGATGGTTTTCTTGGTGCTCCAGACAAATGCGGTATGGCAACAGGATGGGATAACGGAGCTGATTCTGCCTACTGGATGGTAAAATTTAAAACAACAGGTTATGGCAGTTTAATGCTTTATTCAAAGCAGTATTCAGACGCAACCAACCCGGGCCCAAAAGATTTTAAAGTGCAATATAAACTTCCGGGATCCTCATCTCCTTGGGTAGACTTAACTACTGTAACTTGTGCCAATGACTGGACAACTGGCGTGGTTAATGGAATCAGTATTCCGGCAGCATGTAATAATCAGAGCAGCCAGGTTTCCATAAGGTGGTTACTAACCTCAAACCTTGATATTAACAGTAATACATTATTATCAACAGGTATCAATAAAATTGACAATATTGTTATAAAAGGAACCTCAACTGTAGGTATTAGTGCTTACGAATCGGAATTAATAAGCATATATCCTAATCCAAACAATGGTAATTTCTGCATTGAGAATAATGGTGAAATTAATAAAATAGCTATACTTGATATACTCGGCAAATGTGTTTATACCAATGAAAATAACATTGGTGCAAGAACAGAGTTATCAGGTTTTGAAAAGGGAGTATATCTTGTTCAAATAACCACAAAAGATAATGAACTTCATTCTCAAAAGTTAATTGTACAGTAAAAATTATTATAGGAAATTAACAATCATGGCTGATACTTCAACCAGCCATGATGTTTTAAATAATCAACAAAAAACTAATATGAGGAAAACATTTTTTTCAATTAGTATCATTTTCATCCTTGCGGTTTTCGTTTTCAACGGATGTAAAAAAGAAAAAGAGAAATTACCGCCGACAATCAGTTTCAAAACAGGATCGTCATATACACAGGATGGCGCAATTGTAGTGGTAGGTCACAAACTATTCTTTGGAATACATGCCGAAGGAATTAGTGAATCAATTACAAACTTTACAGTAAAAAAAGTTCTTAATAACGGAACTATTGTTACTATGATGGATACAGGATTATTTAACCAAACACTTGATTTGGATAAAATATTTTACCAGAATGTTGAAGATGTGGCTACATGGAAATTTGCCGTTATGGACAGGAACCATATGTCAGCCGAAATTTCAATGGTTGTTAATAAAGATCCCAATTCAACTTTTGGCGGGATTTTTTATTATCCTTCCATTAAATTAGGATATCAGAATAATACAACTTACGGCCATTTCCTTGACCCTTCAACGGGTAATGTATACATGGATGATTCAGCCACTGCCCATAATAATGTTATGGATATTTTGATCTATTATATAATCAGCAGCGGTCTGCCTTCACCTGTTCTTTCATCCCCGGGCGAAATGGACAATGCCAGTACAGAGGCCCAGACATATTATCCATTTATTGCAAGCTGGACGCCCAGGAATTATACATTATGGGACATCAGTTTTGATAATGGAAATAACGCACCATTAACTACTTCTGATTTTTATTCCACCCAAAATGACAGTTTACTAATAGTCTCTTATCATCCTGTTTGGGGGAAAAAGAAATTCAGATGGGCAACAGCAGGAAAAATTATTCCTTTTTTGACTACAGGAGGGAAAATGGGATTGGTTAACGTTATTAGTGCAGATTCCTCTGATACCGGGACAATGGAGATTGCTGTAAAGATTCAGCAATAAATATCTGCTTCAAACAATTCATTTAATCGGGGGAAAGGAAAATAAATGCGAAGATTTTTTTTTATGTTTTTCTTTCTGCCGATTTTCTGCAACAGCCAGACTAGCCAGACAACATCGGTTTCGGGAATAATTTTAAATGCATCTGAAAATAATCCATTACCAGGAGCAAATATTTTTTTGTCAGGTAAAAACATAAGTTGTACATCTTCTGCTGACGGAAGTTTTTCTTTTAAAGGGGTTGCTGCCGGAAACTATGTTTTAAAAGTCAGCTATATCGGATATCAGAAATACGAAAAGAAGATTGATCTGAAAGAAGGGCAGAATTTATATCTGAAAATATTTCTGAAGGATACAAGCATCACATCAAAAGAAGTCCTGATAAGAGCCGATAAAGAAAAGAACCTGCTTGAACAGTCGAGCAGGATAAGCGTTATTTCCTCCCAAAACATAGCAACCATACCTGCTCAGAATATCAACGGAATTATTAATTATTCTTCCGGAATCAATTCCAGTAATACTTCCGGCATATTTTCAAGTAAAGCAATAGTTACAATGAGAGGATTACCTTCCAATGATCAGTCCCGCACACTTGTGTTGCTCGATGGAGTTCCTTTAAATAAATCAGATGAAGGCAGCGTGAACTGGAATATGATCAATAAAAACAATATTGAAGAGATCAAAATAATTAAAGGCCCCGGACCTGCCAAATATGGAAGTGGCGCTATGGGCGGAGTTATAGAACTTATTTCAAAAAAGCCTTCAAAAAAGATGGAAGGCAATATACTTTTTGATTATAGTACATTTAACACCATGAGTTCAAACCTCAGTCTTGGAGGGACAACAAAACAGGATCGTTCAAAAGATTATTTTTATTGGGGAGTCTCTGGATTCGGAAGGAAAAGCGATGGATATATTACCTTGCCCGAACAATACAGAACCATAGATGACACAACGGTTGTCCCAACTTTTTTAAAAGAAATAAACACTTCGTTAAAATCCGGATATAACTTCAGACAGAATCAGAATATTGAAATTCAGTTAAGCTATTATGATGACATGAGAGGGAACGGATTTAAAGTTTTTGATTATTATGGAGCCTTTCAGAAACATCGCACATACAATGGAATTGCCAGGTATTCAGGGAGCTTTGGTTATTTTAAAATAAATGCGAATATTTTTAATATCACTGAAAATTATCACAGGATATATGAGTATCTGAAAGAAATGACATATCAGCTCTACCAGGCTGATTCAAAAAGAGAGGATCGTGGAGGAAACATTGATGTTTCGTTTTTGAAATTCAGAAAACAGGAAATTTCCGGTGGGTTCAGCAGTAAACTTGGCAGTGTTGATGGTACAGATACCTATTACACTTCCACGGATATAATAAAAAACGCAGGAAAAATGGATAGTTACGCTTTTTATTTACAGGATGAGATAAATTTCCTGAATGATAAAGCTAAGATCAATGCAGGACTCAGGTATGATTTCGCAAGATTTCACGGTGGTTTATTTACTATTGATGATCCCTCATACAGCATAATTTTTTATAAGGATTTTGAAAATAAATCAATGCCGCCAGCACAATGGAATGCGCTTTGTCCAAGGTTCTCTGCCCAGTATAAATTTTCCAGCACCAGCAGAACCTACATTTCAATTGCAAAAGGATTCAGAGCGCCAATACTTGATGATATGTGCCGTACCGGAAAAAAACACGGAGGTTTTCAGGTTTCAAATCCTGATTTAAAACCGGAATTAATTACCACGTATGAAATAGGCGATGATATTAAATTAATGAAGAATCTTTTTGCCGATGCCTCAGTTTATTATAGCATAGGTCATGACTTCATGTATAGCACAAGTACCGGAGATTCTGTGAATGTAGGTTATGCACTTGTCCCGATCTATAAAAAACAAAATATCGGCAAAGTGGAAATATACGGAGCAGAGATAGAATTCAAATACGACCTGATGGACAGTTTATCCATATTTGCAAATTACTCATACACCCATGCACAGATCATTGAAGATAAAATTACCAATGCAAAAGCTGATTCAAATCTTACAGGAAAATATTTAACTGACATACCAAATCATGCAGCAAGTGCGGGTATTACATGGAGAAATAAAATTGTAAACATTTCTTTTATGTATAAATATATCGGAAAAACATGGATTAATGAATGGAATATTGTTGATGTTGATTATTTTAAAACAGACAGATTCCCTGATTACGGATTATTCAATGTGAGGCTGGAAAGAGAAATCATAAAGAGGCTTTCAGCAAGTTTCAGTATTGAAAATATATTTGATAAAAAATATATCAATTACAATTTGGAGCAATGTCCAGGCCGCTTTATTACCTTCGCTGTTAAATACAGTTTTTAAAAAAGTTAATCTACCAGTACATGATTATTGATGAAACATACAATTTTATAAAATCAGCAAATGCTGAACTGTTCCAGAATATTACTATTGAACGTGTAATGATTGGAATACATTTTACTGCTGTTAAATTATCGAGCGGCTATTCAGGTGTTGCAACAACTGATATAAATATTAATTGCAAACATTCCATTAAAAGTAAAAGAAATTTTGGCGCTTTTTCACCAGGGAAAATTCATGGGCAAAATCTATTAGACCTTTTTGAACTAGAAGCCAAATTGGACAATATTGATAATGTGAAACTTGCAGTTTTGAATGCGATTTCAGCAGAAATGATTTCACATCCACCTTATAAGGTAGTTGAAGATAAAGATCCAATAGATTTGATAGATTTGAATCAAGGAAAAACAATATGCATTGTCGGTGCATTTCAGTCATACATAAATAAAATTGCTAGCACATCGAATAAGTTATTTGTTCTTGAACTGAATGAAAATGCATTTAATGAAAATCAAAAACAATTTTATGTTCCTGTTGATCAATCTGCTGAAACATTTTCAAAATCAGATATTATTATAATTACAGGAGCAACCCTTGCCAACAACACTCTTGACCAGCTTCTGGCATACGTACCTGAACATGCGCAAACGATACTTGTAGGCCCCAGCAGCAGCCTTGTTCCGGACGTATTATTCAAACACAAGGTAGATATTATTGGTTCAACAAGAATTCTTGATACCGAAAAAATGTTCTCCATCATTTCTGAAGGGGGTACTGGTTATCATTTAATTGAACATTGTGCAAAAAAAATATGTATTGTTAATGACAAGAAAAAATAATTAATCCTAATTACTAATTTGAAATATAACTATTTATTATGAAAACTAAAATCACTATAATCTTCACTTTACTCCTGCTTGTGGGAAGTACAGTTTATGCGCAGCAAAAAATAAAAGCTGAAGAAGCTGTAAACTATGTAGGACAAAAGGATAGTGTAACCGTTGTTGGTAAAGTGTTCCATATTAAAATAAATGATTACGCTACATTCTTTGATATAGGTGCTGTGTTTCCTGATAATACTTTTACAGTAATAATATTTTCTGATAATAAAGAAGCCATTGGCGATGTAAGCAAGTACGATGGCAAAACCATCGAGATGAAGGGACTTATAACGGAGCACAAAGGTAAACCTGAAATGGAAGTGAGCAATTCAAAACAGTTAAAAATTGTTGAGTAAGCTATCTTCATTAATAAACATTGAATATTGAAAAACACTAATACAACCGTTCTTAGCCAGAAATGGATGAAAGCTGCTGCCATAGGCAGTTTGTGGGGTTCCGTAGAAGTTATTCTTGGCAGTTTTCTTCATAATATCGGGCTTCCAATAGCTGGAATTATACTTGCATCTGTCGGTGTTATTTTGCTCGTTGCCTCTAACCAGCTTTGGAAAGAGAATGGTATCATCTGGAGAGCCGGTCTTATCTGTGCATTGATGAAATCCATTTCACCGAGTGCAGTGATATTTGGTCCAATGATCTGCATTTTTCTTGAAGCATTGCTACTTGAATTTTCCATTTTTATTTTCGGTAAAAATCTTTTCGGATACATGATTGGCGGCGGTCTTGCCTTATCAAGTTCGCTCATATATAAACTCGTTACCTGGCTCATCACTTACGGGTTCAGCATTGTGCAGATCTATGTTAACATGTATGCATATGCTGCAAAGCAAATTACATTGGAAAACCTGAGTGCATCGCAGGTCATCATGATGCTTTTCGGATTGTATGTTTTGTATGGTGCAACAGCAGCAGTCATCGGATACTTCACAGGACGACAATCCCTGAAGCAGGAAAAGCTTACATTAAATATTTCACCTTCAGAAAAGAAAGAAATTTTCCAGGTGAATCAGCAGCAAAAATTTTCACTGTTCCTTTTATTCCTGCATCCGGTGACAATAATCTCAGGAATCGTTATCATAAATTTTCCTCCATTTTATTATGCGTTGATATTTTTTGCAGCTTACATTACTTTCTGCATTTCTAAATATCATACGTCCATGAGGAGATTGAAAAAACCAATGCTATGGTTTCAGCTTTTTATTCTTACGGTGCTTGCGGCACTGTTTATAAAAGGTATGCGGAGCGGTGGAAATATTTTCAACTATGAAGGATTAATTGCAGGATTGCAAATGAACCTGCGTGCAGTTTTCATGATCGTTGGACTTGCATCATTGAGCGTTGAATTCAGAAATCCTAAAATTAAAAAAGCTTTTAGCGGGAAAAGTTATGACAAGCTTTACATGTCTCTCGAATTAAGCTTTGAAGCACTTCCATCAATAATGAAAGCGCTCAACAGGCCGAAGGAATTCTTAAGATATCCTATGCGTTCTATAGCTTTTTTAATAAATCATGCAGAAGGCTTGCTCGATCATTTTCAGGAAAAAAATTCCAAAGGCCAGTCATTAATTATTATTACTGGCAAAATCGGCGGTGGGAAAACATCTTATTTAAAAAAAATCATTACTCATTTAAAAGCGGAAGGAACTCAAGTAACTGGTTTTCTTTCGCTGGCAAATTTTAATAATAAAATACAAAATGGATATAAGCTTTTGAATATTTCTGATAATACAGAAATGAATTTTATCAGTGAGCAGGAATCTCCAGGGATGATAAAATTCAGAAAATTTTATTTCGGCAAAGAAGGATTAGCTTATGGAAATGGAATTGTGTTTTCATATAAAGAAAACACTTCGGGAATATTAATCGTTGACGAAATCGGGCCATGGGAACTTGAAGATGGTGGCTGGGCTGAAAGTCTGCATACGATTACTAAGCTTCCTCAATATAAAATGATATGGGTTGTAAGAAAAGAAATTCTTGAAGATATAATCAAAAAGTGGAACGTAAAGAATCCTGTTATCATTGATGTTTCTCAGACATCTGTTGAAACTGCAAAAGAAATGATAATGAAAACATTTTTCAATTCATGAATTTTTAATTAATTCCAAAGTCACTTCCTGAAAAAAATTAGCTTTATTAATCCAAGTTTTATGAAACAAGCATTTATTTTTTTATTCCTTATTTGTTTCTATTCTTTTTCCTGCATTGAAACAAGAGCAAGCGTTCCCGACCATATTACTTTAACATGGGCCGATGATCCTCACACTACCCAGACCATCACATGGAGGACAGATATAACAGAAACAAACGGTGAAGTTTGGTATGCAAATATTGAAGATTCAGCAAATTTTGCAACAAAAAAAATTGCTGTTAAAGAAGATAGTTCCGGTATATTCAAAACTGATATTGGAACGTGGTACCTGCATACATTGACTATTAAAGGACTTATACCAGGTAAAACTTATTGCTATAGAGTTGGATATGGAAACAACTGGAGTGCTATCAGTACTTTTACAACAGAATCCAATGAAATAAAAAATTTCAGGTTTTTAATTTTCGGCGACAGTCAAAGTGGCGAAGTTAAAGATACGAGTTATAAAGCATTTAGTACGACTATTCACAATGCATACAAAGCAAACCCCGATTCAAGATTTTTTATAAATATGGGAGACCTTGTTGAGGTTGGTGGATATTATATATATTGGAACAACTGGTTTGTTTCGGTAAAGGATATTATCAATAAAATACCTGCAATGCCTGTTTTAGGTAATCATGACACATATAAAGATTCAATATGGGGAGGCGGAAGCGAGAAGCCCAAATATTTCATAAGGCAATTCAAGGAGCCGCAACAAAATGTTCCGGATGATTTCAAAGGACAGATATACTCTTACAATTATGGTGATGTTCATTTTGCAGTTTGGGATAGTCAGATTCAAGAAGAAAAATTCAATGATGCCACTATTAAGGAAGAGGTAGATTGGTTACGTAAGGATTTAAAAAGTACAGACCGAAAATGGAAAGTAGTACTTTTTCATAAACCTCCATATTACAATTCCATTACGAAGTCATATGATAAATTGAAAACCTTATTGCAACCAATCATTGACTCAAACCATGTTGATATTGTTCTTAACGCTCATGAGCATCTGGTTTCATGGACGTATCCAATAAAGGCTGATACATTCGTTATGAAACCATCGCAGGGAACAGTTTATTATAGCACAGGCAGAAGCGGAAACAAATGGTATAGTGATTCTGTATCAAAAGTATGGAATGCATATTTTTATAATCCTGTGGATATGCCTAATTATATTATTGCAGAAGTGAATAATGACCAGTTTAAACTAATGGCTTTTAAGCAAGATGGTACCCCCTTGGATACATGCATTATAGATAAAACCAAGAATGAGATTTTCCACGGGACAGCCAAATTAAAATATCCTGAACGTTATAAAGAACCTACTGTTGTATTATTTGGTGAAGTTTCAGAATCAGACAAAGTTGAGTTTTTGAATAATAAATGGTATCTGCCCGCAGATATTATAAAAAAGTATTGGGGATATAATTTTATCAATTATAAGTCAATGAATATGCTGATGTTTTCAAAAGATGGAAGACGTTGATAGAATTTTGTTGAAGAGGTGATCAGTCTATATGTTTTAAATTAATAATTTGCCAAAATGCATAATTGCAAGAAAATCAATTGTAAATTGGTTAGATATTTCAGTCGTTCCCGCTACTGAGAAGCAGGTTTATCCCTGCTTTTTTTTATCTTAAAAGCGCTCATCTTTTTTCAACCTATCACCCATTTATCATTTTTAAATTTCTGATTGCTC
>Ga0224524_1000043_pt1 | contig 52511 bp, 37 predicted proteins | sample CFST75metaG_FD_179895 | JGI IMG/M metagenome (GOLD analysis project Ga0224524, IMG submission 179895) | Peat soil microbial communities from Stordalen Mire, Sweden - C.F.S.T75 | ecosystem: Environmental > Terrestrial > Soil > Wetlands > Peat | place: Sweden: Norrbotten County, Stordalen Mire... | reverse complement strand
AGAAGAAATTACTGGGTTAGTTGTTTTAAGAGAAATTTTAGAATCATTATTTAAACTAGAGTAATTAGGAATAGCATCATAGGCAAAGGCCGCATAATAATAAGTCGTATCACTAGTTAACCCTGTGTCAGTGGTAGTGGTAACTAGACCATCATAGATAAGAGTACCGTCTTCTATAGTGGTTGGATAATCACCATCTTTTCTAATCACTTTAATACCGGCTAGATCTTCATCACTAGGATTAGTCCAGGTAAGAGTAATAGAGTTAATAGTGGCCGTAGCTTGCAGATTAGAAACAGGAGCTGGTGGAGTAGTGTCAGGAGGAATAGCTACTGTCACTTCATTATCCGTAGAAGTAGAATCATCTTTATTAAAATTAATATGATTATTATTCCAAATACCTAATTGGGTAATTTTACTAATACTGCCGCTAGTATCAGCTGTATAAATATCACCTGATGAGTCAATAATTATATCTTGTGGGCTAACGCTAGTTGTACCAATAATACTCTCATCTCCTTCTGAACTTATTTTAGTAACATTATTACTACCATTATTAGCAGTATAAACATTGCCAGAAGAATCTATAGTAATAGCATAAGGATGTGAACCAGTGGTACCCAAAGTAGAAGACACGCCAGCCGGGGTAATTTTAGTGACATTATTACTAATATAGTTAGCAGTATAAATATTGCCAGAAGAATCTATGGTAATAGCATAAGGCTGTGAACCAGTAGTACCCAAAGTAGAAGACACCCCAGCTGGAGTAATTTTGGTAACGTTACTATCGTTTTGATTAGCAGTATAAACATTGCCAGAAGAATCTATAGTAATAGCATAAGGATGTGAACTAGTAGTACCCAAAGTAGAAGACACCCCAGCTGGAGTAATTTTGGTAACGTTATTATCAAGACTATTCGCTGTATAAATATTACCTGAAGAATCTATGGTAATAGCCATAGGATTAGAACCAGTCGTACCTAAAATAGAAGATACACCAGCTGGGGTAATTTTTGTAACATTATTGTTACCATTAGCTGTATAAATATTGCCAGAAGAATCTATAGTAATATCATTAGGACTAACACCAGTTGTGCCTAAAATAGTTGAGATGCCATCTGGAGTAATTTTTATAACTAAATTATTACCATAATCTGTAGCATAGATATTTCCTTGGCTATCTTTTACTAATGAATTAAAAGCATAACCAATAACAGCAAAAACACTTACTTGATTTTCATTGGCTTGATCGATTTTAATAATATTATTACTACTAGGGCTTGTTAGATAAATATTATTATTGAAAGTAGTGATGGAGCCGTAAGAAGCATAACCATTTAAATCTATAAAACTATAATCACCATCAGTATCTAATTTAATAATATTGCCATTATCTGAATTATCTATATAAATATTGTCATGGCTATCTATAGTAATTGGACCATCGGGATAGGCTCCATCATCTGGCGTTGGACCAAAATCAGAAGAAGTGCCGTCAGGAGTAGTTTTAGTAATATAACCACTATCATAACTAGGCGTATAAATATTACCCAAAGAATCTACGGCAATACCATAAGGAGCTCCATCAGTTGTACCTAAAACAGTTGAAATACCGGCTGGAGTTATTTTAGAAACATTACTGTCCCCTTGATTAGCTGTATAAATATTACCAGAAGCATCTATGATAATACTACTTGGACCAGCGCCTGTTTCAGCAAATTCAGTTAATTCAGCTTGAGGAGTTAATTTCCAAATTTTATTATTACTTGGATCAGTTATATAAAGATTATTTGAAGAATCTATAGTTAGACCTGCTGGATAAAAATCTAAAGATTTAAAAATAGTAGAAACACCAGTTGGAGTTATTTTAGAGATACTGTAAGCTCCATTACCGTTATTAGCAGTATAAACATTGCCAGAAGAATCTATAGTAATAGCATAAGGATGTGAACCAGTGGTACCTAAAACAGTAGCTGTACCGTCTGGGGTAATTTTGGAAACGTTATTGCTAGTATAATTAGCTGTATAAAGATTACCATTTTTATCCATGATTGAAGCATTAGGATACTTACCAGTCTGCAAGAAAGCAGAAGAAGAATAAGCTTGTTGATATTTAGGAATAGTTAGAACAACTTTACCTGGACCGGTAGTGGTAACCGTGATATTAAAAGTAGTGCCATCATTAGGAGCAACTTGGGTTATATTAGTGACGGTTACACCAGTTGCCGTAGATTCTGAAGTATCTATGTCAGCAATTTTAAAAGTAGTCGGATCAATGGGCTGAGAAAATACGGCTTGGTAAGTAATGGGGCTACCAGTGGTTACTGGGTCAGCTTGATCAGAGGCTTGGTTAATAGTAACCGTAAAATAATTATTAACAACTTTTACTTTATTATCTATAGAAGTAGAATTAGTGGAATTATATTTAGAATGATCTAAAGTTTGAATAATGTTATTAGGAGAGAGTCTATACATATAAGCTAAAGAACTTGTTACATAGATATTATTATTTGAGTCTAAAATAATACTATTTGTTTGGTTTCCTGTTGTACCTAAAGTAGAAGACACACCAGTTGGAGTAATTTTAGTAACATTATTACTATCACTATTAGCAGTATAAAGATTACCAAAAGGATCTATGGTAATAGCAATAGGAGCAGAGTTAGTCGTTCCTAAAGCAGAAGATACACCAGCTGGAGTTATTTTAGTAACACTATTACTATTATAATTAGCGGTATAAATATTACCTGAAGAATCTATGGTAATAGCATTAGGATAAGAGCCAGTAGTACCTAAAATAGAAGATACACCAACTGGAGTAATTTTAGTAACATTACTACTACCAGTATTAGCGGTATAAATATTACCTAAAGAATCTATGGTAATAGCCATAGGATTAGTACCAGTGGTACCTAAAGTAGAAGAAACACCAACTGTAGTTATTTTAGTAACGTTATTATCACTACTATTAGCGGTATAAACATTACCTGAAGAATCTATGGTAATAGCATAAGGATGATTTCCGGTTGTTCCTAAAGTAGAAGACACTCCAGTTGGGGTAATTTTAGTAACATTATTACTACTATAATTAGCGGTATAGAGATTGCCAGAAGCATCAATAGTAATAGCATAAGGATTGGAACCAGTGGTTCCTAGAACAGAAGATACGCCAGCTGGAGTTATTTTAGTAACATTATTACTGCCATAATTAGCGGTATAAAGATTATTAGCTGAATCTTTAGTAATTGCCTTAAAGTTAAAACCAACGTTACCTAAAGTAGACGACACACCAGCTGGAGTAATTTTAGTGACGTTGTTACTATTATAATTAGCGGTATAAATATTACCAGAAGAATCTATGGTAATAGCCTCTGGGTAAGTACTAGTTGTTCCTAAAGTAGAAGACACACCAGCTGGAGTAATTTTAGAAACATTATTATCGTTTTGATTAGCGGTATAAATATTACCTGAAGAATCTATGGTAATAGCCATAGGATTAGAACCAGTCGTACCTAAAATAGAAGATACACCAGCTGGGGTAATTTTTGTAACATTATTGTTACCATTAGCTGTATAAATATTACCTGAAGGATCTATGGTAATAGCAATAGGGGCAGGACGAGTTGTGCCTAAAATAGAAGATACGCCAGCTGGAGTTATTTTAGTAACATTATTACTGCCATCATTAGCGGTATAAACATTACCCGAAGAATCTGTGATAATAGAAGCCGGGTAAGTACCAGTTGTTCCTAAAGTAGAAGACACACCAGCTGGAGTAATTTTCGTAACATTATTGCTATCCATATTAGCGGTATAAACATTGCCAGAAGAATCTAGAGTAATACCATAAGGATGAGTTCCGGTTGTTCCTAAAGTAGAAGACACACCAGCTGGAGTAATTTTAGTGACATTATTACTGCTATAATTAGCGGTATAAATATTACCAGCCGAATCTATAGTAATAGCCTTAGGGTTAGATCCAGTGACACCTAAAACAGTTAGGGTGCCATCTGAAGTGATTTTAGTGACATTATTACTACCATTATTAACTGTATAAATATTACCAGAAGAATCTATAGTAATGCCTCGCGGATTTATGCCGCCTTGTATAAAATTAGAAGTATTATTATAAAGATTAGTATATCCTGGAATAGTTAAAATGGCTTTACCTGGTCCAGTAGAGGTAACCGTAATATCAAAAGTCGTACCATTGTTAGGAGCAATCTCAGCTATATTAGTAACCGTGACGCCGGTGGCTGTAGATTGAGAAGTATCTATTTGACTAGTAACAAAAGTCGCTGGATCTATGGCTTCAGAAAAAACGGCTGTAAAATGTATGGGGCTACCAATAAGCGCTGGATCAGCTTGATTTGAAGCTTGGTTAATAGTGACGGTTAAATTAGTACCAGCTTTAGCTATTTTAGGAAGATTAAAACCAATAATCAAATTAACTATTAAAATTAATATTAAGTATTTTTTAAATTGTTTCATAAATGTATAATTATTCTTTATTTAACTAATATTATAGCATAATAAGGAATATATAAAAAATGTAGGCGCACGCCATGGCATGCGCCTACATTTTTTTTATTTAAATTTTATACAACATCATTAAAAATTCTTTCTAGCTTACTATCTGGACCCTTACCAGAGGTCAATTGTGAGAATAAATCAACCCAAGCCGTAGTTTGAATAACCGTTAAAACTGAGCCACCAATGACAATAATGGCGATCACTATAATAATACCAATAATAAAAGCGATCAAAAACAAGGTAAAAGAACTGATTAACAAACTTAAAACATAAAGAATAGCAATTGGAATAGCCACTACTAAAACAGCGACAATAAGAGCCAGGCTATACAGAATACTAATCGCAAAAAGAATAAAAGTCATCTCTAAACTAACTAACCAATTATTTTTAAATAATTTCCAAGCTGACATAATAGCCTGACCAAAGGCCTTATCCTTAAGAACAATATAAGCAATCGCGTATTTTGTAATAAAAGCCAAGATTAAAGCCAAGGCTAATAAAACAATAAAAACCACAAAATAAACTAAAGACATAACTACGCTAACTGATGAAGTAATAGCAATTGGTGCAATCGTCACTAAAGCTAAAACATAAACAATTAATCTAACAAAAAAGTTAACACCAAGAATTGGCCAAAACTTTTTACGGCCTTCGCGAAAACCAATAGAAGTATCATGCTTTCTCTCGGCTACCGATATTTTTCTCGCTCCTTCGGCTAAAGCTTTTTCTGAATTATTAACTAGCGCACCTTGCGAGACAACCGCTAACCAGAGAAGTGCTAATAATAAAATTATTAAAACCAAGAAAACGACTAAAATAGAAATAAAGGACCAAGTGTCGGTTTTAATCATGGTCATAAGGTTTCCCCAGGCTCTCAAGCTAAAAACACCAGTATCAGCCCAGCGTTGCCAATCATAAATCGTCGAGCTTTGACGATTTAAAAATCTATCTACTAACTCAATTTCAAAATTACTGGCCAAAAAAGTGGCAAAAAGACCAAAGAACCAAAGATATTTATGCTTCCAGGCAATAATAAATGATTGCCTGATAATAGAACGATATAATGACATAGGCATGGGTTAAATTAAGATACATTTATTATACCATAAAAAAATAGTAGGCGCACGCCATGGCGTGCGCCTACTATTTTTTTATATTTATTCTTTAACCACTTCTACTATCTTTTCTTTTTCTCCAACCAAAGATATAAATTCTTCCTGTTCTATGGTTTCTTGTTTTAATAAAAGTTGCGCGACTTTTTCTAATTCTGTTTCATGTGCTTTGAGAATTGTTTCAGCCTTAGTGCGACCAATTTTAATAAAGTTAGTAACTTCGGCGTCGATCTCCTCAGCGGTGTTTTCACTATAATCTCTTTGTTCATGAATTTCCCGACCAAGAAAAATCATTTCTTCTTTTTCACCAAAGGTACGTGGTCCGAGTTTATCGGACATACCAAAATCAGTTGTTAAATGTCGCGCTAAAGCCGTGGCGCGACGTAAATCAGACGTGGCGCCGGTCGTCACTTCATTAAAAATCATTTGTTCAGCTAAAAAACCACCCAAGAGCACTGCAATTTCATCTAAGAAATAAGCCTTGGTGTGCAAATGTCGATCTTCAGTCGGCACTTTTAAAGTATAGCCGCCGGCCAGTCCGCGAGAAATAATAGAAATTTTATGAATCGGATCAGCGTTCGGTGAAAAATGCGCAATGACCGCATGACCGGCTTCATGATAGGCCGTAATTTCTTTTTCTTTGGGCATGATAACGCGCGATTTTCGCTCAGGCCCCAACATGACTTTTTCTATAGCTTCAAAAAGTTCAGCCATGTCAATAATTTTTTTATTATGTCGTGCGGCGAGAATTGCGCCTTCATTTAAAACATTAGCTAGATCAGCGCCGGAAAAGCCAGGCGTGCGTTCAGCAATTTTTCTTAAAGAAACATCTTTGGTTAAAGGCTTTTTACGAGCATGAATTTCTAAAATCGCTTCACGATCAGCGATATCTGGTTCATCTAAAATAACTTGGCGATCAAAACGACCTGGGCGCATTAAAGCTGAATCCAAGACATCCGGACGATTAGTCGCGGCCATCACAATGACGCCGTCATTTATTTCAAAGCCGTCCATTTCTACTAAAATTTGGTTTAAAGTTTGCTCACGTTCGTCATGCGATCCACCAAGACCGGCGCCGCGCTTACGACCAACGGCATCAATTTCATCTATAAAAATAATACAAGGGGCACTCCTCTTAGCGCGTTTAAATAAATCTCTAACGCGCGACGCACCAACACCAACAAACATTTCTACAAACTCTGATCCGGAAATACTAAAAAATGGTACATTAGCTTCTCCGGCGACAGCGCGCGCTAATAAAGTTTTACCTGTGCCTGGACTACCAAGAAGAAGAACGCCGCGCGGAATTCTCGCACCTAGCGCCGTAAACTTTTGCGCTTCACGCAAAAAATCGACAACTTCTTTTAATTCTTCTTTAGCTTCTTTGACGCCAGCCACATCTTTAAAAGTAACCTTATCTTTAGCATTTAAATTAGCTTCACGAGGTTGCGATTGTCCAAAGGTCATGGCGCGATTATTAGCGCCTTGCACTGAACGCATCATAAAAAAAATAAACACACCAATTAATAATAAGGGTACCAAAAAGGGTAACAAAAGACCTAACCAATAATCAAGACCAGAGGGCGTATCTACACTAATTTGTACTTGAGAAATTTTATCAGTCGCTACGCCCAAATTAGTTAATAATTCAGTTAATGGTTGACCGGTTTCTTTAGTGGTCGCTTGTTTAGTTTTATCTTTTAAAGTAATATCTAGCTCATCTTTATTAATTGCGATCTTATCAATTTTACCATCTTTCACTTCACTAGCTAATTGATTAAAAGATATTTGTTGAGCTGGTTTTTGGCTGCCATTCCATAGCGAAAGCAGCGTTCCCAGAACGAAGAACGCTACTAATAAGATCAATAAATTCTTAACTAGAGGTTTCATATTAACAATAGTTTACTAGCAAAAACCTATTTAGTCAAGTATTTTTTTAACTGTATGAAATTTGTAGGCGGCGTAGAAAAAACTATAAGAAATTAACAAAATCACTAAACCAACTAACAATCTAAGGATAACATCAGTCCAAACAATCAACACCGCCAAAATCAGCATAATAATACCGTTGACGATGAAAACGCGCTGTAGTTCAGAAAGCTTACGACGCGCTAAATCAAGTATTTTAGCCATATAATAAAATTATAAAATTAAGTATCTATATTATACCATAAAAAAACAGTAGGCGCATGCCGTGGCATGCGCCTACTGTTTTTTTATAATTTATTCTTTTGTTTCTTCTTTAATTTCTTCTTCAACTTTCTCATCTTCTTTTTTGTCCTCTTTAACTTCTTTTTCTTCTTTATCACCCTTATCTTTTGTTTTAGATTTCTTTCCATTTTTCTTTTCTTTAACTTTACCGGGAATTGCTAAACCAAGACGATGCTCATTAGCATCTAAAGAAATAATTGAAAAATCTAAAACCTGTCCGGATTTATATAAATCATCAATTTTTTCGCCGTTAGTTAAACCAAGTTGACTAACATGAGCGAGGCCATGAATATCTTTATCTAATTCAATAAACAAACCAAAAGGATTTACTTTTAAAATTGTACCTTTAACAGTTTGATTAACTGCATATTTTTTTTCTACGCCTTCCCAAGGATCAGCTAATAAACGTTTAGCAGATAAGAAAATTTTCGCACCTTCAATGGCAATAATTTGCGCGCTGACTAGATCGCCAACTTTATAAGTCTCAGACGGATCTTCAATTCTTTGCCAAGCTAATTCACTAATATGAATTAAGCCTTCTAAGTTGCCGCCAAAATTAACAAAAACACCAAAGCTAGTGACAGCAATAATCTTACCTTCAACTGTATCACCAATTTTAAATTGAGAAATAACGTCTTTTTGTTTCTCTTGCCAAGCATCTTTTTCACTAACAACTAATTTACCATCTTTGCGATCAAAAGTAATAATTTTTACTTCAGATTCTGTGCCCACTAAAGATTTTAATTTTTCTAAAATTTTTGATTTATCACCGCCGGAAACACGAGGATAATTTTCCGGAGATAATTGAGATACCGGCAAGAAGGCTGGAATCTGCGCATAGCTAACTAAAAGACCGCCACGGTTAGCCGCATTAATCCGAACCATGATTGGCGTTTTTTTGGCAAAAGCTTCTTCCAAAGCTTGCCAAGTTTTTTCTTCACCAGCTTGACGGAAAGATAATTCTAATTCGCCGTTTTCATTTTCTACATCAATAATCGTACCTTCAATTTCGTCGCCGGGTTTAAGCTTAGCGTATTCCCCTGCTTCAAAATATAATTCGCGACCGCGAATAACACCAACTAAACGTCCGCCAATATCTAGACGAACTTCGGCTTTAGAGGAAGCTAAAACTTTACCTTTAACAATATCACCAACCTGAGGAATTTTAAATTCATCGTCTTTAACCAAAGTAGCAAAATCACTAGCTTGATTAGTTGTTTTATTTTCTGACATATAAAAAAAGACTGTCTTAACCATTTTAGAGTCAAAGCTCTTTATGGTCCTTTGGCCACCTATCCAAAGGTTTGTTAGAGGTGGTATTCAGTTATTTTTTGCTGACTTATTTATATCATAAAGCTTTAGATAAAGCAAGGGGTTTAATAATTTGACATAAAACTAAAAAAAGACTAATTTAATATATTAATTGTTTATTTAAAAATTAAATAAAATAAAAATGCCAGACAAAATAAACTTTACAAAAGTAAAAGACTATAATAGCCACTATCACTTCACTACTAAAAGTGAGATTGAAAAAGTTCTTAGGGGCGATAAAAAAAGAATTGCTATTTTTGAAAAAACTAGTGATTCATTTAAATATGTCGGCAATGGTGCTGACGCAAAACTTAACCCCGAAGATGAAACAATAGAAGTAGCTGATTAAAATAGTTTTTAAAAAATAATTTTAATAAAACCTTATAACTCATTAAGAGAAATAAGGTTTTTTATTTTCCAACGTCATTCCCGCGCAAGCGGGAACCCAGGAGTGCACCGTAAAAGCTTTAAAAATTGTTAAAAAATTCACGACGCATATCTTAAAATATCGTAGTACAAATCGCGCCAAGTTGGATTATTTTTTTCAATTAAATTTATTTTCCAACTCCGTTTCCAATGTTTTAAAGTTTTTTCTCTTAGAATAGCTGTATTAGGATCATTAAATATTTCAAAATGAACAAGGCGCTTAATATTATACTGTTGAGTAAAGCCACAATATTTGTTTGTTTTATGTTCATTAATTCGTCTTAATAAACTATTAGTAAAACCTACGTAAAGCGTACCGTTTCTTCTACTGGCTAAAATATAGACATAATATGTTTTCCCTCCGTACATATTTTTTAAATTAATAATAAATAAAAACCAATCTGTCATCCTCACGAAAGTGAGGACCCAGGAGTGCACCGTAAAAGCTTTAAACATAATATAATAATTTTTAAAGCTCCTACATTATTCCCCTGGGCACTCGCCTGCGCGAGTGTGACAATAAAAAAACACCCCGCCCAAAATTGGGAGAGGTGTTTAAATTTTCTAAATTTTAATTCGTTGGAGCTGGCGCACAATTAGCGGCGGCACCACTGGCATCAGTACCTTCACCAAAACCAGCGGAAGGAGAAGCGCTCGACAACTTAGTATTACATTCACTTGGTTTAGTTTTGAAAGCCGCGCAAACAGTTGCTAATAAGCTGGCGCTGTCGCGGTTAGATTCAACTGTCGTACCATTAATAACTAAAGTAGGCGAACCTTGAATATTATATTTCTTGTTTAGAGCTTCATCAATACTAAATGGCGGATAGCTACTACCGTTCCAAGTTGTTTTATCATTAAAATCTTTTAAGAGACTATATTTAGTATCAGTCGCGCTAAAACATTTATCAAGCTTGGCTGAATCTACGCCAGTACTGGTAATACAACCTTTAGCATCACCGGCTTTAAGGAAACAAGTTAGATAAGCGTTATATTTAGCTGGCTGTTCTTTGCTAATACAATATTGACGAATATTGTCTTCAACTTCAGCTTGACCATGCATAGCATAGTTAACAAACTTAATTTGAATATCAGCTTTGTTAGCCAAAGTGCTCATAACAGGTAAAATACCTTTTTCAATTTGTGTACCATAAGGACAATGACTCATGACAAATAATTCAACAACTGGTTTATCTGACTTAGGAACATTAGTCGGCGTAGCTGGTGTAGTCGTGGTTGGGGTGGTGGTATTAGCGGCTGTATTTGCGGCATTATTAATATCGTCAATATTCATAGCTTCCGAAAAAAACAGCTTACCATCTTTACTAATATAAGAATCAATAGAGTTAGTACCAACTTTAACCGTCAACTTGTATAAACTACTAGAAAAATCTGCCACGGATGTAATGGAGGCCGTTGTTCCTTGAACTAAATTCTTATTAATAAAATCTTCAGCCCTGGCCTTAGCCTGATCAGGTGTAAGATTTTTAGTAAAGTTAAACAGTGGGCCGCCAAAATTTACTAAAGCGACAACCACTAAAATAACGACGATCGCAACCAAGGAAAGAATAAGGTTAGTCTTTTTATCAAACCTCTTCTTAAACTTAGTCGTAGAGTTCTCAACCATTGGATTTTCATTTTCCATATAGTTTTAAAAATTAATAATTAAAGAATATTTCCCTATTATACGCTAAATGCGTTTTAGGGTCAATTTATGAAAATTAACTCCAGGTTACACAGGCTATTGAGTCGTCCTCTTCTTTAAAACGCATCAAACGAACGCCTTGCGTATCGCGACCTAATTCATTAACTGATTTAAAGGGCAAACGAATAACTTGGCCTTTTTCAGAAATAATAATTAAATCTTTTCCTTCCATTGATTCACTGCTAATAACAAAAGCATTGGTTAATTTGCCGGTCTTGTCAGTTACTTTAGCCGTCTTAATTCCGCTACCGCCGCGCGCTTGAATTTTATATAAAGTTAAGGGCGTTCGTTTACCAAAACCATTAGCCATAACCGAAAGAATTTGGTATTTTTTTAATTTTTCTTTGTCGCTAGTAATAATACCCATGCCCACAACTTGATCGCCTTTCTTTAAGCGAACACCTAAAACGCCTGAGGCATTACGACCCATTGGTCTGACATTAGTTTCTTTAAAACGAATTGCTTGACCATTAGCAGTAATTAATTGAATTTCATCTTTACCAGTTGTTGGCTTAGCCCAAATTAATTTATCTTCAGCGCGCATTTTAATAGCAATTAAACCAGTACGGCGCACTTTAGAAAATTCCTCTAACGGAACTTTTTTAACGACGCCGCGCTCGGTGGCAAAGAACAAGAAAGCACTTTTGGAAATTTTATCTAAAGGCAAAACTGAAGTGACTTTTTCCTCACTTGGTAATTGCAAAAAATTAACAATGGCCTGCCCTTTAGTCGTACGAGACGAGACAGGAATTTCATAAGCCTTCAGCTGGAAAACGCGACCGCGAGTCGTAAAGAATAAAATGTCATTATGCGCCATGGTCGTAAACAGAAATTCAACCATATCTTCTTCTTTAGTCGTTAAGCCAATCACGCCTTTGCCGCCGCGAGCCTGCACTTTAAAAGTATCTGGCGGCAAGCGCTTAATATAGCCGTCGCGCGTCATCAAAACCATGGTTTCTTCATTCGGTACTAAATCTTCGGTGGAAAATTCTTTAATGCCATGCTCGGCTAAAGTAGTGCGGCGCTCGTCGCCGTATTTGGCAGTTGACTCAAGTAATTCTTTTTTCACGATACCCAAAATCTTAATTCGTGATTTTAGAATCGCTTCCATTTCTTTAATAAAGGCCTGTTTTTCTTTTAATTCTTTTTCAACATTAAGTTGTTCTAAGTTAGCTAAAGAGCCTAAACGCATTTCGACAATAGCGACAGCCTGACGATCTGATAATTTAAACTTTTTAGTCAAATTAACCTTGGCTTCATCACGATCACGAGAGGCTTTAATAGTTTTAATAACCGCATCAATATTTAATAAAGCAATCATTAAGCCGTCTAAAATATGCGCGCGATCACGGGCTTTTTCCAGCTCAAATTCGGTGCGGCGTCGGACCACTTCTTCTCGATGTTTAATGTATTCTTCTAAAACTGATTTAAGATTAAGAACTTTTGGCTGAATGCCGTCAACTAAAGCTAATAAATTTAAATGAAAAGTTTCTTGTAATTGCGTTTGCTTATATAAACTATTTAAAATCTTTTTTGGAAAAGCATCTTTTCTAAGCTCAATCACCACGCGCACGCCGTCTTTATCTGACTCATCACGCAAATCTTTGATACCATCTAATTTTTTTTCTTTAACTAAGTCGGCAATTTTTTCTACTAAAGTGGCTTTATTAACTTGATAAGGAATTTCACTAATAATGATAGAGAAATTGCCTTGTTTATTTTCTTCAACTTCAGCGCGACCACGCATGACAATGCCGCCTTTACCAGTAGCATAAGCTTTAATAATTTCGGCGCGATCATAAATAATACCGCCAGTTGGAAAATCTGGACCCTTAACAAATTGCATTAAATCTTCAACCGTGGCTTCAGGATGTTCGATTAAATGAGAAATAGCGGCGGTTAATTCGCGCAAATTATGCGGCGGAATATTAGTTGCCATACCGACAGCAATACCCATACTGCCGTTTAATAAAAGATTTGGTAAACGGGCTGGTAAAACACTTGGTTCTTGTTGGGTGCCATCAAAGTTTGGCAAAAAATCAACGGTCTTTTTATCAATATCTGATAATAATTCTTCAGAAATGGCCGCTAATTTAGCTTCGGTATAACGCATGGCCGCGGCATTATCACCGTCCATAGAACCAAAGTTTCCTTGACCGCGAACTAAGGGATAGCGCATAGCAAAATCCTGGGCCATACGGACCATAGATTCATAAACCGCGCTGTCACCATGCGGGTGATATTTACCTAAAACTTCACCGACAACGGTAGCTGATTTACGAAATTTAGCGCTGGGCTTTAAGCCAAGATTCCACATGGCGTATAAAATGCGGCGATGAACTGGCTTTAAACCATCACGCACGTCAGGTAAGGCGCGCGCCACAATAACGCTCATAGCATAATCCAAATAAGAGCGGCGCATTTCTTCAACAATTGGTTGTGCTTGAATATTGCCAATAGCAAAGGTCTCTGATTTTTCTTCAGTTTTTGGCTTGCCCTCCGAAGACTTGTCGGAGGAGGGTTTTATTATTCTTTTTAAAGTCTTAACCATATTAGTAATTTCAAATTCTAAATTTCAAATTTTAATTATTTCGGAAGAGTATTTGGTAAAGTTGTCGAAGTAATATTTGGTTCAATAGTTGGCGTAATTACTTCGCTGGGCGACGCCGCGTTATTAGTGGACAATTCTTTTAATTTATCAACGCCGTCTTTAAATTGAGAAAAAGAAGCATTAAGTTCGTTTTTTATATCAGTAAAACTTTGTTTAGAAGGTGAATCTTTAGCCGTGACTGAGAAAGCGTCTGGTCCCATAGTTTTACCTAAATTTAAAATCCAAACAATAATAACCACCACCATAATAGCACCAACGCCAATAAACATAATTAAATTCTTGTTCTTATCATTAAATTTTTTAGTTTTTAATTCTTGACTGACAGCATAACCATGCGTTAAAGATGTCTTAAAAACTGGCGCTTGTTTGAAAGTGTCTTCTTCTTTAATTTTGGGCACATTTTTTTTAGAAGAATTTTTTTTATTTTTTAAAACAGAAGCTGAGCGACGATTTTTACGCTCGGAAACCTTAATTTTAGTAATTAATTTTGGCGTCATATTAAAAAGCCAGAACCACTACTTCCATAGTCTCCTGCGGCAAATCTTTTTTAGTAATTTTTAACTTTTCTTCGTGCCGAGGTTTAATAGCAATAGCTTTTAAGAATTTTTCTACCGGATCTAAGTCAATTTTTAAACCAGGGACACTGTAGTGCATCGGAATAATAATGCGCGGTTCAACTTGATTAATTATAGACACGGCCTTTTGCGCATCAATCGTATAAGTGCCGCCAACTGGAATTAATAAAATATCGGTACCTTCTAATCTTTCTAATTGTTTATCATCAAGTTCATGACCCAAATCTCCTAAATGGGCAATAGAAATATCTTCTATGTCAAAGCGGTAAATAATGTTATCGCCGCGTTTAGCGCCAAGTTCTGCGTCATGCCAAGAATGAATGCCATCAACATAAACTCCCTTAATCTCATATTCACCAGCGCCGCGAATAACAAAAGGTTCGCCCTTGATGGCGTCTAAATTATTGTGGTCATCATGATCATGACTAATAGTCACAATATCAGCTTCTACTCGAGGCATTTTTAGACCAACTTTTTCACTTTTATAAGGGTCAGTAATTATAGAAACAACATCTGAGGAAGACTTTCCCTGCAGACGAAAACAAGAATGACCGAGCCAAGTTATTTGCATGGAAGACAAATTATATATTAATAAAGATACCTCTTAAATATACGTTATTAGGCCGTATCTGTCAATCAAAAACGACTTGATTTTTCTTCTATTTTCTGCTTTATTTATTAAATCAAGTTAATACGCTATAATAACTTAAGCTAGACTTATTTTATGTATGATAACAAAAGAATGTTAGAAGATTTAGAAGCCTTAAGAGAAGGATCAACGCCCCGGCCACGCCGCCGGCGTTTTCTTAAAATACTTATTGGCCTAGTTTTAGTTTTAGGCCTGGCTTTTGCTTTCTTTTATTTTAAACATCATCTTTTTCCTACTAACCAAATTAGTTGGCTAGACAATATTCCGATTATTGGCCAAGTAAAACATCTAGCCGAAAGCGCTGATCGAAAACTAAAAGGCGAAGACCGCGATCGAATTAATATTTTACTGTTAGGCATTGGCGGCAAAGGTCATGATGGCCCTGAGTTAACTGATACTATGATGGTAGCCAGTATTAAACCGTCCACCAAACAAGTTTCTTTATTATCAATCCCTCGTGATTTAGCTATTCCGATTGAAGGCTCTGGTATTAGAAAAATAAATAACGTTAATGCCTTTGCTGAAAACAGTTCTCCAGGCAGTGGCGGTCTAGCGACCAGCCAAGCCGTGGGTGACTTGTTAAATGCGCCAATTGATTATTATGTCCGCGTAGACTTTACTGGCTTTGAAAAAATTATTGATCAAATCGGCGGCGTTGATGTTACTGTGGCTAATACTTTAGATGATTATGCTTACCCCATCATCGGCCAAGAAGATAATCCTAGCTATTATAGTCGCTATGAACATTTGCACGTTGACGCTGGCCTACAACACATGGATGGCAGCTTAGCTTTAAAATTTGCTCGTTCACGACATGGTGTTGGCGCTGAAGGCAGTGACTTTGCCCGGTCCCGAAGACAGCAAGAAATTTTAGAAGCCGTAAAACAAAAATTAATGTCCGCTAATTTTCTGCTTAACCCCAGTCAAATTTCTAATGTTATAACTACTTTACAGGACAATATTTCTACTAATTTAAAAATTTGGGAAATGATAAAAATGTGGGGTTTTGTTAAAAATGTTAATTCAGGAGATATTATTACCAAAGTTTTAGACAATACGCCAAGCGGTTTATTAATTGATAGCCGCGGCGTTGATAACGCTTATATTTTAACGCCAAAAAGTGGCGACTTTTCTGAAATTCAATATCTATTTAGTAATATCTTTGGGGAAATTACTACTTCCGGCAACGATAAACAATCAATTACTCAGACAAAAGTGCCAACAGCCGCTACTATCTCTATTCTTAATGGCACCTGGGTTAATGGTTTGGGTGGACGTGAATCAGTTAAGTTGGAGCAATTAGGCATGAAGGTTATTGATATTAATAACTCGTCACGCCGCAATTTTGAAAAATCAGTTATTTATGATTTGACCTTTGGCGCTAAACGAGATACGCTAGAGTTCCTTAAAGAAAAAACTGGCGCTAACATTGCACCAACTTTACCAGATTGGCTTAAACAAGACTTAGCTACAGAAGCGAATGCTAAAACCTTAAAACAACCGGATTTTATTATTGTTTTAGGAACTGATGCTGATACTAATTCATCGGGCACAGAAAACACAAATTAAACAATTCACCTCACCCCCAGCCCCTCTCCTCGCTAATAGCGAGGAGAGGGTGGCCGGAGGCCGGGTGAGGTGAACTAAAAACATGCCTACTATTATAAAAAAGAAGCCACTTGTCGTTATTTTTGGACGAACTAATGTTGGCAAATCAACTCTCTTTAATTGTTTGACTGAAAAACATCAGGCGTTAATTTCTGATACTCCGGGAACTACCCGCGATTCTAATTTAGGCAGTGTTCGCTGGCAGGGTAAAATATTTTCCTTAGTTGATACCGGCGGTTTTATGAATTTTGATTTTTTACGGCTTAAAAAAATTAAAGCTGAAACCATTGATGAGCTAGTGCAAAAACAAGCGCGTGATTATTTAAAAAAGGCTGATTTAATTTTATTTTTAGTTGATGCCCGTGATGGTTTATTGCCGCAAGACATGACTATGGCCATGATTATTAAAAGAATTATTCCTAATAAGAAAAAAATTGTTTTAATCGCTAATAAAGTTGAAAAATTATCTTTAACGCCAGCGGCCGGAGATTTTTATCGTTTGGGTTTGGGCGATGTTAATGCCATCTCTGCCTTAACCGGCGCCGGGACCGGCGACTTATTAGATATTATTTTAAAAAAAATTAAAGCCCCTAAAGATACAGAAGTTGATTTAAGCTATAAAAGACAATTATTTAAAAAAACTCATCGCAACGAAGATGAAACTGGCACAATTAAAGTTTCTATTGTTGGCAAACCGAATGTTGGTAAATCCAGTTTAATTAATGCTATCCTAGGCTATCCTCGAGTTTTAGTTAATGAAGCGCCGCACACGACTCGCGAACCGCAATCAGCTAAATTTAAATATAAAGATCAGGAATTTGAATTTGTGGATACGGCCGGAATTACTAAACATGGACACAAGGTTGATACTTTAGAAAAATACAGCATGGAAAAAAGTTTAGCCGCCATTCAAAAATCTAATGTCGCCATGTTAATTTTAGATATTTCTGAAGAATTAACCAAACAGGACGCGAGACTGGTTGAAGAAATTTTTGACCGCCATAAAAGCTTAATTTTAGTCGGCAATAAGTGGGATAAAATTGATGAGCGCGATCCTAAAAAATATACGCGCTATATTAATGGTGAACTTCCCTTTGCGACGCACGCGCCAATTCAATTTTTATCAGCTAAAAATAAATTGCATATCACACAACTTCTAGATTTAATTATTACGGTTCATAATCAGCGCTATATTCAAATTTCTGATTCCCAAGCTGAAAAATTATTAAAGATGGCGGTTAGAAAACATCGTCCGACTAAAGGCAAAGGCACTAAATATCCGCGTATCTACGAATTTAAACAAAGCGGCGTTAACCCGCCGAGTTTTATGGTTCAAGTTGGGCCGCGTGAAAGTTTAGCTGATTCATACTTGCGGTTTTTAGAAAACCAACTGCGGGCTAAGTACGGCTTTTGGGGGACGCCGATTTCTATGTGGGTAAAAAAAGGCCGCGATATTCATGGACTACATAATTCTTAAGACCTCGCCCCTTCCCCTCTCCACATTTTGTGGAGAGGGGTATAAAATAAATACATGAATATAATTGTCGGCCTGGGTAATCCTGGTCCTAAATATGATAACACTAGACATAACATCGGCTTTACAGTCGTTGATGAATTAGCGCGTCAAAAAAACTTAACCTGGAAAGATAATAAGAAGTTTAAAGCCGAGATCGCCGAAGAAGCTGGCTTAATTTTAGTTAAACCGCAAACTTTTATGAATAATTCTGGCGAAAGCGTGGCCGCAATTTTACGGTATTATCAGCTTTTACCGCGTACTATTTTTGGTACAAAAAAAGACAGCGACTTAACTCCGGTCTTAACTATAATTCATGATGATCTAGATTTATTATTGGGCAAATATAAATTATCAATCAACAGTTCTAGCGCCGGTCATAATGGCGTACAATCAATTATTGATTATTTAAAAACTAAAAATTTTAAACGCCTGCGTATCGGCATCAGCACTGATGAGCGCCAACAAATTAAAGCCGAAAATTTTGTTCTGCAGAAATTTAAAGATGAAGAAAAAAACGTGATTAAAAATTTACTAATAACAATAATCCCTCAAATATAAATCAAAGCCGTGAAAAAATTTTCACGGCTTTTGAAAAAAATTATTACTATTAAGCGGCAATTTGAACACTGACCGCTCTTTTATGCCCTTCTTTATAAAAAAGTCTTATATTACTACCTTCTTTAATTTGTTTAAAAATATGATCAGGAATGTTGCCTTCGAAGGTTATTAAACCATCTTCGCACACTGCTTTTGCTTCCATATAATTATATGAATATGGAAAAGCCTGAAAGTTCGGTGCAGACAAACATAGACTTGAATCAAGGTTTGTTGGAAAAGTCATCATACTGGTTTTTACCATGGCTTTAACAACAACGCCCTTTACTGTTTTAATTGGACAACGCACATAATCAAAATAGTAAAGTCCAAGCACTGATAATAATATTATAAAGCTAAGAATCATTATAACAACAAACACAAAGGGCCAAGACTTTAAAGGAACTTCTAAATAAATACTTCGTAAAAATAATAACAATTTATTATCCTCCGTTCTTGTTTATTAAAATTAAAAATATTTACTACAACATATCATAAAAACCAAATAAGATCAATAGTCTACATTTTTTAATTAAACATTTAAGCTGCTTCATTCCATCTAGCTTCAAAGATCTGCTTAACAGTTTTAACAATTTCCAAATTCTCGATAATAATCGCCTGATTAATATCGAATAAAACAATACGCACAAATAGCTTTGTAGCATCTATAGAACAGTTTGAAGAATAAGCATTATGTGGTATAGATTTAAAAATCTGATCTAATTCTTCATCAGTTTTACGAAACTCCTTTAAGGTTTCATGTTTAGGAGCAAACCCACGTAAGGTAACGTCATACCGATTCATAGTTTCACGCCAACGATGAGAAATTTCTAAAAGATTAGGACTTATCTTCTCGGCTTTAGCAAAAAAACCCACAATCTCAGTTCGTTTTAATTCTTCAGCGCGATAAAAAAGCGCTTCCTCAACTCCGTGCTCACCTTCATAATATTTAACAGAAATCTTATTATCTTTTTTTTGAATAGCTTCAATTTCGGATAATGAAGCATAGGCCATTTGTACTTTAGTTAGAGATGAACGAAAAAATTGATTTGGATTTTTAGCTATAAAGATAGCTTTTTTAGCATGAGGTATTTTTAAAACCAATTCTTTCTCTCTTAAGCTATCTAGCAATACATAAATATTCGGCCGTTTTAATTTTGTTTGCCGAGCAATTTGCATAACCGTAGCCTCGCCTATTTCTAATAACGCTATATAAATACTAGCTTCTTTGTCGGTTAGACCTAGGGTTATAAGAGCATTGTTAATATTATTCATAATATATAGTCTTATTAATTAATCTTAGCAAGAATTATAAAATATGTCAATAGTTTTGACAACATATTATAAAAAATCAAAAAGACTTAATATTTTAAGCTATTTTCGATAATTTTTTGTATATTATAATTGACTTAATATTGACAAAATGGCTATTTAATGATATTATATAAACATAAAAATAACGCTATTTAAAAATTAAATAAACAAAAAAATGGAAAATTTAATAAAACATTTTTATCAATACGAAGAAAATGAAATAGCTATAGCCTTAGCTATAACTAAACCAGGCTTAAAAAGAACCATAGCCTTAGAATCCCTTCTCAGAAGCTATGTTTATCAAGCAGATCTTGATTGTATTAATAAGGTTATTAATTTCTTGGGTAGAAAACTAAAGCATAAAGAGCTTCAATACGTCATTGATATTTATGTAAATCGTATAAATACTGATAATCATCTTTTAGATTATTATTCAAAAAGAATTATAAAAATAGCCAGCTTAATGTCTAGAAATAAAAAGAAAAAAACCTTAAAATATATTTTTGATAAAAGTATTGAGCTAGGAAATATTAATGAAGCAGAAAAAATAGCTTTAGTCATGTCTGGTAATGAAAAGTCGTCAGCCTTTGAAATATTAATTAATAACAAAGAATGGCTTAAAAGAAATTTTTTTGATAATTACTATGATCTTAAAAAAACGCAAACTATCATTAAAAGAAAATTAACTAACCCAGAGCTAAAGGCTATTTTAGAGCTTTGCCTTGAAAGAGGAAAATCAAAGATTGCTAATGAAGCAGCCACTCTCATGGGAAGAAAATTAACCAACAAAGAACTAAACAATTTATTTAAGATTTGTCTTGAAAAATTTTATTATATGGAAACTCTTATAGAGTTAATGCCTATAAAAAAACAGCGGACTTCTATAAAAATCGCTTTAAATAAATTTATTCAAAATAATTGTTTACATGCTTCAATAGATTTACTAACACAAAAAAGTCAAAAAAATGGTATCAAAAAATTGACAAATTTATTATCAAAAAAAGAAAAAAAATCCATCTTACAGCGTATTTTTAAAAAAGCCCTTAAAATTAATGACCAAGAAGAATCCCTAAGGGCCGCTGACCTGATGTTTGAGCCTGAAAAAATTAAGGCTCTAAAACAGTTTGTTAAAAAATTTACAGATTTAGAAAGTCTTGTAAAAGCGGTGAGGTTAATGCCCCTAAAAGATAGAATTACTATTTTAAAACCTCACTTTATAAAAAACATTAAAGCCACTGGCTTTTGGCTTCATACACCTTCTCTATATAGCGCGGAAAGAATAGCTGAGGCGATGGTTAAATAAAAATAATTTATACTAAAAGGGAGAAGCTTTTAACTTCTCCCTTTTTTATTTAAATCAACTCTTCGCTTTTTATTTTCTTCTTATGAAGCATATCATCAAAGACGACGAGCGCCGCGGTGCCGGCCGGAATTGATAATAGCGCGCCCATAATGCCGCCTAGACTAAAGCCAATCATTAAGACCACGATCGTCACAATCGGATTCATGCCCAAGGCTTTTTGCATAATCTTTGGCACGAGTAAATTGCTTTCTATTTCATGAACAATGATATAGAGAATCGCTACAAAAATAGCTAAAGTCGGCGCCTGGCTTAAGGATAAGAAAACCGCGGGAATGCCGCCTAAAAAGGGGCCGAGATAAGGAATGAATTCAGCTAGTCCAGAAACTAAAGCCAGAATTAAAGCATACTTAACGCCTAAAATTAAGAGGCCAGCATAAGTTAAAGCAAAGACCGCTAAGCATAAAATTAATTGTCCGCGAAACCATAAACCAATTTTTTTCTCCATCTGATTAAAGATTTCCATGACATGAGTCTGTTTATTTTCCGGTGTTAATGACCAAATTAATTTTCTAATGGAATTATGCTCAACTACCATATAAAAAGTAATTACTAAAACAATAACCAAAGAAAATATTCCGCCAACAATATTAAAGAGCGTAGAAAAAACTCCATTAGCCGCACCCTGAAAATTACTGCCAAAATTAATCAGTGAAGTTCTAATATTATCTAGCCAGCCGTAAGAAGAAGTAAACGAACGGAAGCTGGCTAAAAATTTATTAAATTGATCTAAGTAAGATGGCAGGTCATTTAGTAATTGGCTAAACTGCGAAACAATTAATGGGACTACTAAATAAGCGGTAACGCCAATTACCAGAATCATGGCTATATAAATTAAAGCAATGCCTAGAGAACGCGGCAAGCCATGTTTTTTCATCCAGCCGACCCAAGGGTCAAAAGCGCTGGCTAAAACAACGGCCACAAATAAAATAATTAAAATGTCTTTTATTAAAAAGGCAAAATATAACCCTAGAATTACTAAAATAATTCTAATTAAACTAGCGGTTGTAAGAGTAATACGCACAGAACTTTTCTCTTCTGGCATATATTTAAAATTTTTAATTTCTAATTTTTAATTTTTAATGACTGGGATTAGCGGCCGCCAAAACGAGGGCGTCTTGGACCACTGTTAAAATCTCGGCGTGGACCGCGGCTATTAAAATCGCCTTCTGCTTGTTTGCCTTTTTCTTCTTTCCAAAGATTTTCATTTTCAGCTAAACCTTTCATAGTTAAATTAACGCGGCCTTGATCATCTATTTCTTTTATTTTAACGGTAACCATATCGCCGACATTCATAAAGTCAGAAGGTTTAGAGACGCGATACGGCGCCATTTCACTAACATGCACCATGCCGTCCCGGCCCGAAACTAATTCAATAAAAGCCCCAAAGTCTAACATGCGGACAACCTTACCAGTAAAGACTTCGCCAACTTCAAATTTTCTAACAATATTATTAACCCATTCCATAGCTTTTTTAACGCCCTCGGCTTCCACGCCGCAGATCATAACTAAACCAGAATCTTCAATATCAATAGAGACGCCGCAAACATCAATAATTTCATTAATAATTTTTCCGCCTGAGCCAATAACTTCACCAATTTTTTCCGGATCAATTTGCAAGGTAGAAATACGTGGCGCGTACTTAGATAATTCTTTTCTTGGTTCACTTAAGGCCTTATTCATCACTTCTAAAATTTTTAAGCGCGCAATTTTACCTTCGCCTAAAGCTTTCTCCATAATGGCTTTATCTAAACCAATGGTTTTTGTGTCTAATTGAATCGCGGTAATTCCGTCGTTAGTTCCGGTAATCTTAAAATCCATACCGCCTTCGCCGTCTTCTAAATCTTGTAAGTCAGTTAAAACTTCCCATTTACTCATGTCAGGCACTGACGCGAGCCCCATAGCAATTCCGGCGACCGCTTTTTTAATTGGCACGCCAGCATCAAATAACGCCAGCGAAGCCGCACAAGTTGAAGCCATAGACGATGAACCGTTAGATGATAAAGTTTCTGCCACCACGCGAATCGTATAAGGAAAATCTGCTTTTTCCGGAATCATAGCCGCAATGGCTTTTTCTGCTAAAGCGCCATGACCAATTTCCCTTCGGCCTGTGCCGCGCATTGGTTTAGCTTCGCCAACCGAGAACGGCGCAAAATTATAATGAAGCATGAAACGCTTTTTGCTTTCGCCTTCTAAACCTTCCAAAGTTTGTTCATCGCCTGGCGCACCAAGCGTGACGATTGACATCACTTGCGTTTCACCGCGAGAAAAAACGGCGGCGCCGTGATTTCTTGGTAACATATCAACATCAGCTTCTAAAGCACGAACTTCATTTAAAGCGCGACCATCAACTCTTTTCTTGTCTTCTAAAATTGCTCGCGTCACTTCGGCCTCAACGGCAGTTTCTACTAATTCTCTAATCGCAAAATAGCGGTAATCTTTTTCATAGCCTTTCTCAATTAAAAAGTCTTCTAATTTTTCTTTAATCGCATTGACCGCGGCCTTACGTTCACCTTTAGTGTAATAAACTTTATCAAATAAGATATGTTTAACGCTGTCGTCTAGCCATTGCTTTGAATCTTTCAAAACCGCCTCTTTAGCTTCATCAATTTTTTCTTCTACGGCTCTGATTTTTCTCTCGTGCGGCACTATTTTTAATTCCTTAGCCATTTCGGAAATTAATTCAATGGCTGGTTGCATAGCTTTTTGACCGGCCAATAAAGCTTCTAACATATCAGCTTCATTAACTTCTTTGGCACCAGCTTCGATCATAACAACTCTGTCTTTGGTAGCGGCGACGATCAAGTCTAGATCACTGGCTAATCTATCAACATAAGTTGGATTAAAATTAAATTGATTATTAATACGGCCAACTCTAATACCGCCGATTGGTCCTTGCCAATCAACACCAGAAATAGCTAAAGCCGCGGAAGCAGCGACTAAAGCGACAATGTCATAGTCGTTTTCTTTATCAACTGATAAAACTGTTAAAACAACTTGAACGTCGCGGCGTGATTCTTGATCAAACAAAGGTCGAATTGAGCGGTCGATCATGCGGCCACTTAAAACAGCTTCATCAGTTGGTCGGCCTTCACGCTTAACCCAACGTGAGCCTTTAATAATTCCGGCAGCATATAGTCTTTCTTCAAACTCAACCATGAGCGGGAAAAAATCTGTTCCATCACGCTCTTCTTTAGCTTGGACGACCGTAGCTAAAACCACGGTTTCGCCATATTGCACAGTAACTGCGGCATCAGCCTGCTTGGCTAAATATCCGGTCTTGAAAGTGAGAGATCTTCCCTCCCATTCTCGGGTAAAAACTTTTTCTTTATTATTCATAAAAAAATTTTGTTTGCCCGACAAACTAGAGAACTATGGCTAAAACCACAGTGCTGTGTGTTTACCGAGCAAAACATTAATTAATAATTTTTTAATTCACCTCACCCCCAGCCCCTCTCCTCGCTATTAGCGAGGAGAGGGTGGCCGGAGGCCGGGTGAGGTCTAACGCCCAATCAAAAATTTCCGACTATCCGATAAATTAACAAAGTCATTAACTAACTCAATTAATTTAGTTGAGGTTGTCTGACGAAAAGCCGCGACTTCTACGCGAACTCCTTTAGCGGCCTGTAAGTATTCCACTAACGGCAAATAATCGCCGTCCCCAGAAACCAAAACAATCACATCAACATGATCAGCTAATTTAATCGCATCAATCGCGATCCCAACATCCCAATCGGCTTTGCGCGCGCCGCCGGAAAAAATCTGTAAGTCTTTAATAATTACTTCAAAGCCCTGATTATCTAGCGCTTCAAAAAAAGAAGCTTCTTCTTCGCCCGCGCCATGAATAACATAAGCAATCGCTCTGATTAATTGTCGATCAGCCACCGCGGCTTTTAGAACTTCTTTAAAGTTAACTCGACGCTTATATAAATTCTTAGCCGAGTGATACATATTAGCGGCGTCAACTAAAACAGCGACGCGCTGATTTTTGTGTTTAGTCATAGAAACTGTATTGTTTTTGTTTTTGTCCATAAAAATTTTCTAAAACCCACAAGAAGCGAACCAAGGGTTCGCTTCTTTTTGGTATTAATTACTTTTTTCTCCGCCCTGGGCGGATTCTTCAATGGCCATGTCATCGGCCAATAACTCTGCTTCTAAACGCTTACGCTCATCTTCCTCTTCAATCATTTTTTTAGCTATTTTTAATTTAAGTTTAGCCGCTAATTCCATAAAGGCTTTTTCATCCTCGCGCTGTAAATATTTAAGCAAACGGCGACGTTCTCCGACTTTGCGCAATAAACCGCGGCGGGAAGAATAATCGTGCTTATGCATCTTTAAATGCTCAGTTAGCTGATTAATCTCCTCAGTCAAAATAGCGATCTGCACTTGAGGAGATCCGGTATCAGTATCATGCACTTTAAACCGATTAATAATCCTTTGTTTGGCTTTTTTGTCCAACATAAGTTCTTGGCCGTGACCGAGAAAAGTCTAGCCTTAGGCTTTTCCAAGAAACGGTACATTAATAATAATAGCCATATAATAACACTGATTGATAATAAAATCAATACGTCGTACAATGTTAGAATATGGTCAAGACTATTCTTAAAAAAACGCCTCTAGATCAAGCGATTATTGATTTTTTGGAATATCTGGAAGTTGAACGTGGGCTAGCAGTCTTAACTTTAAGAAATTATGATTTTTTCTTAAAACGTTTTGCAATCTTTGCGCGCGAACGCGGCATTATCAAACCGGAAAATATTAGTAAAATTTTAGTTCATCAATTTAGACTTTATCTAAATCGCCTACCCTCCAGAGAAGCGGGTAATATAAAAAAGAATACACAAAACTATCATTTAATTGCTTTACGCACATTTTTAAAATATTTAATAAAAAATGATGTTAAAACTTTAGAACCAGAAAAAATAGAACTAGCTAAGCAAGCACCGCGCCAAGTTGATTTTTTAGAAGGCCCTGATTTAGAAAAGATTTTAGACATGCCTTTAAAAAATAAGGAAGACAGTCTAGGCGGCTGGCGCGATAAAGCGCTACTTGAAACTTTATTTTCCACTGGGTTGCGTGTTAGTGAATTAGCCAAACTAAAAATAGATGAAATAAATTTAAATAAGCCAGAATTTACGGTTCGCGGTAAGGGTAGTAAAGTACGTTTAGTTTTTTTATCAGACAATGCGCGTCATTGGATCAAAAAATACTTAGAAAAAAGAACTGATCCCAATCCTTATTTATTTATTAGTCATGGAACTATAAATAAAATAGATTCTAGTGATAAATATATAACTCCTAGATCAATAGAAAGATTAGTTAGCCATTATGCACGATTAGCTGGTATTATGAAAAAGGTAACGCCGCATACAATGCGCCATAGCTATGCTACAGATTTATTGATGAACGGCGCTGATATCAGATCAGTCCAAGCCATGCTTGGCCATGCCTCTATTACAACGACTCAAGTCTATACACATATTACTGATCAGCAGCTACGCGACGTCTATCAAGCTTTTCATGGAAAGCAAAGAAAGAAATAACCTTGACTAAAATACTTTTTTTAGGTAGTTTTAAAAAGACTTTAAAAGGTCCTCGTAGTTCAATGGATAGAACAGGAGACTTCTAATCTCTAGATGAAGGTTCGATTCCTTCCGAGGGCACAGGAAATTAATTTTTAATTTCTAATGTCTAATTTCTAATTAATTTTTTAATTTTCTAATTTTAGAAATTAAAAATTAGAAATTAGAAATTTGAGCTACATGGTGCCTATAGTTTAACGGTAGAACAGCGGGTTGTGGTTTGAAGAGAGAATATTTTTATAATTTTTTGTTCTCATAAATTTTCAATTTTCCTAATAATTTTTATCTTTTCATAGATTTCATTTTATTTTTAATTTACCTCGTTTTGAGGATGTGACGCTATTGTGACACTCGCGTCTGGTACTGGTTCCAACGACTCAATTGCACTTTGCAACATGAGTAGATTGGGATGAGCATAGCGCATTGTAGTCTTAACATCAGAGTGTCCGAGGAGTTCCTTAATTGCTATTACAGAGTTATTACGTGCAGCTAAATGCGAAGCAAATGAATGTCTTAGCGTATGCCAGCCGATTAATCTTAAGTTTGCTTTTTTACATAATTTCTTAAGCCTCAATCTGCAACAAGTATATTTCAAGGGTAGTCCTTTTTTATCATGAAAGATATACACTGAATAACGGTCTCTATTTTTTAACATTTGAACAACTCTTAAAGAAAGTGGAACCGATCTGATTTTATTATTTTTAGGACTTCCCTCGATCTCTCGAGAGATATTTCTACTTACAGTTAGGATAGCTTTTTCAAGATCGACATCTTCCCATTTTAAAGCAATTAACTCTCCAAATCTTAATCCGGTTCGTACTGCTAGGAGAATCATATCATATGACGTGTCTTTGGCTTGTTGTAGTAAATCTTCAGTTTCTTCTTCAGACAAGTAATCAAATTTTTGAGGAGGAACTTTAAGGAGTTTAATTTTTGGCATCTGTTTAAGTAATTCCCATTCCATTGCAGATTTAAGGCAACGACTTAAGATACATAGATAATTATTAATTGTTTTTGGAGATAAATTCTTTTTATACAGAAGGTCATTTTTGAATTGTTCTATGTCGTAAGTATTTATCTCTTCAACATTTTTAGAACCAAAATATGGTATTAATGTAGCATTAAGTAAGTATTGACGGTTTTTATATTCTGATCTTTTATTATTGTTTCTTACATATATTTCCAGCCATTGTAAAGCTAATTTCTGAAAAGTAAGATTTGTTTGAAATGATGATTGTTTTATGGACTCGCCGTGAGCTATTTTATTCCGAAGGAATAATTCATAAGCAAGAGCTCCTTTACGAGTCCTGTCAGGGCTTGGTTTGCGGTGTCTGCAACCATTAAAAGAAAAGTCTATCCAATAGACTTTTCCCCTTCTTCGTATAGCCATATCATTATTTAATCTGGTCTATCCGGTGTGACTCAAGATATGCAATTATATCATCTCGAAAAAAGCGTAATGAATTTCCAATTTTAAAAACAGGTATTTTTCTTGAATCAATAAGACGATACATAGTTGGTAATGAAATACCAAGAATATCTTTAAGTTCTTTAGGTGTAAGAAATTGCTTATCTATTAAGTTTTCCGGAATAAACCAGTTTTTCATTAATTTGTCAAGGATCCGATATAAAGTAAAATGGTGAACTTTACGGCTATATCACATCCTATCATTAAGTATTAAAGTTAATCAAATGCCCCCTAAAGATAGCTTCAGGAGGCATTTGTGAATAGTTAAATAATTACCGAATATAATCGGTTTTTTAGCATTTTTTGATTGTCAAGTAATGACCGGGCAGGCAATATGAGTTTATTGTCCCAGTATTCTTGAATCATTTTATCGATATGTTCATCACGGCGAAAAATAAATTTACTTTTCTTTGGATTAAACTTGTCTACGTCCCATAAATCATAGCCAAGTGTAAACAAAGCCGCCGCCATACCAATATCATAAGTAATAAACTTATCGCTCTCAGCGAGCTCCTCATTTTTCTTTTTGATAATCATAATGATTAGAATTAGATTTATTAATTTATCTAATCGATTAGTTAATTGAAGCTTCTAATAGTTAATGGCGAATTTCACTTCATTATCTTAAAATAAAAAAATTCCTCTGATATTAAGAGGATTTCATTTATGATATTTTAAAATGAATTTCGCTAGTACTTATTTATCGACCAAAAGTATCACTTAAAAATTCCTGAATACCTAGTGGGTCAGCTTCTTCTTCTATTATATTTGGTCTTATATCTTTTTCAAAAGGAGGGATCAGGAGCAATTTTATTTTATAAGAATTACCACCTTTTTCTAAACATGAATGATAAGGGTAAAAAGGATCATAATCTATTGAAAAATAATTTCGTAATGTTTCAGTAAAGGCTTGTTTTTGTTTTTTATACTTATCTTTTGCTTCAGGGTCCCGAATAGTAATTTCTCCCAGACGCTGAGCTAATACTTTCATAAATAACCATTGTTCACTGGGTTCTGGAACTTTGCCTTTGCCAATCATTCCCATTTCCTTATAATTAGTAATATGTTTAAGTCTTTTAACGTGAATCTCTACATTCTCATTATCTAAAAATTTTATTATGACATTATTCCAATGAGTTCCTGCTGGGATTTTGTAAGGAAATTTTGGTTCTGATTTTTCTGGTACTTTTGTTCTAAGAGCTTTAAGGCCTTCATTCAGTCCTGATACAACTATCTCTCCGGTAATTGGCAAGGGTTGCTTTTCTATTGGAGTTTTTTGATTTTCTTTCTCTTTTATAGTTGTTATATGTTTTTTGAAATCGCTATATCTGATTTTCTTATTCTTATGGTGTAATCTGTTTTTGCTATAATTTTCTTTATTGTTGAATTTATTTCTTTTATCCATACCCACTGACTCTGAAATTAACTTTCTTAACATATTAAAAATTATTACTAAATATCGGTAGTCTTTATAACTAAGGACTCCGGCTTTAAGAAAGTGTTTTAAAAGTATTTCAAATCGCTTTATTTCCTGGCTTAAATAATATTTGGGAAAAATCAAATTATAATTATTTTGTTTATCTGGAATAAAATTCTCTATTTCTTGATTCTTTTGCTCTTCATGAACAAAATAATTTTGTTGATATAATTTATATTTTCTATAAATCTCATAAAAATTTGGCTGTATTACCTCTAAATAAACAACTATTCTAAAGTCACTTTTTATTTGTCTACTATATATTTTTATTACATTAGATTCCGAAAGGTCCTTTAAGATATCACATTCTTCTTGTGAAGATAAAAAATTATTTTTTATTGGAAACAAATAGATTTCATAATGGATAGGATAATTAGCATCATTCAAAGTACAATATCTTTTTATCTTTTGAAGTACGCTCCAAACTTTTTGATTAAACTCTTCCTCAAGTTGCATAGGTGTTTTTTATTTTATTTTAGCAAAAAATTCATATTGGCGCATTAGTATTTTTTATTATAAGCGGAGTGTGCTATACTAATAGTAGCTCTTTTTTGTTCAATTAAAAGCTCGAAATTACGCAATGATTTCGGGCTTTATTTTTCTACTGGGGAATTTAAAGAAGATAATCCTTTCTTTTCCTCTTACTTCCAATCGGGTTTAATGTACTTTGAAAACACTATAACTAATTTTGAGTAACCTTAAAAAATTAAAAGAAAGGATTACTCAAATGGGAAAATGGTTCAATGAATTCAAGAGCCAAGGTAGTGGATTCGGAAGAGAATTCAAAAGACAGGGCAAAATGATGCTATTCGGAAAATCTAACAGCCATAAGTCTAAAAGTAGACACCACCCTAAATGTTCTAGCACTCATCGTAGATATTGTGGCGGAAAGAGATGATAAACAAAAAAGCCCGCCCCAATATTAAAGGGCAGGGCTCTTAATTATTTCATCAACCCGTGCTTGTCACGGGTTTGGTGAAATTGTGAAGCTGTCTTGTTAGGTCTTGTTGCTAACAGCTTGAGACCATTCAGTAGTTCTTCCTCATCAAAGAAATGCATACCGCCGAGATTAAAATAACCTGGTATAATACCCAGCTTTTTATAGACGGTTTTGATAGAAATATTAAGGAGAGCTGCTACTTCCTTGACAGAAAGATAACGGGTTGCCATAAGATTACTCCTATAGTTACCCTACGCACCTTTAATTTATCATTGTCTCAAAATCCCAACAAACCATTAAAAATAGACACTTCATTTTTACCTCATTAAAATTTAATTCATTCAAATTAAAAAATAAACACAAATTAGAAAGGAGGATATTTTGGCTCAATATCCAAGAAAACTTAAAAAGGGTAATCGCTGGTGGTATAAATTTGATATTAATGGAGAAACATATTTTTCTAAGGCAGTCTATTCGTCCAAAATTGAGGCTAAAAAGGCTGAAAACAATAAATACAAAGAACTCTCCGAATTAGCTCAAAACCCCTCTGAGAAGCCAATTTTAAGCCTATTAGAGGCTATTAACCTACGACTTGATTATGTTCAAGTAAAAAAGAGTATAGAGTATTATAAGGATAATAAACGGTATTATAAGGTTTTGTTAGATTCAATTGGTAATGTACCTATAGAAAACATAAAACGGGCTGATATTGAAAAAGTTCTTTTAAACACTTCTCAAAAGCAAAAAACAATCGGAAAAGATAACTATGTTGTAAATACAATGATTGCCGTGTACAAAGCACTTTTTAATCATGTTATTGATCAATATGATTTATCTATTAAAAATCCATGTAAAGGAGTTAAACTTTATTCAGTAAATAAAAAACTAAAGTACATTCCAAGAGATAAGGATATTAAAAATATTCAACTTACTTGTAACCATCAACAAAACCTTTTAATTGATTTTGTCAAAGAAACCGGAGCGCGCATTTCAGAAGCTTTAAGGTTTAAAGGATCTGATTTATTTGATGATTATGTTGTACTTTATACAAGTAAAAGTAAAGACTCTAATGTAGTACCAAGAAAAATACCAAGACCTTTATGTCTAAAAGATATTAGACTTAAACATGACGAAAAACTTTTTAGTCAGTGGGTTGAAAAACCAAAGTTCTTATCAAGAAAAGTAAGTCTGCTTAAACAAAGACCTTGGAACTGGCATAACCTACGTCATAGATATGCCAGTCTATTATCCAAACAGGGAAAGCCTTTATTTGAGATCATGATGTTATTAGGTCATTCACAAATAAAAACGACACAAGGGTATTTGCAGTTAATACCTTAACCCATTATATTTTCAAAAAAAATAAAAGACGGATTGTTTAAAACTATCTGTCTTTTTATTTATAAATGAATTTTTTTTAGAATCATAATAACTAACTAATTAGTTCTTTTTTATTAAATGTTGATAATATTCAATCTTTTTTATATATTTTTTTGAGTTGTCAATATCTCCAAGTTCTTCATAAATTAAAAAGATGGTACCGCATATTTTTTCTAGCTCATCAAATGAATTCTTTTTTAAAAGGATTTTCTCAACATGTAAATAATTTTTTAAGGAACTAATCCTATTTCCCAAAATAGAATAATATATCCCAATCCTTTCATAAATAGTAGCTAACCACAATAAATTTCTAGATTGTTTCGCTATAGCTAAACTCTTATTAAGAAAGCCTAGAGATTTATCAAATTCTTCAGTTACTAAGTATAGATATGATATATCTAAATATGAATAATACTGTATTTTTTTATCGCCACATTTTATTGAATATTCAATCGATTTTTCAAAACAATCCTCAGCTTTTGTAAAATCTTTCTTAAGTATGTAACAAAATCCCAAGTTTAAATAACACAGTCCATCATAATACACGCCATTGAAATTGTCTAAATAAATATTTAGTAAATCAATAGCTTTATCAACATTTCCTATTTTTGCATTAAGAAGGCCTGTATTGATATAATATTGTGATTCCACTACCCTGTTTTTTGTTTCTATTGCAATTTGATAAGCAGTTTCAAAGTGTTTAAAAGCAATATCAATGTATCCTATATCTGCGTAATAATTTCCAAATCCAATGTGGTTTTCTGAGATTAGGCTTCTATCACAAATAAGTGTTGCTGTTTCTATACATTTATTCCTAAACTCCAATTCTTTTTGCTTATCACCTAATCTCGAATAAACTTCACCCAAGTTAAAATAACACAAAGCCTGATTTTTAATTTCACCTTGGTTACTTGCAATAGAAGATGCTGATTCGAGATATTTAATAGCTCTTTTGAAATTCCCAAATTGCATTGACATAAAGCCAAGATTTAAGTTACATATGCATTCCTCCCCTGTAAATCCATTTTCACGAATTATATTAAGGGATTTATTAAAATATATAATTGCCTTCTTTTTATTACCTAACCACATCTGGGCTACCCCAACATTTAGTAAACTTATTGCGTGAGCATGTCTATCCTTCTTAGACATTCTTAAAGCTTTGAGGTGATATCTATTTGCATTGTAAAAGTCTCCTTGGTCTAAAAACAATAACCCTAAATTGGAATAACCAAGTATTTCACAATACTTATCTTCTTCCTTGTTTGCTATTTCAATCGATTTATAATAATATGTCTGTGCTTTTTCAAATTCTGATATAATATGGAACAATCTTCCTGATATTAAAGACAAGGTATATTCCCGACTTTTTAGATCTAGTAACCAACGGCTTACGACGTCAGACCATTGCTCATCATTAATAATTCTAATGTAGTTTCCTAAATTTGTTTGTTTCCAAAGACTTTCAATGTATTTATTAGTATTACAATGTATCTTTATTCCATGATATTTCCTAAAAGGATCGTTAAAGGATTGAGTATTTATATTTTCAACCGAGTAGGATGCAGCATGATTTACAAATACAATTTCTTTATTAGATTTCTCAGCCAAATTTTCTATTTGAGGAGTTATATCGAACATATCAGAGCAACTATACCCTAAAATAAGTATTTTTTTATGCTTACCGTCTCTGACTAAGTATTTTATTGAATCATACCATTTCTCATTAACTCTCTTTAGTGCTACTTTTTTTAGGGTAGCCCTTAATGATTCTAAGTGATCTATGGTACCATGCAATTTAAAAAGTGTAATTTTATCCTCTAAATCCAAATAATTAATATTGGCAAGACCTTTCTCATCATAATATCTAATAAAAGAAATATTTTCCACTAATCCTTCATTCTTGAATGCCTTTTCAATTAAACAGTCAAAGTTAGTTGTGTATACTGTTTTTAAATACCCTTTTGAAGCTAATTTAGCTATAAGGATATGATTTGAATTTGGTTGACCTAGTTTAAAAATATCCCAAATTTTCTCATTAGAGTTCTCAGAAACCACCTCCATAAAACTTTCAAAGGGTAAATGATGAAACATCTCTTTTTCTTCATAGGATAAACTTGAAAATAATTTTTCTAGAATGAATTCCTTAAGCTCGTTTGCTAATGGTAATCCAGAATTCTTAGAAATTCCGGCTCCACAAAAAATGGCAACTTCTTCCCTAATAAAATCATCATCCGATATATGCGATAAACTATTCAATTTTTTTGTTTCAAGACTTTAGTAAAATTTCTTATTTATTTGAATCGTAAATTTGATTTTAGACTTTTTAATAAAGAAATTATTTTTATTAATTTAATAATCGTAGCCAAAACGTAGCCAAAAAAATAAAAGGCACTCAGAATATTTACTAAGTGCCTTATTTTTTTAGCGGAATCGACGAGACTCGAACTCGCGACCTCCTGAGTGACAGTGATTTCTTGTAAACACCAAAATTGCTATCTATCTTTAATATTTGCACTTTATATGTTCTAGAAAATGGATTATTTTCTTTATAATCTATAGAAAGTAAGATTATTCGTAGCCAAATCGTAGCGAGAAAAAGATTTGATTTATAAACCTCAATCTTATAAGAATTTTAAAAATTTTTCTTAAAGTTAACAATTATTATTTGCTTTATTTGCGTTGAATCCAATTAAATTTAATACTGACGAAAAGATTGCTAATAAATTTTTAATTTAAAATTTATACTTATATTCGATTTTATTCTATAATTTTATTTGAAAATATTATTATTAGCGCTGTAATAATTTCATATCTATCGCTTTAAAGAGAGTAAAGTGAGTTATTTTTTCTGAGTTTATAAATAGATTTCAATTCCTTGACCTGATGATTATAAAAAAGGTCCGCTTTATATTCTAAACTTTTTGAAATTCTTTATCTTGGGATGAGTGAACTTGAACCACGATCAGTGTGACTCATTTGAATGCTCTAATAAACTGAGCTATATCCCTATTTTTTGTAGAAATAATATAACTTTGAAATAAATACAAAGATAAAATAAATACTTAAGTAATAATTTAAAAAAGACGAATTCTATCAATATGAAGGTAAAGTAAAAATAATTCATATAAAATTAAGGCTTGTATTTTTAAAATAAAATATTTTTTTTTATGTTTAATAAAACCTAAAAGATAAGTAAATTAATATTAATTCACTTGTATATTTAGTCTAATAATAAACATTATTTAAAGATGTCTCTAAATTTAAATATAGGCAATTCTAAGATAATAGCGGCACTAGAATTATTAGACTATAAAAAAGATGAAAAAGAACCCTCCTTATTATTCGTTAATCAATTAGAAGATAAAGAAAATAAATTAAAAGATTACCAACTTATTATTCTTGATAAGGCAAAGATTTTTAGAGCGGATGCGGTATATTTACGAAGATTTTCTGACGGCAGATTACCATACGCACAAATTTACATTTATGATTTTACAAATAAGGAGGATGATATTAGAGATAATGCCAATATTCACAGAAATCTTTGGAGTGCTTCGGTTGTACCTCTTTTTTACATTATTACAAAAACCGAAATAAAAATATTTGATTGTACAAAACCAGTAATAGTTTCAAAAGGAAGCATTGTTCAAACTCATCCTTTAGATATATTATCAATTGTGTATGAATCTAAAAATGAATTTGATAAATATTCTTTTAAACTTTTTGATAATGGTAGTTTTTGGGATTATGAGGAAAATAAAAATAGATATTTATCTAAAAACAGTGTTTATTCATTTTTAATTTCAGGATTAAAAAATATAAAAAAAGATTTTATTAACGAAAGTGAGCTTCCTGCACATATTGCCCATAAATTACTTGTTCAAAGTATACTAATAAAGTATTTAGAAGAAAAAAAAGATGAACATAGTAGTGTTTTTAATAGTAATTATTTTAATCAATTTGGCGGCGCAAAAAACTTTTGTGATGTCTTACGTAAAAAAGGTCAATTTGTAAATTTATTAAGTGCGCTTAGTGAGCATTTTAACGGAAAAATATTTGAATGTTCATTCACAAAAAAATTAAGGAACAAAAATTTCAGCAAATTAGCTGATCTTTTAGACGGAGAATTTGAATATACAAAAAAACAATATGTGTTATGGAAATTATATTCATTTAAATATCTACCTATTGAATTAATTAGTAGTATTTATGATGAATTTTTAGGGGAGGAAAAAGGTTCTGTCTATACACCATCTCATCTTGTTAATTTTCTAGTTGACGAATGTATGCCTTTGAATAAATCTCAGAATAAATTTTCAATACTCGATCCTTCTTGTGGTTCTGGTATATTTCTAGTAGTCGCTTTTAAAAGACTTATACAATGGTGGAAAATTCAAAAATATAATGAAACAGGTAAATTAATAAGACCTGGTTTATCTGACTTAAAAAAATTAATTACGGATAATTTATTCGGAGTTGATATTAAAGATGATGCAATACAACTGGCAGCTTTTAGTTTAAGTCTTGCTTTGTGCGATGAGTTAACTCCTAAAGAAATTTGGAGTGATTTAAAATTTGAAGATTTAACAGAAAAGAATTTAATTAAATCAGATTTTTTTGAGTATAAAAACAATTCTCTTAAAAAAACATTTGATTTGATAATAGGAAATCCACCATTTATTGAAAAAATTGAAGGGGATAATGCATTAGACATATTAAAAGAACGTAAGAATTATGGATTACCTAAAATACCACAAAATCAGATTGCTCTTTTGTTTTTTGAAGAATCATTTAAACTTCTTAAAGATAAAAATTCTAAGCTTTGTCTATTAATTCCTTCTGGTCCATTACTATATAACAATACATTGAAATACAGAAAATATCTTTTTGATAATTTTAATATAATTCAAATTGTAGATTTTTCACTTATTAAAAATTTATTTGACAAAGCGAATTATCCAGTCGTTTCAGTTTTTGCTTCAAATAATAAGAATGAGAAAATTAATACCATTTTACATATTACCGTTAGAAGAACAAAGCTTTCAAATGAAAGAATTACATTCGAAATAGATTATTATGACTTTCACAAAATACAAATAGAAGTAGCTTGTACTTCAGAATATGTTTGGAAATCTAATTTATTAGGAGGAGGAAGAATTAGGTTTATTATTGATAGGTTGAAAACTATTAGAACACTTGGGGAATATTTGGGAAAAATGAAAAAAGAAGAAAAGTGGGTTTATGGAGAAGGTTATATTGTTGGTAGGAAAGTTAAAAAAGAAGCTACCTATTTAACAAATAGAATATCTTTACCTACCGAAGCATTTACTGAAGAAGGTGTTGATTGGAGTAAAGTATTTATAGAAAAAAACAAATATTTTTATTCTACTGCTTTTCAAAACAAAGAAATATTTAAACAACCCCATATATTAATCAAGGAAAGAATTGGGAAAAAATCAATACCCATAGAATTAATAAAAAAAGATTTAATTTTTAAAGATAATGTAATAGGAATTCACGCACCAAATAATTTTATTAATGAATTAAATGAGATAGTGGTTAGTTTCAAACAAAATGATTTATACAGATTTTTAATATTAGCGACTAGTAGCGAATCTGGAATTAGAAGATCTACATCTATTATTAAAATGAAAGATATATTAAATTTACCTTATCCAAATGACAAAATTTGTTTGGAATTATCACAATCTGAAGAAATCATAAAAAATGATACTATTAAATACTTAATTGAATATTTTAACAGAGGTGAAAAATCTAAAATATGCATTAACGATGCGAAAAATTTGGAAATCAGAGAATATGGAAAAGTATTTTGTAAGCTATTGAATTCTATTTACGCACATGAAAAATATAAATTTGAATTGGATGAAATTATAATAACAAAAGCATTTATTTGTACTAAATTTATTTACACTGATTTCATAGATAAATTTGTCTTAATTAATTCTATTCAAGAAGAGTTGCAACTTGAGAACTTAATTTCTAATAAACTTGGAAAGAATGTTAGAATTACAAGGGTTTTAAAAATGTATGATGAGAATTCAATTTATTTTGTTAAACCAAAACAGCTTCGGTATTGGTTAAAAAGCGTTGCTCTCAAAGATGCAGATGATGTATTTAATGATTTAGTAATAAAAGGATATTAATATGATAAGTGAAAATATTTATAAATATAATGATCCTATTTTCACAGAAATTGCCGAAAAAACATCTGTTAAAATTATTATCAAATTTATTTCATCATATATTACGGAATTACCAAATATATGCAACAAAAAAAAGATTGTTGATGAAGACTCGATAACCCAGGAATTAATTATATTATTAAATAGAAAAAAATATAAATATGATTATCCATTTTATTTCCACCCACAATTTATTCAAGAAGAAAACCATAAAAGAAAAATTGATTTTGGTACAATTCTAACAGATGGTTATTCGGATTCCAATAGTATATTTGATATCGAGTGTAAAAGGCTGCCTACTCCTGGTTTTGGAAGAGAAAAAGAATATGTACAAAAAGAAGAAGAGGGAAAAGGACACCATATTAAAGAATCTGGAGCAATGGCAAGATTTAAAAAATCAATATATTCTAAGAATTTACTTCTATGTTCAATAATTGGTTATGTTCAAAAAGATAATTTTAAAAAATGGTTTGATAGAATAAATAATTGGATTATTGATTTTTCTGGAATTGAAAATAGTATTTGGAATAATGAAGATACTTTATACGAGTTTACCGAAAATGACAAAGTAGCTTTTTGTCTTTCAAATAATCAAAGACAAGATAAATCAAAAATAAAAATTCACCATATTTGGATTATGATGAACTAGCTCGTGCCCTATTGAATGCTATTCAATCTCCATAAAGTTCAAAATTGTTAATTATTGTAAATATAAAGTAATTATCTTTCCCTTAAAAGGAAATATTTTCTATTGATTTGTATATTTTCTCTTAAATCTGTAGCCAAATCGTAGAGAGAAATATTTTAAATATAAAAATTATGTCTTTATCAGATTACTTAAATTTAATATCTTTACAAGTATTCAAAAAACTTAGCAATAAAATTATTTCAGAATGAATAAATTTAATTACGAAATTAAATATAGTAGTTTTTATAACAAGAACATACTAAATCAAGATGTAGAGATTTTGAGTTTAGTTGAGTTAAATAATGCATTAGCAATTGTGGTAAATACGCCAGAAATTAATTTAACTCCTAAAACACGAAAAAACCTTCAAAAATATTTATATCAAAATTTTGATATATTAAATGTTAAGGGAGGATATACTGGGCTTGTATCAAAGCAAGTTAAATTGATAAATAAATATAAGGATTCTTTAAATGGAAAGTTAGAAAAAAAGGATTTAGATTCATTAACGGAAGATCAAAAGCTAGTAAAATTAAAAAATTTAAAAGATGATGAAAACGACTTATCCGCAATGCATAGATTCTGCACAATTATGCAAAAACTTACGGATCTTAAAGAACCTAAAGAAAAAAATGAACTTCTAGCTAAAATTAGTGAAATTGTTAATAAAGATAAAGCAGAATCATTTTTTTCTGATATTTTTGAATTGTATATATATTTTATTCTAAAAAATAAAGGTGTTGACATACAATTTTTAAAATCTCAAAAAATTGGCAAAAATAATAAAAGTACTTGCGATTACAAAATCAATGATGAAATAACAGCCGATTGTAAATGTTTAATAAGTAAAATTGATAAAAAAACCATTTCGGATTATTTAGTTAAAATTCAATCGCAAATTGAATCAACATTAGGATATGAGGGGATTAATATTGGGGGTGGAATAATATGCTTTAAAGATCAACTAAATGACTTTTTACTGCCATTACGGAAATATTCTTGTGCGCAGGAAGATATGATTTTAATTAAAATATTATTTCAAAAAATTTCAAAATATAATTCTGCATTTGACAATAGCCGAACAATTAATGAATTTCATAAAATTGCGGAAAACATTATTTCAGTAAGAAAAATATTTTATCAATTTATAGAAGAAGTATATTCAGAGCTATTTGACAATATTGATAGTTTTAATCAAATAAAATTTTTGATAATGTACTATATACCAATGTTTGAGGAGATAAAATTGAATAATCTGAATCTTATAACACCAGATTCAATAACGACGAAATTTGATTTTTTATTTATGATAATTACACACCATGCAACTGACGAAGAATTTAAAAAGATTAGAAATTCATTTGATGTTGCAGTACCAGGATATATTAGATTTAAAATTGAAAAGTCTTTTTGAGATTAGCTATCAAATATCTTAATTTCTTTCAAAAATCTAAAAAAGAATGATATCATTAAAAATGAAAGGACTATAATTATGTCAGACTCTACAGGATTTGTTCAAAGCATAAAGGATATAAGAGTGCTCATTGATCATCATAAATCACGATTTCCTGATAAATTTAAAAAATTTGATGATGCACTTGAAATACTTGAAAAAGAGTTTATTAAATATCCATATATTGATAGATATAAGATAGCAGAAACAATTGATGAAATAAATTTTTTGAAAGATGAATTTGATTCTAATTATATTCCTGATATTAGTGGAGACCCTGCAACAAAACCTTTTGATTATGTTCGTGACTTGTCAATTCGTATTAAGAATTATCTAAACTTATAATTATTATTCACTATTGGGAGCGATATAAATTAAATAATGGATATTCAAAAAGAACTGTATCAAACTGACCAATATAAAAGAATTAATTTTCTAAATAATTTAAAAAATTGCTTAGAAATATTTAATAGAAATTCAAATGAATTATTGAAATTAATTGAGTTCGGTGGCAATCCGGAAAAAGCTAGACATTTATTTTATGAGAAGAATTATAATTTATATCAGGATTTTATATTTGAGCTAAGCAGGCATATTCATAATTATGTTGCCAGTTCTTATACTCTATTAAAAGTAACACATAATGTTATGAAATATTACAAAAAAGATGGCGAAGAAAAGTATTTTGCAGAATTTAAAATTAAGATAAGTGAACTGCCAAATCAACCTGATTATGAAATTATTTATTATTTAAGGCAGTATTATCAGCATCTAAATATACCTTATTTAGGTTCACATTATTCAGTTGATAATATCAAGGATAAAGAAACAATAAGTTTTAATTTGAATAGAAATGAAATTTTAGGTTATAATAAATTAAGTTCATTATTACGGACTTATTTAGAAGGATTGACTCAAGATGAAATACCAATAAGAGAGATGATTGATAAATATAATAAACTTATTTATAACTTTTTTGATTGGGTTTATGATAAACTTGAAATTGTTTTAAAGAATGACATTGATTTTGTTAATAAGAAAGAATTAGAAATAAAGAAATATTTTACTCCATCGTTTATTTTTGCAAGAATAAAAGCTATTCAAGGAGGTTCTTTGATGGCTCCTGAAGACATATTTACAACTATGGTTGATGAAAATGCAAGACTAGATATTATAAGAAATAATCCAAAGCTAGAAGATAAGCTATCAAAATTAATAGAGTTGTTAGAAAAAGATATTCCTGTCTCCGACAAACTTAAAAGAGAAATTATGTCGTTAGCTACAGGTGAGGTATTATCTAAACCATTAGAAATAGATTTATAATTAAATCTAAAGAACTAATTTGTATTAATATTTAAAACACAATATTAACAAACAAGGATTGGTTTATTGTATTAAACCTGATCAATATGACATTTTTGATGAACGTATTAACAAACCTATTTGCATCAAAAAAATTGAAAATGGAATTGTGATAGGTTCAATGGAACTTCAAAAATTAGATGAAGTAAACTTTCCGAATATTCCTCTTACATATTTTCCCCCAAATAATGTGAGTCTCCTTTTTCTATTAGTAAAAAACATTTAATAGAAGCAAGAGAACTTTTTAAAAAGAACATAGACCCTAATAATAAGAATCATTCCTATATCATTGCAAATATAGATAAAAAATTATTTCTCAAGGGAAAATCAAAAATAATTGCTGATTATATTGATACTATTCAAATTTACATAGTATTCGGATATACAACCTTAGAAGCATTTTCAAATTTAAGTATTCCCGATGTTTATGAATACATAGTTAATATTAAGAGAAATGGTATTAAGGTATATAATAAGGAAGCTATATAACTATTGGTTACACTTAGTGACAAATTGTCAAAAATTTTAACTAAAATTTATGATACCCCAAAAATTAAGGACAATGAATTTTGGAATTATTTTGAAAAATTAGGAAAATACAGCCATGGCAATAATAAAAAAACGTTCCCCCGGAAGGAAGGGAACGTTAGGATAAAATAAATACAATTTACTTGTAGATACTTAGAACAATATAAGTTAAACTTTTTATTTAATCAGTTCAATTTATAATTCTTAACACTAGTGTAAATTTTTATTCATAATAAAATAAGCTGGGAGTTTCCTCTCAGCTTATAGATGACTTAATTCAATATTTTATTTAATTAATACCATTTTCTTGACTTTAACATAATCATTAGCTATTAACCTATAGAAATATACACCACTGGCAAATAGCTGTCCGTTAAATTCAAGAGTGTAACTTCCGGCATTTTTAAATTCATTGTTTACAAGTTTAATCATTTCTCTTCCAAGAATATCATAAACTACCAATGAAACCTTTGAATCTTTTGGAAGTTGATAATTAATTTTTGTTATCGGATTAAACGGATTCGGGTAATTTTGTGACAAATTATAAACAGTCGGAAGGTTATTCTTAGTGTCTTCTGAATTTTGATCTTTAGAGTGTAATCCTGCCAGTAACAAAATATCTTCTTTCTGTTTGATTACTTTTTGTTTTTCCGTCAAGCTATTAGATATTCTCAGGTTGTTTTCGGCTCTTGTAATTAATTCTGTTCTACGTTTGGAATCTATTTGAATTTTCTTTTTTGAAGAGTTTGAACTAATTATATTTTTATTCTTTGAGCCATTTTGAGATTTTTCATTTTCTTCGATTTTACTCTTTGAACCTTCATTACCTTTTGATTTTAGATTTATCTTCTGTCCGCTAAGAGGATTCGTTAATTTGTTAAAATTATCACTATTAATTATTTGATTTTTTGATTCCTCTTTGGGGACAAGCGAGTTATTTCCAGATTTAATATTATCTTCTATTTCTTTATTTCTTGAATCAAAGATTCTTTTTATCATCCTCATTGTTGAATCTTTACCGACCATAACATCGAATTTGGAAAGCAATTTATTCTTAAATTCCAATTCACTCAATTCTTTTCCTTCTCCGGCCGATTGATTCATTAAGTCTTCGACTTCCGAAGCATCCCAAGATGCCAGCAATCTTACTTCAGCATCAGGATGATACATTGCTATAAACTGAAATCCCGTGAGCGATTCCTGATATTTTTGTTCGTTTGCTTTACATATATTTATTAAATAATAGGCAATGTCATTAAATTGTTCTGTATAATTGTTACTCTGAATTTTTGCATTCAAATAATTTTCTAAATCGCTATAAAGGTTATCGGTGTAAGATTGAGTGCTTCCTGTATCAAGGGCTTCATACGCATCATATAAATTATATAATACTCCACCACCGTTCACGTTTCCATTTCCGGGGAAACTATCGATCAAAGATTTATAATTAATAATCGCATCGAGGTATTGATATGCATAATAATACTGGTTTGCTTGAGTGTTAAGCAGTTCATCCGGAGGTGGTTGCTGAGAATTATTGGGTCCATAATATATGGTATCATAAATTCCCTGTCCTTTATTAACAATTTGCAAGCCGGTGATTTGAACATTATTATTATTGTAAATACAATTGCTAAAATAGCCATTGTAATCTGTGTTAATTGAGGGATTATATGTTGACCATAAATAATTATAAGGTAACTGTCCCGGGCACCAGCCATTATTTCTTGCCGAATATAAATTCTCTGTCGTATCAAATATACCTGAAATATGATAATATGAATTACTTGAATTTTTACTGAATATATTCGCACCGTTATTAGTAAAGGCATTACCGGCATCAGCAATAATTATGTTTCCCGCATTTGCCGAAGTTAAATTATTTAATCCACCATACCAGTAAAAATTATTTTCATCAGATAAAGGTGCAAGGTTGGCAAATGAATTTGCATCCAGAATAACCGTCGTACCGCTTCCGTTAATTGTGTTTTGATAGAAATCCGGGTCGCTCTGGTCGAGATAGATAGGATTTGTTGTACTACTGCTTGAAAAATTATTATTTCTGATTCGGCCTGTCATCATTCTTCCAATTAAATTATATTGAACGGAATTTCCTGTAAATGTATTTCCGGCAATATAATAAGGAGTTCTTAAAGTTGCATAACTTGTTAATATTAACGATGTGTTTCCGTCATTAAAGGTATTTCCAATAATTTTTATTATAGCAGGATCTCCTAACCCCATACTATAATAGTTGATATTATTTTTAACATAGATTCCTGTTGTATTAGAAGTTCCGGTTTTCATGTTGAACTGATTTCCTTCGATTTTCAAATTCAAAGAATTAGCAGAAAAAATAGTATAATCATTGTTAAATTGACAATTGAATACGTTATTCGAGATAATTTTTTCATTCAAAATATTATCTTCATCATTTTTAATTTCAATCGGTAAAGTCGCATTATTAATGGTACAATTTTGAACTATACAAGAATCCTCAGAATTTTCAAAATATATTCCCTGCCATTTTTGAGTCGAATCAAGACAGTTAAATGTAACATTATTGGCAACAAGTTTCCCGCCTTCTTTCACGTAAATTCTTTTATCCTGTGCCATTTTAAAGCTAATATTTCCCGATAGATTTAAAACGCCTCCGCTGTCAATTTCAATATCATGCATAAAATATGTATTAAAAGAAATATTAAGATTATTTTTTACAAAGATCGGCTGGGTGGGACTAAGATCATTATAAACAAGAGTTCCAAGTCCAGTTGTTCCAATGAATAAATCAAGAGTTAATGGATCAATTCTCATAGCTCTTACACCTCTTAATCCATCTGCAATATGAGTCCAATTATTTCCATAATTGGTTGTTTTGTATAATCGGGGAAATAAATCACCCGATTTCTTTCCAAAAATGACCCATATATTATCTTTTACTTCAACCTGTGAAGCTTCTGTGAATCCATCATAATTTGCTTTCCATGAATTAATTGTTCCATCACTGTTTAAATAACCATAAAATAAACCTTGGCCTTGAATGGTTAATAATAATTGATTAGAAGTTAAATATCTTAAACAACCTGGATTCAAAGTTGCTGATGGTGTTAACGTATAAGCCCAATTCTTCCCACCATCGGCTGAATAAAACATGCCTCCGAGGGGTAAATAAATATATAAATAAGGGTTTTTTGAACCAACTTGATTATTGCCAATAGCAAAATTAAATTGATCCGAATATAAATATCCAAATTGAGGATCTGCCCTCAAAGATGGGATTATAGAGTTTCCAAATTGTGTTGCAGTATTGTATCCCGAAACAGTGCTTGGTAGATTGACATTCGCTTTAGTAAAATTAATACCTTGATCTGTAGTCCAGTAAATACCTATATCAGTAGGCAGCGGAGGATCTTGATATTTTATTGTTCCTAATAAAACTATCATCATATCATTTACGATTTGCGGATTATAATTATAATCAAAAATTAAACCATCGACAATAGCGCGATTATCAGTATTTAAAATTGGATCTTGTTGTGAGCGAGTAGGGGTATTTATACCCGAAGATGTTTTTACTCTTTTGTATAATACAGCAGTTTGTTTATAGTCGCCTGATGGGTCATAAGTATCTGTTCCGATATTATAAGTCCATATTTCTCCCGGATCAGAATGAGCAGCCATTAAACATCTCGTAATATTTGATGCCCAGGTATTATGATTATTTGGATTAGTACTTCTCGTAATTTGATTATCATAAAATAAACGCGTATTATTATTATCCAGTAAATTTGGTTGATACGTCCAGGCCATAGTCCAGTCAGCCATAGGTATATAAACCACGCGAGAAGACGCAGACAGTGGATTTTGTTCAAATGTAAAATCATATATAACAGGCATACTTTGATAGGTTGAAGGAGGATTGCCAGTACCTGAATAATACCATTGTGCTGGTGACAAACCATCAAATATATCTGAACTCGGAGCCGGAGTATTTGCACTTGTTGTAATTCTTAATCCCGCACCTCCACTAACATACCATGTATTTCCACAATTTGTGCAATTATTTGGATTTTTAACTAAAGAATTCAGACCCCCGAACATATAAGTAAATCCTTCATCTCCTGTAATTAAAGGATTTCGAAATTGATGATTTGGAAAATTATATATATCTTGTTGATTTTGTGAATATTGTAAATAAATATAATTATTATCCCATCCATTTGCTTCGCCACCCCAGTTAAGTCCATCGTTTGTAGATTTTCTTATTGGATTGTTTAGTCTTCCAGAAAGTAGAATGGATTCAGTAGGTTCATCTGCAAATGTTAGCATACAAAAGTAATTTTCTTTGCTTGCATTATAAGTACCAAAATCTCCGGTTAAATCTGTCCAAAGTTGAGAAGTGTTATTTGTGTCATATAAACATATGCCACCGCCCTCTACATAAAAATTATCGTTTGTACCAAAAGCAATGAATACTTTTCCATCATTTTTCATCAATATTTTCCTTACATTTTTTCCACCAATTCCAGACGGAACTGTCATTTTAAAAAATGGTTTTGGTGTATTTAAATCAAACCCCTGACTTTTATAAATGCCTTTTGCGGTTCCTATAAAAATTTCATCTCTATTCCAGTTCATTGCTATACAAACAATTGTATCTTGTGAAACAGCTTGAAAAATGGTTTGTAAATTAGTAAAATTTGCTCCATTATCTAAACTCATAAATAAGCTTGGACTTCCTCCATTTGGATCAATTCCACCCATGAATACTCTGTTTTGCTGACCAGAACGAGGGTCATACAAAATGCACTCTCCGCCTACTTTTGTTTGTAGATTATCCCCTTGGAATAACACACCAGGCCCATTTGGGGGATATGGTATGTTACTTTTATACCAGCTTAAACCTCCGTCAGTCGATCTCCAAATACATTGATAGTGAATATTTGAATTTGATGCTTCTGTTGGTATATCGCCCCAAGCTACCAATAATTCGTTTTTACCATTTTCGTTATTTTGTTGGTAATATGGGTTTACAGCAAAACCAGCAATTATATATTCTGAAAATGCAACAGTTCCATCTGATTCATGATAAGTTGTAATAAGTGTCCATGTTACGCCATTATCTGAACTTTTATATATTCCGCCAACATCTGTCTTGGCGTACAATACTTGTTGATTTAAATCTCCTGTTGTATTTATTGCAGGAATTACTTCAGTGACAAATCCGGCAGATTGAAAATTTAGAGATCTAAAAGTTGTTGGTAAAAATGGAATTGGTTGAGAATAAGTTATTCCGGTAAGAATAAAAAAAACGAGTAGAACTTTAATTAAATTTTTCATTTCAATTAATTTTTAAATTATCAAAAAAAGATCTAAATTAAGAATTACTAGCGAAATACAGTTATCTCTTGAGCTATTGACTACTTTTCTTAAAATTTTAGAGTAGATTTATCCTTTATTCTAAGCTTTTTTAAAATTAATTTAAAAAAATAGGGCAGTAAAATTCATATACACAAAATACCTTTAAATACGTTTGCAGCGCTATGACTAATTTATTAGTCTTTATTAAAGGTATTTCTGCCCTATTTTAATTTATTCTTATTTCTTTTCTTATTTTATTTTTACTTTAAAAATAGCATTCGTTTTGTTTCTATTTTTTCTTCATTAATAAAAAGTGAATAAAAATATACACCGCTCGATTTATTTGTTCCGTCAAATTTGACTTCATAAGTGCCTGATGGCTTTTTTTCATTAACTAATGTGGAAACTTCTTTACCGAGAATATTATAAATTATTAATTTTACATTTGAGCTTCTTGGTACTTGATACTTTATATTTGTTATCGGATTAAACGGATTCGGATAATTTTGAGATAGTTTACAAGATGGTGGAACTAAATTCGAATTTTGTTCTATTCCGGTTAGTGTGGAAAATTTAAGCAATATAACTGAATCGGGTGAACTTCCGTAAATATAAAGATTATTAAATTTATCAAATAATATTTTTATTCCTGAATATATTCTTGCGGGATATGTGGGCGGATAATAATAACTCCATATTTTATTACCTGATGAATTATATTCGACACTATAGAATTTACTACCATTGTCATCTCCTGTCATGAAGATATTTGAGTATTTATCTAATACCATTGAATTTGGTATTATACCCCCGGTGTCTGATTTTGCCCATAATAAATTACCATTATTATCATATTTTATTGTCCTGTATGAACCCGAATAATGTGTAGAATCACTTCCACGTCCTGAAATATAAATATTTAATAAACTATCGAGTAAAATATTATTTCCGTATTCAGATGAAAGACCTAATGGAGGAATATATAACCTTGTCCAAACCGAATCGCCATTAGGTGTGTATTTAATTGTTCCGATAATCCAATGATTAGAATCATAATATCCACCACCTGTTACGTAACTATATCCGTATTTATCAATAGTAATACTGGCCCCTCCTGATCCTGCCCCTAGTGTACTGATATCATACTTCGCTACCCATTGCTGAATGCCACTGCTATTATATTTAACTGTTGCATAAACATCATGCGCACTTGTATTTATACTCGATCCTGTTACATATACATTACTTTGTAAATCAACACAAATTGCATTTGCAATGCTTCCTCCATTAGTAAAAGGACTACCGTATACAGCAGTCCAAAGAGTATCACCTGAAGGATTATATTTTATTGTAATATAATCATAACGTCCTTGTACTGTTTTTCTTCCTGCAATATAAATATTTCCAGCATTATCCAAGCACATTGCATTTGCCTCAGTAGCAAAACAATATCTTAACCATATTTCTGTCCCCGTCGAATCATATTTTAGAGTTCTGAGATATGCTCCTGTTGGACCTGAAAAACCATCTGCTGTAACATAAACATTTCCTTGTTTATCTGAAACTGCAAATATTCCGTTTCCTGTTGTATTTAATGTATCAAATCTATGCCAGATTAAATTTCCATTTGTATTATATTTTAGAATATGAACATCTGTTCCAATATAACCGACCGCGTAAATATTACCAGTTGAATCAATTGCCACAGCTTCACCAATCATTGAATAATTCCGCAACCATTCAAACTGAGGCTGGGAATACATGTTTGAAAAGTTAATAATCATAAAACTAAGCAGTAAAAATATTCTTCTCATATTTTTCCATTTACTGATTCCAATTTACTATAAAAATATTATCTTAATATTTTGTTTATATTAATTAAATATAATATTGTAAATACGAATTTGTTTGTCTCTCAATTAGTTTAAATACTTTGTCTAATTTAATAATATTGACCGTTACAAAAACTAACTAATTCTTACTCTTTGTAATAATTTTAGATTCTTCAGGGTATAATTTGTTATGTTTCACAAGAATAATTAAAAAAATTTTCTTGGTGGTTTGTCAATTTATAATCAAACTAATCAATCAACTTAAAATTTAAATAAATTAATCTTGAGGAGGTGCATAAATTGGTTCTGTTTGTATTGAACCATCTGGATAATGTGTAATTTTGTACCATTGTCCATCGGTACAAATATACTCTATCCATGGATCTTCATCGCTACAATGAAGAGATACAATAAACGCACTATTGTCGTTTAGTGGTTTAACAGTACCTTTAAACGAAAGACAGAAAATTATTAGAACGAATAAAAAGATCTTTTTCATGATTGCTCCTTTTTAAATTCGTACTAATTTATTTATTGTCTTTTTATTTAAAAAACTTTAATCTATATTAATTTTACCAAATGAAAGTAGATTTATTAAATTTATTATTTTATAACTATTGTTATATCAATACTATAATACATTGAATAAAATATAATTTTACTTTATGACTAAAAAACCTGAAGTATTTCGTCTTCTAAAAAGTTTTAATAACGAGGATTACTTAGAATTCGATAAATTTCTAAGATCCCCCTATTTAAATAGATTTAGCTCATTAATAATAATTTTCGAGTTCGTTTGTTCAAATAAAGACATGATTTTGAATGAGAATATATATGAATTAGAAAATTTAATAAGAGAGAAATCAAAATTTTCAAAAAGCACTGTTAACAAACTATTTACATATTTAACATATGCAGTTTTGGATTATTATCGAATTAAATGTGTGATAAAAGATGAAATATATTTACAATTAAGATTAAACGACTATTTATTAAATATTGAAGAATATAAATTATTGGATGCTAGTCAAATTAAACTTGATGAAAATATTTTGAATTCGAATACTATAATGGAGGATTCATTTTTATATTCTCATTTGCAAAATAATAATCTTTACGCCACTTCAATATCAAATAATAATTTATGGAAAAACAAAGAAAATGATTCTTTAACCTATATTAAAAACTCTACAAACGATATTTATTTATTTTCATTAATTCAAAGTATATATAATTATGTAAATTTTATAATTAAAAAAATAAATATTAATCGTGATGATTTAAATTGGAATTCAGTTAATTTAGACAGTTATTTAATTGCTGGTGAGGAAATCATATATTATGACAAAAATATGAATCGGCAAATCGTGTTTAATCTTTACAAAAAATTATATCTTGCTTTCAAGAATTTATATATCGACGATTTTTATCAAGATTATAAATCCTTTTTCTTCGAGTATATAAAAACATTTAACATTGATACAGTTATTAAACATTTTGAACTTCTTACTGGCTATTGTCTGGCTCGAGAAAGGTCTAATGATAATAATAATTATTTTAGTTATGAGTGGTTAAATTTAACTAACCAGAAGATGAATTTAGAAAATTCCGACAATACTTCAAATAAATATTTACGAGCGTTTCAATTCAGAAATTATATTATTAAGTGTTTTGCTTTATATGATCATGTACATTTATTAAATTTTATAGAAAAATATTCCATTAGACTATCGCCAATTGATTATAAGGAGATGTTAAATTACGGAATGGCTCACTACTATTATTTAATTTATGATTATAAGAAAGCATTAAAATGTTTAAATAATATTAAAATTAATTATTATTTTTATAAATATGATTTAACAAACTTGGAATTAAAAATATATTTTGATAAATATAATATTGATCTAATTGAAAGAGCGATTCATAATTATAATGAATTGTTAAAACATGATACTTTTTTGACTAAACTTGATAAAATAAGGTTGAAAAAGTTATTATCATACTATCAAAAGCTTATATATTTACCGGAAAAGTTGAAATTAGACAATAAATATCTTGACGATGTTTATATACTGAAAAGTCAATTAGGTGTTGAATCAAATTTCGCTATGAGAAAATGGTTAATTCAAAAGGTAGATGAATTAATATTTAAATTCGATAAAGATACTGTGAATAAAGAAATAAAAAATAAATAATAAAAAGTTTATTTTATTCCTTAACTAAAGGTAAAATACAATTTAGATGTAAAATAATAATCATCTAATAAACAATAAATTATAAAAGTATCTGTGATATATTGATACGAATAGAGGTAAAATACTACAATTTCTAAGTTTTTTCTTTCCCATATAATTCCTTAAATTAAAATGAATTAATCTCTACTAATTAATAGATTATTATGAATAATAATGATTCAGATAATTGCACTATTATATTTTATTTGTATTATAAATTAAAATATTTTGAAGCACCTATAAGTTCTAAAATATTTTATAAATTATTAACAATTGTAACAAATTTAGAATATACTGATTTTAATATAATTGAAAATGATTTAGATTTAAATAAAATAGTCTTGGTTGATAATTCTAATAATAAAATTTTTATAATAAATAATTTTATAATTGTTAAAGATAAAAATATATTAAAATATTTTATTGATCCTAATTCGAAACTTCAAACGCTTATAATGAAGCATATGTC
>Ga0224524_1000040_pt1 | contig 54444 bp, 56 predicted proteins | sample CFST75metaG_FD_179895 | JGI IMG/M metagenome (GOLD analysis project Ga0224524, IMG submission 179895) | Peat soil microbial communities from Stordalen Mire, Sweden - C.F.S.T75 | ecosystem: Environmental > Terrestrial > Soil > Wetlands > Peat | place: Sweden: Norrbotten County, Stordalen Mire... | reverse complement strand
CTCCTAATTCAGTCTGGAGAGGTGAGTGAGTGGCTGAAACTAGCAGTTTGCTAAACTGCCGTACTCGAAAGGGTACCGGGGGTTCGAATCCCCCCTTCTCCGCCAATACAATGATGCAAATCTTTGAAAATGCCCGCAAACCCAACGGTAACGGGCTTTTTTCATTTTTAGCCCCTGCGGAATTTTTGAGAGAAATAACCCACTTCAGCTGGTTTATTCGCTGGTTCAAACTGATTTTTTTTTAAACCAGCGAATCCGGTGCTTATTCAATGATTTTCAAGTATTTTCACTTTTTGAAAAGGATTGGTTCATGTAGTTTTACACTTTAAAAAAAAAGGAGAAATTATGGAAACCAGAAACAAGATTGCATTTGCATTCTACATTAAACGAAGTAAACCCCTGAAATCAGGAGAAGTCCCCATCTATTTAAAGATTACAGTGGATGGCAAACATGAAGAGATTTCTATTATGCGAAGCATTAAGCCCGAAAATTGGAGTATAATTAAAAATGGTGCATTGGGAAAGTCTAAAGAAGCAAGGGACCTGAATGACTATCTGCATCACATGCGCAGTACATTGAATGAGCATGTAAAAAATCTCAGAGAAAGGTATCAGGAGATTACAACCCGTTCTATCAAGAATTCATATTTCGGTATTGATCCCGATAATAAAAAAATCCTTGAGCTGTATGAAGACCATAATAAGGCAGCACGCTTACTTTTAGAAAAGGGAAAAGACTTTGCACCCGCAACTGTTCAGAAGTATGAAACCTGTAAAAAACATTTGCAAGCTTACATTAAAGAAAAATATAAGGTTTCTGATATGCAAATTAATAAGGTAACTCCTGACTTTGTAAAAGGGTTTGAACTTTATCTGAAGACAGTCCGCAATTGTGGTCACAACAGTACGATAAAATATATCCGAAACTTTAAAAAAATTACTAACAATGCATTTCTGAATGGCTGGCTGAAAAAAGATCCATTTGCAAGTATTAAACTACGCATTAAAAAGGTGGATAAAGGTTTTCTATCAGATGAAGAACTTTCCCTAATTATGAATAAAAAATTCAATAACGACCGGCTTGATAATACAAAAGATGTTTTCCTTTTCGGATGCTTTACCGGCCTTGCTTATTCCGATCTGAAAAGCCTGACACCTGAACATATCGTAAAAGGGGAAGATGGCAGGATGTGGATTCACACCCAAAGGTTAAAAACTGATATGACAAGCCATATTCCCATCCTTCCGATGGCAATGCAAATAATTGAGAAATATCAGTACAATCCGTATTGCCAGAAATACAACAAACTTCTTCCTGTAAATTCAAACCAAAAGATGAATGGCTACCTGAAAGAGATTGCCGACCTATGCGGGATCACAAAGAAAATTTCTACTCACATGGCCAGACATACATTCGCTACGACCGTCACACTGAATAATGACATACCTATTGAAAGTGTATCAAAGATGCTTGGCCATAGTTCCATTAAAATGACAGAAACTTATGCCAGACTACTTGATAAGAAAGTGAGCAAGGATATGGAGAAAATCCGGGACAAGTTTACTGAGGAAAAAGTAAAAATTGAATTCACGCATTCACTGAATTAACAAATAAAGATAGCCCTGTTGCAAAGCAGGGTTTTCTTTTTTGTAGAAAGTTTTTGAAAATTCTTGAATAACAAACGGCAATGTTGACAGACACATTAAAGCTCCGTAAATTTGTAAAAACAAAAAAACAAATCACTATGCCAGGAAAAGTTAAAACTATATCTCAGGTCTGTACAGAATATAATGTACATAGAAATACATTGTATTTATGGATACAGCCAATTAAAGAAAAATTAAAGCTTGTAAAAGGACAGCGCTTACTTTTGCCATGGCAATTGAAAATGATTTACGATCTTCTTGACGAACCTGGTATTAAAAAATAAAATTTAGATTCTCCAAATTACATTCATATTACGTTAGGAATACTCTGGCATATTCGGAGTATTCCTTTTTGTTTTAGATTAAACCATATCACTATAATCGAATCTCCAATACTCCCAAGACATTTTACTTAAAAATTTCGATTAATTGTTTTTCGTTTCACGAAACATTTCATATTATTGTATATCTATTGGTTTGCAAAAGGTAAAGCAGATTATTCAACTGCAAAGAATAGCCCACCACATTGGTGAAGCAACAAGCAAGTTACCAGCCATAGAACATGAGAAAAATATTATCCATATTATTTTGCATTTTGCCTCTTTTAAATTGGGCACAGGAAAACACGATATCAATAACTGACAGTTCAAAAATTGAGACTAAATATTTTGTTGACATTAATTCTATAAGAGTCTTTAATGAGGTTAATTACAAATTCATTAATTATTATAGTGAATATTACCTTGACACAAAGAAGCTCAAACAAGAAGGCACATATGATCATGGATATCCAATCGGACTGTGGAAAGAATATTCACAAGACGGTAAATTGATACATGAAACAAATTATAACGATAGTATCTGGTGTTTACAAAATAGATTGTATTTTAGGTTTTTTGACTTGCAATTAAAAATGAAGAACAAGGCTGATAGCTTAATAGCTATAACATACAGTCAAGAGTTTTTTGACAAACATATTGAGTTTAATTCGATGGGATCATTTATAAAAAATGGAAAGGAGAATTTGAGATGGAATGAAAAAATTAGAAATAAACCAACTAATTTCACTTTGAATTATGATATCAGGCTCGACCCAAAACATACCTATAAAGACATGATCAGAATAGAATTGGATTCAACTGGTAGATTTATTCCAGATGATGCATATTGGTACCCTCAAGGTTTTGAAAAACTCCCAAATAATATTAAAAAAACGTTCAAACTAAATTTTGACAGTGTATATAAGATTGCAAAGTATAATGGATTAATTGAAAGTGACACATCCGAAGCAACCACAGTGATAAAATGGGAAAGCTCAAATAAACCTGAGTTTTACAATTTGAATTACAAATTTTATTTTATTCAAAAATACAAATCTGAGAAGATTGATGGTGAGAGATACCTTCTTTATATTTTAAATGATTATTATAATGTCTGGATTTTTAATCCTTGGACTGGTGAATTTGTTGAAAAAAAGAAAATGATTTCTACATATGAAGCGGAACAAGGGCATGGTAGATCAAGTGGATTACATGATTTAAAATAATAAAATCTACGGCTGGTAACTCGTTAGCAATAATTTTATATGAGAAAATTTATAACAATATTATTCTTTTCGCTTTTGTTTGACTTGTGCGTGGGACAGACAATTGACACTTCTTCGACAAGGAATGAAAACGCAAGACATGAATGTTCTCCGAAAAATTATTTTTATGCTGAGATTCTTGGTAACTCTATGTACTACTCATTGAATTATGAACGAGCATTTTTCACAAAACATAAATTAAATTTATCATTACGGACTGGCCTATGCTATATTCCAGAAATAAAATTTGGGACTATTGGTATTCCTATTTTGACAAATGGCATTCAAAAAATAGCTAAAAATATATTTTTCGAGGTAGGTGCCGGGATTTTGATTCTGGCTTATGACACGTACAACACAGACGTTGCTCCAAATAGTCCAGATTATATTGCTAAAGGCTCAGAAATTGAATTAACAGGTGCAACGGGATTACGAATTAAAGGTAACGGTGGATTTTTATTTCGTATTGACTACACCCCAATATTTATGACATATCACAAGGATTATGTATCTTGGGGTGGAATTAGTTTTGGATATTGTTTTTAAATAAAATTAAACAATTGCTAACTGTTTATTGCTTCAATGTCTGCGACTGAACGATACATGAAATAATAAAAACGATACACAAAATAATAAAAAGGAATCAAGACTTAAATAACAATTCCATTATGAAAAAATTTTATTTCGCAATTCTTATCTGCACCATGTTGTTTGCAGTGCTTACAAATTCGGGAACTAATGCCCTCATTCAAGGTGATGCAGTTATTAAATTAGTTATACCAATCGATTCAAGTAAAAAGGAAATCCGGTTGAATGTAATCAATTATGAAGATTCAGCTATTGACAGTGAAGGATTAAAGAACGCAGTTGAAAAATACTGGACATGCTCAAAATATGATTATATCACTTTAGAACAGGTTCAAAAAAGGTGCGGGCAGAAGAATGAATATTTTATATTGAAAATGGATACATATGGAATAATAGTAATTCAAGGGGGATATAGTTCGAATGGTCCCCACCTGCAGGTAAAGATCAATGATAAAAAGCAAAAGGCAAAAATAATCTTTGATTTAAACTTCATGATGGTATATTTAATGGGATATGATTTTCCGCAACCCGAGTTTTGTGCGGCTCTTTTGAACAGCGTCTTCGGTGATGATGTTATATTAGATAAAAAATTGCGAAAATCAGTTTGGACTGAAAACCCAATTGACGGATTCAAATTTTATAAACAAATTACAGCCGACAGTCTTAAAGGAAAATCATTAATCATTGAAAAGAGAGCGGCAGATACATTAGCCAAGCTGTTTAACAATGGGATAACATTATTTTCATATTTATCTGCAAAACTTGGAATTCCTGCCGATAATATCAGTGTGCTTCCGTTGAACGATTTTCTCAGTACGTTTAAGGCAGGAAAGGAAAACAACCTGTATTTATACGACTATCAAAGAATGGGCGAAAACACAATATTTGAACCTTATTATGGCATAAACCCATTTATTATTGATAATAGAGGTCATTTTATTGCTCTAATGCGAAATTATAAAGAGATCAGAAAATTAACTACAATCACTAAATAGCATCAATCAGTGTTATCCATTAATTGACAAACAACCCGGCATAATAAAAGATCTGAGGTTTTGTAAATTTAGATCTGCTTTAAAACTAATTATTATGTGTTACAACATTGCATACTTAGAACACCGCATTGAAAAATATGCGGAACGTTACAAGCATTCATTGCCCCCTGATTGGAGTAAAAGAACACCCCAGTTGGAATTGCCTACATATTATTTCGTGAGTGGGTTTGCTCATCCTCTTTTGCCTATTGTTAATCATGAAGGAATTTCCTTATATGAATGGGGTTTAATTCCTTTCTGGATAAAGGATGCAAAATCTGCTGGAGAAATAAACAGGAAAACGCTAAATGCTGTTGGTGAAACTGTTTTCGATAAGCCATCATTTAAAAAAAGTATTGCATCTCAACGTTGCCTGCTTGGAGTAAATGGTTTTTATGAATGGAGGGAATTTAATAATAAGAAATACCCCTACTTCATTAAGATAAAGAGCAATGAGATATTTTCATTGGGCTGTATTTATGAATCCTGGGCTGACAAGAGCACAGGGGAAATCAGGAATACATTCAGCATTTTGACAACTGCTGCTAATCCAATGATGGAAAAAATTCATAACATGAAGAAGCGCATGCCTCTTATCATACCGGAGAAAGACGAAAAGAAATGGATTGAACCATTATTATCAAAGGCAAAGATTCAGGAACTAATTAAACCTTATGATGAAGCGGATATGACTGCTTATACAATTTGGAATTCTGTCAACAATCCCAAGAATAATCGAAACATTCCTGAAATAATGAACAGGTATGATTATGCTGAATTAAGTTAAATCTTTTTTCTTTTTATTCCTCTATTTTTTGCTGCACAAACCGGGCACCACGTCCCAAACTTAATACTTGAAGGAGTTGCATTCCATTTATGTTTTTCTTCGCACTGCCATTGCAAAGGCTTTTTATTCGTAAGATATATTTTTGACAAACATTTTCCCTTTTGTGCGATAGCCAGTTGCTGCATACTTTCAATAGTACCTCTTTGCTCATCTGCGGCTTTATTTCTTGCACACACCGGACACCAGGATCCACCCTTGACAGAATAGGGAGCACTACTCCATATATGGCCGTGCTTACATTGCCAACTTAATTTTACATTACAATAAATATATTTTTCAGATAAGCATTTACCACCATTGGCAATTGCCAGTCGCTGCATATTTTCAATAGTATCTTTCTTTTTTTCATTAGCAGCTTTATAAACACAGATCGGGCACCATGATCCATTCTTTATACACGCTGGTGTAGTATTCCACTTATGTCCTTCTTTGCATTGCCATTTCAGAGCACTTATATTGCTGACATACTTCTTTGATAAACATTTTCCTCCACGAACGCTTGCTATCACCTGCATATTTTCAATAGTGTCTCTTTGCAACTCTGCCTGACGCTTTGTCCCACAGACAGGACACCATGAGCCACGCTTAATATGTGATGGATTTGCTTTCCACTTATGCCCTTCTTTACATTGCCATTGCAATGGTCTTTTGTCGCTGCTATATTTTTTTGACAGACACTTCCCACCTCTCGAAACAGCAAGTTTCTGCATGTTTTCGATAGTGTCTCTCATTTTCTCAAGTCTTTTTTCCATAGCACACGCAGGGCACCATCGTCCTTGTTTTATGCTTGAAGGAGTAGCATTCCATTTATGACCATCCTTACATTGCCATTGCATTTTTAAATAACCGGTAATGTATTTCAGGGATAAACAACTACCACCCCTTTCAACAGCTATATCGTGCAGTTCTTCAAGATAATCTACTTTTATGCATTCGGGACACCATCTGCCCTTCATAATCATTCTTGATGACATATTCCACTTATGGCCCTTCTCACATTGCCATCTTAAAGGTGCATCATTTTTTACATATTCTTGTGAAAGGCATTTCCCTTTATGTCTTGTAGCAAAATCATGTAATTGCTTTATGGTGTATTTACGAAGTGTCTGCATTGTATGAATATGTTGAACTAAGGTAGTCTGAAGCAATGCTTCATTAATTCTTTTTTTCTGTCTTTATTCATCATCGCACTTATATTTCGTACCATGCCTTAGGTTATTCTTTGATAAATTTCGACTATACTCATATAACACTTTGTCAAGGTAAAAGTCACTAACGTCAAGAAGTAAAGCAACTTTATTAAATTCCGTTGTCTTAATTGTGATGCCTAAATGATTCTGGGATTGGGGACGAAAGAAATATCAATCTCATAGCTCAAATTATTAATTAATAGGTTTGTCAATCCTTTTTCCAAATAAACTAATACCAATTATTAAAATACTAAAAGCTAGTAGCCCAGAAAAAACCGCTGAATGAATATTAAATTCAGTTTCCTTGGATGTAAATTTTGAATAGTCAGTTTCCGAACTTTGTCTGTTATCAAAATACATCTCATAGTTTTCTTTAGTAATTTCTCTCTTAGGGTCTCGGGGAGACAAGAAATAATATTTCTGTTCAGATGTTAAATATCCAAGGGATAAACCAACTAAAATAGATAAACCAAGGGATAAAATAATCTTTCTTGTTAAGTCCATATTTCTATAATTAAAAATTACTTTTAACATATATTGCTTGCAATGGTGAACTATCAGGCGAAGACAGACGAGGCTGCCGAAATAATAAGTTTAAGTTACACCGTTGAAACCTCCAACCACAAGCCATTTAATCAATAAGTTATAGCCTGTGCAAATCTAATCTTTCGTGTCTGTGTCCATCGTAATTTGTTTTTTAATCTATCATGCGTCGGGGCATTTTTAAAAATTTCTTTTTTGTTTTTTTGCAAGCTCTTTTGCAGCCAAACACTTTTACCTTTAAAATATAAGGCAAATGTGCTTGCAAAAATTAATAATATTCTATTTCACGTTCTGTAATTGATTTTAAAATGCCATTTTTAAATTCAGCTTCCTTTAAACTGTTACCGATTTTATCATAAGTATATTCGTAAGTATGTTTAGATTTTAAGCTACCGTCTGGTTTATATGAATTGTCTTCAATCACATTTTCTCTATCATCGTATTTTATAATATATTTTTGAACCAGTTTGTATAAATTTTCTTCAATCTGATTTCCTTTGTCATCATATTTGTAAATATATTTTGCACTCAAACAACCGTTTGCATTGTAAGCGTTTAACTCAATTTGATTCCCCTTATCATCATATTTATAAATATGTTTCCCATCTAATTTGCCATCTGAATTGTAAGAATGCATCTCAATATTATTTCCTCTGTCATCATACTTATAAATCCATTTCCCCTCTAAACTGCCGTCTGGTTTGTAATCATTTACTTCAATCAAATATCCGTTGTTATCATGCTTAAATGTGCGCCTATTCCATAAACTGTCATCTGCAAGGTAATAATTTTCCTCCACTATTTTTTCATTTTCATTATATTTACAAGAACGTTTTTCGCCCAATTTACCGCTTGGTTTATATAGGCACTCTTCGGTTTCATTTCCTTTGTCATTAAAAGATTGAAAACTTTTGGCTTTTATATTTCCTTTTTGAATTTCCCCAAAATTGTCAACTATCTTAAATTCTGTTTCAGTTAATGATTTAACATTCCCTTTAAAACCCCATTCAGAAAGGTTATTCTTAATTTGTTTCATTTGTTTTATTTTCAATTTATTCTTTATATTATTTTTAAATCCAAATTAAAATCAGTCTTAGTAAATACCTGTACCTTTAATTTCAGCCATTAATAAAGGACAACCTAACGGGTCTTTACTTTCATCAATTTGAAAATAATCAATTATAAATCTTAATTTTTCATAAATGGCAGAAAGAGAAGTTCGTTTATTAGTTCGTAGAAGTAAATGATAAAATAATGGTTCAATAATAAAACATTGTTCATCTTCTATGCTGTTTGTGTATGCAAAAATTGCTGCCGCTTTGCTGATTTCTAATAATTGTTTCCGAATATTATCATTTTTACCAATATGACAGCATGAAAAATAAATAATAACGTCGTCTAATCCTTTAAATATTTTTTGAATTTCAGGTTTCGTTAAATCAATTTTTTCATGGTTTGTCAAAGTTAAATTACATTTATTTTTATAGCTATTTCCATGGCTTGATATATGAATAATTTTTACAGTTTTATCTTTTCTTGCAAAGTCAATGAATTTTATTAAATCAGACTTCGAGTGAATTTCTTTCGTTATAAGTTCAGCATTTTCATAATGACTAAATAATTCTTTCATTAATCTTATTTGTGATCTGTCAGAACTTAGACGTTCATCTAAATTAGTTTCAAGAAATAGAATTTTACATTGTCTGGGTTTAGTTGCTTTTTTTTTCATAATAATTATTTTTTGCCTTGTGTATATCGTAACTGTATTGCTTGCAATGGCGGACTGTCAGGCGAAGACAGACGAGTCCGCCAAAATAATAATTTTAAGTTGCACCGCCAAAACCCTTCAACCACGAGCCTTTGAAGTAATATGAGTTAGTAGCTACCAGCATTGCAAGAGTTTACTAGAAATCCACTTCACGCAGTCTAGGAATTGGGTCTATTCCAAAAGTCCGACAAAATTGTTGATACAAGTCATTGGGAATTTGATGTTCATGTCCATTAATTAAAATCTGAAGTCGTTGTCCAATTATTTCTGGAGAATAATCGTGTGCCCAGAAAATTTGGTTATTAGTGACACTTGCTTCGACAATTCTAATTATTTGTTCATCGGAAAATTCGTTTATTCTAAAAAGTTCATTCAATCGAGCTCTCGCTGCATCAAAATCAGGACTATTTTCAAATGCTTCAATTTTTTTATTTTTAATATCTTCTGTTGTTATTTTTACTTCAGGGAACGTTACTTTTAAAAACTGATTAAAACTCTTATAAAAGTTCAATTTTGATTTTTTTATGGTTTCCCATTCCTGTCTTAAGAAGTCAGAAAACTCATTAGTGTTAATCGGAGAAATATAATCAGTGTCGCCAGAAACAAAATGAATGTCTTGACCCTGTGGTACTATCATAAGTAATGTTTCCCAATTAATGGCATCTCCAAGAGATCCATCCTTACCTGGAGGATCCCCTATATCAAATCTTTTTTTTACTGCTATTAATATTTCATTAGTGGTTGTCAAAGTTCCGACATGTTCAAATAATGAATTAATTACTAAATCTGCTTTCAAGGATTTTGATTTAATGTCTGTATTTAATTTGTCAATTAAATGCTTCTTTTTTTCTTTAAATATCTTTTCGGCATTTTTTAAATCCTTTATTTCACTATAGCCCAAACATATTTGTGGCAATTCTGATTTAAGGTCATTCGAGGCAAGTCGTTTTATTGCGTCATGTATTTTTGCTTCCCTATTTCTGTAAAACTCATGTCTAATTTGTTCAGGAATAAAAATTGTCACTTTCTTACCTTCTATCAACTTGGATAAATCCTTTAAATTATCTAAGTCCTCATTTGAGAAGTGATAGAAGTCTAAAAAAATATTTGTGTCTACAAATAAATATATCATGTTATTTAAAGATTATTTGTCTAAATGAATGTTCATTTTAAATCCATGCTGGTTGCTATTATTGAGGTTCGTACTTTCTTTCTCTCCACTCTCTCGTCAAGTTAAGAAGTCTTTTGTTTCTCATGGGTTAGCTCAATCCAAATAAAATACTTAACGCCGTTTGTTTCTTCCCAAATACCGCGTATAAGAATTCTATTTTTATTTATCTTTTTGAAATTTCCTCGTATATTTACATCAGGTAGTTTAGCATCTTGAATGTACTTTATTTTACCTAATAAAGTCCCATCTGAATAAAGAAAACCGGAAAAGTTACACTCCCAATAATCTATACTCGGTACAATATCAAATTTAAGTTTTTCATTTTTGTATTGGTCATTGGGAATTATTATCCCTCTGTTCAAGTTCCATTCTTCTAAAGGAAGAATATTATCAAATACCTTAACAACATTAATACTTTCATTTATATTAAACTCATCAACAAAGTATAATTTACCTGTCATAAATTTTGGTAAAGGAATTTTTGTTTTCATTGTGCTTAAATTTTAATTTTATTCCTGTTTTATATTTCCATTATCTTCAACACGTAGGGTAATCCATTCATATTTTTTCTTTTCAATTACTTTTTGAATACTTTGCTGTAAGCGTTTGTCAATGGTAAAAAATCAACTATATAAATCATTATATTTTCTAATTGAGTATATTATTTTAGTCAGTAAATCTGTATGAATTGATATTTTATCTTTTTGCAATTCATTTTCTATAAATGATATATATTCATTTATAGAAATACCTTCACCGTGCCAATATAATTCTGGATGTTCACTTTTGTCAAATATATTTCCTTCGTAGTCTGCTTTAAATTCAATGTAAAGCAAAATAATATGTTCAATAATATCAACAGTACATATTTCTCTCTCGGTCTCTTGAAGTCCGTCAAAAATACTTTTTGATGTCTTGGTTATATATCTCATAACAATTGCCGCTAACGCAATGTATTGCTTGCAGTGGCGGACAAGTCAGACGAAGTCGGACGTGTCCGCCGAAATAATAATTTTAGGTTGCGCCGCTGAAACCCGTCAACCACAGTCGGGTCACGCGAGGGAATTTCACCCTCACGTTCCCACGGAACCGTGCTTGAAAGTCTCCCTTCACACGGCTCTTCTTGTTTTATCACAAATGTAAAATACATTTCGGATTTACCAATTTCCAAAGTGTCATTGGCTGTGATATTGTTCCAAAGTAATCAATCTTCCCTTGTTCAGGTTGTCGTTTATGCTGAAACTTAAACAAGCTAAGTCCTTCGCTCCATTACCTTTCAGTAACTTCATCACTACTACGGCTTAGTCCGCCACCGCTATTTCATACTATCCTTGTATGTCTGTTTCCCACTTTGGTTAGCAGAACAATAGCGACTTCCCTTGTTCCATATTTGAGCCTGGATAAGAGTCCTGATACCTTTGTCCCGGATGCCATGCAGCCAATAATCAGGTCCCTCGCTGCACTCTGTCCAGTTTGTATGACTCCCACACTGTTTTGACATCACTTTAGCTTCTAACGAGACTTCTGTCGGTATTTCACTCTATTCAGCTCTGCTTATCCTTACCTGAATAACTCTTTGGTTACCCTTTTCCTTATCGTTCACCACCACGCCTGTTTCCAGATGCAGCAGCATAAGGTGGTTTGAAAACTACTCCTGAAAGTCGTTTTCGGAAGGTCTCTCTTTTGGTTTTATCGTCTTTGTCAGCCAGTCTTTTCGCTCAACCTCTGCACAATGTTTCAACACTCTCAAAAGTCTTCCATCTCAAATACAGCATTCTCAAAGAACTATTTTATTAGCCTTTTCAATTCAAGGCACACAGTCATTGAAGTAATATAAAGTTATGTGCCGGCTATAACTTTTTTTATTTCCCAAAATATTTCTTCCAAATATATCCTTCTTTTCTATTGCCATCTTTATCGTAACATTCCACTTTTATACAATATTGAGTTTCCTCGATACAGTCGAAACCTGTACCTTTGGGCACTGTGTCAATTACGGTTGAACTTATGTCAGGGTATTTATTGATGATTGCCTTTTCTATAGTAACCCATTTATAATTATATGCATTCTTTTGTTGTTCTTTGTACCTGTCGGCATAGTCAGGTTTTGGTTTAAAAACAAAATATATTAATAGTATTATTAAAATAGGAAATAAAACCTTAGATGCAGTTACATATTTTGGCTTGGGGATATTATTTGCTCTAAGAAGAGTCAATCGTTTACTTAATACATTTTCCTCTATCTCAAAATATTTTTTTATTAAATTGAAAATATTAATTAAGTCTTCATGTACCTGTGAGGAAGCTGCTGCTCTGGGGCTGTCGTTATTGAATTTATTTATGGATGAGTTATAGTTATAAAGAGTCTCATCATAAAATTTTCTTTTTGTTGTATCAGATAATATCTCATTTGCCTCATTTATATTTTTAAACATCTCTGCCAAAAATGTATCGCCATCATTCTTGTCCGGATGAAATTTTAATGATAGCTTTCTAAATGCTTTCTTAATTTCTTCCTGACTAGCAGAGGGCTCTAGCCCTAGTATATCATAGTAATTTTTAAAAGCCATTTATTTCTTTAATACTAAATATAAAACAATAAAAATTGCAATAACTATTATAATAGTCCAAGTTGTGTTTCTGCTACGTTCATTAGCCTCATCAATTGCTTTTGAACATTCATAACAGACATTTTGTTTCCTATAATAATTGGAATTCCCAAAAGAAATTCTTTTTCCATAATTTATTCGTCTTGTTTTTCCAACATAGATTTCGCGTCTTAAGACTTCTGTGGGTTGAATATATTTACCACAATTATTACAATTTGGCATAATTGATATTATTAAAATTAAACTAAATCTTTCCAACCAACAACTTCATCATTTTCTAATGTTAGTTCCTTCTTGTATTTATAAGTTCCCTGTCTTGTTTGATATTCGCCATAATACCATTTTTCTGTCACTGTATCTTTATAGACACTTTTTTTTATTTCATTTGCTTTGCCTCTTGCAATTAATAGTAAATGCATTGGCATGCCGCTCCAAATAGTTCCTTTATCAACCAATTCTGCTTTTTCTTGTCCATATACTTTTGTGACTACTTTAATAAGTTGTGATTTTGTTGCAGCTTCTTCCTCTTTTGCATTTTGATAATCCATTTCCGCACAATTAATGGCATCTTTTCTTGCATTTGATTTTGTTATCTGCATGAAGATAATATAAATTAAATATACAATGCAAAAAGCAATTCCTCCGTAAAAAATAAATTCTCTTGTTGTCATATTATTTCTTGTCTGTATTTTTTAGCTGGCACATAGCAGTTGTATTACTTCATTGAAGTTATTTTTACTTTATATTAATGCTTTACAGTTATTCAATTTTGTACTTATAACAATTTGACAATAAGCAAATATAATATTTTATAAGCCGAAATTATATTATAAATAGAAAATATATTTCCCAAATTATCTTCACTTAAATCTACTTATTTCACATTATCTCCTACTATGTCTACTTAAAGCACATTTCAGCACAAGCACCATTTTCATTCATCAGACCTTTGTAATCGAATTCGCTCAATAAAGAGTCAATAAACGATTACAAAGATTATGTCACAAAACTCACAGAACTCAATAGTCACAACAACATCTGGTATACTTGGCGGGGTTGGTAAAGCATTTATATCAAACCAGTTTACTATTGCAAGCATCAGCTTAGAGGCAACACTTGAGGTTGCATTTTATGCTGCAATATCAGCACTTGTAGGCTATGTAGTGAAATTAGGAATTGATAAACTCAAAAGAAAATTTCATAAATGAATGCAATAATAAAAATAGGTATTGCTGGCGGAATAGCCTACGGGCTTTACGAGTTTTTTGAAATGAAGAATGTTTCTGAAAAGGTTGTTACATCCCTTTCAAATCCCCGCATCCACACAGTTGATCTTCGTGGATTGGTATTGCGTACAGAAATTAATATTGATAATCCCACAAAAAGTTCAGTGAAAATCACTAAGCCGGTAATCACTCTTACCTCAAAAGGAAAATACATCAGCAGCACGCATCCCGAAGACAAGACCATCACCATTGAACCTCTCGCCACATCACAGATTGATACAATAGAGATTGTTATTCCCTGGACAATTCTTGTAGGTTATGTAGTTGGAATTATCACAAAAGTTCCTGCAATTATTACTGCTTTTAAAGCAAAAAATTTAACCGCATTGGGTGAAGCTATCGGCATTCCTCTTGAAATGAAATACTCTCTTTATGCAAATGGACTTTATTACGAATCAGAAGCACAAAAAATTATATGAGTAATAAATTCTCCATACAATCCATAAGCAGCGGTTACCGTCCAATTCGTGACGGAAAACAGTTTGAGCAATTCTTCGGATTCCCTGAAGAAAAGGATAGAGTTATTATTGAAGATGGTGAAGTGGATGACACTGTTGAACTGATGAAGAAAGTTGTTTGGAAATATCTAAACGATACCAAGAAAATTGCTGAATATCTCAAAGGGCGAACACTTCTTGAAACATGTGAAAATATCTGGAACTTTTTATACAATCATGTACAGTACAAACTTGACAAACGTGGACTGGAACAATTACGCAGACCATGCCGCAGCTGGGCAGAACGCAGCACCGGAATTGACTGTGACTGTTTTTCCATTTTTGTTTCTTCCATTCTCACAAATCTGCAAATACCACACAGGTTCCGCATTACAAAATACAATGAAGATGTTTTTCAGCATGTATATGTAATCGTACCCAATGAAGACAATAAGGGCAATATAATAATCGACTGTGTATTGTCGCAATTCAATTTTGAAAAACCATTTACTGAAAAAAAAGATTTTACCATGAGCTTAAACGGAATCAATGTAGCCGTGCTTTCGGGTGTTACCAATAATGTAATGGAGTTGGTAAATGATCTGGAAGGACTTGACAACCTCGGTGCAGAAAATGAAGCAGAACGCCTGCAAGCCATTTACGCACATCTTGTAAAAACCCGCAACATGATTGCAGGGAAACCGCATCTTATCCAAGATGTAGACTACCCTCCTGCTTTCCTAAAAATGCTGGATTATGCAATTGCTAATTGGAACACACCTAACCGTGAAAAGGCGCTTGCCATTCTTGAACAGAATGAAGATGCTTTAAACAAGCACTTCGGAATGGATGGCATTCCCGAAAATTCTGATCTGGAAGGATTGGAAAACGATTGGGAAGAACTTGAAGGTTTAAGCAATGATGAAATTGCTGAAGAACTTGGTGGTAAAAAACGCAAAGAAAAAAAAGAGAAGAAAAAGGAAAAGAAGAAAGAAAAGAAAGATCAGAAAAAAGACAAAAAGGAACAAAAGAAAACAAGCAAACCCACTAAAAAAGGCTTTTTCAAAAAGGTTGGTGCAGCTGTAAAGACAGGCGGCAAAGCATTTATCCGCTACAACCCGGTCACTATTGCTGCCCGCAATGGCTTTCTACTGGCCATGAAACTCAACATCAAAAAAATGGCAAGCAGGCTCAAATGGGCTTACGCTACAAAGGAAGTTGCAGCAACAAAAAGTGTATCAGCCGACCAATGGACGAAAGCAAAGAACAGTCTTGTTAAAATTGAAAAACTCTTTGTAGATAAACTACAGGGCAAGAGTGACAAACTGAAAAGTGCCATCCTTAAAGGAAAAGCAGGCGGTCTTGATGGTCTTGATGAAGAATTCTTATTGTCAGGTCTTGGTGTAGCTCCCGCAGCAGCAGCACTTGCAGCAGCCATTCCAGTTATTGCTGAAGCACTAAAGATCATGGTCGACAATGGTGTGATGAAACAAAACGAAGCCGATGATCTGCAAACAGAAGTTGATGCCAAAGCATCTGAAGGCGACTTGATGATGAATGACCCGGATATTAAAGATGATGCTTCTGAATCCGGTGACGATGCCAGTGACGATGATAGCAGCGATTCTGAAGGCGGCATTGTTGGTTTTGTAAAAGACAATCCGATAGTCGCAATCGGTGGAGCTGGTCTTGCTATCTGGGGACTCAGCAAAATGTTTTCAGGAAAAAAGAAACCTCAGAGTTCTTCTGCCTCAAAAGAATTAAGTGGCACAAGTAAAGCCCGCAAGAAACCGAAAAGCAAAGCTAAACCAAAAGCAAAACCAAAAAAAACAAAGGTTCAGCATATCAACATGACCTAATAATAAATCAAATAAGTCAAACCAATAAATTTTAAAAAAATGCCAAATCCAAAATCAAAAACTGCAAAGCCCAAACTGGACGCAAAGGCTGTCCTTGATGAGCTGAAAACTCCTGCCCTTATCATACTCGGTATGGTTGGTGGAAGTATGGCAGGAAAGCTTATTGACAAAGCTGTACCACTGGATGAAACAGCCACAGGGTTCCAGGTGAAGTCAATAATAAAACCAATCGTGCAGATCACTGCCGGTGTTGGTGGAGCAATCCTGCTGAAAGACAAAAACCTCAAACTTGTTGCTGCCGGTGTAGCTGCAAGCGGTATCGCATCGTCTGTGAAAGTTTTCCTGAAGAAGGATATTCTGAATGGATTAGGAGACTACAACATTGCAGATCCTCTGAAAAGAGTATTCCGCGAACCCATTAACCTGTCAGCAGCTCCTTACAATCCTGACCTTCCATTGTTACCCGGACACCAGGAATTTCCAACCATTCAGGTCGAGAATGCTCCTTCGTCAATGGGTGAACTGGACGACTACCAGGAAATTCAGGAAGTACAGATTCTGTAATTCAGATTGAAAAAGTAAAACAAAAAAGTAAAAAATCAAAAATCGTAAATCATAAATCTAAAATTAAATTATCATGATAACATTAGGACAAATAGCAAACAGCGATTACAACCTCCTCGGAGCCGTCAGTGAAGATGAACTCGTAGGAGCAATTGAACGTGCGCCACTGGCAGAAAAGAAACAGTTCGTGCGCAGGATACAAACCCAGCAGCGTACAGCAGTGGCTGCACCAGCCGGACAAACCAACAGCCGTGGTGAATTTGAGCGCAGACTGCACTGGCTTCCAAAAGAAATCCAGCAGGGACTTGCAAACAAAACCCTTCAGGCTGTGGATGCAGCTTATTATGTAACAAAAAATATCAGTCAGAACAAGATCATCAAGATGCTGAAAGATGACGACAACAAAGTTGTTGGCCAGTGCAACATCAGCTCGGCAAAACTTGAAAAAGGAAATATCATGCTTCTTTCTGGTATCATCCTTCTTGTTGGTGTTGCACCGGTAGGCGGAAAAGTTGAACAGGTGAATTTCGACATGCTACCGGATTACATCCGCAATGGTGAAATCGAATTCAAAGCAAACGGAACTACATTGATCCCTTCAACCAGTTGCGAAGTGTTCAACACAGCGAACATGACAACCCGCAAAGGTTTGTTTGTTCTGGATAACCCGAAGGTGATCCTTGACCAGCAGGCAATGGAACTCAACATTGAATGGGGAGCAAACGCACCGGCTGATACCTATATCAAAGCAATCCTTGTAGGAACATCCGTAACCAAGTATTAATTCTTCGTTCCAAATCCTTCTCCATCCCGGAGAAGGATTTGAGTGAAGTAAAAATTTAAAAAATGAAATTAACCAAATATCAGCTCATCAAAATTAAAGTCGGCGTTGCTGGTGAAACCGTGAAGTTCACTGCCGATACGGATAAGATGTACGAGCGCATTGACGGAATGTTTGTTTCATTACCGAAAGATGATTCGCATTTCGGAAGCACGCTGGAGCTTCGCATTGCCGATCAGGAAATTCTTCCTGAAGGTTTTGAAACCAAATTGCTGGCCTGTAATCAATCAACTTCTCCGAATGAACGCTACTTCATGTTTGATAAGGATGAAGCAATAGAAGCTCACGGGAGCCATATTGAAGGTCGTTTTACTGATGGCGGGTTCACCAATGGGATCACTTTCCCATACCAGGCAATTATTTATTTAAAACTTAAAAACGGAAAGCCAGAAGATGTGCCCCAAAAGTAAAGAAATACGCCGCTTTGTCATTCTTCCCGTAGATGTAACAGAGGACGGGCAGATCATACACCTTGACCGGAAACTGCCTGCCCACCTGTTGCGCTGCAAAGGAATCATGCTGTCTGTAAAGAACTGCATTGATCCGGTTAATGATATTCCGCATCTCGGTGAAGTCAGTGTACTGCTGAATTCATGGCAGTTGCATCCGTTTCATCACATGGCAGGATTCAAACGTGAAGCTCTGAGTAAGAAAAACAGCTTTGTTGAAATAAATGAAAAACTTATTCCAAACTTCACTGTTAACGGGTTCTACCGTGATCTCGGAAAATCAAAGGATCATGAAGGCAAATTTATTCCTTACAGTCTCAATATTTATCTTGATTGTTTAGCTTCTGAATAAAATGGACTACTACGCACTGCAACATATTCGTCAGCGAATGCACAACCGGAGTCTGGACAAATACCGGATAGGCACAACTTCTTTTCTTACAAGTGAAGATGTGCATGAATACCGGATTCCGGCTTATAACGAATTTTTCTACCTGGTTGCCAGGGATCTTGCCAACGGAACAATTATTCATTCCGATATCAATGTGTATAAAGTGGATCAGCATTATGCACAACAGGTTCTCGCCCAGGTAAGGGAATTCAGCGGACTTATCATCATTGAAAATCCTGAACGTACCATACAGCTTTTTGAATTTATAAGAGTAATACCACTATAGTATGATAGCAAAACAAATCGAGGGCTTTCTCAGAAACATGCGCATGAAAGCTAAAAAAGCAGGAGAAAAAAGTGGCAAAAGAATTTTGTACAATGCCACTTTTATTAATGGTCGCAGCCATCGTAAAGTGCTTGAAAAGATGGATGCACTTTGTATAATTAAACAGGTCAATTCAAATATCAAAACTGAGAAACCGGAAAAAATAAAGATCGACATGTTTACTGAAAGTGGCGAATATGTTGATATGAACGTGTGCGAATTGATTAATAATGTACCACAGGAGAATCAGCCGGTACCCTTCAAAGGTTTTGGAGAAGCAGAGATCAACCAGATTGTTGACCAGCGTATGAGTGAACGTCAAAGGCTGATTGAACATGAGCAGCTGAAGGAAGAAGTGACACAGCTTACAGATGAGAATGAAGAATTGCAGAATCGTATTGAGGAACTGGAAAATCAGAATGAAAAACTGGAAACAGAACTTGCAGGTAAAAAAGAAATAAAATACTATGCCGGGATGCTTGGGGATATCCTTGAAAGCTTTGGTATCGCAAAAAGTACAATCAAAAAGCCTTTTGCGGAATTGATGGGGATTGCTGATAAAAAGGAGGCTACTAATAAACAATTGCCTGCAAAAACTGATGATAATTCAGGAATAGTGGAAGATACACAGGTTCAGCAAAATCATCCGGAAGCAACTCCTGATACGCCTGAAGAACAGAAACGCATCGAACTGATCACACTCATTGCCGAGTACCTCAAAACAACATCAATTCTAGTACTCGCAAAAATATTCAGCATCTTCTCCGATATAGAAGCCGACAATGCCGTTGCTGATGAGTTGATGGAGTATTTACAAAAAAGAAAGGAGTTTTCTCATGACAATATTTGAATTCAAAGTAAAAATTGAAGCCGAAAATAATGATGAAGCCCGTGCGCTGCTCCAGGCCATGTTCGACCTGATGAAGACAACCCGCAGCGAACTGTCGACAGCTGACTTCATTGATTTCGCAAAGAAAATAAAATCAAAACCAAGCCTTGTACGCAAAGCTAAAATGTTTATCTGATGGCACAGAAACTTCAAAAATCGAAAGTGGAAGATTGGCTCGACAATCCACAACGGGTCCTTGTAGGTGGGCTTGTTGTCGGGATTGGGAGTTTCTTCTTATATAAGATAGGAAAGAAATTCTTTACTGAACAACAAAAAAAGAATACCAGTCTTCAGGCAGATAATAATGTAGAAGTGCAACAGGCAATGCTCCTGCGCAATGCAATGAATCCTTCAGGCATCTCCTGGATGATGTCGATGGATCTGACAAATAATGATGCGATTTTTGCGACAGCTAAGAAGATCACGAATTTTGATAAGGTTGCCATTGCATACCGTAAGCTTTATAATTCGGAACTGACAGCTGATCTGCAAAATGAACTTGACACTGAGGAATACCAGAAATTTCTTACACTGATCTCTCAAGGTTCAGCATCATCTACAAGTACTACTTCTACTTCCAGTATTAATGTATCATTTGCAACAAAGGGACAAATGATAGTAGCAAAGAAAGAAGTATTTCTTCGAAGCTCCGCAGATGCGAGCTACCATGAAGCTTTTTATGAAAGCACTTCAGGAAATAATATTGTTGGAAAAGCCAAAGCCGGTGAATTCATCGGTTACGCAACCGGCAAACAAGAATTCGATTCTGTGAATAATGTAAAATTTATCCAAGTCGGATTTATTGTAAAAAAGGATGGGCTTCCTGATGCTTTCAAATCCTACGCCGGTAAGAAATACACATTCTGGGTTTCTTCAAGCAGCGACTATGTGGACAAGTTTGACTATTTCAAAACCATGTTTGATAAGTATCCAGCCACTGCAACAATCGTTGCGTACAAAAAGTCCCTGGATTATTATGATACCGGAGTGAAAGGATTACCGCACCGCCTGGTTGTTTCTACAAGGAATATGCAAGTACTGGATGGCAAAATGCAGCCTTTTGTAAATGTTGAAAATCAGACACTGCTCGGTGAATACCTGGCTGAGCTTAATACATCAAAGAAAAGATATGTAAAGTTCCGGACAGTGGATAATACGGAACGCTGGGCTAATGCTAATGATATTAAAATTATAGAACGATGATACTAATTGATAAATTAAAATGTAACAAAGGCGAAAGCAGTACTGCTTTTGAGGTAAAGGTAAAACAGATAGCTGCCTGGCTGGGAATAAATCCTAACTGGCTTATGGTTGTGATGCACAATGAAAGCGGGCTGAATGCTCAGATCGTAAACTATCAGACGGGCGACAGCACCAATGCTTATACCCGTGCAGCTTATCGTGCTGTAGGGTTAATACAGTTTATGCCGGTTACAGCAAAATGGCTTGGTACTTCAACTCAAGCTTTGTATGCCATGACCAACCTGCAACAACTGGATTATGTGTACAAATATTTCAAGCCTTATGCTGGAAGGATAAAAAGTTATTATGATCTGTACATGATTACCTTCTTCCCTGCTGCTATTGGTCAGGGTGATGACTATATCATTCAGACAGCAACTATTCCGGCTTCTGTAATTGCAGCTCAGAATCCCGGAATGGATTATAACAAGGATGGTAAGATCACAATGGCTGAAGCAAAAAAAATGATTGCCAATGCCATCCCTAAAGAATTCATCAATGATGTGCTTACCCTCGTTGAAAAAAAAAGTTTGAACTTGGAATAGCCGGATTTATTCTGCTTGGTGTAGGCGGAGTCTGGATATGGTCTGAATACACAAAAAATAAAAAAAGTAATAACCCTAAAAAAAGAAAATCATGAATGAAGAAAAAGAATGGAAGGACATGGAAATAGGCTTTGTCCGTAAAAGCGATGGAAAGATCCTGAACTTTAAACTTTATGATGTATTCAAAAACTTCTGTCACGCAGATTATGTGAACAACGAAGTGCGCATCAATGGTGAAGTACTGATTGCTGATTCATTCCGTGCGCCTTATTATGAAGTAACACTGAATGTTCAGAAAAACTCTCTTAACGGTGGAGACGGTGCGTTCCAGGTAAATGGCGAGAAATACAACACAAACCAAATCTTTACTGTTGAAAAGAATTCCCGTATTCAAAGCACATTGATTCCAAATCAGGGTTCTGTAATAAAAGCAGTGATGGATGAAAACAACAATGAATTAGCACTGGTTGAAAATGTGGTTGCTATTCAAATGGAAAAAGACCACATCATGACTATTGCTTATGATGTTAAACAACCCGAATGATGCAACGTTCCAAACGATACCTGGTAACCATCATTGCAGGTTTGATACTTGCAGCTCTCGCAGGACTTTCCGTGTTTAAAAGCATGGAAGGTCTTGCTTCTGCCTGTGTTGCTGGTATTATGACCATACTCACCACTTACATCTGGGGAGAAACCAAACGACCTTCAGGTGAAAAACAAAATTAATTTTTATGAAAATCTCAAATCGCATTTCTATTATTCTCGCTGTGCTGATGCTGCTTTTCGGTGGCGCATCTTTTTATTTATTCAGATTATATCTGAGCGAAGTAAAAGATAAGAACCGGATTGAGAATTCATTTGCAGCTGCTAACCAACAATTAAAATATTACACAACCCGTGATGGGCAGCTCGCAGCAAAGATTGATGTGCTGCAACTCAGATACAATGAATTAAAAGGCATTTACCCGGAGATCATTGCTGAAATAAAAAACCTGAAGATCAATCCTCGCCAGGTAAACAATTATTCAGAAACAGTTATTAAACAAGAGAAAGATATTGTTGCGAAAATTCGTGACAGCATAATCTTTGATACCGTTCCAGTTCGAGTTTTTAATTACCATGATGAATTTTATACCGTCCGGGGCATTGCCATTGGTGACACACAGAAAGTGCATATAGAAAGCCGGGATAGCTTAATACAAATTGTTTTTAAAGGTGAACGATATAAGCCCTGGCTTTGGATATTTTCAAGAAGGAAGTTGCAGCAAGTGGTTAGGTGTAAGAACCCTAATGCAAAGATTCTATATTCAAAAAGTATAATTGCTAATTAGATTTTTTCTAGGCATAACTCGTTCCAAATTATTTTAATTTAACTTTTGTACTGTTTAAATCTTCATCATATGACCATTTAAAATGATCTGTTAATTTTCCTTTATTATCAAACATAAATTGTTCTGTAATGCAAGATATTTCTCGCCCTTCTTTTTTAGAATATTTTAACTCATATATTTGTTCATCAATTAAAACACCTTTAATGTTATATTCCTGCTGCATAATCTCATAATAGTTGTATAAACCTTCATCTAAATACTTAAGGCATTTTTCTTTCTGATCTTTGATTAAAAAAACATGTTTACCTGCAAACTTACCATCATCATAATAAAAATATTTAATCAATGTATCTCTATTTATACTAAAATAAATATCTTCAATTAATTGATTGTTTCTATATTCTTTTTCCCTAAGAAAACACCCATTATGATAAGAAGTAATTGTAAATGAATTTAAAAGACTGTCAGACCTAATTACAATCGAATCATTCTTTGGTTTATTCTGCCCAATGCAAAAAAGAGAACAAAGAATACAAAACATTAACGGAATAATTTTTTTCATAAAATTGAATATACAATAGCAGGCATCCAAAAGAACATTGAATAGTACAAATTAATTTTTCCTAGGTACTATTATCTCTTTCTTTGTTCCTTCTCCATCCTTTTTAAAAAAAGGAAAAATTTTCTCAGCAAATTTAAAAATAGGTGGACTATCCTCATGTGTTTTGTTATCTAGCGTATAGCTTGGATTTTGAGAAGTGATAATGACAAGCTGAGCGACTAATTGCATTAGCAAATCTTTATCAGCAGAACCGTCTTTCATTAATTCCTCAATCTGCATTTTGTGCCCGTGAAATGATTTGGCATTTGTTTCTTTAAAAGCATATTCCTGCTGTAATCTTTTATATTGACTTTGTTGCTTACTAGCATAAGCTGCGAGCCAAATTGTAGGAATAAAAAATGGCAAGTCTTTCAAAAGCGAAATTAATGCATCTGTCAATGTTGGAGTAGTGTTTGTGGATAATAGAAACTGCATAATTAGTAAAACGAGGCTTAAAATTGTCATTATACTAATTGTTGCTATAAATATACCAGACCAAAGAATAATTGGCTTCTTATAACTTGCCTTTTGCACTTGGTATGCTTCAGCTAGTCCAGCACTTGTTGCACCTGGTAATAAACTTTCAATTTCTGTGAATTGAGCCAAAAACTTTTTTTGCTGGTCAGCTAAAAATAAAGCAATTTTGTTTTTCAAGTCTTCTGTTTCTTGAAGATACCCATTAACAATATTTCCATCCTCATCTTCTTTCCCAAATATTTTATCATGAGTGACTTCAATTTCAGCCTGTAAAGTTTTAGACTTTAAATTTAATGCATTGTATTCTGTTGAACTTGCTAATATTTCCTCTTTTGCTGCATTAATTTCTTTTTTCCATTCGGTTGTATTTTCTTGAATTTTTTCAATAGCTGAATTATGAGATTCAATTTTTTCAACAAATTCGATTGTCTTTTGTTCGCTCTCTGTTGCATTTTTTTGTTTCAACTCTAAATCCGTAAAAATCAATCTAGAGGAATCACTAATTTTTGTAAGTTCTTCAGCAGTTGCATTAATGTTTTTTATAGTTGTGTCTTTTTGAGTTGTTATTTCAGTGTGCATCTCACTAATGCTTTGAACAGTTGAATCTCTAAGGGTTGTTATATCAATATTTATTTTTTTTAACTCTTCAATATTCGAGCTTAATAATTTTAATTCATCATTTGCTTTGATAATGTCTGCTTCTGTTCTTATAGGTAGATCACTAGCTACAGTAACATATGTTTCTCGGACTAAGGATCTAATTTTTGTAACGCCTTTTAATATAGAGTTAAATCGTGTTGAATTTATTCTATCAAATTTTTCATCAAGCTCTTTGTTAATCTTTTCAAATAATTCCGACAGTTCTCGTTTCAAAATGATTGTCTCAAATCGATTATCGTTTTCTGTTAAATAAATTAGTAACGTATCACTTTCTGTGAGTGTATCAGTGATTATTTTTTTTGAGATTCCTAAAAAACCTTTTAAATCATTTTCATCAGGAAATGAATCATTAATTCTTGATATCAAAAGATTTAGTTGTTGTTTCGCTAGTTCCATGTTTCAATTATTTTAATTACTTATTGAAAATTTATGCTCAAATGCAGAAATCAATTGTCTACAATCTACATACATTTATCATAAGATGTTAGGATTTTATTCCAAATATAACATTTTTTCAATTGCAATATCTATATTACATTTGCTTCCTAACTAGTTTTCACAAATTCATGGCAAAGGACTATTTCAAACAAGTTGACGAATATGTTGATGGCGAGCTTACCGGTAGCGAACTAAGCGATTTTATTAAAGAAATGAATCGGAATCCAGAACTTTCCAAAGAGGTTGCACTGTACAAAAAAGTGAATGGGCTTCTTTCTGAAATGGCCGAAGACAATAAAAAGTTTGAAGACTTAAGGCTGTTGCAGGAAGAATATAATAAATCAAGGAAAGACAAAAAAAATCCTCAATCAGATAAGTAACATTAACTAACATTATTGACTACTAAGTCAACTTACCTCACATTACAGCACAAGCATAATTTTCAACTGCCATAGTTTTGCATAAAAGCAAAATTAATGGCCAAGTCTGTAAACCAATTTACTCTTAACAAACAGATCGAAACATTCATCCGGGAAAAGGATTCTAAAAAGGAATCCTACTCTCAGGATGATATTACATTTATCCAGCAGTATGAAGGATCAGGCGGTCAAGGCAGCAAAGGCGCAAGCGGAGAAGGTGTGTTGTATGAATTCTTCACTCCGGAATACATTGTAGAGCTTATGTGGGAACTTGCCTACAAGTATGGTTTTGATAAAAACGGAACTGTACTTGAACCAAGTATTGCAACCGGTAGGCTGATTACACCTGCACCGGACAAAAGCAAAGTCACAGGCTTTGAAATTAATCCTACATCAGTCCGGATTTGTCAGATCACTTATCCTGAAGCAGAAATTTATAATGGATATTTTGAAACGACATTTCTTCAGGAACCACGTTTTACAAGTAAAATTAAAGGTGATAAATTAACCTGGCTTTCTGGTTATCCATTCTCTCTCATTATCGGAAACCCGCCATATGGCAAGCATAAGAACAAATACAGTTCATATTTCTCTACTCCGAAAATGCAGCAAATTGAATTGTTCTTCATGTATTATGGATTAAAATTACTCATGAGTGGTGGACTGTTGGTGTACCTTACATCAAGTAATTTTTTACGCAATGGCATTTCCTATAATTCCGAAAAAGACTCAATCGGACAGTTGGCAGAATTAGTTGATGCTTACCGTTTACCGCCTGTGTTCAGGTTTTCAGAAGTTCCTACAGATATTATTGTTTTAAAGAAAAAGTAAAATGGCAAATTATAAAATTCCACAGAGCACTCCAATGTTTGTATTTGATGGTGCAGAGATGAAAGACCTGGACAAACAGATCAAGGATATTGAAAAAGATTTCCGTGTAAAAGAAGTCGATCTTACGTTCAAAGAGGAACGGCTGATCTATAATACCATCAAGTCATCGAATGATGCTTACAAATTTGTAAAGGAAATTATCGGTGATGGGATAGAGATCCAGGAGCATTTCATTGTGCTGTATATGAACCATGCAAACAAAGTGATCGGGTATTATCGGCACACCAAAGGAACTATCAACTCAACACAGGTCGATATTGAAATGATTGTTGCAGTAGCATTGAAAGTTCTTGCAAAAGCATTAATCCTTTCTCACAATCATCCAAGCGGAAATGTCAATCCCAGCAAACAGGATCAGGAATTGACAAAGAAAATAAAAGCTGCCTGCAAATACTTTGACATTGCAGTACTCGATCATATAATAGCTACAAAAAATGAGTATCATTCTTTTGCTGATAACGCTGATCCGTCTTTATCGGGGGCTAAAGAAAAGGAAGCAGGCAAACTCGAAAACGAACTCCGTGAAGAGATCCTCCGTCAGTTGAAAAAAGTCACAAAGGTAAATTCTCCGAATCTCTGGGAACGAATACAAACACAGCAAGGATATAAAAATCTTGAACAACAAATAATAAACCGAATTATTAATCAACATCTGGTTCCGGCAGCGATCATTCCGCAAATGGAATCGGAATTAAACATGAACTAAAATGGAAAATCAAAACAAAAAAACAAAAAAATTAATTGATCTCACGGAATCTTCAAATGGGCTTAAAGCTAGGGCAAAAGAGAAAAGCAGATTGATTTTATCATTAGACTTACTCACGATTGATCTGGAAATATCCACAATAAAAAGAGAAATAGAGCTCTGTAATATTGAAGATATGCCAGATCAAAGAAAAATTTTGCTTGATGGTTATACTCTTTTATTGAATAAAAGAAATGAAATAATAAAGGAAATATAGTTAGTGTCGATAACAACTGAACATATTACCCCTTCGTGGCTTCGTGCAAGGATTATAGCTATCCGCAAGTTGATTGAGGAATTGCCTGCCAATCGGGATGAAACGAATTCCGATAGAACTTTAATCCGGAATGGATTTATTCCTGAGAGTCAGCAAAAACGATTTGATGAACTTCTGGATTATGAATACAAGTTCACTTTCGCATTGAATGAACCTTTGACTTTTACAGAGATCACTTCATTCAATACCTGGTTTGTTATGCACCCTGAAAAGATTTGCGGGAAAGAAGTTGTTACTACCTCAGTACAGTTTCCAATCAGTGTAAAAGGAACAAAGGATAAAATTATCAGCACTATTAAAGAAGGTCTGAATGAAAGTGTTCAAAATAATGTTCATTCTGTACAAAAAAATGTTCAAGATGAACAGAATAATGTTCATCCTGAACAAAACGCCAATTCCACACAATCTGAATTTCAGCAGGTCACTCAACATATAGAAGCTGAATCTGAAAAAACTGCAAACCGCTTCGGCAGCGCAAAGCAAGTTCTGGCTTGGGAAGTAAATGAATTTCATTCATACTACCATGATGCAATGAATGAGTTTGAGAAAACACAGGCTCCGCTTGAACAACAAATTGATGAACTGAAAAAGCAATTAAAAGAAGTTGGCCGTGATCGGGCGAAACGCAAAGAACTTGAAGCAAAACTAACTAAAGTTGTCAGCAAAAGAAATCTTAACAAATACACTTTTGAAGGTGACTGGCTTGACTTCTGCCTTGAGCTGCGGAACATCATTATTGAAATCGGTAAAAACAAAGGGATTCATATTTCCGATGAAGAAGGCTGGTACATTCCCGATGACATTCTGATGGCAATTACGGAAAGACCGGGAACAGAGCATTACTGGAAAACGAAAATTGCTGAAGTGATTGAAAAGGAATTTGAATACTTCGTGAAAGAGCAGCAAAAACAGGATAAGTCGCATTCTGATTTATCAATTCTGGAACTTGAAGCTCTTGCACTGGAGTTAGAACTACAATTATTAAAAATATAAAACATGAGCTTTTTAAACGGAATAAGTGGAATCAACGGATTAGGAGCTTTATCACAAGCTGTTAGCAATAGTATTGATGCCAACATGAATACCATTCGCAGGGTTCTGAAAGATGCAAAACATTTTGCCGGTCTCGGAGATACTAAGAAGACCATGAGTTTTGATGATGTTGTAGAACGCTACAACAAAGGGATTACTCATGATGAAATCAAAGCGTGGGTTTGGTACAAGCGCAGTCTCGGAATTGAAATGAAGGGATGGGAAAAGTATTTCATTAAAGGTGGCAGCGTAATTGAAAATGTTGTTACCACTGATTCAGTTACTATAAAAGACAATCATTTCCGGGACATCCGCAATGTTGAAAAAGGTACAACACTTGGAAAGTATATCAAAACTCATGCTTATGCTGAAGGTGAAAATTATTTTATATACCGCAGCAATGATGGGCTGTACTATGTTTCTGCAAAAGCATGTAAGCTTGTAAAAACATCCATTGCAGCCAATGCTGATGATCTTTCTTCCCTGGTAAAAAAGGGCGCATTGTTTTTTATGGGCGGTGAAGTTGTTCCTTATCCTATCTATACCTATGGCAATATGTATGACAGGGAACTGCAACTTGAAGCTGACAAAGAAAACATACTTGCTCAATGGGGCGAAGGTGTCTATGACAAACACTTGGAAGCTATTCAGAAAGCAAAGCCGTTGATGATGACTGTCACCAATCCCGATGAAAAGGAACGACCCATCATCACGGCTATTTCTGATTTTGCTGCCGACACTTTGCTATTTTCAATTACAGAAGTCCGTGAAGAGTACATGGATGTTGAGAAAGCGGAAGAACTGAAAAAAGTAAATGGAAAAGTTGAACGTAAAAAAGACAAGGAAAAAATTCATCTGCGTTTTGATGGCGAAGCCAAATACAGCCTGCAAGAAGTGTATGTGAAATGGCTGTTTACACTAAACGCTGACAGTGACTTTGAAAAGTCTTCTGCTATAGATATTGCAGATTATTACATTGCAAATCGTCCGCTGCGGGATGATAAACTGAGCAAAGAAGAAAAAGCTGAACTCAAAGCCAATGCAAGGATTGAAGGTGAACGCTTGTTCTCAAAATTTCTGCATGAAGTAGTTTCTTCAAAAGACCAGGAACGCCTGGACTATTCATGGAATCGTTTATACAATGGACAAAGCGACATCTCTTATCAGAAAGTTCCTATCGGGTTTGAATGTTCCGCACAATTTAAAAGCGGAATACTTCAGCTTACAGACATACAACGTGAAAGTATTGCCTTCATGGAAGCGATGGGTAGCGGCATCCTGGCTCTCGATGTCGGGGTCGGAAAGACAATGGCAGCCATTGCTACACTAGCTCACAACATACATTCAGGAAAATGCAAACGTCCTCTTATTGTTGTTCCAAAACCTACTTACAAAAAGTGGATCAACGAGATCATCGGATATCAGGATAATAAAAGCAAAGAGTTTGTATCGGGTGTTTTATCACATACCGGGATAACAGTTAATGACTGGTACAACCTTGGAACGGATGTAGTGAAACGGATTGCACTCAACAAACCAGTTCCTGAAAAATCCATTACAATCGTTACATATGAAGGTTTTAAAAAGCTTGGATTTGGTCAGACCGTGTCTGATGAATTATTTGTTGAACTTGTGAATATTCTCAGTCAGAGTGCAGAAAAATCAGCCAGGGATAAAGAAATAGAATACCAGAAGTTTCGTGAAATGATTGGTGTCGGATTGAAAGAAACCGTTGCAGATGTTGATATTCTTGGCTTCGACAATATTGTTATTGATGAAGCGCACCGTTGCAAAAATATTTTCAGCAATGTAAAAGCTGATGAAGACGGAAACAAAAGGTACAACATACAATCTGCAACGTCTGAAGTCGGACAAAAAGCATTTCTTATTCTGAACTATATACAGCGCAAGTTCGGAAGGAACACAATGCTGCTTACTGCTACTCCCTTTTCTAACTCTCCTCTTGAAATTTATTCCATGCTCTCGCTTGTAGGATATGAAAGCCTTACTAAAAGCGGAATCTACAATATTGATACGTTCTTTGATTTGTTTGTATTGCCCACTATTGAATGGACTGCAAACTATAAAGAAGAAATTGTTGAGAAGGAAGTAATCAAAAGCTTTACCAACCGCAGGGTTTTGCAGAAGCTTATTTACAATCATATTCTATACAGAACTGGTGAAGAAGCCGGAGTTAAGAGGCCAAAGAAAATTAACCTGCCGATGCTGTATGATTCTATTGCAGGTAAACGTGAAAGGCTTGTACATGAAAAACAGATTCTCACATACATTAACATGACTCCCAGGCAGCGGGAGAATCAGAACAAAATTGTTGCACTGGCAAAGCAGTCAACAAAAGGAAAGCTGGATATGGGAAATCTTTTCCGTGCGCTTGCTTATTCTCTGGACAATGCACTATCACCGTTTATTCTCAATGGCACACCGGAAAATTATAAAGAGTTTGTTGAAGAAAGCCCTAAGATAAAATATGTTACCGATTGCATCCGCACGGTAAAGGAATGGCACGAACAGCAAGGTGAGACTTGTTCTGGCCAGGTGATCTATATGAACCGGGGAAAACAGTTTTTCACTTTCATCAAACAGTATCTTGAAAACGAAGTAGGTTTTAAGCGTGGTGTGATGTTCGATAAAACCAAGATGGATGAAGTAGAAATCATTAGCTCTGAAATTAACGACAACCGCAAGGAACTTGTAAAGGAAGCATTTTTAGAAGGAGTAGTAAAAGTAATTATCGGCACAGCAACCATCCGTGAAGGGATTGATCTACAAAAGCGGGGAACTGTTATTTATGATTGTTACCCGGAATGGAATCCTACCGACATACGGCAGCTTGAAGGTCGTATATGGAGGCAGGGAAACAGATTTGCGTATGTAAGAATCGTAATGCCATTGGTGCAGGATTCAATGGATGTGTTCGTATTTCAGAAGCTGGAAGAAAAGACAAGTAGAATAAACGACATCTGGTTTAAAGGTGACCGGGGCAATGTGCTTGATCTGGAAAGTCTCGATCCAGAAGAAATTAAATTAGCTCTTATCACAGATGTTGACCGGCTTGTACGAATGTTCTTTGACCAGGAGAAAGAACAACTGAACCGTGAGTTTGCAAAAGTGAACCGCTCTATAGAAATGATTGGAGAAATAAAAGACGACATTGAAGAATACAATCGTTACCAGAAAGAATCTATTGATGCTATTCGTGGTTTTTATAACAGTCTTATCAACTCTGAACATTTTGAATCAGCACAAGCTGCGGAGCCGGATGAGCAAAGCCTGAAAGCAAAAACATTCAAAAAAGCAAAAGAACTGAAAGAAGAAATTGAGACCTTCCTGCAATCCTCGGTTTATGAAGACAAGGAAATTCTTGCGCTGGGCCGTAAGATTGAGAACTCTTACAATGCCCTCAGAATTTATTTTGATAAGCGCTGGTATATTAATTACTTCAAAGAGTATGTTTCTAAGGTTCGCAAAACAGAACGCACCATATTGAAGCCAAAAGGTTATTCAATAGAAAGTGATCTTTCCAAAGTTCTGGAATCATACCAGCTCGACAAGCAGGCTGTTCAAAAGAAATCAGAATTGTATAAAAATGATAATAACTCTGAACGCTGGAAAAGTCTTCGCATTGAAATAGAACAAAAGAAATCGGCATTGCAGGTTGAAGGGAGAACAGCTTCTGACAGGGCTGCTGAATTTGCAACACTTAATTACCTGCTTGCATACAAAGCTGAAGACGCACCGGTGGAAGAACCAAAAGCATTTCCGGTTATTGATACACCTGCACTTCCTTCATCCATGAATGAACTGGAGCTGGAAGCCCTGGCACTTGAAATAGAACTTGAATTATTAGCAGTATAAACTTTAAAAACCTGACAAAATGATAAGCATTGAAAATTATTTAACCACATCCCGGAATATTGATTTCGATAAGCTCCCAGTAGCTTTAAAGAATGGTGACAAACTTGCAAAAGGTGCATCAGCTAATAACTGGTCTGCATACAACAGCAATGAAAATATAAAGCGTGTTGTTGATGCTTACCTGGTAAAGCTGAATGAATGGATGGGCAAGAATCCTGAAAAAAAAGAAACAAAAAAATCCGAGCCGGTTAAAAAAGCTGCTGCTCCGAAAGAGAAAAAAACTGTTTCAAAAAAGCCGGAGAAAAAAGAAACAACAGAAGAAACGGAGCCCGAAGGCGTTGAAAAGATTTTACCTGAAGTTGGATTTATCAAGCGTTATGCTGGCTTGAATGGTAAAGTAAAAACACAGGATGAGATTCTTCGTTTCCTGAATGGCTTGCAAAAAGCAATACTTGAAAAACGTATCCGCAAGACTTCTCCTTATGCTGCCGAGATTGAAAAGATTCAAAGCAACCTGATTAAATGCTATGAAAAGATGGGCGATTCTATTGAAATCAGCATTGATAAAAAAACGCTGGAACGTTTTGAAGAAATTGCACATAGCCAGAAAACATTGCTCTCTGTGACTTACCTGAAGCAGTATATTGCTTTGCACGGAAAGAAAAATGTAAAAGACAAAGCCAAAGCCTTATTTACAAAAATCAAAAATGCCGTTGATAAAGCAAAGATTGTAAAGAATGATCCCTATGCTGAAAAGCTGAATGCGGTTTACAATGCTTTGAATAAATATATTGATGGCAGCACTCCTGCTCCATTGATAAGTAAAAGTGAGCTGAATGGATTGTTTTCATACATAGCCAAGCAGCAACGTAAAAAAAAAGTAGCAAAGCATCTGCATAAAATCTATGAGATTGAACATGGTATGTCGGGAACCGGAGATGAAGCTTCAGAAGAACTGGCAACCTCTGATGTTATTCCCAGCACTGAACTTGCCGGAATGGAATTTGAAACCATCGGTCTCCAAGGGAAATACCATGAACTTATCGGTGATCCATGCGTAGGATTTTCAGCGATGGTATATGGCTTACCTAAATCAGGGAAATCTACTCTCTGCATTGACTTTGCAAAATACTTAGCACAGCATCACGGTAAGGTTCTCTACTGTGCTATTGAAGAAAAGTTTGGTTATACGCTGAAAGAAAAAGTTGAACGACTTCATGCAACTGATCCTAATCTCTATGTTTCTGAAACAGTACCGGAAGATCTATCGGATTACAATTTTGTCTTTATTGATAGTGTTTCCAGAGCTGACCTTCAAATGGATGATCTTTTGAAATTAAGAAATGACAATCCAAATACTGCATTTGTTTTTATCTTTCACTCTACCAAAAATGGGAGTTTTAAAGGGATGAATCAGTTTGCACATGATGTGGATGTGATTGTGAAAGTGGAGAATGGGAAAGCAATTGGGAATGGGAGGTTTTCGCCAGGGGGAATAATAAATATATAATTCTAGTACTGAGAATTAAAAAAAAGAATAAGAAGTTAGCAAAGATTTATATTTCAAGTCTTCTTTGTTTTTAAAAAGAACTGTGCAATGACAACTACTGTCAATAAAAGGTATACGATAAATACTGTACCATCTATCCAGCCTTCAGTAGGTAGATATAAAAAGAAAGCAATAATTGATTTTCGAAGAAATAAAATTGTAAAAGTGATCCATAATGAATAAATATTGCATTTAACCCTTTCGGCCTCCGTTGGTAGAGTCTTATCACCAGTTTTTTCAGAATTCCTATAATAAAAATAAAACCATAACAAACCGAATGAGATAGAACCAATAGTGTTGATTAAGTTAAGCACGATAAGAGCAAAAATAAAATCTCCAAAAAAACGCTTTAAGAAATCACCTTGATCAAGTTCACCGTATGTTAATATTGCTACTGGAAGTCCAATGAATACTACCAAACATCCAAAAACAGTAACCCAAGGTTTATTCCCTTTATATTTTTCCATAATGAATCACTTTTATCAATAAATTTTCTATGAAATTAAACTTTTTGCAAAATCAACATTTTCCCAAGTAAATTCAGGAAGATTTCTCCCAAAATGTCCATATGATGCGGTTTTTAGATATATCGGGCGTTTTAAATTGAGTCTTTTGATAATGCCTTGAGGTGTTAAATCCAAATTGTTTTTAATAAAGTTGAGAAATTCTATGCTGTTTTTGTTTAATCATAAAATCTATTAAGTATTACATTCAAATTATATGAATAATTAAAGATAATAATGGTCTAATATCAGGTAATATATAATTTCAAATAAAAAAAGCGATATTAAATACGCAGTTCTTGAAACAGTTCCTATTAAATTATGACGAAACATCCTATCTTGAGGAATGCTAGATTCTGCTATTAGACCATAAGCAGGATTACTAACATAACCACCAAGAGCATAACCAAAAATTATCCTAATTGCAATAAATGGGTGTTGCCATTTACATAAAAGATGTATGAGGAAAGCTATTAAGGCACCCCATAAAACACACAATATTCCAATTGCTATATGTGAAATTAATTCATCATATAGTATATTTTTAGAAATAGTCCAACCTATTCTTCGTCCAATATACATACCTAAAAAAGCAATCAATACAAAATAGAGATTAGTCATATATTTTCAATTAATGTGTTTATATTTCAACATAAATTTGCTGGTCTCGAAACTGGGCGATAATGTCTGTCGTGTCATAGTTTGCTTCTCAATCAATTATTCATCTTAATTTATTTGAAATGTTTAAAGAACATAGTACAATAAACCCAAAGGCATGCAACAAATACCCAACCCGTTATTTGAAACAGCCCAAAGAATCCTACTATCATATTAAAATATGTAGGAACCAATTTGAGACTTAATGCTGACCTAAAATAAAAAGCCTGGAAAAGTATTAGTATTGTTAAAATTCCGAATACATATATAGCCCATTTTCTATACATCCATAGTCCCACTACACTTATTAGATATAAAATAATAAAGAAAAAAGAAAGAATGGGTAATGGGCTGTATAGGCCTATCCTTATTAAATTTAATACACCAATTGTGCAAACAATATTCGCAATAGGAAGTGTGATAGATGCTAATTTGTTTTCATCTGAATCAAGTTTTCCTTTCATATCTGAATAACTCTTACCGAGTTTACATTTAATACATATTACATCTGTATCATTGTTTTCAGTTTCGCAATTTAGACAGGTCCACATATCTTAATAAAATTATAGTTAATAAATACAAATTTGCAATTTTACAGGTTGGCAAAAACTAAATCTATTATTTTTCCAGTCAGTCAATATTTTTATGATGCAGTCAATCATTAAATTGTTTTTCTTTTGTCAAAGTTAAAGTCTTTTTTATTTTTTTTTGCCTTGTTGCTAACTGTATTGCTTGCAATGGCTGACTGTCAGGCGAAGACAGACAAGTCTGCCGAAATAATAATTTTAAGTTGCACCGCTGAAACCCGTCAACCACAATCCATTGAAGCAATATAATGTCATGCATAGTTATTATTTTGTAATAATTTTTTTTAAGTCTTTTTCAACAAAGACATTAGGTTTCCATCCTTTTAATAATTTATCTAGTAAGAAAGTGTCACTAAAGCTAACACCAATACCAATTGCTGTTCCGAGACCTCCTGCCAATGAAATGTCTAAAAGCAATCCCACACCTGTAAATAAACTCCACCGAACAGACTTTGATGGTAATTTATCAACCCAAGTTTCCCTTGTTACTGCTTCATGATATTCTTTAATAATACTTTTGTCGCCATCAATTTTATCAAGCCATGATTTAAATTTGTCAGCTTTATTTAAAATTTCAATAAAGTCTTTAAATTCTTTATCTCCACTATTTATTGCTTCTCTAATAGCAAATCCATTGGAAAGTACGAAATCATTGAATTGAAAAATTTCATCAATATGCTTTGTAGTGTTTTCATAAATTTGTTTAAACTTCAATTTCATCAAAGATGTGTTAATCGCAGTTGTTGTAATTTCTGCATTAAAAGTAGAAGCTAAATGCATATCTCCACGAGTATGAAGAATATTTCCAATTAAATTAGTCGGATTAATTATATTTCCGCTTGGATTGTTTGGAATTAATTTATTTATTTTCTCATAGTCAAGATTTGTGTTAAATAAATAACCAAGTCCACTATTATTCTTAACCCATTCATATTGGATTTGATTTATAGTTAAGTTTACATCTGGTATGTAAAATTGAATAGTATTAAGAATTGCTGATTTTATAAATGAATGCTCACATAAATCTTCTCTCACCATATCGCAAACCTCATCATCATATTTTATTGACTCGACAAATGGTAATAATTTTTGAGTTGCTCGTTTACTATAACCTCTTCTACCTGATGATTTAAAAATACCATTGAAAACAAATTCCTCCGTTGTGAGCTCCGGTACAGAAAATGATGTTACATCATTGATCGTAATACCACTCTGTGTCTGCTGCGAGAATACTCCAATAAAATTTTCGCAAATACATATTCGTAATAATTTTCTAGTAATTAGTTCTTGCAGAATTTCAATGTCACAATTTTTTAAAAGCTTTGGCAAAGTGTCTGTTCCAACAATAATTATAACTTGCTTATAATAAAGTAAATTCTCTGCTATCAATCCGATATCAGTAGGAAAAGTCTGTTCATTTGGTATTATACAAATAGTTTGAAGCATTTTTTAATAATTATGCATAACAAATGTGCTGCTCTATTGAAGCAATATCTATTTTAGCAAAAGAGTTGCAGATATTCAATTTTGCCTTTGCAGATATTTATATTTTAATGAAATAACTTTCTAAGGTAATGTAAATATAAAGATATTTCAAACCAACATATTATAAAAGCAGATTAAAATTGTATGATTTTATCAGATTCAAATTTTTTCTGGAAACGTTAAAATATAAAAGTTTAAATATTCAATAGTTCCTTCAAATATTTCATGGCAAATCATCACTGTTTATTGTCAGGGTGCTCAAAGACAAATGAAGTTGTAATAAAACGAAAAATCAACATTTCAAACTCCTTTAAAATTTTATTCTTTTAGCAAAATCCGTTTTTTCCCAAGTGAATTCAGGCAACTCTCTTCCGAAATGCCCATATGATGCGGTTTTTCTATATATTGGGCGTTTTAAGTCGAGTTTTTTTATGATGCCCAGTGGCGTTAAATCCAAATTGCTTTTAATAAAGCTTTCAATTTCTTTTTCTGCAACAGAACCTGTTCCCTGAAAGTCGAGCATAAAAGAAACTGGTTCTGCTTTTCCTATTGCATAAGCAAGTTGAACAAGGCACTTCTTTGCAACTCCTGAGGCGACAATATTCTTTGCAATATACCGAGCCATATATGCAGCAGACCTGTCGACCTTAGATGGGTCTTTCCCAGAGAAAGCACCACCACCGTGAGGACATGAGCCACCATAAGTGTCAACAATAATTTTTCTTCCTGTTAATCCTGTATCAGCATTTGGGCCACCAATTTCGAATCTTCCAGAAGGATTAATCAAATATTTTATTTTATCTGTTTTTAAATTCTTTGGTACAATAGGTTTTATTATTTCTTCAATAACGTGGTCCTTGATCATCTCATTTGTGATTGTGGACGCATGAGAATAATGGCCTTGAGGCATCATCCCAGAACCCTGACCATGCGCACTAAGAATATAGGGCATATGTTGCGTTGAAACAATTATGGTATCAATGCCGACTGGAACATCATCTTCATATATAATAGTCACTTGAGATTTCGCGTCTGGAAGTAGCCAGGGTATCGCATTTGATTTTCTTAATTGAGCCTGACGCTCCATGATTCGATGAGAGAGCCAAATGGCAATAGGCATCAATTCTTTTGTTTCATTGCAGGCATAACCAAACATTAACCCTTGATCACCAGCGCCACCTTCTAAAACTCCTTTTCTTATTTCCAGGCTTTGCTCATGCAAGTAATTCTGCACAAAACTCTTTTCATTATCATAACCGTAGGCTTCATTAGTGTAACCTATGTCAGAAATAACAGTTCTGACAATACCTTCAATTTTATCATGCAATTTTGCATTTGAATGAACTTCACCTGCGACAATAACTCCTTCGTGTGTTATTAAAGTTTCGCAGGCTACTTTTGATTCCGGGTCTTCAGAAAGGTATGCGTCTAAGACTGCATCAGAAATCTGATCCGCCATTTTATCTGGGTGACCTTCGGAAACAGATTCGCTTGTAAATAAATAATTTTTTCCCATTGTGAAATAATTTAAAGTTAAACTTTAAGTGAATTATTTGCACTTTGAGAGACTACTGGGAAGATAATTGCGAAAAGTAAATTAGAACAATTTTTCAGCAGAAGCTGCGCATTGCTTTGGCACCGTGGTGTTCACATCTCGGTTGCCGTCCCTTCCCAGAGGGATCTCTTAATGCTGGGGCAAAGATATAAAAATTTATATTATCTCAAATAAAAATTCATTTATAATTTTTTTCATTACCAAAGGAGTGTTTTCCAAATAAGCAGTACCTTGATTAGCGCTACTTTCCGTTGATGCATTTTCAGGTATATCAGAAATACCACGAATTACGCAACAAGGAATCTTGTTCATATGACATGTCAATGCAACGGCTCCTGATTCCCAATCTGCAGCCAGAACATTTGCATCTTGTAATTTTATCTTGGTAGCATAATCAACATCCTGATCAGCTGTAGCAATAAATCCCTCATGTGTGTTTTGAGGAAGTTTTGAAAAATCAAGCCACGAATTATCAATGGTTACGATTGTTTCTTTTGTTACAAACTCATATGGTTCGCCCATACGGAATATAATATCATATAATGCAGTTTTATTAGCGATAACAATATCAAGAATATTCAGGGCTTTTGCAACCCCACCTGCGGTACCAATAATAAAGTGACGTTGTGGGCTCCATTTATCAATAGCAAATTGACATGAGGCAGCTGATCTTGTTTTTGAAGCTCCTCCATGAAAAAACACACATTCAATATTATTAATAATTTGGGTAAATGCTTCACCAAAAGGAGTTGTAACCAACTTTGAATTCGGCAAAATAGATTTTAAAGACATCCATTCATTCTCAGAACTGACTTGAATAGTAAATAACATATAATAACTATTTTTTCAAAAATATAAAATAATATCCTCAAATGGGATAGAACTGTAGACTAAAAAAATATATATCAAAAATCAGTTTGCACATGATGTAGATGTGATTGTTAAAGTGGAAAATGGAAAAGCAAGTGGGAATGGGAGGTTTGGGATTGGAGGAAAAATAGATTTATGGTAGATAGCTAATGACAATAAACAGCAAATCAAAAAGGCAAAGATTTAAAGAGTTATATATGCATTACTAAAATTATTTTTCGCTATAATTAATAATTTTTATATACTGGCTATTGAATTTTTTATCAATGGGTTTAATTGAAATGAATCCTTGAAATTCTGGTAGTTTTTTTACATTTTTAATATTTGATTTGAATAGATTATAATATGTGCTATCAATTTCGCAATCGTTTCTATACATTTCAGTGAATAGATACCAAAGAAAAAGCATCTTATTTGAATATGCTTGTTTCTTATTGGTATAAAAGTTTTTGTGAATTAAATTTTCAACATTTTGTGAAAATGAAATTACATTGTTTTTTTTAAAATTATCTGATTGGAGAAACGATATTATTTGTGCTAATAAATTTAAAGTACGACTATCCCTTCCTCCAAAATCATAAGATGTGTAATGGTCAAAAACATTTCCAAATTTTGCTAAATCATAATTATACGTATTAACAATTATTTTTGAAGCATTGATTAAAAAATAATAATTAAGCAATTTATCAAATGTCACTCTTGTCCCACTATAAAAAGGAATAACACCAGTGTATGCTTCCGTTTCATTTATTTTCAAATAACAAATATTTTCCATTTCAGAAGCGGTCAAATTATTAATCTCAGAATGCTCATTAATAAATTCTTTAAAAAATGCGAGGTAATTATTAAGTAATCTGTTAATTGTGCTATAATATGCATTATTATAATTAGAAAAATTCAAATAATTTGCAGAATCTGTTGGTAAAAGATATCGCCATAATGTATCAAAAGATGCTATATTTTCCATAAAAAACCTATCAGTAAAACAAACTATTTTATTGCATGGAGATAGTTTATCCAATAAATTATAATCGCTTTCTATTTTATAAAAACAATTATCATTTTTATCAAACTTTATCTTATCAGTCTTTCCAAATAGAAATTTCCAAATACATGAATCAATTAGTGAATTGGGTTTATCAATAATATTTTCAATATTTATCCTGATTGATTCAGAAGAATAAAAATTTGATTTTCGATAATTAAACTTTTTAAATTTTTGTTTCCCAAATAATAAATAATGCTTTTCGAGTCCGCCGAGAATTATAACAGAATTGGTGTCTTGAATACAATTATTCTTTAAAGAAAATTTTACGTTTTCGAAATTACCTGAAATGTATTCGGTGTTTATTTTTTTATTATCAATCCAATAATCAAATTTTTCAAGATCTGGCAATTTTATTGGGATATAATTGATTGAAATTATCAAGATAAGAATGAAGCTAATAAATGGAATAAAAAATACGTATTTAAAGTTCAGAAGTTTATAAATTGTTGGATTTATATAATTATCAATATTTGATAAGAATAATTTTGTTCTTTTTGACGAAATTGTCTGAATAATTTTAATCAAATCAATACCGAATAATGTAACAAAGACTAATGCTATAAGTCCAATTATTGATGAGATATTAGATGTTGAATTATGATTGTATAAGAAGCTAAGTATATATAAATAAATAACCGTAATGAATGATAAAAAAAGACTAAACTTCACTTTCCAATTTCTCTTTTTACATTTAATTATAGTGGATGCACTCGGAGACGTAATACTTATATAGAATTGGTAGGTTTCTGTTACTAATCTATTATTAATGTTAATGAGAAATAAGAGAGTGAATTTAATAGATTTTTTATTTTTTGTATTAAAAGTGACTTTGTACCTATTACCTTCAATAATAAAAGGAATTATTTCTTCTTTATCATTCTCGGGATTAATAATTTTAAGGTTCTTTATTCTAGAATTATCACAATAAAAATTTTCTAATTTATAATGTGTGTCATTCAATTTCTTAGTAACGAAAGGGATTATAATATCAGTTGTTGAATCACTTCTTGGTTCAATGCTTACGCTTTTATTATTAAAAACAAAACTCATAATTCAAATTCACGGATTATTCAATATTCAAATAATTTTCTCTGCTAAAATAAATTTAGGATTTCGCAAATATTATTCAAAATGACCTTTTATCATTTTGTCAAAACTAGTCCAGCTAATTTTATATGGTTTTTTTGCGTTTGATGGATACCATTCTATTGATCCTTTTGAAATAGTAATTGTACCAAGCTTTTTATCATCTTTAAAGATTTCAAAAAATGCATCTCTCTTTCCTAATTCAGCATTAGGAAGTGTTACGAAAACATTGTGTTTTGCCATATGAATTAATTATATAGTTAATACTTTAGTACATTCTTCTCCAAACTGACTAATAATTCTTACCGCTATTTTCTGGCCTTTCTTTTTTATTTCGATCGGATGAGATATGTGTCCATACAAACGGTCAAATGCTTCATCATCAATTTCAATTTTCAGGGTTTTTTCTACTTTCTTTTTAGTACTGTCTTTGGCTAAATTTTCTAATCCTTTTTTCCATTTGTCAAATTCGGATTTTTCTCCACCGCAAAAGAAAACCTGTTTTACTACAAAATTGCTTCCGTCATAATCTTCATCTATCATCCAGTAAGCAATTTCATGAACATTACGTGGTTTTACTTCGTCTTTAATGGGATCGTAAATATCTAAACCTTTTATTTCTACTGTTACTTCTTTCCCAGTTTTGTTTAAATCAATATCCGGTTCACCAATGGTTACAAAGCTTGCTGCTGATTTAGCAGGTTTCTTTTTCAGGCCTTCCTGCAACAAATCATCGTGTATGCGAACTTTAGTTACTTCAAATTTCCCCATACTTGTTGTATAAGTATCTCCTGAAATATCGCTTTCAAAACTAAATCCCAGAATTATTAACCAACCAGAATCACCTCTTTGGCGGCATTCAATTATAGCCTGCTCAACGGCTGTTTTACTAACTGTTCCAAACTTTGGCCCAATGTGGAAATAAGCTTTCTTTTCGCCAACACCATTCATATAAAAACCTTCAGCGTGCAAATAAGAATGACTCAATAATTCTACACTACGGAAAATTACCATTTCATCTTTTCTGCCGTTTTTAATTCCGGCACTTAGCAAATGTTGTTTTATTACTTCTTCAAATGCGCCTTCTTCTTCGTTTACTCTAACTTCATCATCTAATTCTTCAGGGCTAATTGGCTCAAAGTTTTGCAAGGTCTCTACTGTAAAAGGACCACTTACACGCAGCAATTTATTATCATATTCCGGTTGGTCGAATAACGTTTCAGTAACAGGTGGTTCATCATTTGCCAAACTTTTTAAGGTAATATGTGGAACGGTTTTGTATTTAAAGCCAAGTCTTACATCGCTATTTGTTTCATCATACAAATTGTAATAAGGAAACACTGCCGTCATTATTCTTTGTTTGGCAATATTTATTGCAATTCTACTTGTGTCAATGGTTATCCAACGTCTGCCCCATTGCTCTGCAACAAATGCAGTTGTACCGCTACCACAAGTTGGGTCTAAGACTAAATCTCCAGGGTCAGTAGAAAGTTGAACACATCTTTCAATTACCTTTTTTGCCGTTTGAACTACATAATTTCTTTCAACCGCAAAGGTACTCTCCATTGTATCCATCCATATATTTGTAAGAGCCACATGTGGACTTTCATCTAAATATTTTTTAAAAGTCATCGTATTTCCTACGGGGTAGAGGCGCCCTTTTTTACCTACAATTTTAAGTTCCTCAACCGATATTTTCCAATGATTCCCTGCTGCTGGTTTGTAAATTTTCCCTTGAAATTCTAAGGGAGTTTCAACTTTACTTGCACCAGCAGACATCACAGGGCTTGTTTGAAATCTTCTGCCTTTTGGGATTGGTTCAATTCCTTCTAATTCATTTTTTGATAATCTTCTATTTGTACCATCTACTAGTTCAATCATTGGAAAGCCAGAATCAGCAGATTCTTTTGGTCTATCAATTTTTAGTTCCCTAAATTTTGTAACATCTTTATTTTTTCCGTACCATAAAATCGTGTCTGCAATCCCAGAAATAAAATTCCCGGACATTGAGCCTGTTTTCTTAAAAATTAATTGTGTAATGAAGTTTCCAGCACCAAAAACTTCATCCATAACACATCTTATCAAATGAACATTTTCATCACTAATCTGAACAAAACAAGAACCACTTTCGGAAAGAAGTTCTTTTGCAATTATTAAACGATCACGTAAATAAGATAGATAAGAATGAATACCCAACTCCCATGTATCCCGAAATGCTTTTATCTGTTCTGGTTCACCTGTTAGTGCTTCATCGTTACCATCTTTAACCTCAGTATTATTAAGTTTTATTTGCCAATTGCCTCCATATTTAATTCCATATGGAGGGTCAAAATAAATAGTTTGCACTTGTCCTGCCATTCCTTCACGTTCTAACAAACTTGTCATAACTAAATGGCTGTCGCCTTGTATCAGGCGGTTTGTCCAGCCGTCCTGGTGTTGGTAATATTCGCTTACTTTTTCTATTTCTTCTTTTTCTAAAGCATTTCCAAATAATTCGTTCACGCTAAACAAATCCATTTGGTCGCTTTTTGTTTCGGTAACTTTGTATAAGTTTTTAATCAGAGTTTCTGGAGCTATGTGTTCGTGGCGGTATAGGCTGCGAATGTCAACCCGCAGCAAATCATCACGGTCATCGTTGCCGTATTTATTCAGCCAAAACAATTCGGGGTCTTGCCCACGATGGGTTACAGGGTTTTTAGATAATTCCAAAACCTTTTTACCATCTTTCACTTTGGCATTTGCATCTTCATAACCTGCTTCTTCCTTGCTTGGAATATGAGCACGCTTGTCAGCTTTGTGCTTTATTGATTCTACTTTTTTTGCCATTGTTATTTCAGTTTCTTTATTTGTTTGCTGTTAAGCAAAGATTTCATTTGTGTGATTGCAATAGTGTTTAATTGCATCAATCTTTCTGGTTGTGCTTTTCCTTGATGAATTAAAACTGCGTTGATGCTTTCCAAATTTGACAAAACCACCAATTGTTCAATGGTTGCTGCATCTCTGATATTGCCTGCTGCTTTTGGGTTAGCATCTCTCCATTGTTTTGCTGTAATACCAAATAGTGCTGCATTTAGTAAATCGGCTTCATTGGCATACACAAAGTTGATTTGAGTTTTATTAAGTTCTTTGGGAATCAAATTTTCCTTTATGGCATCTGTATGAATATGGTAATTTACTTTTGCCAATGTTCTTTGAAAGCTCCATTCTAATTTGAGGGTATTGCTTTCGTCTTCTTTAAGTCGTTGAAATTCTTTTATCAAATAAAATTTGAATTCCGCACTTAACCATGATGCAAATTCAAATGCGATATCTTTATGAGCAAAAGTGCCACCATACCTGCCGGTTTTTGACACAATACCAATAGCATTGGTGGTTTCAATCCAGCGTTTAGGAGTCAACGAAAAACTGTTAGAACCCGACATGCTTTTAATTCCATCGAATTCGATGGAATTAAAATTCGGATTATTAAATTGTTCCCAAAGTCCAATAAACTCAATTGTGCTGCGGTTCCGCATCCAGTTTTGCAGTATATAATCACTGCGCTCACTATCACGGAAACGGGCAATATCCGTAAGACTTATAAAGTCCTGCTTATTGTCTTCATAAAGAATAATCTCAGTACCTTTTACATTTATTGTTTTGCTTTTTGCCATGTTTTTATTTTTTAAAGTGGTCGAATTCGACCACTTTAAACCTATCGAATTCGGCAGGTTTAAAGTGAAGCTATTTTTTCTATTAATTGATTCTTTATATTACGAATGTCGTTTGCAACTTCAATAAAATGCCATTCGGGATATTCGTATTTTTCTTTTAGCGCATTCACAGCAGGCAACCAACGGTTTTCCACAAACCATTTTTTCTCTGCTTTATCTTTACTCATTCCGCTTATTTCAATCATTAAGTTTTTTATAGTTCCGTCCTTGTTTTTTACCCGTACAATAAAATCAGTAAAATACTGGTGATCTTTCCCATCTTTTACATAAGGAATGGCAAAACCTAAAAATTGATTTTTTACATAACATTCAACTGTTTCAATTTCTTCTAATGCCTTGGCACAAATTCCTTCCCAATCGCTGTCCATCACCACATAGTTGATATGGCTTTTTTCTGTTGGATAAACGTCCTTTACTGTATTGCCATTAACATATTTTGTGCTGCTGAATTTGTTGTAATAGTTAAAAACAGGGCGAATATGCTCACTGGTATTTTTCTCAGGGTTGATTCCCATTCTAATATGGTCAACTACTTTTTTAGTATCGTGGAAATAAATGATTTTTTTAAATTTCAAATTTGATTCACCAATCAGTAATATTTTATTTTCGTACCAAAACTTCACAATAGGTAATAGCTTATTGAAGAGTTGGAAATGTGGATTTTGTTCATCATCTGAAAAGTGAACTTTAATTAATTCTTTAGTAAGAAGAAATATGATTTCCTGTTCACGTTTCTCGAAGACAGACTGCACCTCCATTTTTTCTTCCATTGGCGAAAACGCACTGGCCATAATGGTCGTTAGCGGAAATTGAGAACAGACCAATTCATAATTTTCGACTTTTGAAAAATCGTATTTTATTTCACCATCATAATTTTCGACTCTGTAACCAACCACATTCGGGAATTCAATTTCCATTGTTGCTTGTCTATCGGGTATAGCAGCAATATGCGTTAAGTTAACTGGTGGTGGTGGCGGTTCAGTTTTGCCACCTTTAAACATTTTGAAGGGAACACCAATGATATGAGCATATTCAGGTGGAAATTTTTCAATTAAGTTTTCAGGTTTGTATTTGTGTTTATCTTTCAAATCAATTTCTTCGCCCGTATCAACCCTATAGGTCGTAAGCAAATAATTTATCCTTCGCAAAGCTCTGCCTGCAACCTGCTCACATAGTAATTGAGAACCAAATGCACGTAAACCCATAATATGTGTGACGGTATTTGCATCCCAACCTTCAGTAAGCATTGATACAGAAACAACACAACGAATGTGTGAGCCTAACTTACCTTGTTTGCCAACTGTGTTTACAACTTCACGTAATATTTCTGCATCTGTAATTTTTTCAATGCTGCCTTGTCCGTGCAAACAAGCATAGTCTTTTTTAAATTCTTCTATTTCAGAAGTAAATATTTTCTTAAAATCATCATTTATTTGTTCACCATTTTCCAAAGCATCACTATCAATAAGCAATGTCGGTGGTCTTTTCAGTGGTTTTTTAGTCGTAGAGTCGTAATTAGAAAACAAATCTTTTGCTCCCTGAACAGTTACAGTTTCACCTTCTGCATTTTCATATTCGTAACCGGCAATGTATTTGTACACTTCTTTTGAAACAGAAGTATTATTGCATACAGCAATGAATACAGGCGGTGCAGAAAATATGTTCGCTTTTTCTTCTTTGTGTTTTCTAACGCCATTATAATATTCGACATAGTGATTGTAGAATTGATCTAATGCGCCTTTCACCAATGAAGGCAATCGTGGAGGAAGTTCTATATATTTTGACCCTTCGGCAGCTGCTTCGCTTTTCTTTGTTCGTTGGCCCTTCTTTGGTAACTCATCTCTAACGTGGTCGTACAAATTACGCAACACCGGCATAGTCAATTCTTGTGTATTGTCACTTTCAGGTAAGAAAGGAATTTTGACCAAACCTGATTCTATTGCTTCAATTAAACCAAAGTCGGAAACTACCCAGGGAAATAAACTATATGCAGTATAGCCCGAACCAGTTAAATAATATGGTGTTGCTGAAAGATCGTAAATTCCTTGTAGTTTAAATTTTTTTGCAATTTCTCTGAGTCCATTAAACCAAACTGCTGCTCTTGCATTTTCATCTGCTTCTTCGTTGTCAGTGGTTTTGCTTTTTGATTTTGGCAAATAGCAGTGATGGGCTTCATCATTTAATATTAAAACTCGGCTGCCCGATTTAAATTTTCCTAATGTTCTTTTCACAACTTGCGAAAAGTCTTCCTTGTTTCCAGTATCAATTTTCTCGCCTTTTAAGTTTACCTTCCCGTCAAATGGGCTTCTCTTGTTACCTTGCAGAATCTTTGGCTCAAATGTGTGATAGTTTGTAATAACTAATCTTGCATTTAAATTTTCCAAACGATGTTCCATATTTGCCGGAACTAAACCACGTACTCGATAATAATCTTCAATATCTATAGGGTTTTTATTTTTCGTATCAACGAACAAAACACCTAATCTGCTTTTGATGGTAATGCCTGGGGCAACAATTAAAAAATAGTCAGCAAAACGAGTATCATTCCTATATTCTTGCCTGTTGAAATAGTGATAACAGATTAAACAAGCCATAACAACGGTTTTTCCTGAACCTGTTGCCATTTTAAAAGCTACACGTGGTAATTGATCAATAGGATCATTGCTTACGGTTTGTTGTCCGTTTCGAAGCAAGTTTAAAATATGTTGTCCTGCATTTGATTTTTCGGCAACTTCATTTATCCAAATAGCGGTTTCAACAGATTCTCGTTGAGCAAAGAATAATTTTTTAGTGACAAGTCTTTCTGGATTATTAAACCAAAACATCAACAATTCTTTTGTAACTCTTGTAGTGTTTGGATAGTTAGCAGTTCTCCAAACACCAACTTCTTTACGGCAAAGGTTTATAATGTGAGTTTTATATTCCTCAGTATCATCATTCCACTCAAATACTTCCTTTTGTCCTGTTTGCCTAGAAGGTATTACGGCGGAGTCAACCTTAAATATTCTGCGACCTTTGCAAATATTGTTATAGTCCAAACTGCCTTCGCTGTCTGTGTCATAATGAAGCTTAGGTTCTTCATATGGACTATTTAAAATTGGATTATCTGAACTCATTTTATTTTTAATAAATATATCGCAAAGTACAAATTATTGATATTTCAAACAAAACTAAAATTTAAAGGGGATATATTCTAATAATATTTACTTTAAAGAAATCATCATTGGTTTTTTATCAAAATTTATCCAATTTTCAATTGAAATTTGAACTAAGAATCACAATTCAAGTATAATTTAATCCATTCCTATCACTTTCCAATGCATATTCTAGCACAATTTAATACCAAAATTAAATCCATAGGCTCTTAATTCAAACTATCGAGTCATTTCAGTAATGGTTCGGTCAACTAAAACTATTTATTGGGGATGGAATAGATTGAATGAGGCGGAAAAGTTGCTCGGTATCTGCCACATCGGTCAATCACATTTTGCCGTCAGGGGTTGGCATTTTCAAATGGTTACAATTTGTAACCGTTTCATTCCCTTCTTCTTTAAGTCTGTGTTTTAGTTTTCTGTATCTAATGCATATTCTAATAAATTTAATACCAAAATAAATTTCAGGTGCTCTTAATTCAAACTATCGAGTCATTTCAATTATGGTTCCATCAACGAAAAGCTATTTATTGGGGATGGAATAAATTGAATGAGGCGGAAAAGTTGCTTGGTATCACCATGTCGGTCAATCTCATTTTGCCGTCAGGGGCTTGCATTTTCAAACCGTTACAATTTGTAACGGTTTCATTCCCTTATTCTTTAAGTCGTTGTTTTAGTTTTCTGTATCTAATGCATATTCTAGTCAGGGGCTGGCATTTTCAACCTGTGACAATTCGTCACGGGTTCATTTCCTTCTTCTTTAAGTCGTTGTTTTAGTTTTCTCTAGTAAGCATTCGGAGCAACACTTTCTGTGAGTATTGCAATGACATCAATAATGTTTTGATTTTTATTTAAAGTGGTCGAATTCGACCACTTTAAATTTCTCTAACAGATGTTAGAGAAGTTCCAAGGAATAATATACAAAAGCAAATTCTCCAACAGCTGTTGGAGAATTAAAATAAAAGCCTTGTCTAATATAAAATATTTCTTATAAAAACCATTTTCATCTTATCCATCTTACCCACCTGCTCTCATTCCCTGAATTGATGGGCAAAACAAACGGGTAAGATGTTTATTTCATCCTACCCGCTTTTTTAATCCTACCCTTAATGATCCTACCCTCTTCTATTTTATCTTACCCATACTGTATCCTTTGTGAGTTCTGCAACATAGATAATTAAAGGGTAAGATGGGTATGTGAATTTCAGGATTAAAGATTTTTTTCTTTTGTATAATATCCAAAAATTCTGTCAGCTCCAGATTTGTCTCTTTTGAAACCAAGCACTTTCAATGCCCTACCAATAAGAATCGGACTTAGTTTTACCCTGTTCTCAGTTAAGTAGGATATGCGCATCAGGATATCTGTAGCAGTCATAAAACGGCCTCCTTTATCCTTTTCACCAGGTTCAAGGTATTTCTCTATCAGTTCCTTTTCAGAGGTCGTTACCTGGAACTGCCTGTTGTATTCTTCATTCTCCTCAATTTCTTCCGGAGTAAGATCGCAATTCCATCCCGAAAGGTACAACTGGAATGCCTGGGCGTAAACTTTATCAATGTCCACCTGCTCACGATAACTCCATTCTATACCGTCAATATTAAAGCATAACCAACGGACACTGCCTGATTCATCATTCAGGAATTCGGCCTGGTTTGTTGAACCAATAAAGTTGGCACGTCTTGGAATGATAGAATTCCTGCGGTCATACGGGAGCCGGTCATTGATCTTGTCCTTCGAGAACAAGCTTTTCAAAGCGTTTATTTCCACTTTGGAAAGTGTTGAAAGCTCGTCCAGGTTAATAAGGAAGTTGGTTGTTAGCAATATTCTGCTGTCCTTGTCCACTGAAGGATTTTCAGCGATGTAATCTTTCAGTCTTTTGGGACAAAGGAAACGGCAGAATGTACTTTTCCCGCTGTTCTGTTTATCATGCACAAGGATAAAAGCCTGTTTGTTAAAGTAAGTGTCAACCAATGCACAGCGAACAGAACGAACCAGCCATTTTTTGAAATGGTTATCGAAACGTTTTCTGTCTTTATCACTTACTTTTACATAAGATGCAAGACCTTGAATATGGTCAATCCGGTTGTCCCATTCAGGTAATGAACCAAAATATTCAGCAAAAGGATTATATTTTTTCACAAAATCTGATTTTAATATCGCCATCAGATTATTCAGTGAAAGGTTAACCCCTTCAAGTTGCATATTGATGAAGATGTCGTTCTCGTTCATATTCCGGTATTCAGGTTCCTCTAGTTCCTTATACTCAAATTCTGTAGAAACCTTGTTGTACCGGACATCATAATTCTCATCAATGTACTTCATTGCAAGGTGGAACTTATTCCCGTTAGTTTGAGGTTTCTTAGGTATATCCTCAGTTTTCTCTTCATTGGGATCGTCCTTGAAATATTCCGGGTACTTGCGCTCAACTGAAGACAAGTTAATCCCGTTACTTTTGGCCATAAAAAAGAAAGTGCGGATAGAAATGCCTGTTCCCGTTGCTTTCAGGCATTTTGTGTATTGGTCATTACAAATCTCCGGGTTGTAGTCCTGATTGAACTTACTTACACGATGATAAAAATTACGTCCGTTTTCTCCCAGAGCATCAGCAAATGCAAAGCCTATGTTTCGCCAGCTTGTGTAATCACTGGTAATATCAAGCCTGTACTGTTCAATCTCTTCAACAACTTTTGTAATATCCTTTTCCAGGTCTAACTTTATATTTACCGGAAACAATTTTGATTCGAGATCAAGAAAAGCTTCAGGATCATACGAAACAAAACAAAGACGTGTAATATCCTTTCCGCTACGGTCAATTTGTAATCCCAGGATGCTTTCATAATGAGCCTTCACCTGGTTATAGGCAACAAGGTGATGTTCTCTGCCAGTAATTACACGCACCAGAATTTTCAATCCGTTTCCGCTTGGACTTTCAAACATTGCAAAAGTGTATTTTTCTTTCTGTGCTTTTTCTCTTGCAAATTGAAGTGTGGTCTTATCCAGCTTATCAATATCAAGAATGATAATCTTCGAATAGCTTTTTATCAGATCAAACTTGCGGCCTCTGGCAAATGTTGCTGAAGGAGTAAATGCGTAAAGGGATTTTTTCTGTTTATCGTACTCTTTCTTCTTCCCTTCTAATAATAGTCTCCGGAGTTTTTCAACCTGCCATTTATATTTGCCATTCTTTATATCGCAGATCAGATCATCCAGCTTACAATTTCCTATAGCTTCCGTGAAGCCTTTAAATAGTGTTACTTCCCGCATGATCTTCTCCTCCTTCCATTATTTTCACGGATAATCTTTAGATTTTCGTTCAGGAATTTTTCCACATCACTTGCACGGTAATACATAGTGTGTTTTATCTGTGAGAAAGGAAGCATGTGTTCATCACGATACATTTGTATAGTTCGCTTGGAACAACAAAATATTTTACAAAGAGTTTCTGTATCGAGCCAACGCTCACTTAGTGGATAACTTGAAGTTCGTATTGTTTTTTTGAGTACCATCTCAAATTTGTCGAGCCTAGCCATGATATTGTCATAGACAGCCGATTCCATTGTTATTACATTCATAAGAATTTTTTTTTAAACATTAGACATTCAGTGAATGGTCAGTTGCAACTTGATCCACGGCAAGATTACTAATGAAAAAAAAGTCTTTTGGTCTTAAAATGGTCTCCTGAAGTAAAAGGAGACCATTTTTACGTTTTTCAGGGATTATTCAGAATCAAGAAACTCGGAAAGGTCAATCTTTCTGTCGCTTTCGTCCTTGATTCGCTTGTCTGTACGTTGTGGTTTCAGGTAAGTATTGAGGGTATGGTAGCTGTATGGCTTGTCTTTCTTATCATTGAAGTTAGCCAGGAAAAAGTCTCGCAAGTTAGTACGGGAGGTTTCAATGAACATCCCTTCTTTAACCTTTATTTTATCAAGCATCTGGAGGAATACATCTACCAGAACATTGATCTGTCCGTTCACCTTGATACGTTCATATGTTGAAGTACCAGTGCTGACGGGCTGAGACTTTTTATTGTAAGAAATCTTTTCATATCTGGCGTGATCTTCCTTCACATCACCTTCCGAACACACTATATTTTCAATGAGAGACTTTTTACAGACCTTGCAATCGCCTGATTTTTCTGATTGAAACAAGGAGCAAAGTTTTTTCAATGATAAAATAGTCAACACCTCATGCATGAGTTTCTCTTCAGTATCCGGCTGAAGTTTCAGGTATGGACGAAACATTTTCTGGTAAAACAGTATCGTCCGGATTATAAAAAGACTCAGAATAAAAAAAATATAAATATCCTCAGTGTTATTGTTTTTCTGTACCTCCTTTAATCTACGTTTTGCGTCATGAAAAAGTTTCTTTGACTTCTGTACATGCTTGCTTGCATATGCTCCGGTCTGTTTGGCATCATTTGCATTATCAAGTATTTTTTCAGCTCTTACGGTTATCCTTTCAAACTCATCCCCCAGCAATTCCAGGTAGCAGTTGCATTTAAAACTATTAAAAATTGGAATTTCTACGACCTCCAAAGGTTCATAAACACTCAGCGGCTTGATATAAATTTCATGCTTTCCATTGCTGAGTCGGCGTATGTCAAGATCATAATCCGATTGACTCTTATATCCAAACAAAGTGAAATCAGTCTTCTCGATAAATTCAAGAGTATTCTCTGTTGCCGGTAGAACAGCAACCTTAATGGTATTTACTTCTTCTATAAGACCTTTGAGAACATTTGCATTATTGAACCTGGCTTTAGTTGGATTCAATTCTCCATTGATAATTTCCTCAAATAATTTTATGTGCAGGTTGTCATATAAATTTTCCATCATAGCAGGTTACTTCAGATTGTTAATAATTATGTTAATATTTTAAGCAAATATAATTAATATCAATTGTAATAAAAAGTAATTATCAAAAAATATATTTCTTTATAGTGCCTAATATTATTGATTGTTATGAGAATCAATTAAATATAAATTTGTTATTTCCTTGACGTGTTTTTAATCATTCAATTATCTTATTTAATTTGACTACATCAAGGCTTTATCAGAGAAAAAACAATAACTTTTAAAATAAATTATGAATTTTGGGATTCCATTCCACAAATTTGTATTAATTTTGGGAATCAATTCCGCAAATTTATGATTTCACGAATTATTACAGAGCAGGTCAAAAAGAAAATAAAGACCGGAAAAGCAATAATAATCTTTGGTGCAAGGCAAACAGGTAAAACAACTATGCTGCATCAGATCTTTGATAATGCTAAGGATACAGTATGGCTAAGTGGTGATGATCCTGATGTACAATCACTTTTTGAAAAGATTACTTCTTCCAGATTGAAAGCAATATTTGGAGATAAAAAAGTCGTTATAATTGACGAAGCCCAAAGGATTTCTGATATTGGCATAAAACTAAAACTATTCACTGATCATATTAAAGGTGTGCAGTTAATCGCTACAGGCAGTTCTTCTTTTGAACTTGCAAACAAGATCAACGAACCTCTTACTGGTAGAAAATGGGAGTTTCACTTATACCCATTGTCATTTGGTGAGATGGTCAATCATCACGGTCTCATTGAGGAGAATCGTTTATTACCGCACAGGCTTGTGTATGGTTATTATCCGGAAGTCGTTAATAAACCAGGCGAAGAAAAAGAAACGTTAAAGCAATTGTCG
>Ga0224524_1000038_pt1 | contig 54689 bp, 67 predicted proteins | sample CFST75metaG_FD_179895 | JGI IMG/M metagenome (GOLD analysis project Ga0224524, IMG submission 179895) | Peat soil microbial communities from Stordalen Mire, Sweden - C.F.S.T75 | ecosystem: Environmental > Terrestrial > Soil > Wetlands > Peat | place: Sweden: Norrbotten County, Stordalen Mire... | reverse complement strand
CTCAACCGCTACCGGGACCGGGTAAAAATTCTCTTCTGGGACCGCAGCGGCTATTGTCTTTACTACAAGCGTCTGGAAGCAGGCACGTTTCGGCTTCCCGTTCAGACAGACGCCGGTGTTGTCTCGTATACTCTGGGTTTGCCGGAGCTGACCCTCATGCTCGAAGGCATCGACTTGTCCAACGCTCGCCGCCGTAAACGGTATTGTCTTCAAAAACCATGACAACAATCTATTTATCACTGGACAATAACATTGACATGTAGTATATTAATGCATGCCGTTAACGTTCACTCCAATTGTGCCCAAAATTCCCGCGGACCCCGCAGCGGAAGTCGTGATACTATGCAAACCGCTATGGTTTAAGGAGATATACAGGGCCGCGCCCCGGCCTGTCAAGCCGGAGGTCGCGAGTTCGAGCCTCGTCCAGCCCGCCACTGAAAAAGCCTTGGAACCGTCAAAATAAGCGGTTTCAGGGCTTTTTTTATTGCCCGGCATAATATTACTATCCCAAGAAATACCACCGAATACTATCAAAATTGGCGCCTTAAAACATGTGGTCACAATTTGTGACCGGTTTCCGCAAAGGGAATTGAACTATTGCAAAACAATAGCAAATATGCTATATTAAAGGGGTAGGCATGGACGTAATTTATTACCAAACGTCGTCTGGCCGGGAGCCAGTGCGGGTATATATAAACGAGCTTCCTAAAGAAGATAGGGTAATAATAACCGGTGACCTTGAACAGATACGCGATCATGGCATAATGGCCGCCAATGTTGTGTCACGAAAGCTGATTGAAAAACTCTGGGAGATCAAGACCGGAACTCGGAGCCAGCAGAGGTTGTTTTACTGCGTAATTAGCTGCGATATGCTTGTGCTGCTTCATGCTTGCAAGAAACAGAAACAGGGAGCTCAACGCGGAGATGTTGATCTTGCTTACAAGAGAATGAGGGAGGTATTATGAATCGGAAACATGTCGGCTCTTCGTTTTTTGACGACGTGAAACGATGGGAGAAGGAAGACCCGACTTTCAGGAAGGCCGTTGATGAACACGTCGAGAAAGCGAAGTTGGCGAAAATGCTTAAGGATATTCGGGGACACGAGCACCTATCGCAGGCGCAACTTGCGGAGAAGGCTCATGTCACGCAATCGGTCATTGCGCGTATAGAAACCGGGAAATCGAGGACATTGCCTCGTCTTGATCTATTCAACCGGATTCTCCATTCTGCCGGGTACGAAACGCTTATTGTCGCAAAGAAAAAAGGCCGGACAATTCAGGTGGCACTGCCTTAAACTAAGCGAAATTGAATATCATTGCCATTTGACCTATCACTATGTCGCTTGCTGGCGGCATGAGAAAGAAACCATTATCATCGAGGTGTATTATGTCGGTAGCCGTGAAGACGCGCCATTCGGCGCGCCCGCAAGTAGAATTTCAGACTACGAAACCGGACAGCGGTCGATTAGTAAGGAAGTGGCGAAAAAGTTTGCCGAACTATTCAAGGTAAATGCGGGCCTTTTTATTTGAACCGTAGGAGGCAGTATGGCTACAGAAGAAAGACGGCGTGGACCGAAGAAAATCAATATTGAACTTCGGATATATTTTTGTCAAGGCGCTTGAAGGATTGTTTATCGACCGTATGGAAAGCAACGAGGAAATAACCGCTCAATACATGAACGATAAGAATTTCCAGACCACATTTGAGAGACTAAAAGAATATTCTCGGCGATCGGAAAACAATCGCTATAGCTTTGTTATTCTTCCCATAAACAAAACGGTATTTGTCCATTGATCTCGGATAAAAAGAATGAACGGATGATCGATAGACATTATTTTGGTTGGATCTATTCCCGATGTCACGATTTTAACGGTTGTCGCCGCCGCCGCCTCAACACCCCATTCGTTCACACCGATATATCCTTTATGGGATACGCTTCCTATAAAAAGATCCTTCTTTCCGTCAATGCCCGAAAAATCAGCGGTTCCGGGTTTAAATGCATTAGTCATCCCTAGAGTAGATAGAATAGAACCGAGGTTGTACGAACTTGTCTCAAAGGAAAATTTCGGCACCGATAAAGTCAGGACCGCTAAATTGTTTCTTACCGCGGAAAAAATGCTGTATAGTGTATCTATGGTAAATTCATTTTCCACGGCGCTGAAATATCCCGGCTTCGGCATAACGATTACCATCGATGTCCTCCATCCCGCAAGCAATAATTCCGCGGACTGATATCGATCCGTTTCGTAATACCCGTTCTCTTTCCCCATAGCGTGCATAAACGGAACAACGCTCGTTGTAGAATCGAAATTGAAAAATGCGCTGTCGCGGGTATTTGCAACGGAAAAAGTATCATTCCACATCGACTTGAAATACATTGCATTAACAAGAACCAGGCGTGTTAAAGAAGTAAGATCGTTTTGGGATAAACAATTGTTAATCCGGTCGGCGGTCATTTCACTCATCCGGTTATTTATTGCGATTGTCGAGGAATCGTGAGCTCTAATAAAATCAACGGTGTATAATCCGGTATTGTAATAAGCCGCAAGCAGATCGAGATAACTCTTTTGAATCGAAAGGCTCTCCTGCATCCAGATCGAATTGGCATTATTCAAGGTATAGGCGCCATTTTGTAAAGACCAGTGCGTTAGCGATAGATCAATGGAATCGAACCCTGCATGAATGATTGAATCGGGCAGCGTAAACCGTAATGCATTGGCTATCTGTACCGATGTTTCATTTTTTGCCCCGGCATATACCATTGCAATAGCCTCTGAGATACTATAGGGGGAGAAGAAAATATTGGCGCCCGATGTTTGAAGATTTTTATAGAGATCAAACGCAAACCGAGTATTGTTTTTTACCAAAGAATCCAACTGATCAAAAGCTATTTGCGGGTCGGTATTTCGAGGTATATCCGACTTCACAAATTTCATATGAGCGCTTACGTTTTCCGTTTCCGTAGCCGTGCCCGCGGAAGGGCTTTGGCATCGCATCCAACAGAGAACCGCCATTGATATTGAAAGAACCACCATGATTATTTTCTTCTTCAGTCCCATAATTATCGCTCCTTGATTTGAGTTAATGGGAAAAGTTGCATATTGAGCTGACAAACCCTATCCTCGTTTTCGCCCCGCTCCACCATGCCGAGTATTCTTTTGCGGCAGGCGATCAATTCGGCTTTAATATCGTCGTATGTTTTTTCGGAAACACTGAACGTTATCGTGGAAATGTCGCGGCGTTGGGCAGGTTGGCGGTCAATAGCCTCTTTGGCAATGTCCATCATGGCTTTCTGAAAATTCGCGATAGTCAGAGACTTGACTTCGGATCCGCTGGTCAGTATCTTGTCAACCACGCTATAGAAGCCGTTTTCTTCCTTGCGGATCAGGCCCAGCTTTTTCAAAACCTCAACCGCCTTTTCCGCTTCATCCTTGCGAATGGTCGGATTGAGCGACCGAGCTATCGCCGCGTAATCGTCCTTGAAATTGCCGATGGAGAAAAGCTCCCGCACAGCGATATAGTACCACTTGGAATAGTACTCATACTGATTTTTTTCCACCTTAAACGCCTTGGAATTACGGTATTTCATCATCCGCTCGAAATAGAGTTTTTTTTCGTCGACGGTTTTTGCCTCATTGAAATACACGAGCATCTCGAAATATTCCTGCTGCTTGGAAGAGAACTTCATGGCAAGCGAAAATCTCATGATAAGGCTTCTGGTGATGCCTGTTCTGCCGTCAACGATGTCCTTATACAGGCCCGAGGAGTTGAATCCGGCCTTTTTAGCGAAATACCGGTAGGAAAATGCGGGATTGCGCGCTTTCTGCTCTTTGTAGTAAGCATGTAAAAATTGTCTGTAATCCGTATAATCGTAAATGTTGATTGACTGTGTCTTGTTCATACCATTTAATCTATCAAATATCGGACGAAAAATCAACCTCAATAATTATTTTTCGTTCTGTATTTACGAACACTTTGGTTCAGATGTAACTTCCGATTTGACCAAAGGTATTCCTTTGTTCATACTGTTATAGTAACGGGATATGATGCGATTCACCGGGTGATCGCCGCTAATTTACACATGCGCATTTATTAAATTTCTATCATTTTAAAACTAATTAAGCCCGCAATCCGGTCTGACTTTTTCAAAACATTTCGGTAGGATATATATTTTAATAATCTAACGAATTCCCCGAACGGCGAGAAGAAAATGGGGTTTGGAAAGTGAAAAAACTTTCAGCGATTTTCAACGTAACCCCCGGCGTTTTCATTTAAAGCGGAAGGAACGTTCATATGAAAAAATGTTTTGGAATTACTGTTCTTGGCATCGGATTATTCTTTGTATGTTCGCGAACGGCAAGCGCTCAATGGGTGCAAATGACGGATACGTGGGATGTCTACGCGCTTGTCGTAAGCGGCAGCGCGATCTTTGCGGGAACGGCGGGCAACGGCGTCGAACATTCCACCGATAACGGCGCAAGCTGGACCTCGGCTGATTCCAGCCTTACGGATGGAGATGTCTATGCCATGGCCGTAAGCGGCAGCGCGGTCATTGCCGGGACGTGGAGAGGCGTCTATCTTTCAACCAACGGCGGCGGTGGTTGGACTCAGTCAAATTCCGGCCTTGGGAATAATGTCATACATGGCGATATCAACGCTCTTGCGGCGAGCGGCGACAAGGTGTTTTTAGGAACCGGAAGCAACGGCTTGTTTCTTTCCACCAATGGCGCAGCGAGCTGGACCCTTGCCGATTCCGGTATCGGGAATAATGGTATAAGTTCCCTTATCATGAGCGGCGGAAACGTATTTGCCGCGACCGACGGCAACGGCGTTTTCCTTTCAGCCAATAACGGCGCAACCTGGTCCGCGTTCAACATCAGTCAAACAAGCGCAAAGATCGCGCTTATTACCGGGAGCGACAGCACTCTCTATATCGAGACTGAGGAAGGCAGAGGTTTTTTTTCCACCAATGGCGGTACAAGCTGGACCGCGGTGACTATCGGCCCGTCGGGTACGAAGGTTACCTCTCTTGCCGTCAGCGGCGGCGCCATCTTTGCGGGAACCCTTATTGAGGGGGTTTTCCTTTCAACCAACAGCGGCGTAACCTGGACAACGGTCGATTCCGGGCTTACCAATACCGACGTCCGGACCCTTGCGTTGAGCGGCGGCGCTCTTTTCGCCGGGACGATGAGCGGGGGCGTATGGCGAAGGCCGCTTTCCGAAATGACAGGGATACGTAATCCCGACCTGCGTCTGGGAATGTTGAATCGAACATCTATGGGAATCAACGTTCAAAACCATGCCGTTCCGGCCGTAACCGTTGAATTTTGCCTGCAACGTCCGGACAACGTAACCGTTAGGATGTACGATCTTTTTGGCCGTGAAGTAGCATCTCTTGTCAATAAATATTTCGGTTTCGGCGCGCACAACGTATCCTTGAGCGTCGGAACCTTGGCAAACGGCCGTTATATGGTGAAGATGCTGGCTGGATCGAATACGCTTGTAAAGGGTGTTCAGATTGTCCGTTAGCGATTCAATGGTGTCAAGCTTACGCCATGTCGGGGCATTCGACTCGTGGAACAACAGTTCAACGAAAATAAGAATTCACAATCGAATAATCGATACACGTTTCGAAAAAACCATATATTACCGGATAGCGGCGGGTATCGAACGAATGTATAAAAATACGCCGGGAAAGAAGTCTCTTTGACAAATACGATCAATTTCAACGGAGAATCCTCATGAAAAAACTCTTACAAGAATCAAACCGGATCGCCTATCGCTGTGTTGCCATACTGTCAATAACGGTGTTCAGTATATCCGCCGCTCCCACGATTTCCTCCGTAACCGCGAATTCCAATCAGGTCGGCGCCTATGCAAAACTGGAGCTTACGGTCGGCCTTACCGGGACCTATACGAATCCTTATGATCCCGACCAAATCGATGTATCGGCTGCATTCACCGCGCCCTCCGGCGCGAAATGGAAAATCAACGGTTTTTATGGGGTCGATGCCGCAAATAATTCGTCGTGGAAAATCAGGTTTGCCCCGGATGAAATCGGCGCCTGGAGCTATACGGTTCAGGCTACCGACCCAACCGGAACGGTCCAGGGCACCGCGGGAACTTTCACGTGTGTCGCTTCAAAGAATCACGGCTGGATACGAGTCGCATCGAATGGCAGATACTTGAAGCTGGACGACGGAACGTCGTTTTACGGTATAGGCCCCTGCTATCCGTATAACGTGACATTTCCGGGGTTCCATCTGTTGCAAAGCTATGGGTGCAATACCTATGTTTACTGGAACGGAACCAATGACGGCTATGGGCTCATAGAGTCCATGGCTTCGGGTATCGGGAAGTATGATCAGCCTAAATGCAGAAGGGTCGACTCCCTGCTGGATTCATCCGAGTCGCTAGGTTTAAAGATGTTCTTTGTGCTGTGGCCCCATGACTACCTTGGCCAGTCTCTTGTTCCCGGCTGGACGGAGCAATGGAGCGACCATACCCCTTATGCTTCAGTAGTTGACAAAGCGGCTAATTTTTACGGCGATTCGACTGCGTGGAAATATGAGCAAAAAATGTATCGTTACATTATCGCGCGATATTCATATCACCAGTCTCTTGGAGGTTGGCAAACCATCGATGAAATCAACGGCACCGACGGCTGGAAGTCGAACCAGGCCGCGGCAAACGCCTGGACCACGAAAATGGCCGATTATTTTCATACGAACGATCTTTTCAAACATCCCACTAACGCCTCCGAGGCCAATGACTATTGGGCGCATGGAGATTCGGTGAACGATATGACGAATACCGAGAATTACAACAGCACGACGGCCGCCAGTTGGGCGTCTCTGGTGCAAAAACTCTGGAATGGCAATAAAAAGCCCGCCATTGTCGGGGAATCGACGAATAGCAATGCCCACACCAATCTTTGGTCAACGCTTGCCACGGGAATAGCGATCACGCCTCTCATGTGGCAATTCAATGCGAACCCGTCGTCATGGTCTCCAACCATATCGGCGAATTGGCCGCCCGTGGCGGCATTTGTCAAAGAAATAAATTTTGCCGGGTTGACGAACCTTGCGCAGGCGAAGGTCACCGTAACGGGCGCCACGGCCTACGGCATCTCAAGCGATCAAATCACTTTCGGCTGGATCACCGGGACCTTTTCCGGCAAGAGCTTAAGCGCGACGGGGTTGGCAAACGGCAGCAGTACGCTGGAATGGTGGAACACCACGGCGGGAACGATACTGTCAACGAGCGCCGTTACGGTGACCGGAGGGGCCCTTACAACGGCTATTCCCACGTCGACCGCGGCCGACATCGCGTTTAAAATCATATCGCCGGGGGGAGTCGGCGTCGCTCGCCGGAGCTCGCCATTGATAATAAATAGCAAGCCGGCTATAGCCTACGATCATGGCGCCCTGCGGCTGATCGAACCGCTTGCCGGCTGCGCCGTGGTAACTGTTACGTCGGTCCAGGGCCGCGAAATTGCTCGCTATTTCGTATCGGGTTCGAATAGAACCAATATTCAGGTCAATAAGATTGAATCAGGAGTCTATTTCGCAAAAATCCTTTCAAGCAGCGGAACTTTCCGGCAGAAGTTGATAGTGACGGGACCGTAGCGGGTTCATGCCCGGCTAAAAGTTTCGCAATGTCCCAATACATTTAAAAAATGCACAGTTCGTTCCCGTTTTTTAATATATATTTGAAAATACAAGGGGGAATTTTATAGTAGATTTTGTAAATTTCCCCCAAGGGAGATTTTTATCGATCTCTTAATCGATTAAACGGCGCTGCAAGAAAGACATGTATAAATGAAATCAAAGGTTTCTTGGACCCGGGGAGGGAAATAAATTTCGATGACAACCGGCGTTGGAATTCTCCACGGCTTTTTAAAATCTTTAATCGCTCTTATAGTGATCGTACCTTGTTCGTTCGCCCTTGAGTATTCAGTGGGAATAAAATTCGGACGTACCGTTTCCGAGTTTTGGGGGAAGGATGATCTATCGTATGCATCAAAATGGTGCAGAGTAAAGGGAAAACCGGAATTTCTTTTTATTTCGGTGAAATGCAATACCTATGTATCTTTGCAAGCCGAATTTGGACAATATGTTAAAAAGGGAGAACAAATTGAATTGGATTATAGCGCCTATACTGATAGTGCGATGACTCCGGTTCTTTCAAATTTTATTTGGGAGGAAGTGTATACGTATGAATATCGTGAGATTCCCATTGTGGCGAAGATTTTAATTCCATTGCGATATCCGGTCAAATGTTCGGTTTATGGCGGCCCCCAACTGGATTTTCTTGTATCCGCCTCCAAATTAATAAATGATTTTGGAATACGACATAGTTTTGACCTGCGCGACGAAACGCAAAAATATGATATCGGCATAGTAGTGGGGTGCGAGTGTAAAATTCCTTTTATCATGGGTTCGCTTATTATTGACTTGCGCGCTTCCGAAGGATTATTGACTACCGCGAAAACATCCTCATTGGAAAACCGACTATATCCGGGTTCAAAGGCCGCGAATAGGAAAAATCGAACGGCTTACCTTATGGCAGGGTATGAATATGAATTTTAAAATCCCCTTCGGCGCCGTCCTGGCGATCATGGCGTCATTGTTACCTATGGGACCGCGGCGCATTGTTTTTGCCGCTGACTATCCCTTTAATGCCCCAAGTCTTCCCGCCGACGTAAGGGCCGCTGATTTGGTTTCGCGGCTGACCGTGTCGGAAAAAATATCCCAAATGGGCAATGAAGTTCCCGCGATCCCTCGTTTAGGAATTGACAAATATAATTATTGGAATGAAGCATGTCATGGTATTCAAGGAGATAATGTCACTGTTTTTCCGCAAGCCATAGGGCTTTCCGCGAGCTGGGACCTTGATTTGGAATACGAAATCGCGAATGCCGTTTCCGATGAGGCGCGTGCATTAAACAACTCAAAGGGCAGGGGATTAACCTATTGGGCGCCGACCATCAATATGTGCAGGGACCCGCGTTGGGGGAGAAATGAAGAAGGGTATGGGGAGGACCCCTATTTAGTAAAAAAATTCGCGGTGAATTTCGTCAAAGGAATGCAAGGCGTTGATCCAAAATATCTGAAAACGGTTGCGACGGTAAAACATTTCGCCTGCAACAATGTTGAATCTTACAGAGTCGGAATTTCATCAAACGTTGACGAGCGGAGTTTACGGGAATACTATTTGCCGGCTTTTAAAGCCGCGGTTGTGGAGGGAAAGGTTTATTCGGTCATGGGCGCCTACAATGCTCTCAATCATATTCCCTGCAACGCGAATAAAATGTTGCTTACGGATATTCTTAGAAAAGAATGGGGTTTTAAGGGGTATGTGGTTTCGGATTGCGGAGCGATCGAATATATTACCGCCTATCAGGGGTATGTTCCGACTTTCCCCATGGCGGCTGTCGTCGGATGTAAAGCAGGATGCGATTTGAACTGCGGAGGGACCTACCAGCGCTATTTGCCTATTGCATTGCAGAGTTCGTTATGGTCTATTGGTGAAGCGGATATCGATACGGCGGTGAAGCGGATTTTCAAAGCGCGGATATTGCTGGGAGAATTCGACCCTCCGACGTTGGTTCCTTATACATCGATTCCGGTAACAACCATTAATAGCCGGGAACACCAAGACCTAAACCTGAAGGCTGCGCGAGAGTCCATTGTTCTTTTGAAAAACAACGGCATTTTACCGCTGGATACCGGCAAGATTAAAACAATTTCCGTTATAGGACCTAATGCGAATGTGTGCAGGCTCGGAGGGTATAGCGGAAACCCTGATTTTTCCATCACGCCCCTTCGGGGAATTTTAAACAAGATCGGAATATCCAAAGGCAAAAAGGTTTTGTATTCCCAAGGGTGTGACATAAATGCGCTCATAGACCAAAGCGTATTCGACCAGGCGGTCAATAACGCCATTAATTCGGATGCGGTTATTATGTTCATGGGCACGGACAATGATTATGTCGGGGAAGGCCGCGATTTAAACAGTCTAAACCTGCCGGGAGTTCAGGATGCATTGATACAAGCGGTGTATTCGGTAAATCCCAATACCATTGTCGTATTGATTAACGGAAACCCTTTGGCAATTAAGTGGATGAATAAAAATATTCCAGGGATCGTTGAAGCGTGGTATGCGGGGCAATCTCAGGGGACCGCGATCGTGGACGTTCTCTTTGGCGATTATAACCCGGGCGGGAAACTCACCGCAACGTGGGTTCAATCGACGGAAGACCTGCCGGATATGCAGGATTATCGCATTTTTAACAACCGGACCTATATGTATTATAAGGGAACCCCTCTCTATCCTTTCGGGTTTGGTTTAAGTTATACGACGTTTGAATATGGCAATCTTCGAATAAGCTCGGGAACAATTTCGCCGGGGAAAAGCATTACGGTCAGCGTGGACGTTAAAAATATCGGGACTCGCTCCGGAGATGAAGTGGCTCAGGTGTATATACACGATAAAATTTCCACGCTCAATACGGCGAATAAAAAGTTAAAAGGATTCATGCGTGTACCGCTTAAGCCGGACGAAACAAAGACCGTCGATTTCGCGCTTCCTTTTGAAGAGTTATCGAATTGGGATACGACTACACATGCGTTTGTCGTTGAAAATGGCGCGGTTCAAGTTCTCGTTGGAAGTTCCTCCGCGGATATTCGCGATTCCGGGGAAATAATTGTTTCCACCGTTTCCGATAGCCCCGGAGTGATGAAGAGAGCGCATTTTTTGATGGCAAAACAAAAATCCAGGAATAATTTTCGCATCACCGTTACCGGCGCCGAATCAAGCCGGATAGATATCCTCAATTGTAACGGCAGACTAGTTCAATCCTTTCATCAAAACGGTTCCTCAAACATCATCTGGCATCCGCCCGCGCCGGGACTCTATTTTGTCAAAATGTCACAAGGCGCATTCAAGTCAGTTGAAAAAGTGATGGCGGATAGGTGACCCTTTAAGTCATTCCGTTCGAAGGTTCTTGCATCGATTTTTCCAGTTCCGATTCGCTCATTCAGCCGGCGAATCGGGATTTTATTCGTCCGGATTTTTTTAGAAAAAATCGTACTTTGTGATGTACGTCACATAGCCGGGGATTCCGCTGACTGTATATTAATGAAAGTTTTACATATACGGGGCTGGTTTTTTTTCAGAAATCATGGTATAATAGTAGTATAAAAACTCCGCGGGGAGAAACTTTATACTCTTTCTACTCTATCCATCGGAGTCTATTTATGAGCAAAGTTACCGACTCACTCCATAATTCGATAATCGGCAGGAAATTTTCCAAAGAAAAAGTCCAAAAAAGCTGCTGGAACTGCGGTTTTGAATGGAAGGGATTTCGGCAAAGTTTTTGCCCCCGCTGCATGGGAGGCCGACTGACGCCGGAAAAATACAGAAAAGTTCCTGAAGCGGCATAGGCGCATCGTTTTGTTAGTAAATATTCCCCCGCTTTCACCTTCTCCCATCCATATCAATGTGTCCTATCCTATTTCTTTTTTAAACCGATAGACGCCTGCTACGCGGGCCGCTGAATCGAAGATAAATAATCGTAAAATTCTTCCCTATAATTGACATACAATGCTTCCGAACCTATTTTTGTTCCTTTGGCGGATGATCCCCCTTCCAACGTTCTGTTTAAAATTCAGCATTCAGGTAGCAAGGAAACACAACTATGTCATCCCGCAATCTTACCTATGCGGATGCGGGCGTTAACATTCCCGTGTGGAATGCGACGCGAAAAAAAATCGGCAAACTGGTCGAGTCCACGTTTAATAAAAACGTCGTGGGCAAATTCGGTCATTTCGGCGGTATGTTTTCAATCGCATCGCTCAAGGACTATAAAAAACCCATTCTCGTCTCTTCCGTAGACGGGGTCGGAACCAAACTCAAGATTGCCGCTGAAACGGGCATCCATACTTCGGTCGGTGAAGACATCGTCAATCATTGCATCAACGACATCCTTGTTCTTGGCGCCAAACCTCTCTATTTCCTTGACTACATAGCCACCGGGAAGCTTGATCCCGACGTGTTTATAAAGGTAATTTCAGGCATCACGCGCGCATGCAAGGCCGCGGGATGCGTCCTCATTGGGGGAGAGACCGCGGAAATGCCCGGGTTTTATCAGGCGGGTGATTACGACATCGCGGGAACCATCGTCGGCGTGGTCGACGAAAAGGATGTTATTGACGGAAGCAAAATTAAAAAAGGCGATATGCTCATCGGACTCGCAAGCAGCGGTCTTCACACCAACGGGTACAGTCTCGCTCGAAAAATCGTCAAAGGCGCGGCAAAAAAGTCATATTTCGATATTTTCCCCGACACGGGAAAGACGTTTGCTGAGGAACTGCTTCAACCGCATCGGCCCTATAGTCCGGTGCTTAAGCTCATGAAAAAAGGTCTGATCCGCGGTTGCGCGCATATCACCGGGGGAGGGTTTACCGACAATGTCGACCGCATTTTACCTCCTCGCTGCGATGCCTCGATTAACTGCAAGGCATGGACGCCCCCCCCGATCTTTTCCTGGATGCAAAAGCAGGGAGGCGTAAAAAGTCATGAAATGTATCGAACGTTCAATATGGGTATCGGCATGGTTCTTGCCGTTAAGCCTTCCGATGCCGACAAGGTTCTTCGTTCAAAGGAAATAGCTTCATTCAAACCGAAAATCGTCGGGACTGTTATCGCAGGGACCGGCAAAGTCATCTTGGAGTTTTAAACGCGTGCAAAAGCGCCTCTACCTTTATAATACCGCGACCCGTGAAAAAGAATTGTTCAAGCCCGAGCATGAACAGGTTGGAATGTACTGCTGTGGTCCCACGGTGTACAATTACGCTCATATCGGTAATTTTCGGTCGTATATTTTTGAGGACGTGGTCAAAAGGCTTTTAATTTCGCTTGGGTATACGGTCAAACATGTAATGAACATCACCGACGTGGGCCATTTGACGTCGGATGCGGACACGGGCGACGACAAAATGGAAAAGGGCGCCGCGCGCGAAGGCAAAAGCGTTTGGGACATCGCGGCCTACTATACGGACGCTTTTAAACGCAATATGCGGGACCTCAATATCGGCGAACCTTCCCTTTGGGTAAAGGCTACCGACCACCTGCCGCGGATGATCGCCATGATCGGGGATCTCGAGGAAAAAGGATTTACGTATAGAACGTCGGACGGCGTTTATTTCGATACCACGAAATTTTCAACCTATGCGGATTTTGCGCGGATTGACGTGGAAACTCTTCGGGCCGGAAGCCGCGTAAACATGGGCGGGAAAAAAAACGTAACGGATTTCGCGCTGTGGAAATTCTCTCCGAAAGACGTCAAACGGCAAATGGAGTGGGACAGTCCCTGGGGCAAGGGGTTTCCAGGTTGGCATATCGAGTGCAGCGCGATGTCGCTAGCGTACTTGCCGCAACCCATCGATATTCACTGCGGGGGGCAGGACCATGTGCGGGTGCATCACACCAACGAAATCGCGCAGGCCGAGGCTGCGACCGGAAAGCAATTCGTGAAATATTGGCTTCACGGTGAATTTCTTGTTATTGACAAAGGCAAAATGGCGAAGTCGGGAGAGGGGTTTGTTACCCTGGATTCGGTCAAGAAAAACGGAATAGCGCCTCTAGCGTATCGAATGTTCTGTTACGCCGCCCATTATCGCAGTCCGCTCATGTTTTCTTGGGAAGGTCTTACAAGCGCGCAGCAGGGGCTTGTTAATTTAAAGAAACTTATCGTCTCGGAAATCGGCGGGTCCGCCGGTAACGCGGATGATGTTTCCGAGGCTTCGGACCGGCTGCTTAAACCTTTTTGGGAGGCGGTCTGCGACGATTTCAATATGCCGGTCGCTCTTGCCGCGGTTTGGAACCTGCTTCGTGACGGCGGCGCTTCAGCCGAGGAAAAACGTCACGCCATCCAAAAGGCGGATGCCGTGCTTGGATTGGATTTATTGGTTCAGGATGCCGGCGGGTCATTTGAAAAGAATATTGATGAAGGAGACATACGAGTCAAGCTTATCGCGCGGTCCGATCCGGGCGATCAGGTCATTCGCCGAATTGCGGCTTTGATTCGGGAAAGAAACATTGCCAAGATGACGAAAAATTTCATGAAAGCCGATGAAATCCGCCACCAGCTTAAGGACATGGGCGTCGGAACAAAGGACCTACCCGGCGCCGTCACTGAATGCACGCTTCAATAAGGAGATACATGATGAAAAATCAGAAAAATGGAAGTGATTTTCTTTCCGGACTTAAACATGCTTTGGTGGGCAGCGAAATCGAAGAACAGATGCTCAAACGGCGTGAAATTTTCCTGTGGGGCGAAATCAACGATGATTCGGCCGAGACGGTTGTCCAGAAAGTACTGTATTTTGACGGACAAAACACGGATGATATCACCATATTTTTGAATAGTCCCGGCGGCGCCATTTCTTCGGGGTTGGCTATTTATGATGTTATGCAATATGCTAAATCGGAGATCAGCATCGTATGCATGGGGCTTGCCGCGAGCATGGGAGCCGTCATTCTATGCTCCGGAACGAAAGGAAAACGGTATGCATGGGAAAATGCGCGAATCATGATTCACCAACCTCTTATAGCCGGAAGCTTTTTCGGACCCGCGTCCGACATACAAATACAGGCCGAGGAAATGTTGCGGGTGCGTGAACGGCTCAATTCCATTTTATCCCTTCATACCGGAAAGAGCATTAAAAAAATAGAGGACGACACGGATCGGGATTATTTCATGTCCGCGCAGGAATCGTTGGAATACGGGATTGTGGATAAGATTATAAAAAATACGTAAATGATTTATATTTTTTGACTTTCATAGTCCACATATAGTATATTTTCAAAACTTTTTTGCACTTTCGGCCGATGTAGCTCAGTTGATAGAGCATTCGACTTGTAATCGAATGGTCGGGGGTTTGAATCCCTCCATCGGCTCCAGAAGATCGATTTCCGATAGAGTAAATTTGCGTAAGGCATGTGGTTTGGGTAGGTGCCCGAGTGGCTAAAGGGGATGGACTGTAAATCCATTGGCTGACGCCTACGGTGGTTCGAAACCATCCCTACCCATTATACGCTGACGCGGGCATAGCTCAATTGGTAGAGCTCCACCCTTCCAAGGTGGTTGTTGTGAGTTCGAGTCTCATTGCCCGCTTTTTAAAAGCGCCCATGTAGCTCAGTTGGTAGAGCGCATCCTTGGTAAGGATGAGGTAACCGGTTCGATCCCGGTCGTGGGCTTTAGAAAGTTCGCCTTTAACAATATTATAGTATACAATTTTTTCCATTAATCAAGGGGTTTTTCATGGCAAAGGAAAAGTTTGAACGTACTAAGGTGCATGTGAATGTCGGAACCATCGGTCACGTCGATCATGGCAAAACTACATTGACAGCTGCAATTACTCGCGTGATGGAGAAAAAAGGCCTTGCTAAATATATTTCCTACGACGAAGTTGCAAAGGCTTCCGAGTCACAGGGCCGAAGAGACGAAACAAAAATTCTGACCATTGCCACGTCGCATGTGGAATATTCTACGGAAAAACGTCATTATGCCCATGTTGATTGTCCCGGACATGCCGATTACGTGAAAAACATGATCACCGGCGCGGCCCAGATGGACGGCGCCATTCTCGTGGTGAGCGCCGCGGACGGCCCCATGCCCCAAACCCGAGAACATATCCTTTTGGCCCGTCAGGTCGGCGTTCCCTATATCGTTGTGTTTCTCAATAAAGTCGATCTTGTTGACGATCCGGAATTGCTTGAACTCGTAGAGCTTGAAGTGCGTGAATTACTTTCCAAATACCAATTTCCCGGAGATACGACCCCCATTATTCGCGGGAGCGCCCTGGGCGCGATTCAAGGAGTAGACAATCCGGAAAAAACAAAATGTATTCAGGAACTTCTTGATGCTGTAGATGCCTGGATTCCCAATCCCGTGCGTGAAACCGACAAACCGTTCCTGATGCCGGTTGAAGACGTCTTTTCCATTACCGGCCGCGGAACCGTCGCCACCGGGCGTGTTGACCGGGGTACCATTAAAATGGGCGAGGAAATTGAAATTGTCGGGATTAAAGACACCCGGAAAAGCATCGTGACGGGTGTTGAAATGTTCCGCAAGCTTCTTGACAAAGCCGAGGCAGGCGACAATATCGGTCTGCTTCTGCGGGGAGTCGAAAAGGAAGAAATCGTCCGCGGTATGGTGTTGGCGAAACCGAACAGTATCAAGCCGCATAAAAAATTCAAGGCGGAAGTGTATGTTCTTTCCAAGGACGAAGGCGGCCGCCATACTCCGTTTTTCAGCGGATACCGTCCCCAATTCTATTTCCGTACCACCGACGTTACCGGGAACCTCAATCTCGCCGCTGGCGTTGAAATGATCATGCCCGGCGATAATGCCGCGCTGGAAGCGGAACTTATTTGTCCTATCGCCATGGAAAAGGGGCAGCGGTTCGCCATTCGTGAGGGCGGTCGAACGGTCGCCTCGGGGGTTGTTACGGATATCGTCGAATAATCTCTTGAAGTATGCGCGGAGACGCGCGATGGCGCGTCTCCGAATAATCAACAAAATAAAAAGGTAACGGCGGGAATAAATGGCAAGAGAAATAATTACATTGGAATGCACATCGTGCAAACAAAACAATTATACATTGATGAAAAACAAACGGAAACATTCGGAACGTTTGGAACTTAAAAAATATTGTCCTTTCGAGAGAAAGCGAACGGTACACAAGGAAACTCGTTAAAAATCGCGCGATACCTCCCATTTCTTCCCCAAAATGTGACGGTTGTACGATGATGAAGCGACGCACTGTACGCATGTGCGAAAAAACCGGGAATGGAAATGTCAAGACCGTGAAAAGTAAATCGTTGGAAATATTTTTTAATGCAAATAGGTCTGTAGCTCAATTGGTAGAGTAGTGGTCTCCAAAACCATTGGTTGGGGGTTCGAGTCCCTCCAGACCTGTTTAAAAAAGTGGAACTTATGCAAAAAATCATTCAATATTTAAAAGATGTCCGCGCCGAGATGATGAAGGTAAGCTGGCCCGCCAGAAACGAACTTTTGGGTGCGACGGTATTAGTGATCGTTTTAAGCATTTTAATGGCGTTATTCGTTTATGCCTGTGATCAGGTCATCAATCGGCTGGTAGGTTTGTTGTTGCAGATAAACATGTAGTTGGACATTTGAGGACCAACAAGGATTGTACATGGCAAATCGTTGGTATGTGGTTCATACGTATTCGGGGCAGGAAGCGAAGGTATTGGAAATTGTCAATAACGCGATCGCTTCCGGTGAAACAAAGAATCAACTAACCCAGGCATTGATGCCGACGCATGATGTCGTTCATGTAAAAAACGGAAAAAAAGTAAAAACCACCCGAAAATTTTTTCCGAGTTACATTTTGGTCGAAATGGAGTTGAATAAGGAAACAAGTCATTTCATCCGGGATATTAACGGGGTGACGGGATTCGTGGGCGGAAAGAAACCCCAGCCGTTGCGTCCGGAGGAAGTGGAACGGATTCTCGGTCAAACGCAAAAAGGTCCTCGTCAACAGATTTCGGAAGTGCCGTTTGAGTTGGGTGATGTGGTTAAAATAAAAGAAGGACCGTTTAAGGATTTTGACGGAGTAGTAGATGAGATACACCCTGAAAAGGGGAAGATAAAGGTAATGGTGAGCGTTTTCGGCAGATCTACGCCCGTGGAAGTTGATTTTATTCATGTAAATCCAATCAATTAATCGGGATTGCCATGATTTTTTAAGGCGGGTCATCTTGTATCTCGAGATAAATTAAGGTCTGAAAGGGGAAATAGCTTTGGCAAAAAAGATTAGCGCACAGATTAAATTACAGATTCCGGGCGGTCAGGCTAATCCTGCTCCTCCGGTGGGTCCGGCCCTCGGCCAACACGGCGTCAATATCATGGAATTTTGCAAGGCGTTTAACGCCAAAACAAAAGACGCCAACGGGATGATAACGCCGGTTATTATTACCGTTTATGCGGACAGGACATTTTCTTTCATTACAAAAACACCCCCTGTTTCGGTCTTGATTTTAAAAGAACTCGGGATCGAAAAAGGATCGGGCGTTCCTAATAAAGACAAGGTCGGCACCATAACTATGGATAAGGTGAGGAAAATAGCCGAAATGAAAATGCCGGACCTTAATGCCGCGAGTATTGACGCGGCCATGCGGACGGTCATGGGAACCGCTCGCAGCATGGGCGTACAGGTGGCGGGCCAATAAACGTATAGTAGAGGAGAAGCATAGAGATGAAACACGGGAAAAAGTGGAATAATGTTAGGAAAAAAATCGACAAAACCAAGACATATTCCCTGGTTGAAGCGATAGAATTTTTAAAGGCGAATTCTCAGGTTAAATTTGATGAAACGGTGGAAGTTGCCATAAACTTGGGAATCGACCCTAAAAAGAGCGATCAGTCGGTTCGCGGCTCGGTGGTTCTTCCTCATGGTCTGGGTAAATCGGTGCGCGTTTTGGCCTTTGCCGTTGGAGAAAAAGTCCAAGAAGCCAAGGACGCCGGGGCGGAATTCGTCGGCGCCGACGATATGGCCGAAAAGATAACGGGCGGCTGGCTTGACTTTGACGCGGTCGTCGCGACTCCTGATATGATGAAGGTAGTGGGAAAGTTAGGTAAAATACTTGGAACGCGCGGTCTGATGCCCAATCCAAAAGTCGGTACCGTGACCATGGACATCGGAAAGGCGATCAGGGAATTAAAAAAGGGAAAGGCTGATTTCCGGGCTGAAAAAGGTGGAATTTTACACGCGCCGCTTGGGAAATTGTCATTTGATGCGGCAAAACTCCACGAAAATATCAGGGCCTTTCTTGATGCGGTGGCAAAGGTCAAGCCGCCATCGTCAAAAGGGTCCTTTATTAAAAAGGTTATTTTAACCAGTACCATGGGCCAGGGCATAAAAATAAGCGCTGAATAATAAAAATTATTTTTTTAAAATAAAAAAAGGTTTGTCAACAATGTCAACAAGAAGCGAAAGAACGCAAGCTATAGAGGAACTGGAAAAAGAATTTTCCCAAGCCGGCGGAATCTATCTCACCGACATCAATAGGATCAGTGTAGAGAAAATATCGAAATTACGGGTTAATTTCCGTAAAAAAGGCGTGCGGTATGTGGTGGTAAAAAACACTCTCGCCAAAATCGCCTGCGAACGCAGCGGAAAGAAAGATCTTATACCCTATTTGAAAGGGACGATAGGGGTGGCCTTGGCGCGTCAGGACAGCATGGTTCCGGCGAAAATCATCAAGGATTTTCAGAAAGAAAATAAAGACCTGCTTGCGGTTAAAATCGCGTATGTGGATGGGACCGTTTTCAACGCTCAGGACACGATGAAGCTGGCGGACATTCCTTCCCGTGAAGTGTTGCTCGCGCAGTTGCTTGGCTGTTTGCAGGCGCCCATGGCGAACATGGCCGGTTCGCTTAACGCCCTTCTTATTAAATTCGCGGCTACTCTGGACGGTCTCAAAAACAAAAGGGAATCGGAATCAAAGTAACGTACATGGCACGATAACTAATCATCAACTTTTCAATACGGAGGTATACTTGTGGCAACCTTAACTAATGAGGAACTTATTGAAGCTATCGGCGGCAAAACGGTGCTTGAATTGTGCGATCTTATCAAAGGCATCGAGGACAAATTCGGCGTGAAGGCGGCCGCGCCGGTCGCCGTTGCGGCGGTTCCCGCCGCTGGTGGCGCCGCGGGCGCCGAAGCCGCGGAAGAAAAAACCGAATTTTCAGTGATACTGAAAGAAGCCGGAGCAAAGAAAATCCAGGTAATCAAGGTCGTTCGCGCGGTTACGGGCCTTGGGTTGAAGGAAGCAAAGGATCTTGTGGAAGGCGCTCCGAAACCGGTAAAGGAAGGAATCCCCAAAGCCGATGCCGAGAACATTAAAAAACAATTGGAAGAAAACGGCGCCGTGGTTGAAATCAAGTAATAAACCGGCGAAATGCGCCGTATAAAAAATCCAAGCGTTTTTTACGATAAGAATCTCACGCTTCAAGGATCGGTCTTATTCAAACACGGAATGCCGTGGTAAGTGGTATTCCGTGTTGATTGTTGTTTAAAATGCACTATCCACACCAAAAAAAATAAAGGGGACGTGCGAATGATAGAACGCAGAAGTTATTCCCGCATTCCTGCTGTAATGGATTTGCCGGATCTTCTTGAAATACAGACAAAGTCATATAAGGCGTTTTTACAGTCTGATATTCCTCCCCGCTTGCGGAAAAAACAAGGGCTCAACGCGGTTTTTATGACCCTTTTTCCCGTGAGCGACGTTAAAGGCTATTATTCGTTGGAATATGATGGCTATAAACTCGGCGTACCCAAATACACCCTTAAAGAGTGTAAAGAAAGGGGAATGACGTTTGCGGCCCCTCTGAAGGTGGATATGTCGCTGCTCGTCTATGAACAGGACGGCGAAGTAAAAAAATTCGTCGAAAAAATCGCGAATGAAGTATATGTCGGCGAAATTCCGCTTATGACCGAGCGAGGCACCTTTGTGATCAATGGCGCCGAACGGGTCATCGTCAGTCAATTGCATCGATCGCCCGGTATTACCTTTGACGAGGAAGACCATCCTAGTGGAGAAAAGCTTTTAACCGCCCGCATCATTCCGCAGCGAGGCTCCTGGGTCGAGATCATTTTGGACGTCGATGATGTTCTTACCGTCAATATCGACCGCCGGAAAAAAATGCCCGCTACTATATTATTGCGGGCGCTTGGGTATTCAACCGATGAAAAGTTGCTCGCGCTTTTTCATGAAAGCGTGAGTATTGAAGTTTCCGCTAAAACAAAGGAAAAAATACTCGGACAAGTTAACGCTAAAACGGTATTCAATCGGGAAACCGGCGAAATCATCATTGACGCCAACGAAGTCATTACCGAAGAAAAATGGAAACACGTGTTGGCGAATCATGTAGCCAAGATCGACATCATCAAGGATATTTCCAATCCGGAAAACATGATCATCCGGAATACCATCGCCATTGACCCGACAAAATCCGAAGAAGAGGCGCTGTTTTACATTTATGCAACGATGCGACCCGGCGATCCGCCCAATGTGGAAACCGCCCGCAACCTCATTCAGCGATTGTTTTTTGATGAGAAACGCTACGATCTCGGCGATGTCGGGCGCTACCGCATCAATACCCGACTGAACATGAAATCGGAGGAGGGGAAGAATATATTAACGAAGGACGATTTCGTCGCCACCTTCAACTATCTGATCCATCTCAGCGACGGCGTGGGTTTTATCGACGATATCGACCACTTGGGGAACCGCCGGGTCCGGTCGGTGGGTGAACTGCTTTCAGCGCAGTTTACCGTGGGTCTCACGCGCATGGTTCGCACCATACGAGAACGTTTGAGCCTGCGCGACAACGAAAACATTACGCCGCAGGATCTCATCAACGCCCGCACCGTATCAACGGTAATTCAGGCGTTTTTCGGATCGTCCCAGCTCTCCCAGTTTTTAGACCAGACCAACCCGCTTTCGGAATTGACGCACAAGCGGCGCGTGAGCGCCCTTGGACCCGGCGGATTGACCCGTGAACGGGCCGGTTTCGAAGTCCGCGACGTTCACCATACGCATTACGGCCGGCTGTGTCCCATCGAAACTCCGGAAGGACCAAACATCGGTCTCATCGCTTCACTGTCGACATTTGCACGTGTAAACAACTTCGGCTTCATCGAGACTCCGTATCAAAAAATCGTCGATGGCCGGGTCACGGGCGATATCGAATACCTGACGGCCGACCAGGAGGATAATTTTAAAATCGCCCAAGCCAACACGCCAATGGATAAAAACGGAAAGATTACCGAACCGCTGGTGTTCGCGCGGTATCGGGGCGATTTTCCCCTTGTAACTCCCAAGGACGTCATCTACATGGACATTTCGCCCATGCAGCTGGTGAGCATCGCGGCGGGGCTTATTCCCTTCCTTGAACACGACGACGCGAACCGGGCGCTCATGGGATCGAACATGCAGCGTCAAGCGGTTCCGCTTTTATCAACTGAATCGCCGCTGATCGGCACCGGATTGGAATGCCGGGCGGCGGTCGACTCGGGGTGCATGATCCTTGCCAAGAATCCGGGCGTCGTGGAAACGGTCGATGCGACAAAAATCAGGGTCCGCAAAACGAAGTCGACCGCGGCCGACGATATCCTCGGCCTTACGGAATTCGACACCTACGAACTTGTTAAATACGAACGGTCCAACCAGGATACGTGCATCAACCAGAAAGTACTTGTGCGACAAGGCCAAAAAGTCAAAGCCGGCGAGGTTCTCGCCGACGGTCACGCAACGCAAAATGGGGAACTTGCGCTGGGCCGCAACGTTATGGTGGCCTTTATGCCGTGGCGCGGCTACAACTACGAAGACGCCATCATCATTTCAGAAAAACTGGTCGCTGCCGATTGGTATACGTCGCTGCATATCGAGGTGTTCGAGATCGAAGTGCGCGACACGAAACGCGGCCCCGAGGAATTGACCCGTGAAATTCCCAACGTCAGCGAAGATGCGGTAAAAAATCTTGACGAAACAGGAGTAGTTCGCGTCGGCACCGAGGTCGAGGCGGGCGATATTTTAGTGGGGAAAGTCACTCCCAAAGGCGAAACCGAGCTTTCGCCCGAAGAGAGGTTGCTGCGCGCCATTTTCGGCGAAAAAGCCGGCGATGTGCGCGATTCGTCCTTAAAGGCGCCGCCGGGACTCAAAGGCATCGTGATCGACACGCGCATTTATTCACGCAAGGAGCGCGACAAGCGTTCGAAGAAAAAGGACAAGCGGACCATCGACGATTTGCGCGCGGATATCACGAAGCAAATAACCGAAATTGAAAAGGTGCGACGCGAAAAACTCGTGGAAATCCTTCTCGACACCGCCTGTAAGGAGATCGTCAATGCGCACACGGGAGAGGTGATCGTGGCCGAGGGGAAAAAATGGACGAAACCGCTCATCGCCAAATTGGATTTCGGCGCCATCGCCTTTAAAAACGGTTTGTGTTCCGACCCGCCGAAGAACCGCAAAGCCGAGGAGATTTTTTATTTCGCCAATGACCTCGTCTCGAGGTTGGAAGATAAACTCGATAAAGAGATCGATAAAATAGTGCGCGGCGATGAACTCAAGCCCGGCGTATTACAGTATGTCAAAGTGTATGTCGCAAAAAAACGCAAGCTTTCGGTGGGCGACAAAATGGCCGGAAGGCATGGAAACAAAGGCGTGATATCCAAAATCGTTCCCGCCGAGGACCTGCCCTTCTTGCCCGACGGCACGCCGGTCGACATGATCCTCAACCCGCTGGGGGTGCCCTCCCGCATGAATTTCGGGCAAATCCTGGAAACCCACATGGGATGGGCTGCACAAAAACTCGGCTTCAATGTCGCGACGCCCGTTTTTGACGGCGCCAAGTTTGATGACGTGGTTAAGTTGCTTGACAAAGCAGAGCTTCCTCGAAACGGAAAGATCCAACTGCGCGATGGCCGGACCGGAGAGCCGTTTGACCGGGAAATCACCGTCGGGCCTATTTATATCATGAAGCTGTGCCACTTGGTCGACGATAAAATCCACGCGCGTTCCATCGGTCCGTATTCACTGGTGACGCAGCAGCCCCTGGGCGGGAAGTCCCAATTCGGAGGACAGCGTTTCGGCGAAATGGAAGTGTGGGCTTTGGAAGCATACGGCGCGGCGCATACGCTGCAACAGGTGCTGACGGTTAAAAGCGACGATCTGAGCGGCAGGTCCAAGATTTATGAGGCCATCGTAAAGGGCGAAAACGCACCCAAGGCGAGCATGCCTGAGTCGTTCAAGGTTCTCATTCACGAAATCAAGGCTTTGGCGCTTGACATTGAAGTAAAAGTCGGCGATGAAATAAAAACGATATAACAAGCTGAAACTCTCCGTTCGTTACTGAACAAACGCTGTGCGTGCAATGTTTGCATGGCATGCAAGGAGGATTGAGACGTGGCATTAGGTCAGGTACAACCAAAATCAGAAGAAGTGAGCGAAGTTTCGATCCGGCTCGCTTCTCCGGACATCATCAGAAACTGGTCGTATGGAGAAGTGACAAAACCGGAAACAATCAATTATCGCTCTTTCAAACCTGAACGCGATGGCCTGTTCTGCGAAAAGATTTTCGGCCCCGTCCGTAATTGGGAATGCAACTGCGGCAAGTATAAACGCATACGATATCGCGGAGTGGTGTGCGACCGCTGCGGCGTGGAAGTAACGCATTCGAAAGTCCGCAGGGAGCGCATGGGACATATTGAACTCGCGGTTCCTATCGTTCATATTTGGTTCCTTAAAAACGTCCCCTCGCATATAAGCTACCTGTTGGGCCTTTCGAATACGGTGCTTGAACGCATCGTGTACTATGAATCCTACGTCGTGATTGATCCCGGCGACACCAATCTGCGAAAGGGAGCTTTGCTCAGCGAGGACGAATACATCGAACTTGAAGAGCAAAACAAGCAGTTCGTCGCCAAAATGGGGGGTGAAGCGGTGTTGGAAATGCTCGCGACCATAGAGATGGAGGAGCTATCCATCGATTTACGTTCGAAAATCAAAATGGAATCGTCGGAACAGCGTAAAATGGAGCACCTCAAGCGTCTGCGCATCGCCGAGGCGTTCCTCAAATCCGGCAATAAACCCGAAAACATGGTCCTTCAGGTCTTGCCCGTATTGCCTCCCGATCTGCGGCCCCTGGTGCCGCTTGAAGGCGGACGCTTCGCTACGTCCGATCTCAACGATTTATACAGAAGAGTGATCAACCGCAACAACCGCCTTAAAAAGCTCATCGAAATCAAGGCGCCCGACGTCATCCTCCGCAACGAAATGCGCATGCTGCAGGAGTCGGTCGATACGCTCTTCGACAATGGTCGCCGGACGTTTTCCGTCAAAGGCGAAGGTAAACGTCCCCTCAAGTCTCTCTCCGACCTTCTTAAGGGAAAACAGGGCCGTTTCCGGCAGAACTTGCTGGGAAAACGCGTCGATTATTCGGGCCGTAGCGTCATCGTGGTCGGTCCGGAATTAAAAATCCACCAGTGCGGATTGCCCAAGACTATGGCTTTGGAGCTTTTTAAACCGTTCGTCATCCAAAAGCTCGAAGAAAAAAACATGGTACAAACAGTAAAGAGCGCCAAGAAATTCGTCGAAAAGGAACGTCCGGAAGTGTGGGACATCCTGGAAGAAGTGATCAAGGACCATCCGGTGTTGCTTAACCGCGCGCCCACGCTGCATCGTCTGGGAATTCAGGCGTTTTTCCCGGTTCTTGTCGAGGGAAAGGCCATCAGGCTGCATCCGCTTGTCTGCGCAGCCTTTAACGCCGACTTCGACGGCGATCAGATGGCCGTCCATGTTCCGCTGTCCTTCGAGTCACAGATCGAATGCCGTCTGTTGATGCTCTCGGCAAACAATTTACTGAGCCCGGCCTCGGGTTTGCCCATCATGGTTCCGTCGCAGGACATCGTACTGGGCATGTACTATCTGACCAAAATGGCCGCAGGCCGCAAAGGCGAGGACAGGGCGTTCGCAGATTTCGATGAAGTCATGCACGCGGTTTTCAATAAGCAGGTGGATATCCATGCGAAAGTCAAGGTTCGTATACGCGGCAAACGCATCGAGACTACGCCGGGACGAGTGATTTTCAACCAAATCATTCCCCCCAACGTTGAATTTTGCAACGACCTGTTGAATAAGAAAAAGATACAGGCGATCGTGGCCGACATCATCAAGAAAAACGGCAATAGGGTGGCGTGCAAATTCCTTGACGAAATCAAGGCGCTGGGATACGAATACGCGACGCGCGCGGGCATAACCTTTGGGGCGGAAGACCTCGTGGTTCCCGACGAGAAAAACGCGATCGTCAAAAAATCGATCGAGGAAGTTACGCGCATTCGTAAACAGTATGACCGTGGTATCATCACCGAAGGCGAACGCTACAATAAAATCATCGACATGTGGACGCACACCACGGGCATGGTCGCCGACGCGCTTCGCGGGGCGCTTGCGAAAGACAAGGATGGTTTCAACCCCGTTTTCCTCATGCTCGACTCGGGTGCGCGCGGCAGCAACGATCAGATCAAGCAGCTTGCCGGAATGCGCGGGCTCATGCAGAAGCCCCAGAAAAAAATCACGGGAGCGGTGGGTGAAATCATCGAAAATCCGATTACCTCCAATTTCAAGGACGGGCTCTCGGTGCTGGAGTACTTCATTTCAACGCATGGCGCCCGTAAAGGATTGGCCGATACTGCGCTGAAGACCGCCGACGCCGGATACCTTACCCGGCGGCTTGTCGACGTCGTGCAGGATGTCGTAACCACCGTACAGGATTGCGGGACCATAAAAAGCATTGAAATAGAGGACTTGCGGGAGGGCGACGAGCTCATGGAGGCGCTTTCGGCGAGACTCGTGGGCAGGGTGACGCAAGAAGACGTCGTCGATCCCGTCACCGACGATCTGATTTGCGCCAGCAATACGCTCATCGACGAGGTTATGGCCAAGCGTATCGAAGAGGCGGGCATTCAAAAAGTTAAAATCCGTTCGGTGCTCACCTGTGACGCGGAAGAGGGCACGTGCGCCCAGTGCTACGGACGCAATCTGGCTACGGGTAAGGCCGTGGACATCGGCGAAGCGGTAGGCATCATGGCGGCGCAGAGCATCGGCGAACCCGGCACACAGCTTACCCTTCGGACTTTCCACATAGGCGGCACGGCTTCACGGCTTATCGCGCAATCAAAGGAAACCTCCAAAATCGACGGTAAAGTCAAATATTTCAGCATTGAGACCGTGGACCATAAAAACGGCATAACGGTCATGAACCGAACGGGTGAGATCGCCGTTTACGACGAGCACGAACGTGAACGGTATCGTTATAATGTTCCCTACGGCGTCGTTCTCAAGGTCGTCGACGGCGCAAAAGTGACTAAAACGCAATCATTGTTCGAATGGGACCCCTATAATAACGTCATTCTTGCCAATAAGTCCGGAAAAGTCGAACTGATCGATTTGGTTCAAGGCGAAACCATTCGCGAACTCTACGACGAACGCACGGGAGTCAGCAACGTGGTGGTGATGGAGCATCGCGAGAAAAAACTCCATCCCAGCATTCAGATTTTCGACGATAATGGCAAACGACTCGCCAGCATCACGGCGCCGGCGGGAGCTTATTTGCAGGTGCGCGAAAACGACATCGTCGCCGAGGGCGACATCGTCATCAAAATTCCGCGCGAAACGGGTAAAAGCAAGGACATTACCGGCGGTCTGCCCCGCGTGGCCGAGCTGTTCGAAGCGCGCAGGCCCAAGGACGCGGCGGTGGTTTCCGAAACCGACGGCATCGTCGAATTCGGCGGCACCGAACGCGGAAACCGGAAGGTCATCGTGCGCGACGACCAGGGAGGCGGTCATGAATACATGATTCCACTGGGCAAGCATTTGCGGGTCCACGAAGGCGACCGCGTGAGGGCGGGCGACCGTTTGAGCGAAGGCGCCATCGACCCTCACGACATTCTGCGAATCATGGGGGAAAACGCGGTGCAGCGGTACTTGCTTGACGAAATTCAGTCGGTCTACCGTTTGCAAGGCGTTGCCATCAACGACAAGCACATTGAAGTGATCGTTGCGCAAATGTTAAAAAAAGTCAAGATCGACAAACCGGGGGACACGCGTTTTCTTATCGATGACGATGTTGACAAGAGACGTTTACGTGAGGAAAATGAAATGGTCATCGGCGAAGGCGGAGAACCGGCCACCTTTAAGCCCATGCTGCTGGGCATTACGCGAGCATCATTGACAACCGAATCCTTTTTAAGCGCGGCGTCGTTTCAGGAAACAACGAAGGTTCTGTCGAAGGCCGCCGTCGAGGGAAAAATTGACAGGTTAAAGGGGCTCAAGGAGAATTTGATTCTGGGGAACATAATTCCCGCGGGCACCGGTTGTCCGAAGTACCGATACGTTAAAATAAAGGAAGTCGGGGCCGAAGTGGTGCCCGTGGAGGAGCACGACGCCGACGATGATTTTCTCGAAATCGGCGGAGAAATGAAATAAGATTATACACTATTGATTTGTTGTTAGGCAATTAGTATTTTAAGCGATTGTTTTTAACGGAGGTAACGAGTTGGCAACTATCAGTCAATTAATAAGAAACGGCAGAAAGACGCTTGCCCGCAAGAGCAAAGCGGGGGCTCTGCAGAATTGTCCGCAGCGCCGAGGAGTGTGTATCCGTGTTTTCACCACCACTCCTAAAAAGCCCAATTCAGCTTTGAGGAAAGTGGCGCGCGTCCGTTTGACCAACCATATCGAAGTTAACGCGTATATTCCGGGAGAGGGACACAATCTCCAGGAGCATTCAATCGTCCTCGCACGCGGCGGACGGGTGAAGGATGTTCCGGGGGTACGTTACCATATCATTCGAGGTGCACTGGATGCGCAGGGTGTTGAAGACCGCAAACGGGGTCGTTCAAAATACGGCGCCAAGCGTCCAAAGAAGAAATAGGGAAGAGATACCATGTCAAGAAGAAAACAAGCGCAAAAAAGAGAATTCATCCCCGATCCGAAATTTAAAAGCGTATTGGTGACGCAGTTTATCAATAATCTCTTGCGCAGAGGTAAAAAACGGCTCGCGGAAACCATTGTCTACGATGCCATTGATATCGCCGGTAAGCGCACGAATCAGGACGGGCTGAGCGTCTTTAAAAAGGCCGTCGATAACGTTAAGCCGACCGTGGAGGTAAAATCGCGACGGGTGGGCGGCGCCAACTATCAGGTGCCTATGGAAGTACCCAACGAGCGGCGGACGTCCTTGGCTATTCGGTGGCTGATAAACTACGCAAAGGAACGCACCGAAAAAAGCATGGCCGACAAGCTTGCAAATGAATTCATGCAGGCGTTTAAAAATGAAGGCGGCGCGGTTCGAAAGAAAATCGATACGCACAAAATGGCGGAAGCGAATAAAGCCTTCGTTATTTTCAGGTGGTAGGCATAAACGGTTGAATTGTTCTTTTAAAGGTTCGGAGTACGGTGCGGTTGTCAAAGTATTCGAGGGTACGCCAAGCATCGTTGATGTGTGAAATAACGTTTCAGCAACGTGAAGCGAAGAGTATGATGTATGGATAAAATATTTCCGCTCAACAACGTTCGTAATATCGGGATCATGGCGCACATTGACGCAGGAAAAACGACGACGACCGAACGGATCCTCTACTACAGCGGGCAGATCCATCGCATGGGCGAGGTAGACGACGGCAATACCGTCATGGACTGGATGCAGCAGGAGAGGGAGCGTGGAATCACCATCACTTCAGCGGCGATTACCGTGGAGTGGAAGGGGTTCCAAATAAACATCATTGATACTCCGGGCCATGTTGATTTTACCATAGAAGTTGAACGTTCTTTGAGAGTTTTGGATGGCGCAGTTGCCATATTTGATTCGGTTGGAGGCGTAGAACCTCAGTCGGAAACGGTTTGGAGACAAGCCGATAAATATAACGTTCCACGAATCGCATTTGTTAATAAAATGGACCGCGTCGGCGCGGACTTTTACAATGTCCTGTCGATGATTGAAAAGAAGCTTGGGGCCAATCCCGTCGCTCTTCAGACGCCCATCGGCTGCGAAGATACCTTTAAAGGGGTCATAGATCTGGTGAACATGAAAGCATACTCCTACGGGGAGGAAGATTTCGGGGCTACGATTTCCGAAACCGAAATTCCCGGAGACTATCTTGAAACCGCGCAACGCTATCGCGACGAAATGCTCGAGAAGATTTGCGATTTTAACGACGGGCTCATGAACCGGATGATTGAAGGTCAAGCGCCGGAAGCGCAACAAATCAAAGCCGCGGTGCGTACCGCCGTGCTGATGGGAAAAATCGCTCCCGTGTTCTGCGGTTCCGCGTTTAAAAACAAAGGGGTGCAAAATCTCATTGACGCGGTGCTCGATTATCTTCCCAGTCCTTTGGACAGGGGTGAAGTGACGGGGTGGAATCCGGCCACGGGGCTTGAGGAACGCCGGTCTCCAAAGGAAAGCGATTCTTTTTCTGCCATTGTCTTTAAAATCGCGACCGACCCGCACATCGGCCGGTTGGCCTTTGCACGGGCGTATTCGGGTTCAATCGACATCAAAAGCACGGTGCTCAATCCGCGTACGAAAAGCAGTGAACGGATAACACGGATTTTCCGGATGCAGTCCAACAGACGAAAACCGGAAACGACGATGCGCGCGGGCGATATCATGGGGCTGGCTGGTTTACGCGATACGACAACGGGTGATACGATATGCGAGCCGGAAAAGCAAATAAGTTTTGAACCCATGACGTTTCCGCAGCCGGTGATTCACCGGTCGATTGAGCCGAAAAGCACGAGCGATGAGGAGCGTTTGCACAACGCGCTTCTGAGGCTCGCCGATGAAGACCCGACATGCACGATAAAAACGGACGTCGAGACGGGGCAAACCATCATCGCGGGGATGGGAGAGCTTCATTTGGAAATTCTCATCGACCGTTTGGTACGCGAGTTCAACGTCGAAGCCCATATCGGGAAACCGCAGGTTTCCTATCGGGAAACAATATCGACGCCGTCAACGGAAAATTTCGAATACAACCAGCTCATCGGCGGAAAGAATCAATACGCCCGCGTTGAAATCAATCTGGAGCCGATTTCTCCCGCCGACGGCATACGGTTTGAAAGCAGGATCGGGCAGGGTTCAATCATTCCGGCGCAATTCATCGCCGCCGCCGAGCAAGGAATCAAGGAAACATCGAGTGGAGGAGTTTTGTCGGGTTACCCGCTTACGGGTATAAAAATCGTGCTGCAGAAGGTCTCATATAGGGAAGACGATTCGACGGAAATGGCGTTTAAAATAGCTGGTTCGATGGCCTTTAAAAACGCCTGCGGCAGGGGCAATCCGGGAATTTTAGAACCGGTGATGAAAATCGAAGTCGTGGTACCGGCCGATTACATGGGAGCGGTCATCAACGACCTCAACGCGCGGCGCGGGAAAATCGCGGGCATCAACGCTCGTAAAGACACGCAAGTCGTCGATGCGATGGCCCCGCTTTCGGAAATGTTCGGATACGCGACAACGCTTCGCTCCATCACGCAGGGGAGGGCGGTCTACTCGATGCAATTCGATCACTATGAAGTGACCGCAAAATCGATACAAGATGAACTATTACGGAAAATCGGAAGAATATGGTAACTGCGGCATTCACTACTCGTACCTTTACAAAAAGTGAAGGCTAATTAAGGGAGGCAAGACGTGCCAGGCGAAAAAATCAGAATACGTTTGAAATCGTTCGATCATAACATTCTTGATAAATCGACGTCCGATATCGTGCGAACGGCAAAGGGAACGGGCGCCCGTATTTCAGGGCCCATACCGTTGCCCACCGAAAAGTCGATCTATACGGTGCTTCGTTCACCGCACGTTAACAAGAAATCGCGGGAGCAGTTTGAAATACGAGTTCATAAGCGGTTGATCGATATCTTGGAGTCAACGCCGCAAACGGTCGATTCGCTCATGAAGCTGGATCTGCCCGCGGGCGTTGATGTGGAAATAAAAGTTTGACCGGGATTCACCGGATTAAAATGATTTCCCTGATTTTGACTAAGGAAGAAGTTTCATTTTTATAGCGTCGAACTCATAGGAACAATATTCACCGAAAACAGGTAACTATTATGCAAGGCTTGATCGGAAAAAAGATAGGGATGACGCAGATCTTCAACAAGGACTCGGGCGAGGTCATTCCCGTCACCATAATTCAAACCGGAACCAATGTTATTTGCCAGGTAAAAAATCCTGAAAAAGACGGGTATCGGGCGGTGCAACTCGGCTTCGAGGTCCGTTCCGACAAAAGAATGACCAAGCCGCTTTTGGGGCATTTCAAGAAGCATAACGCCGTTCCTACGCGTATTGTCAAAGAGTTTAATCTCGATAATACAGAGGAACAGCTAACGCCGGGTCAAACCGTGGGTGTGGAAGTCTTTGAAAACATCAAATTCGTGGATGTTACGGGTATCTGCAAAGGTCGAGGATTTTCAGGCGGCATTAAGCGTCATAATTTTAAACGCGGACGTGAAACGCATGGATGCAAAGCGCATCGCCAAAGGGGATCATCCGGTTCCAATACTACGCCGGGACGCGTCGTTCCCGGGTTGCGTATGGAAGGTCAATACGGCAATACGCAGGTAACAACGAAAAACCTGTTGCTCGTCGGCGTGGATAAAGAGGCCGGGCTCGTCCTTATCAGGGGAGCGGTTCCGGGCCCCAGCAAGGGAATCGTCTATATTAAAAAGAATTTAACCAAGAAGTGATTTGACAAGGGCTACTATTCAATGAAAGCAAAAGTTTATTCAGAGGACGGCAAAGTCACCGGCGAGATGGATCTTGCCGAAGGCGTGTTCGGCGTCGAGGTCAATGAGCATCTCATGTACCTGGTGGTAAAGTCGCTCAGGGCCAACCAGCGTCAAGGGACATCAAAAACAAAAACCCGCGCCGAAGTCAGCGGCGGCGGAAAGAAGCCTTGGAAGCAAAAGCACACGGGAAACGCGCGCGCCGGATCCAATACGTCGCCGCTCTGGGTGCGAGGAGGTAAGGCGCATGGACCGCGTCCGCGGGATTACTATACGGTAATTCCCCGAGCGATACGACTCAACGCCCTTAAAAGCGCTCTTTCCTGCAGGGCAAAGGAAGATAAAATATTGGTTGTTGACGGCATTACGGCGACGGCGCCGAAAACCAAAACAATCGCCAATCTGCTCAATGCCCTTGCGGTGTCTAACTCCCGAAATTTATTGATCATCGACCCCGCGAATAAAAATGTCTATCTGTCGGGAAGAAATATCAAGAATCTGCATGTACGTCCTGTTTCCGAAATCAACGCGCTGGATATATTACACAGCGAAAACATCATTTTCGGAGCGCAGGATCTGGTGCGAAAAGTTGAAGAGGCGGTGAAATCGTGAGTAAATACCATGACATTATTCGATATCCATCCATTACAGAAAAAAATACGACGCTTCGAACGGCTGAAAACAAGTTCGTTTTCGAGGTCGCGCCCAAGGCAACCAAACCCGAAATAAAGGAAGCCGTCGAAAAATTGTTCGGCGTAAAGGTCATCGGGTTGAATACCAGTATTGTCAAGGGCAAGAAAAAACGGATGGGGAAATTCAGCGGTTATCAGTCAGATTGGAAAAAGGCGATCGTGCGGCTTGCGCAGGGGCAAACCATCGCCAAATTCGGCGAGGTATAATCAGCATATCCAGCATATACAGGATTTAACATAGGGGTAGGCTTTATGCCTGCCTGACCATAAGAATGACGGTAGGGGCGATCGACGCATCGCCCGAAAATAAAATGTAGGGGTGGAGTAATTCCGCCCGAAATTAAACGGAGATCAAATGGCACTTAAATCGTATCGACCAATAACGCCGACGTTGCGGTATAAAACAACGAGTTCGTTCGACCAGATCACAACCGACGAGCCCTATAAGCCGCTGCTGGTAGCCAAGCTGCGGGCCAACGGCCGCAATAACAACGGACATATTACCGTACGCCACCGCGGCGGAGCGCATAAGCAATTTTACCGGATTATCGATTTCAAGCGAAACAAACGCGATATCGCCGGAATCGTCGAGACCATCGAGTACGATCCCAATCGAACGTGCTATATTGCTCTTGTCAAGTATCCCGACGGCGAACGCCGTTATATACTGGCAACGCTCAACATGAAGGCCGGTCAAAAGGTCATCGCGGCCGACAGTTGCGAAATAGCCGAGGGTAATTGCATGCCCATGAAAAGCATTCCTTCCGGCATCCTGGTGCACAACATCGAACTCAAAGCGGGTAAGGGCGGCCAAATGGCGCGTAGCGCAGGAGCTTACGCCGAAATCGTCGCAAAGGAAAACAGCATGGTGCAACTTCGGCTGCCGTCCGGGGAAGTGCGCAATGTACGCGAACAATGCGTGGCCACCATCGGCCAGGTCAGCAATCACGAACACATGAACATCGTTTACGGATCAGCTGGACGAAAGCGCTGGTTAGGAGTACGGCCGCACGTGCGTGGCACCGCCATGAATCCGGTTGACCATCCCATGGGCGGCGGCGAGGCAAAGTCAAAAGGCGGCAACCATCCGATGTCTCCCTGGGCGCAAAAGGCCAAAGGCCTGAAGACGCGGACGAAAAAGAAATTGTCGAAAAAGTATATTATCAGCCGGCGAACCAAATAGTACACGATTTACAGGATGGGGACGGGATTACAGGATAAGAATGTAGGGGCGATCGGCGCATAGCCCATGAAAATAAACGTAGGGGCGGGGTCATCCCGCCCGGTCAAAAAACGGAGGGGCGATCGGCGTATCGCCCGAAATAAAACGCAGGGACGATCAATGTATCGCCCGTAAAAGGAAAGAAACATGGCGCGTTCAATTAAAAAAGGTCCTTTTATTGACCATCATTTGGCCAAAAAAGTCACTGAAATGAACAAGTCCGGACAAAAGAAAGTCATTAAGACGTGGTCGCGGCGTTCGACGATCCTTCCGGAATTCGTAGGGTTGACCTTTGCGGTGCATAACGGCAACAAATTCATACCCGTCTATGTATCCGAAAATATGGTAGGGCATAAATTAGGTGAATTTTCTCCAACAAGAACCTTTCGCGGTCACAGCGGACACGTTAAGACCGACAAGACCGTGACTGAAGGCGCGGCATAAAGAGGAGTATAAGGTGGAAGCTTCGGCAAATTGCAAATATTTGAGAAAAACCGCACGGAAAGCGCGCATGGTTTGCGATGCAATCCGGGGAAAAATGGTCGGAGAGGCGTTGAGCCTGCTTGAATTCAGCATTAAAAAGGACGTATCGAAGGATGTGGCCAAGCTCATCAAATCCGCGGTCGCCAACTTGCAGAACAAGCATGCCGACGCGCACATCAATGTCGACGAGCTGGTCATCAAACAGATCAATGTCGATAACGGTCCGGTTCAAAAGCGGTTCCGGCCCCGCGCGCAAGGCCGCGCGTACCGGATTCTTAAAAGAATGTGCCATATTACGGTCATTGTGTCAAATTAGAGGAGGAACAGTTGGGTCAAAAAGTTAATCCGGTGGGTATGCGATTGGGCATCACCAAGGTGTGGTCCTCAAACTGGTTTGCAAAAGATAAATTTGCGGATTACATTTACGAAGACATGCTCATACGTAATTACCTCAAGAAGCGCCTTGAGCATGGTGGAATTTCATTTATTGAAATTGAACGCACTGCTAAAAAAGTGACTGTAGGGATACATACATCGCGACCGGGTATTGTCATCGGGAAAAAAGGCGAGGAAGTCGAGCGGCTCAAAGGCGAGCTGCAGCACCTGACGCAAAAGGAAATTCAGCTCAATATCAAGGAAGTCAAGAAACCCGAAATGGACGCCCAACTCGTGGGTGACAATATCGCTCGGCAGCTCGAAAAACGGGTTTCGTATAAAAAAGCCATAAAAAAAGCGATTTCAACGGCCGTGCGGATGGGCGCCGAAGGGATAAAAATCTCCATCGGGGGCAGACTCAACGGCGCAGAAATAGCCCGTGCCGAAACGTTCAAGGAAGGCCGTATCCCGCTGCACACCTTGCGCGCGGATATCGATTACGCGACCTCCACGGCGGTAACCACCTACGGAACCATCGGCGTCAAGGTCTGGATTTGCAAGGGAGAAGTCATTAACCGTTCGGAAAAACACGCGCCTAAAACCAAAGAGCCGGCCCGCGCTGCGTAGGAGGAAGAATACATGCTTGCACCAAAAAAAGTTAAGTGGAGAAAGCAACAGAGGGGAAGAATGAAAGGCGTTGCCAGCCGGTGCAACAGTCTTACCTTCGGTGAATTCGGACTGCAAGCGATGCAGCCCGGATGGATCGACACGAAACAGCTTGAGGCCGCCCGTATCGCCATGACGCGGTTCATCAAGCGCGGCGGGAAAATATGGATACGCGTTTTTCCCGATAAACCCTATACCAAACATCCGGCGGAATCGCGCATGGGAAAAGGAAAAGGCATACCCGAAGGATGGGTTGCCGTGGTAAGGCCGGGCACCGTGATGTTTGAAATGGCCGGCGTCAAGGTCGACATAGCCAAGGAAGCCATCAGACTGGCTCAGCAGAAGCTTCCCATTAAAACCCGTTTCGTGGAACTTGAAAAATAGGAAAAGGCAGAATGAAGATAGCAGAAATCAAACCGTTGTCTGTACAGGAATTAAAGGAAAAGTCGCTCGCGCTTGAAGAGGAGCTCTTCAATTTACGTTTTCAGGCGAAGATGGGACAATTGAGCAATCCGGTGCGTTTGCGGATCGTGCGGCGCGACATTGCGCGTGTCAGGACGATGATCGCCCAAAAGACGCCCGTCGCACCTACACCACCCGTAGAAAAATCCAAGTAGAGGTAAGGAATGGCCGAAAGAAATTTACGTAAAGAAAAGATTGGCGTCGTCATCAGCGATAAAATGGACAAGACCGTCATTGTCAAGGTGAGCCGGCAAATTACCCATCCCAAGTTCGGGAAAATAATCCGGCTCAACAAGAAATATGTCGCGCACGACGGCAAGGATGAATGCAACGCCGGAGACATCGTGCGCATCGTGGAGACCCGGCCGCTTTCCAAAACAAAACGCTGGCGCGTTGACGCGATCGTGACGAAAGTAAAATAACCGGTATCTATTTTTACCATAGATGAGTTGGGGACATAATGATCCAGGTTCAAAGTACATTAAACGTTGCCGATAATTCAGGCGCGAAGCGGCTCATGTGCATCAGGGTGCTGGGAGCAACCCGCAGGCGTTACGCCTATATCGGCGATATCATTGTCGTGTCGGTCAAAGACGCCATTCCCAATACGGGAGTGAAAAAAGGCGAAGTGGCCAAAGCGGTCATCGTCCGGACGAAAAAGGAATACGGCCGGAAGGACGGGACCTATATCCGCTTCAGCGATAACGCCGCCGTTCTTATCAACGATGCGAACGAACCGCGCGGCACCCGAATCTTTGGCCCCGTTGCCAGGGAACTGCGGGAAAAGCAATTCATGCGCATCGTATCACTTGCACCAGAGGTTTTGTAAGTTCAGGAGAGAATGCTATGCCATTACGGTTACGGAAAAACGATACGGTCATGATCGTTTCAGGCGATAATAAGGGATTGACGGGCAAGATCACCAAGGTTTTCCCGAAAAAAAACCGGGCCACCGTCGAGTCGCGCAACATGGTAAAACGCCACTCGAAGCCCAGCCGGAAGAACCAACAGGGCGGTATCGTTGAAAAGGAAGCGTCCATTCATTTATCGAATCTCATGCTGCTGTGCCCGAAAACCGGTAAGGCCACGCGAGTAGGCATGCAGATTCTGGAGACCGGAAAAAGAGTGAGATTTTCAAAAAAGGCTAAGGAGTTGATAGATTGAACCCGGAAGCAAAGAAAATGCCAAGAATGCGGGAAAAATACCTCAAGGAAGCGGTGCCCGCGCTGAAGGAAAAATTCGGATTCGCCAATGTAATGCAGGTGCCGAAACTTGAAAAGATCGTGTTGAACATGGGAGTCGGCAAGGCAATCCAGGACGCGAAACTCGTCGATGAGGCGGTTATGGTGCTGCGCGACATTTCCGGACAAAAACCGGTCATCACGCGCGCCAAAAAGGCCATTTCAAACTTTAAATTGCGCAAGGGCCAGGCAATCGGATGCAAGGTCACCCTGCGGGGCAACCGCATGTACGAATTCTTCGACCGGCTCGTTGCGGTGGCCATACCTCGTATTCGTGATTTCAGGGGGTTGTCCAGAAAGTCATTCGACGGCAACGGCAATTATACCCTCGGCATCAAGGAACAGATCGTGTTCGTGGAAATCGACCGCGATAAAATAACCAACGTGAGCGGGTTTGATGTTTGCATCTGCACGACTGCGAAAACCGATGAAATAGCCTTGGGCCTGCTCGAAGCGTTGGGGATGCCGTTCAGAAAGTAGAAAAACAAGAAACAGAGGAGATACGTTCGTGGCTAGAAAAGCAATGATCGAAAAATGCAATAAAAAGCCCAAGTATAAAACGCGGGCATATAATCGCTGCAGGCGTTGCGGGCGGCAGCGGGGATACCTTCGCCGCTTCGGATTGTGCAGGATTTGTTTCAGAGAAATGGCCTTGTCGGGTGTGATTCCCGGCGTGGTAAAGGCCAGCTGGTAGCAGGCGCTCAGGATTCGCGCCATTCAATGAACCAAGAACCGATCAAGGGGTTTACTCAATGTTAACGGACCAGATTGCCGACATGTTCACGAGGATACGGAACGCCGTTGGGGCTAAAAAACGGACCGTGACGATTCCATCGTCCAGCCTCAAGAAAGACCTGACGAAGATCCTTTTCGAAAATCATTTCATCACCAAATACGCCTTTGTCGATGATGGGCTGCAGGGGGAAATAAAAATCCTTCTCAAGTATGATGAAAAGATGCAAAACGCCATTCAGGGCATTCAGCGAGTGAGTACGCCCGGCCTTCGGCGCTACGCCGCGGTCGATAAAATTCCCAAAGTCCTCAATGGCATGGGCATCGCCATCGTATCGACGTCAAAGGGCGTGTTGACCGACAGAGAATGCAGGGCGCAAAACGTCGGCGGCGAACTCATCGGCAAGGTGTGGTAAAAAACGCAAGTGAGTAGGGGCGAGGCATCCTCGCCCCTCCATGAAATATAAAAGATGAAGGAGTTTTTACTTTGTCACGTATAGGAAAAAAAACGATTCCCATTCCCAAGGGCGTCGAGGTCGCCATCAGCGACGGAACAATATCCGTAAAAGGGCCCAAGGGCGCCTTGACAAGAAAAATAATTCCCCTGGTAAAAGTCCACGTGGCCGAGGGGCTTATTCATTGCACGGCCGAAAACGACCGGACGTCAAAACAAGTATGGGGGCTGATGCGCGTGCTCATTGACAACATGGTCACCGGCGTCACCGTGGGATATAAAAAAACATTGGATATCCAAGGCGTGGGTTACAAGGCTGAAATCAAGGGTAAGGAACTCAACATCGCGGTCGGGCTCTCCCATCCGGTGGTGTATATCGCTCCGGAAGGGATTACGCTTAAAACGGAAACCGCTACGCGAATCGTTATTGAGGGAATCGATAAGGAAATGGTGGGAAGGCTCGCCTCGGAAATGAGAAAAATCAGGCCCCCCGAACCGTATAAGGCGAAAGGCATTCATTATTTAGGCGAACGCATCCGCCGTAAGGTCGGTAAGGCGGCCGGCAAATAAAATTTGTAGGGGCGGGCCTCGCGTCCGTCTGTTAAAATATTAAAGGACAGTTGCGATTATGATAGAAAAAGTAGTGGAAAGAAAAAAACGCGCGGCTCGTATCCGGAAAACCATTAGCGGGACCCAGCAGCGTCCGCGTTTGAGCGTTCGGAGAAGCCTCAACCATATTTACGCGCAGATCATTGACGACGTTTCAGGCGCATCGCTTCTCCAGGTCGGCAGCACCAACAAGGAGATTGCCGCGAAGGCGTCGGACAAAAAGAAGGTCGACGTTTCGAAAATGGTAGGGGAGATGGTCGCGGAAAAGGCGAAGGAAAAAGGCATTGAAAAAGTCGTATTCGACAGAAAAGGCTATTCTTATCACGGCAGGATAAAGGCCTTGGCGGATGCGGCGCGCAAAAAAGGTTTGCAGTTCTGAGTTTTGCAGGAAAGGGGATTGGATTTGGACAACCAAATTGGAATGGCGGCGGGCGGCGACTCGAAATTGACGGATAGACTGATCGCGGTAAGCCGTGTAGCGAAAGTGGTAAAGGGCGGACGGCGTTTCGGGTTCAACGCGCTCGTGGCGGTAGGCGACGGTAACGGCAGCGTGGGCATCGGCATGGGTAAGGCGAACGACGTTACCGACGCAATCCGTAAAGCAGTTGAAAACGCCAAGAAAAACGTCAATAAGGTCAGCATCCTGAATGGGACGATTCCCCACGAAATAATCGGCCGTTACGGCGCGGGGCAAATTTTGCTTAAACCCGCGGGCCCCGGTACCGGCGTTATCGCGGGTGGTCCCGCGAGGGCGGTGCTGGAACTGGTGGGAGTGCATAACATTCTCACAAAATGCCTGGGAACGACCAATGCCCATAACGTGGTCAAGGCTACCATGGACGGCTTGATGCATCTGAAAACACGCGAAGAAATCTATAAACTGCGCCAAATTCCCGCGCGCGAGAAAGCGGAAGTGAAGCAATGACGGATACAAGCAAAAAATTGCGGATAACACAGGTTAAAAGCGGTATTGGACGGCTTAAGAGGCAAAAATTGACGCTCAAGGCTCTCGGAATAACTAAAATGGGACACAGCGCGGTTCAAAATGACACTCCGAGCGTCCGGGGCATGATACTCACCGTTAAACATCTGGTCACTGTTGAAGAAGTGCGTGGAGAATAATCATGGTAAAGCTTAATGATATACATCCGGCCGCCGGTTCAACCAAGCCTTCCAAACGCCTCGGTCGCGGAAGCGGTTCAGGTACGGGTAAAACAGCCGGTCGCGGACATAAGGGCGCGGGCTCGCGGGTCGGCGTTCCGCATAAGCCGTATTTCGAAGGCGGCCAAACATCGCTTATCCGCCGGATTCCCAAGCGCGGATTCACCAATATTTTCAAGAAGTTTTTTCAAGTTGTCAATATTGGCGACATCGACGCCATTGATGCGCAAGGCAAGGACATTGACGGTCAGTTGCTTTTTGAAAAAGGTCTTGTCAGGTCGGCGAAGGCGCCCATAAAAATATTGGGCAATGGCGATTGCACCAAAAGCTTCACCATCAAGGCGCATGCGTTTTCGAAATCAGCCAGAGAAAAAATTGAAAAGGCAAAGGGAAAAGCGGAGGTACTTTCTAGTGCAAGCGCTTGAAACATTTAAAAACATATTAAAAATACCCGATCTTCGTAAAAAAATATTGTTTACGCTCGGTGCTATTTGTATTTACCGCATCGGCGGTCATATCCCCACGCCCGGCATCAATTCCAGCGTATTGGCCGAATTTTTCGCGCAATCCAAGAACACCATGTTCGGACTCTACGATATGTTCGTGGGCGGGGGCATGAGCAGGGCGACCATTTTCGCCATGGGAGTAATGCCCTATATAAGCGCCTCCATCATCATTCAGTTGCTTGCGACGGTATTTCCTTATTTCCATAAGCTTCAGCGGGAAGGCGGCGAAGGCCGCAAGAAAATTACGCAATATACGCGCTATGGAACGGTGATCATTTCTTTGTGTCAGGCCGTAGGCGTGAGCGTTTTTCTCAGAAGTATCGTTTCCCCCTCAACCGGCTTGCACGCGGTTTTGCCGTATATGTCGGGCGCCGTGTTTACTTTCGTTACCGCCATCAGCCTTACGACGGGCACTATATTCATTATGTGGTTGGGCGAGCAAATCACCAACCGGGGAATCGGCAACGGTATTTCATTTATTATTTTCATCGGTATCGTCGATCGAATGCCGACGGCGATTATCGGCGAATTCCAACAGCTCATGGCAGGAACTCGTCACCCCTTCGTTGAAATCATCGTTCTGGGCATTATCTTCGCCATGACCGGTTTCATCGTTCTTATGACGCAGGCAACGCGCCGCATTCCCATTCAAACGCCGAAAAAAGTAGTAGGAACGAAAATGTACGCGGGCCAGAACACCGTTCTGCCTTTACGCTTAAGCATGGCAGGCGTCATTCCCATCATTTTCGCGTCTTCGATTCTCTTCGCGCCGAGCATGCTCAAGAATTTTTTCCCTGAATCAACGGTCGTGGAAGACATCACCAATATGTTCGTTCCGGGCCATCCGGTCCATGATTCGATTTATGCGTTACTGATCGTGTTTTTCACCTATTTTTATACGGCAATCATATTCAATCCAATGGACATAGCCGACAATCTTAAAAAATCGGGCGGATTCATTCCCGGCATACGTCCCGGCAAAAAGACTGCGGAATACCTTGACCAAGTGCTTTCGCGCATTACGCTGCCCGGATCGATATTCCTGGCGTTCGTGGCGGTTGTTCCATTCCTCATGTTGGGCGGTTTCAACGTGTCCTTCTATTTCGGAGGCACCAGCGTGCTTATCGTGGTGGGTGTTGCACTTGATACGCTGCAACAACTGGAATATCATTTGCAAATGCGCAACTACGAGGGATTTTTAAAGAAGGGGCGCTTGCGCGGCAGGCGCAGTTACTAGGCGGACGGAGACGGGATCTTTTTTTTATGTCAAAACAGGAATCCATACAGGTTGAAGGTAATGTCATCGAAACCTTGCCCAATGCCTCGTTTCGGGTCCAACTGGAAAACGATCACGTCATTCTGGCGCATATATCGGGCAAAATGCGGATGAATTACATTCGTATCCTGCCCGGCGACAAAGTACTCATCGAACTTTCCCCCTACGATTTATCGCGGGGACGTATCGTGTATCGATATAAATAATTACGCGGGAGAGGCCATTTTGAAAGTTAGGGCATCGGTCAAAAAATTGTGTATCGGTTGTAAAATCATTAAGCGTAAGGGCGTCATGAGGGTCATTTGTTCGAAAAATCCCAAGCATAAGCAGCGTCAGGGATAATCGTCGTTCAGTCACGCTATTTGCCCTTCTGGGGCAAGGAGGAAGTACTTTGGCTCGCGTTGCAGGAGTTGACATACCAAATAACAAACGGAGTGAAATAGCTCTGACGTACATATTCGGGATCGGCAAGCCGTCGGCGCTTAAAATCCTTGGAAAAGCGAACATCGACCGGAACAAAAAAGTCGCTGATCTTTCCGAAGAGGAATTGGACCGCATCCGGAAGATCATCGACGCCGAATTTTCCATTGAAGGAAACCTTCGAGCCAACGTCCGGATGAATATTAAGCGGCTCATGGATATCGGTTGCTATCGCGGTCTGCGTCATCGACGTGGTCTTCCCGTTCGGGGACAACGTACGCGGACCAATGCCCGTACGCGCAAGGGCCCGCGGAAAACCATAGCGGGTAAGAAGAAAGCGCCATCTAAAGGATAATGGTCAATCATAAAGGAAGAGGTACGACTCAATGAGCAAAGAGAAGGAAAAAGCCGCGGACGAAAAACCCGCTGGTGAAAAGGTTGAGAAACCTGCGGTAAAAAAGATAAAGAAGAAAGCGTCTGCCGAAGGTATTGCGCACGTAAAAGCCACCTTCAACAATACGCTCATCAATATTACGGATCTTCAGGGCAACGTCATCGCATGGGGATCGCCCGGAAAATCCGGGTTCAAGGGATCGCGAAAAAGCACGCCGTTCGCGGCGCAAATCGCCGCGGAAGTCGTGGGAAAAACCGCCTACGACGCGGGCGTTCGGAAAGTCGAAGTCCACCTGAAAGGCGCCGGCAACGGCCGCGAGAGCTCCATTCGAGCCTTGGCGTCCGCCGGCATCAAGATATCGGCAATAAAGGATTATACCGCCATTCCGCATAATGGCTGCCGTCCACCAAAGCGTAGAAGAGTGTAAGAGGAGAATAAACAACTATGGCAGTGTATCATGAGTCACGTTGCAGATTGTGCCGCAGGGAAGGCGTAAAGCTCTTTCTCAAGGGCGATCGGTGCAAGTCCGAAAAATGCGCCGTTGAACGAAGGGCTTATCCGCCGGGAATGCGAATGACCAAACGCCGGCGCGCTTCGTCGGAATACAACGTTCAGCTACGCGAAAAACAAAAAATGCGTCGTATTTACGGAGTTCTGGAACGTCAATTCCACACGTATTTCAAAAAGGCCGCTCAAAAACAAGGCGTTACAGGCGAGAACCTGCTTAGACTTTTGGAACTTCGTCTCGACAATATCGTTTACCGATTGGGTTTTGCCCCTTCGCGTAGCGCCGCCCGTCTCTTGGCGCTCCATAACCATTTCATCGTCAACAATAAAAAAGTAAACGTTCCTTCCTATCAACTCAAGGAAGGCGACGTCATCCAAGTGAGGGAATCGAGCAAGAACATGGAAACCATCCATGGCGCGCTCAAATCGGCCAAGGAAATGCCGGAGTGGCTTTCGGTCGATAAGGTAAAATTGACGGGAACCGTGGTGCGTACGCCAGCCAGGGCCGATATTCCCGTTGACGTTCAGGAACATCTGGTCGTTGAATTGTACTCCAAATAAAGAGGAGATTGATGCACATGAAGTGGAAAAGTTTACTAATGCCTAAAAGCATTAAGGTCGAGAACCCGGACGAAATTCCCAATTTCGGCCACGTGATCATCGAACCCCTGGAAAGGGGCTGGGGATACACGATCGGGAATTCGCTGCGGCGCATTTTGCTTTCGTCCCTTCAGGGCGCCGCGGTCGTGTCGGTGAAGACCGACGGGGTGCTTCATGAATATTCGACGATCAAGGGCGTTGTCGATGACGTCACCGACATATTGCTTAACATCAAACAGTTGCGTCTTAAGCTCAATTCCGACGTCGATGCGACGCTTCGCCTTGACGTAAGCGGAGAAGGCGAGGTCAAGGCGCAGGATTTTGAAAAGAATCCCGACATTGAAATCCTTAACCCTGATATGCACATCGCCACTATCAACCAGGAAGCGAAGCTCAAATTGGAGTGCCGCGTTTCCGATGGTCGCGGCTACGTTACCGCCGAGCAGAACAAGCGCGAAGATGACCCGATAGGAACTATTCCCATCGATTCGTTGTTTTCTCCCATCACCAAGGTTAATTTCGTGGTCGAAAACACCCGCGTTGGGCAGCGCACCGATCTCGACAAGGTCATTATGGATATCTGGACCGACGGCAGTATTACCGTGGAAGACAGCCTTGCCTACGCGGCTAAACTGCTGCAAGACCATCTTTCCGTGTTCATTAATTTCGAAGGCGAGCTGGAACCGGTTGAGGAGAGCATCAAGGATGAAAAGATCGACAGGTTGCGCCAACTGCTCAAAATGAGGGTTGACGAGCTGGAACTTTCAGTCCGTTCGGCCAATTGTTTGAGGGCGGGAAACATCCATACCTTGGCGGACCTGGTGAAAAACCAGGAAGCCGACATGCTTAAATACAAGAATTTCGGGAGAAAATCGCTTATCGAGCTGAACCAGATCCTCTCCAACCTCGGGCTTTCGTTTGGAATGGAAGTCGATAAAATCATGGGTGTGGAGACGAAAGCGCCTGTGTGATCGGGGATATCCGGGATTAAAGGATTTTCAGGATGAAATCGCAGGGTCACGGCGTGCCGTATCCTTGTAAAACAAGATCAAAATAATAAGAAAATCTGTAGAGACGCCCTACATGGGGCGTCTCATAATAATAGAAGAAAAGGTTACATCATGCGTCATTTGAAAAGAAAAAGGAATTTAGGGATAAGCCCCAGCCACCGCAGGTCGCTGCTTACCAATCTCGCCGTTTCCATTTTGGATAAGGAACGAATCATTACTACCGTGGCGAAGGCGAAGGAAGTACGCGGTGTGGTGGAACGACTCATCACTTTCGGAAAAAAAGGCGACGTTCACTCAATGCGGATTGCCGCGAGGACCATTACCGATAAAACACTTTTGAAAAAGCTTTTTTCGGACATCGCCCCATCCTTCAAGGATCGCGAGGGAGGGTATACCCGAATCCTAAAACTCGGCGAACGCAAAGGCGATAACGCTCCAACCGCCATTATCGAACTAACGGGAAGGGACGGACAGGAAATCGCGCGGCAGAGGAAGAAAAAGAAAAAACAAGAAGGAACTCCGGAAGCGAAGAGCGCTCCGGCTTCCCAGACTTCGGACAAGACGCCCAAACCTCCTAAATCGAGTGAGAAATCAAAATCGGAACAGGAAAAGGAAAAAGCCACGGAAAAGCTCGCGAAGGAAAAAAAAGCGACGCCAAAGCAGAAAAAAATCGATAACGAATAATATAGAGATTAATTTGAAAGGATAGTAACATGGCAGTCAGCTATCAGAGCCTCGGATTCGTCAATACCAAGGAAATGTTTAAAAAAGCGATGGCGGGCAAATACGCCATTCCCGCGTACAACTTCAATAACATGGAACAGCTCCAGGCCATTATAGCCGGCTGCGTCCAGTCAAAGTCGCCAGTTATTCTGCAAGTGTCAAGCGGTGCGCGCAAGTACGCCAACCAGACCATGCTCCGTTACATGGGCGAAGGCGCGGTTAAAATGGCCGCTGAAATGGGCTGCGCCATACCCATAGCGCTGCATTTGGATCATGGCGATACGTATGAATTGTGTGTTTCGTGCATCGAAACCGGGTTTTCATCGGTCATGATCGACGGATCGGCCCATACCTACGAGAAAAATATCGAATTGACGAAGAAAGTCGTCGAATACGCCCACAAGTACGATGTCACCGTCGAAGGAGAACTCGGCGTTCTCGCCGGAATCGAAGACGATGTTGTTGCCGCGAAGTCCGTCTACACCCAAGCCAAAGACGTGGTTGATTTCGTTAAGAAAACAGGCTGTGATTCGCTCGCTATTTCAATCGGGACTTCACATGGCGCCTACAAGTTCAAACCCGAACAATGCACCAAAAACGCCGAAGGCGTTTTGGTGCCGCCGGAACTTCGTTTCGACATTCTTGCCGATATCGAAAAACAAATTCCCGGATTTCCCATCGTTCTTCACGGCTCAAGTTCGGTAGTGCCTAAATATGTGGACATTATCAATAACAACGGCGGAAAGCTCGTCGCCGCGGTCGGAATTCCCGCGGAGCAACTGCGCAAAGCGGCGAAGTCCGCGGTATGCAAAATTAATATCGACTCCGACGGGCGCCTGGTCATGACCGCCATGATCCGTAAGGTTTTCGCGGAAAAGCCGGGTGAATTCGATCCTCGCAAATATCTTGGCCCTGCGCGCGATGAATTGACAAAGATGATCATCGATAAAAATCAGAACGTGTTGGGCAGCGCGGGCAATGCATAGCATAGCCTTAAAGAAGTAGCAAAAACAGGGCATAACAGAGAGTTGTTATGCCTTTTTTATTGAACCCAAAACGTGCGTATCGTATATTTATAGGCCTTCTTTCAGTTGATAAACACTTTCCACGAGGGAGATACCAGTTCTATGCTTACTCGAACGATTAAAGCCGGTTGTATCGCAATGATGTGCCTCATGGGATATTCCGTGGGGATCATGGGCCAAATAATAACCTTCAATAGCCCGGCGCCGTGGCTTACGTTGCGCAATGACAGCGTTATCGTTAAGGCCCAGCTCGACACGTCCAAATTCAAGGAGAAAAAGATAACCTTTACCGTCACGAAAATGGAAAACAAGCAGAAAAAAGCGATTGCCGTGAAAACCTTCAAGGTTTCCGATTTTACACAGGATTTTGCCTTGGGCCTTGCGGGAACCGGTCTTTTAGGCGGCAAGGATTATATCAAAATCGATTGGACCATTCCCGGAGCGACCGACAAAGGGTATTGCGCGCCCATCGGGATCGCCGGCGGCGAAAAAATAAATAAAATCCAACCTATGCACATAAGTAAAGCAATCGGCGCGTTGGATATCAAGAATGTTGCGGCGCTTGTCAAGGACAAAAAATTCTCGCAGGTCCAGAAAGCCGAATTTCTTTCCCTTTGGGATTCTGCCGGTATGGCGATCATCCTGAAAAAGGCTTCCCTAAAGGACGCGGTTAAATTCACCTTTGACGGCAAAAACGGCAAAAACGCGTTCGTGTCGTATCCCGATAAGATGATCGATTATATCGCGGAAAAGGACTCATTGCATACGTATATTAATGAACGCGCCTATTCTGATTCAATAGCCTACACTGAAAAGGTATGGACCAACGACATTTCCAAAGCGTCCGACAAAGATTTTGCCATGGTCAAGATTCCCTGGTACGATTTGGGTATAGCCAAGCCTTTTGAAGGACGCATCATGGGTTTTGCGGCTTTCAGTGTGCCGGTAAAAGGACCAATGACCGGCTTTCCCGACAAGGCGCTATTGTTTGTGCCTGGGTCGTGGGGAAGTTTGGTTTTGGATAAGTAAAAGTTAACGGGTTGAGGGTTAAATGGTTAATGAGTTGAAGGGTTAATGAGTTAATTTTATTGATCCCATCAACCCATTTCAATCTTCTTCAAATTTTATGGTGGCCGTAGTTCAATTGGTTAGAGCCCTGGATTGTGGTTCCAGGTGTTGCGGGTTCGAGCCCCGTCGGCCACCCCACTAAATTCCCGCGAATTTCGCCGCTTTTCGATGGAAAAGGCAGCGCGTCACCTATTTATAAAAATCCTTATTGGATTCTTCTGAAGATAGATATTTAAAAAGAGATTTTTCAATATTTGTAATGTTGCTCTGGGCTCTATTAGCCAATTGTTGAGACATACTGCTATTTCCATTAATATTGTAATTAAATGATTTAAAGCCGCATGTATTGTCTTTTATGTCAATTCTCATTGTGAAATTAACCGCATAACCGATCATTTGCAAATCGACATTGGTTATTCCATGGCCAATGAGTACTCCCTTGGCGGAATCTTGGACTTCAAGAACCATCTTCGAAAAACCGGAGGGTTCAAAAAACCATCGAATTGCCTTATTATAAATTTCCAGCTTTGAAAGTCCGGACTCAACAATGGTCTCGGTTTTTAAATCGTTGTCAATAGCCACGCGCGGAACAGTGCATCCAAAAAATAGACCCAAAAGCAAATACATTTTATTCATATCCCCTCCCCCTCTATAAAAATAAATTCATGATGTATTGGGGGCGTAAAAAATAAAAAAAATATTAACAGTCTAACCAGCCTAATGGTGGATAAGGAATTATCTACGCGGCACGCGTAAATAATGTAGATAATTCAGACACAGTAACTAATCATTAAAAAAATTCAGAGGAATCTTTCCATCAGGATAATTCAAGTAAAAAAAATAAATAGTGAAATTTAACCGAGTAAATGATAAGATATTCTTTGAAAACACCTAATCCAGTGTAGCTGGATAAAAGCAAAAATAAATATAAGCGGTTAAACACATTTTAAAGGAAAGAAGGGGTTTATGAAAAAAATTGTTGGAATAGCTCTTCTTGGCATCGGATTATTGATGGTATTTTCGCGTACCGCGAATGCTCAATGGGAACGAACAAATGGTCCGGGCGGGATTATTAATGCGCTTGTGGTAAGTAATAGCGGGGACGTCTTTGCCGGAACTTCCGAAGGGGGTATTTTCCTTTCCACCGATAACGGAACCAACTGGACTGCGGCGAATTCCGGTCTTACGAATACTAATGTCAGCTGTCTCGCAATAAGCAGCGGCGCCATTTTTGCGGGGACGTGGGGTGGCGGAGTTTTTTTATCCACTGATAACGCAATGAACTGGACTGCAATCAATTCAGGTTTTACTGATAAGTATGTTACTTCCCTGGTTACAAGCCACAAAACGGTCTTCGCGGGGACCATGGAAGGCAGTGTTTTCTTATCCACGAATAATGGAACGAGCTGGACCGCGGTCGATTCCGGTCTTTCGAATAGCTATGTCTATACTCTTGCGGTGAGCTGCGGATCAATATTTGCCGGAACTAAAGACGGAGCTTTTCTCTCCATCAACAACGGAAAAAGTTGGACGGCAATCGAAAACGGCCTCACGAATAATTTCGTTCGCACTTTCACGACAAGCGGCAATGCCGTCTTCGCCGGTACCTGGGGCGGCGGTGTTTATGTATCCGCCGATAACGGCAAAAGCTGGACAGCGGTCAATTCCGGGCTCACATTTCCCTATGTCTATTCTTTATCGGTGAGCGGCGGCACTCTTTTCGCGGGGACCTATTCAGGCGTTTTTCTCTCCGCCGATAATGGAACAAGCTGGACCGCCATCAATTCGGGGCTCACTGATGTTGTCGCCTCCTATCTGGCGGTGAGCAACAACACTATCTTTACCGTGACGCACGGAGTGTGGCGCAGGCCTCTTTCGGATATGATTCAAGCAACCTATGCGCAATCGCGGCTGGGACCGTCACAGCAAGAAAATATTCGCATACATGGTCCGAGTCGCGCTCATCCTATCGTTGCCGTCGAATTCTCTCTTAGTCATTCGGATCAGGCGGTTGTTACGGTTTATGATCCATCAGGCCGCGGAATAACACTTGTCAATAAATATCTCGGGTCGGGAACCCACGCCATTTCTTGGGATACGAGGAATAGCGCGTCGGGTTGCTATACGGTAAGAATTCAGGCGGGATCGGATGTATGCGTAAAAAGCATTCCGATTTTCCGATAGTTCAATCAATTCAATAGGCGCACCATTATGTTCAATTCCGGTTTAAACAACCATTATTTCTCCATCAGAAAGAATTTTTACCTGATGAGAAAATCCGGCTTTTTCCACGGAAGACCCAAGCTCCCGCCGTTTCAGGCGACAGTGATTAACGGCCTCCATGTGTACGGCCAGAACCTTGGCCTGGGGCGCTGCCTTGCAAACCTCTACAACATCGCTTGCATCAGGGGCGTTTGTTTGGGCAAACGAGCTATGGCAACTGAATCGAAATGATCAAAGTGAGAATGGGTCGCGACAATGATATCAGGATGAAGCAAATCTTCCACCAAGCATGGCAGTGGGGCCGTCGGATTCCGAGAAGCGGTTGCCCCGAGCGTGAGCGAACGATACTCGCCCGGCTCCGCCAAAAGCGGGTCAATCAATATTGATCGGCCCGCCAGTTCAAGTTGAAGGGTTGCGTGACGAATCAAACGTAGTTTCATAGTTTTATTTTTACGATGAACAGTACCTAAACGTCAAGTTTAAAACCGATAGTTGTTTCCGAAGCCGGAACGCCGCGAAGTCCCCAGTTCTCAAGAGGAGGCTCATTCAGGATTATAAGAATGTCCGTAGAAACAATGCCCAGTTTTTCCAAACGCTCGACAATGTCCTTATACAAAAGGCGTTTGGCGTCCAAGGACCTTCCCGGATAGACCGTTAATTCGATAGTCACGCATTGCTTGGTTCTATCCGACGGAATCTCAAAATTGTCGGGTCCGATTTCAATGATCCGCTGGTATCGGTCACTGTTGGGAATTTTAAAACATTTGACGAGTGCGTCATGTACTTCCGTAAGAATCGATTTTTTAATTTCTTTTGACCTGCCTTTGAGCATGGTAATAGTAACAAGAGGCATGTTTTCCCTTTCTCGTTATTTTATTTGATGAGTACTCGCTCAAAATACGATCGGCGGAATGTCCTTTTCCTTGCAATTAACGCCCATGTTCCAGTATTGCGCTTCACCGTGGGCAATCCGGAAGATGAAGATTTTGTCGTTCGGGTATGCTTGAAAAACCTGGTGAAGCCAGGGACGGCCTTCAAACAGTTTTTTCTCCAGCGCCGCATCGTTGACTTGCTCGATTTTTCCGGTGATCCGCACCATCTGCATGGCCCCCATCCCGTCTCCGGGATTATAAAAGCCCATTTCCACTTTCGGATTATCGCGGAGCTGTTTGCAAAGCCGCTTCTGAGAGCCGGTATGGAAATAAAAACCGGTCGCATCGGCAAACCACATTGCCATGGCGCGCAGATGCGGCTGATCGCCAACCGCCGTGGCGACCCATGTGGCCGGGTTCTGGTTGGTAAATTCGCGGATTTCTTCGATGGTCTTCATTCTGGCCTCCATGTTTAATGGTTAAAAATTGTTTTAGTTCAGCTGGCAACAGGCATAAAGATACCGATGTTATCAGTGACCGCGCAGTCAACATACGTTAACTGCTTCGCGGTAATATCGCCGACAAAACGGCGGATTTTATTAAGGTCTTTCATGGGAGGCAATACCGCATTTCTCAGCGCCAAGGTTTATGGCCGCATCTTTAATCGATAGATTGGAAATAATTCCGCTCAAATTTCAAATTCTCCTTTTCCAACATACGCGCAGCAACCGCCGATATAAATCCCATATTCGTCGTTTGCAATTGTCCCTCGCATGAATATTTTGGAGGGCCGCTTCATCTCATATCCTTGTTCATTTATCAAATCGAATTCACTGCCGAACACATTGTGTTTTAGCAGATATGCAGTCAAAGGCCCTGCCGCGGAGCCTGTAGCGGGGTCTTCAAGGATTCCGGCATGAGGTGCAAAAAACCTAGAATGAATCCGTGATTCCTTTTCAACAGTTTCCTTTGTAAATAAATACGGGGCTAAACAACCGGTTTCTTCGTAAAACCTCCCTAGTTTTTCAGCGTTTCCATAAGCTTTTTTAATTGAAGAGAGCGATTGAATCGGCAGAATAAGGATTTTATTTCCCGTGGAAACTTCCTCCATAGGCAGAGCGTCTGAAATATCCTCCGGTAAAAGACCTACAAGGTCGGCAATCAGTTTTTTATCCGTATATTGTTTTAAAAATTCCGGCTTGTTTTGTTTCATCCAAACAACATCGTCCTTAAATTCCACGGGGATGACGCCTACTTTCGTCTTAAGTCTAAGAAATCCTTTTTTATTTGACCAGAGGTCCGTAATTTTATCTATTGCAAAAGCAGTTCCCAAGGTCGGATGCCCCGCAAAAGGGACTTCCATTTTTGGGGTAAAGATTCTTATTTCAAAATCAGCGTTATTGTCGTTGGCGCTTGATACAAACGTCGTTTCGGAATAGTTTATTTCGTTGGCAAGGCTTTGCATCTGATCGGAATTCAGATTTTCAGCGTGAGGAAATACCGCCAACTGGTTTCCAGCAGCGTAAGGAGAATTTGTAAAAACGTCAATGAAAACGCACTTTTTAATCATGTACACTCTTTCATTTTATTTTTATAAAAGGTTTTTGTTTCTGGATGCCTAAAATTCCAACTTGCAACAACATCGACGCCATGAACGGTTGCAAGCGCAATATGCAGCCTATCATTACGGAATTTTGCCTGTTCCTGAGAAATAATACACAATGGTTTTCATAGGTTCGCACTTTCAACACGCGTGTTTTTTAGAAACTCAACTCTTGCTTTAAGGTGTCCCGATTGACGTTATCTCGGTAAGCATCCCCTTTTCGAACAGATGTATACCGCTGGTAACACTTACATTGCAAAGATGTTTTCTTTGACAATTTCTCCAAACGCCATTTGCGCCTTTTCTAGAGCGCCTTTTTCCCCGTCAATAGCCAGCCAAACGGCGCCCTCCGCTCCGCACACGCCGCCACCGGCGACAAGCGTTGCATTGAGGCCGAAAAGAATTCTGACCGCCTCGATTTCGGTCAAAATTTCTCCGGGAACCGGAAACAGTCTCGAACCCGTGGCGCCCGGTTTATTAAGAATGCATGCAATTGCATCAATATCATCCGACACTCTTTTTTCAAGCCCAACCGGCAATAAAAGCTTAACCCGTCGTCCAAGAACCGCTTGAAGTGCAACAATGATAGTCCCGCCTTTAGGATGACCGATAAGAATACCCGCTTTTTTCTGAACCAGATTAACGCAATTCGCGCCTTTTATAACGACATCGCCTTCCTTGAGTCCGTCAACAAAGTCGAAAATGGTTTTCCCTTTTTGCCATGCACCATTTTCAATGACAACATCACCGGGGAATTGGGATTCATCGGGGAGCCTGCCGGTGTCGGTTATTTTAATCGTAGGCGGCAACGTAACACCCCTGAAAAAACGGTTGCGTTTGAAGTCCTTTGCTTGTCCGAGCTTAGTAAGCAATTCTTCGGCAATATATCCGTTTGTGGTGCCAGCCACGATTACTATTGTTCCTTTAGAAAGCGCATTTTTAATTGATGCAAGTTCAAGAGTCGCTTTGGCAATCAGCCTTTTCCCGGCAGCAGGCGTTAGCATTATTTGAAACATTATTTTCCGCTCCTATCTATTATATTCCCTAAAAAAACCTTTAAATCTTTTGTTGGATGGGCAATAGCCATTTTCACATGTGGTACAGACTGCAAATTTAATATCGATGCCTGCAAAAATCATCATCGCCCAATAGATTATAAATAATGGCATATTTTTAAACACCCAATATTGCGGTACGATAACTACTATTCCGGCACAAATTCCCAAAAGGGCAATTTCAAGAAATGAATATGGCGCGAGTTTTACGTTCCTGAACAATTTTTTTAAGACCAATCCGGGTAAAACATGGCCGCAATTATCTCGGGAGGGGCATTTAGCGCAAAACAATCTTAGAATTGCCAGTGCCGATATCGCGCAGAATGCGATAAATGTTATTCCAAACACCAGCGAATTTTTAAAAATAAAAATTGCGGAAATCAGGATCGCTAACGACGCAACAATAAGACTGAAAACTCCGTGAAATTTTTGAGCCATTTTTTATCCTTCCTATTTCCAAAAGTCTGATGCGATTTCAATGAGATTCCCTTCCGGGTCGCTTATCATCGCCGAGCGCATTTTCCAAGGTTCGTTTCGTGGGCCGTAAATTTCTTTTCCGCCCTTCCCAATAATTTCTTTAAATCGGATGTCGACATTTTCAGGTTTCCCAACATTGAGCGCCAATTCAAATGTACCATTTAATTTCTTTGTAAATTCGGGGGTTTTTCCAAGGAGACCAGGCAGTTTCTCCCTTTCGTACATCGCGAACCGTATTCCATCATGTTTAAATTCGGCATACGGTCCTTGGCCGTCCCACTCGATATCAATACCGATGGCATTTTTATAAAATTCGGGTGTAGCCTTAAACTTAGGCAGACCCTTTGTCAACATCATGCCGCCTTCTTAAGTATTTTGTACTGACTCCAAGCATTTTCCCATAATCCGGATTGAACAAAAGCCCTTATCGTAAGAACGT
>Ga0224524_1000037_pt1 | contig 55379 bp, 39 predicted proteins | sample CFST75metaG_FD_179895 | JGI IMG/M metagenome (GOLD analysis project Ga0224524, IMG submission 179895) | Peat soil microbial communities from Stordalen Mire, Sweden - C.F.S.T75 | ecosystem: Environmental > Terrestrial > Soil > Wetlands > Peat | place: Sweden: Norrbotten County, Stordalen Mire... | reverse complement strand
CATCAATATTTCGCTATACTCTTTCAATGGAAAAGAAAAGGATGATGAGTGGAACGGCACTACTGGCGGGGCTTTGGACTTTGGCTCAAGAATTTATGATAGTAGAGTTGGGCGCTGGTTAACGTGTGATCGAGAATACAAGAAATATCCAAATTTATCGCCATATTCAGCGTTTGGAAATAATCCAATAATAATTACTGACCCTGGAGGTGACACATTGCGTATTGCAATTGGTGACGGTCAGGGTGTCAATGATATCTACAGTCTTGTTGCTTCTAGGAGTTATTTAACAATTTCTTGTGGTCAAAATATTGTAACACTTAATATGGCAAATATACCTGCTGATGCAATAAATCCGGATGGATCTTTTAAAGATGCTGGTTTGCAATTATTGTATAATTTGTCAACTGCCCCACAAAATTATCTTTATCAAACTGATACAAAGGCACTTTACAAGGACAAATATGGGACACCTCATCAAGATAATTTAAGTGATGATAATAAAAATGCTAATTATGCTATTGATAATAAATCTGGAACTTCGCTTTGGCCTTCATTCCCAGGTGACAATAAAAAATCTTCAGGACTCCAACCTCTTGACAAACTTGGTAGAGAATTTGATGGAGTTGTAACCATTCATCCAACTGCCGAATTTCATTATGCTGATGGATCTGTTAAGCCCAGACCTACCGTTGTATTTCATGAGCTATGGGAAAATTTTGAAAGAACTACAAATAATAAATTTTATGGGATACCAGAATTTAGAACTTCAGGATATAATAAAGGTAGCATGGTCTATTCAGATGGTCCACATCCCAAATGGGCTGATATAACATCTAACCTTTCAGCTCATGGTTCATCTGTTACCGCACAAATTGGATTCCATTTGTATTTTGACAAAACACCAGGAGCGGCAGAAGGTGGCGTTACACATAAAATTGATCCAAAACAAGAGAATAAACCTAATAAATAATCATTATGAAATATAGGATTTTAATATTGCTTAGTTTAATAAGCACTACAATAATTTCACAAGGTAATAACAATGAAAATATTTTATTGAATTATTCAAATAATTTTATATTCAATAAATTTGGGAAGGATATTAAAGATTCTTTAGACAAAAAAACTCATTCTCCTTTCTCTAAAATTAAACAAAGCCAAGAATCAAATGTTGTTTCTGTTTTAACAAATGATTCAATATATGTTAAATTGAATTTTATTAATAACGACACATTGAAATTCTTAAATATAGATATTAGAAATTTATCTCTCAAGAGCTTTTACTTTGATACTTTGTTCCTGATCAAATCGTATTTATTAGATAAAACCAATTTAAGTAATATTATTGGTATAAGCGTATTCCATATTGATCAGGATCATATTAAAGAAAATACAGGTTATGTTAAATTATTCAGAATAAATCCTCAAGAAAAAATAAATTTTAAAGTTGCTTTAAATGATATAGCTTCCAAAGCAGAGAATATTGTAAAATTTAGTTATGAATTCAGGTACATCCCGATAAGTTTGCTTGAAAAAGAGGACCAAAATAAACAGCAAGTAGAAATCAATCCATTTTATTATTTATTTAATGCTCCAATAGTCTATATTTCAAATTTTGATTTATTTGAAAATAAAAAATGACAATCAGTTAAGCTTTGGCGAAGTGGTTTATGTCCGGCAAAATCGAGATGATAATTCACTGGAAATGAAAAAATACTTTTGCCCTCATAGATGCTCTTATCAACAATGAATAATATTGTATCCAGTTTTTGTTTTCTAAATTTCAGTTAAAAATATTTTCTACAAATATTTTAAAATGCATTTTCAAAATTATAAATTATCAGAAAATTATTTATCAAAAAACATCAATATTTCGCTATACTCTTTCAATGGAAAAGAAAAGGATGATGAGTGGAACGGAACTACTGGAGGGTTTCAGGACTATGGCATGAGGATATATGATACAAGGGTATGCAGGTTTTTAAGCATTGACCCATTTTTTAAATCTTATCCTTGGTATACACCTTATTCGTTTGCTGGGAATAAACCTATATGGGCAATTGATCTTGATGGTCTGGAAGAGTATATTATTAACAATTACTATGATTCTAAAGGACGACTTTATAAAGTGTACGTAGCAACTTATGAAGATGTAAATGGAAAAGCCCGGAATGTACATCTAAAAATTAATGGAAAAGCAGAAACAACTCAAAAAGTAAAAATTATTGATCATTATGTAGATAAAAAAAATTATACAAGTTATGCTGATGAATTAACAGAATCACAAAAAGAGATATATAATAATCGATATAAGACTTCAACCACTCAAATACTCCCCAAACATGGTAGCCAGTATAAGGAAAGTGATAATAATCTTATAGGTGATGTGTTTAAGGATGGGACGTTTAATGTTTATGTAAAATATTTTCCACCTCAAACTTTAGATATCGTTTTTAATGGGGGAGAAGATAAGATAAAATCAGATCAAACTAGTCAAGCGCAAGAGGAAGTTAAAGAACTTGCGGAATATATGAAAGCAAACCCTACAGCCAATGTTACTTTAATTGGAAATACTGGCGGTAAATCAGATATCCCAGATGGTGCTGATGAGAATGTATATAAATCCAAGACTAAATTAAATGGACAAGAATCAACTGTCGGGAAATTAATGGATGCGAGAACTGCAATTATAAAGCAAATGTTAATAGATGAAGGAATAGACTCATCTAGGATAAGCACAGAAAGAGGTTCCAATACACAAGATGTCAGTAATAGAAAAACTGAAATAAAAATAACAGATAATACACCATGAAAAGGAAAATATTAATATTATTTTTAATCTTATTGACAAAAAACATTTATTGTCAACAAAAAGATTCTTGTTCGCGAGTAATATTATTAGAAGAATTTAATTTAACTTTTGAAAACCCCAAATTAAATGATACTATTATTAAAAGACAAAATGATACTATTATCATAACAACATTTTATAATTGTTTAGGAGCAGGAATAGTAAAAGAATATAAAGATTCTGTCTTAATTGCAACAGGAAAATATTGTTCATCCCTTGATACTTTGAGTGTTTATCAATATCTTCCTGATCCCAATGGCCCAGTTTTAAGAATAAGCGTTTTTAAGTATTTTCAACCTGTAAAAGATGGCGAATGGATTTACCGTGATAAAGATGGGAAATTTATTAAACGAGAAAAATGGGATAAAGGGAATCTGTTATTTTAACAGGAAGTGGTAATGTTCCCAATGCCACCTGTATGATCTTATACACTATAACAAAATTTAGATGTTTTCTTTGAAGCTCCCAAACACCAGTATTTATAGTACCTGCACAGGATTTTTCTTGTGCTCATTCAACAGCAAGGAAAACATTTCCTGATTGGAAGAACTGCACATTAATTAATTCGAAGTAAAAGCCTATAAAAGCCGAAAAGCATTTGAATAGCCTAGCCTAAGCAAAATGACCACCCATAGATTATTTATAAATAATGAAATCCGTAAACTTTTATAAAAGTGGAAAAGAAATTAAATTAGTACTGGTATTGGTATTGCAATTTAGATTATAAATCGATTTAGATTTTGTTCTTATTTAGCAAAAGATGCAAGGTTTGGCTTTTATTTTCACTTTTTGTAACAAGTAACTGGAGCTATAGATTATCTTATATGGATGGTCATTTTGCTTAGGCTAGGCTATTCAAATGCTTTTCGGCTTTTATAGGCTTTGTCAGAAATCAAAACAAGAGAAGAGAATCAAGGCATGAATGTGTGCGAAAAGAAATAATCAAAACGGATATCTATATAGGATTTTTATTTTGAAAAGTAAATTTCTGACTTAGTAATATTATCTTTATAAAAAAGACCTGAATTTGAAATTTTGAATTTGTGTGTGTAATTTTGTGTGTATGTCAAAAAATAAACGACCGAATTAATTATAATTCAGTCGTTTAGCGTATAATTGGTGCGGAGAGAATGGGATTCGAACCCATGAAGCGCTTGTGACGCTTACACACTTTCCAGGCGTGCGCCTTCGACCACTCGGCCATCTCTCCTTTTATTGGAGGTGCAAATATATAAAAAAAAGATATGATGTTAACACTATGGTATATCAATCTTCGGAAAGTTCTCCCCTTAAAGGAATCTTCAGAAGTTTGTTAATTTCCTGAATATTAAAATTCTCACCTAATAAGTACATTAGCTTTGTAATAGCAGCTTCTGTGGTAATATCGGCACCACCAATAACGCCTATTTTAGATAAATCAGCACTGGTTTCGTATTTTCCCTGATCAACGCTTCCTCCTTTACATTGTGATACATTCAAAATAATAATGTCCTTCTTCACAGTCTTTGCCAGAGAATCAAGAAACCACTTTTCGGTTGGTGCGTTTCCTGAACCAAAAGTTTCAAGTATAAGTGCACGAAGTCCGTTGATGTTCAAAACTGCATCCACCGTGGCTTTGCTTATACCAGGAAACAATTTCAATATTGCTATATTGTTATCCAGTTTGGTATGCGTAATTAAAAAATCAATTTTAGGATTATTTATAAATGGAGTATTGTATTTTATATGCACTCCAACTTCAGCAAGGGCAGGATAATTGGTGGAAATGAACGCACTAAAATTTTCAGCATTAAATTTATGTGTGCGGTTCCCTCTGTAAAGTTTGTTCTCAAAATATATGCAAACTTCCGGAACCATTGGCTTGTCATCTTTTTTTGCAGCTGCAATTTCGATGGCTGTAATAAGATTCTCTTTGCCATCGGTCCTGATAACACCGATGGGTAATTGAGATCCTGTGAGGATTACCGGTTTTGCCAGATTTTCGAGCATGAAGCTTAATGCAGAAGCGGTGTATGCCATAGTATCAGACCCATGCAAAATAACGAAACCATCATACGTCCTGTATTTTTCATGAATGACTTCCGCAAGCCTCACCCAGTTTGACGGGTTCATATTTGAAGAATCGATAAGCGGATGAAATGAAAATGTTTCAAGGTGAACATTCAATCTTTTTAACTCGGGAAGATGTTTTTGAAGATGTGCTAAATCAAAAGGTTTGAGCTGTCCTGATTTGCTGTCTTCCATCATTCCTATTGTTCCACCCGTGTAGATTATAAGGATCGAAGTTTTTTCTTTCATAGATTCAAATATTGAAAAATTCTTTTGCTGCATTGGTTGTAATTTCAGCGACTTCCGCAACAGAAGTTTGCCTGACTAATGCAATAAATTCTGCAATTGTTTTTATATAAGCACTTTCATTTCGTTGCCCTCTATATGGAACCGGCGGAAGATAAGGCGAATCCGTTTCAAGAATAATATTTTGTAACGGAAGTTCCTTCGCAATTTTTGCAAGGCCCGAATTTTTATAAGTCACCACGCCACCTATGCCAAGAAGATATCCTTTTCCTGTGAGATATTGTGCCTGTTCAAGACTCCCCGGAAAACAATGAAAAACGACTTTAATGTCATGAAATTGTTTTTCATTCAGTATCTGAATAATTTCATTCAATGCATTTCTGCTATGAATAATTACAGGCAGATTAAAATCTTTAGCAAGCGACAATTGAAATTTGAAAGCTTCCACTTGCTCATTAAAAAAAGTCTTGTCCCAATATAGATCAATACCAACTTCACCGATGGCTACAAATTTTTCTTTAGTAAGCCACGACCTTACAATTTCAAGTTCTTCTTTGTAATTTTCTTTTACGGATCCTGGATGCAGGCCCATTGCTGGAAAGCAATTATTCTTAAACTTATTGCACAAATCCAGCATCGGTTTTACAGAACTACTGTCAATATTTGGCAATACCATATTATTTATGCCAGCATCAATTGCTCTGTTAATAGTTTCCGGAATATCTTTTTCAAATTCTTCAAGATAAAGATGTGTATGGGAATCGATAAAATTCATGAGGCAAAATTAGAACAAATAGCTGAGTTGAAGAATAGTTGGTAACATAAAATTAAAGATAATTTAACATTTGCTAAACCCTGAATTACAGATATAGCGGAATATTTTTTACCTTTGCTGAAAATAATTGGCTTTGAAAAAATATCTCATCATCCGTTTTAGTTCAATAGGCGATATCGTATTGACATCACCGGTTATCCGCTGCGTGAAAGAACAATTGAAAGATGTGGAACTGCATTATCTTACAAAGGAATCGCATCTTCCAATATTAAAAAACAATCCTTATATTGATAAAATTCATACTATTAAAAAAAGTGTGAATCCACTGATCAGCGAATTAAAAGATGAGCACTACGATTTTGTAATCGACCTGCATAACAGCATACGCTCTACATCCACAATTCTGCAATTGGTTAGGCCATTTAATTCATTAAAAAAATTAAATATCCGTAAAGAATTGTATGTAGCAACCAAGATTAACATGATGCCGAACCTTCATATTGTTGATCGTTACTTCAAGGTTGTAGAGTCACTTCATGTTAAGAATGACGGAAAGGGTCTTGATTATTTTTTATCAAAAGAGGATGAAGTGGAAATGAGCGATTTTCCTGAAACTCATCAGAACGGATATATCGCTTTTGTAATTGGTGGAAAACATGCAACCAAGCGAATGCCCGATAATAAAGTAATTTCTATTTGTACGAAAATAGACAAGCCTATCATTCTACTTGGAGGGCCTGAAAACAGGGAGACCGGAGAATTGATAAAAGATGTTGCCGGTGCAAAAGTTTTCAATGCATGCGGAATTTATTCTTTGAATCAATCAGCCTTCATTGTTAAAAATGCAAAACAGGTTATTACAAACGATACGGGGTTGATGCATATTGCAGCTGCATTTAAGAAACCTATTATTTCTGTGTGGGGCAATACTGTTCCGGATTTTGGAATGTCCCCATATATGCCAAAAGACTCCGAAGGTCTTTCAAAAATTGTAGAGGTTAAAAATCTTTCTTGTCGTCCATGCTCAAAACTAGGATTTGAAAAATGTCCGAAAGAACATTTTAAATGCATGAACCTTATTGACGAAAAGGAAATTGTAAACGCTATCCACTGGGATTAAAACAAAGCAAATAGGCAAATGCAAATAGAAAATATTTAATATTACATATTAAATGATAGACCGATAATTTCTGTATCTAATATTTGCTGTCAATTTAAGAAAGGATTATTTTCCTTTTCCCATCCAATAGTTGTAGAAGGTCCGTGGCCGGGATAAACTTCAGTGTCATCAGGAAGCGTAAATAATTTTGTTTTAATATTTTTAATCAATGCCTCATGATTTCCTGTTGGGAAATCGGTCCGACCTATACCTTCATTGAACAGCACATCGCCTACAATTACTAATTTATTTTTTTCTGAATAAAAGCATACGCTTCCATCTGCATGTCCCGGAGTATAAAGCACTTTTATTTCGGAGTTGCCAAATTTGATAAGGTCTCCCTCGGCAATATAGCCAGCCGGTTCCTGTGGTTCAATGTTTTCAATTCCAAAAGCAACCGCGAAACCTTTTGCTGAACGCAACAACTGCAGTGAATCTTTGTGAACTTCCAGTTTTAATCCATAGGTGTCAGCAATAAATTTGTTTCCAGCGATATGGTCAATATGCGGATGAGTATCGAAAAGCCTTACCGGGCGAAGTTTTTGTGAAATTATAAAATCTGAAATTTCTTTTTTTTCATAATCTTCCAGGCAGCCGGGATCAATTATTATACATTCGTTGGTTTCATCGTAAAGCAAATACGTGTTAACCTGAAAAGGATTGAAAACAAAGGTTTTTACAGTTATCATATAAGAAAATTTATGACAAAAGTACATTATGTTTTAAAACGCACGATGAATAATTTTAGTAGCGCTTGATATTATAGTTGAGTGAAAGTAATCGAAGATATATAGCACTGGTACTGATTGCATTTGAAAAAGTTGTAGCCGAAATACTCGGTGATGACTGTGTTCCCGTAACAAGCCAATCATAATATTTTTCAGCGGAATGGGCATAGGATAAGGAAAGACCTGTTTCTGCTGATATACTGAATTGTTCAGTGAAATGATATTTCATCCCGAAAAAAGCAATTGCATCAGCTCCAAACTGATTTGAAATACTGGATCCATAATAACCGTAATAATAATTAACATTTGGATCATTAAAATTAGTGTAATATCCGTAACCCGGGTCATTATGGCGAAAGAATAAGCCAAGGTCAAGACCATAGAAAAAATTAAATTTTCCAAAAAAATTAACTCTTTCTTTTCCAATCATAGGCTCAACAGAAAAATAGCTCCCATTTTTGAAATGATATACAGATCCTACAGTGTTGCTGTAATTAATGGTATTGTTTTTCGGAGTCATTTCCATATTTCCATTAACCGCTAACTGATAGCGAAAATAATCGGCATAGCTAACTGAAACCAGGTTCTTTTTATCGTACCGTACTTTCCAAACCATGGCGGCGCCAGGATTTCCGGCGAACAGCCCTTTGAAATCTATTCCGATTTCCTGTTTGTATTTGCGGTTATTGAACTTTAGAGTATCATCCTGTTGAGCATATGTAAAAACATATGTTAACATGAATAAGCTAAAAATGGTTGTCTTTATCATAGATTTAGTGTTGGGATTTGTGAATCAATTAACAGTATTAAATTAAAAATATTGTTTTTGTTATCATAATAATCGTTAATAGTTTATGAAGAATGGCAGATGTATTTTAATAAGATTTTTTTGTAACATTTGTTTTGAATTTCAATTATTAAATTATTGTAATTGCAAAAATCTTTAACAATCAGGTATTAAAATATTTTATAACTTAGCAATCCTTTATTCTGCACAATAAATCAGGACTGAATAAAGTTTATGTTGAACTGTTTTAATTTCAGTGAAAAAAAACAAGTTTCATATTATTCTCAGGTTATTTGTAATAATGGTATTTACAGGTATTGTAAAGCCTGTATTTCCCCAGTTCTACAGTGGCTCCCAGCTTACTTTCGGAAAGAACAGGGTTCAGTTTACAGATAATTTCTGGACATTTTACAAATTCAATAAATTCGATACATACTTTTATTTAGGTGGTAAATCGCTTGCTATTTTCACAGCTAAATTTGCTGATGAGAATATAAAATCCATTGAAAAGAAACTGGATTACAATCTGGAAAATAAAATTCAATTCATTTTGTTCAATCGCCTTGGTGATCTGAAAGAGAGTAATATCGGGCTTGTGAGCGACGAACAATATAATGTGGGCGGTATTACACATATTGTCGGTTCAAAGGTTTTTATTTATAATGATGGAAATCATGAAAACCTGAAGCAACAGATAAAAGCTGGCATTGCCAAAGTTGTTCTTGAAGAGTTGATTAATGGTGAACAAATAACCGCAAAAGTTAAAAACGGCACTCTGCTTACTTTACCTGACTGGTATATACAGGGGCTTGTCTCTTACCTTTCGTACGACTGGAATACGGACCTGGACAATAATGTAAAGGATGGTATACTTGATGGCCGTTATGAGAAATTTAACCAGCTTACTGGAACAGATGCTGTAAATGCAGGGCATTCTATATGGAAATACATTGCTGAAAAATACGGTGATGATAAAATTCCGAATATTCTATACATGACGAAGATCAGCAAAAGTGTGGAAAGCGGATTCCTATATGTGCTGGGCGTTTCGTTTAAAACGTTTACACAGGAATGGCTCGATTATTATGATAAAAAATATTACCAGTTTGATAAGGAATTAAGTGTTCCGGAAAGTGAAAAGATATTTAAAAATAAAAAGGCAGGCAAAGTAATTCAGCAGGTAAAAATATCCCCGGATGGAAGTTTTGCTGCCTTTGTTACCAATGATATAGGACAATACAAAGTATGGCTGTATAATTTTGAAACCAAAAAGCTGAAGAGGATTATGAAATCGGGCAACAGGCTGGATGAAAAAACAGATTTCTCGATGCCGATTCTGGCGTGGCATCCAACTGGTAAACGACTTGCAATTATTACAGTAACTAAAGCAAAGACATGGTTATATTATTATAATCTCGATGAAAAGAAATTTGAGAAACAGCGGCTTTTCGATTTTCAGAAAATATTAAGTTTCTCATATTCGCAAAGCGGTAAGTTGCTCGCTATGTCAGGTGTTCAGAATGGACAGACTGATATTTTTGTATATAATCTGACATCGCATACTTATGAGCAAATTACTAAAGATATTTATGATGATCTGAATCCTGTTTTTATAAATAATTCCAAACAGATTATTTTCAGTTCGAATAGGGTTATTGATACACTTAAGCCACCATCAAGGGATTCTATTATAATCCCTGATTCCAAGCAGGATCTTTTCCTTTATGATTATGCCACTAAAAATAAATTGTTGCGCCGCTTAACAAATACACCTAAATGTGATGAAACAAAACCCTTGGTTATAAGTGACAATTTTATCAGTTATTTGAGTGATGAAAATGGAATTGAAAACAGGTTTTCTGCAAAACTCGACAGTGTGATAAGCTTTGTAGATACAACGACACATTTCAGGTATTTTACAACATCCTATGCACAGACAAATTATGCACGCAATATCCAGGATTATGATGTGTGCCCGAAAGCCGCGAAATGTGGGGAGATCATCTATAATAAAGGTCTATACCAACTATTAATAGGAACATTGCAACCTACTGACAACCTTTCGTCACTTGAACTTAAAAATTCTCCTTACATGGAGGATTACCTGAAAGATGCTGCAGCGTTGCAGAAAAAAAATTCAACAACTAAATCAAAAACTACTTCAACCGATTCTACAAAATTTATGCATAAAAGAATTGTTTCGGTTCATGAAGATGATACAATTACAAAAAGCAATGTGATTGATATTAATAATTATGCTTTTAATAATAATATTCAGACGGATATTAAAAAAGACAAGAATAATAAAAAAGATACACTGCTTGCAAAGATTGATACCGCAAAGGCTAAGGCAAAACCTGAGTTTGTTTTACCCAAACAGAGAAACTATGATGTTGAATATAGCATTGACCAGGTTGTGAACCAAGTTGACTTTAGCTATCTGAACAATACCTACCAGCCTTTTACAAATGTTGGTGCACCTATTTTTATCAATCCGGGATTTAATGCATTGTTTAAAGTTGGCGTAACCGATCTTCTCGAAGATTACCGCATAACTGGAGGCGTAAGGCTTTCCGTCGACATGAATAATACTGAATATGTGTTGAGCTATGAAAACCTGCGCACCCGGCTCGACAAACAAATTCTTTTTCACAGGCAGGCATTGCAGGATGCACTGGATAATGCTGTAGTTAAGCATAATTCAAACGAACTTCTTTACATGTTGAAATGGCCTTTCAGTCAGGTGCTGGCAATTAAAGGTACTTCCATGATACGTAACGACAGGGCTGTATATATGGCTACTGATCTTGCCAATCTGAAGAAAGAAAATGAGTATAAAACATGGGCAAGTTTGAAAGCTGAATTGATTTTTGATAATACCAGGGATAAAGGCTTAAATCTATATTATGGTACTCGGTACAAGTTGTTTGCTGAAGTATACCGGCAAATAGATGCCAAGAATAAACAGTTAAATGTGCTTGGATTTGATTTCAGAAATTATCAGAAGATTAGCAGAACTTTTATTTGGGCAAACCGATTTGCAGCGAGCACATCATTCGGAAGCCAGAAACTTGTTTACTATATGGGAGGTGTTGATAACTGGCTGTTTCCTAAGTTTGATAATAATATAAATGTAGCAACAGATCAGAATTATGCTTATCAAACGCTTGCAACAGGCATGCGGGGCTTCAAGCAAAACATTAGGAACGGTAACAGCTTTGCTTTAATTAATTCGGAATTGCGTTTCCCGGTTTTCCGCTATTTTATCAACCGTCCGCTGAAATCGGATTTTTTCAATAATTTTCAGATTATTGCATTCGGAGATCTAGGCACCGCATGGACAGGGAGCAATCCATATTCCGATAAAAATGCATTGTATACCGAGGTAATACAGCAGGGGCCTATCACAGTTACCATCACAACACAGAAGGATCCTATTGTTGGCGGATATGGTTTTGGCCTTCGCACCAAACTTCTCGGATATTTTATTCGTGGCGACTGGGCATGGGGAGTGGAAGACCGCAAAGTATTGCCCAATGTATTTTATCTTTCCCTGAGTCTTGATTTTTAAACCGGCATATCAAAATGCAATCTACTGAAATTAAAGAGAAAATTAAAAATCTTTCAGAATCGAATCTGCAGGAATTAATTGATATAAGGCGCCATCTTCATAAAATTCCCGAATTGGGATTTGAAGAAAATCAAACCGCTGTTTTCATTGAAAAAAAGCTTTCAGAGTATAATATTCCATATAAAACCGGTATTGCAAAAACGGGGATTGTTGGAACTATAGCGGGAACTAAAGGTGATGGAAAAACGATTGCACTTCGTGCGGATATGGATGCTCTGCCAATCATAGAAGAAAATGACCTGGACTATAAATCAGGAAATGCAGGTGTGATGCATGCCTGCGGCCATGATGCGCATATGGCTTGTTTATTGGGGGCTGCCAAAATTCTGAATGAATTCAAAAATGAATTTTGTGGAACAATAAAATTGTTTTTTCAGCCTTCGGAAGAAAAATTTCCGGGCGGTGCGCTTGCTATGATTGATGAAGGTGTGCTAGAAAATCCTGAAGTGAAAAATGTTTTCGGCCAGCATGTGCTGCCACAACTTGACGCCGGAAAAATAGGACTGAAGCCTGGAAACTATATGGCTTCCACTGATGAGATATATATTACCGTTAAAGGAAAAGGCGGCCATGCTGCAACTCCTGAATTGTATATAAATCCGGTGATGATTGCAGCAGAAATTCTTGTTGAGCTTGATAAGGAATTCAAAAAAAACAAACCTTCAGAATGTCCATCGGTCTTGGCATTCGGACGTATAAAAGGAGAAGGGCGAACCAACATCATTCCTGATGAAGTAAAGATTGAAGGTACCTTACGGACTTTTAGTGAAGGGTGGCGTGCTGAAGCGCACGAAATGATTATTAATATTGCTGATTCCATTTCAAAAAAAATGAATGGTAAATGCGATGTACATATTGCAAAAGGTTATCCTGTGCTGGTTAATGATGATCAGCTTACAGCAAATGTTAAACAACTCGCTATTGATTTTCTTGGAAAAGAAAATGTGGTTGATCTTGAAATGCGTATGACTGCTGAGGATTTTGCTTATTTTTCTCAGAAGGTCCCCTCATGTTTTTATCGCCTGGGAATCCGAAATGAAAAGAAGGGAATAATTTCCAATCTGCACACATCGACTTTTAATATTGATGAAAGCAGCCTTCAAACCGGAGCAGGACTGATGTCGTGGATTGCCATCAACCAATTAAAATAAAAAAGCCGCTCATTTCTGAACGGCTTGACTTTTTTACAATATTTTTATTTTAAAATGAATTTACTTAACTGCAATAACCTTGTTTGTGGTGGTTTTATCTGTTTCAATTTTTACAAAATAAATTCCTTTTGCCTGATCAGATAAATTGAAGGAAATATGCTGCTGTAAGTCAGTATTTGCTAATGATATCATTTTTATTTTTTCTCCGATAGCATTGAATATACTTATTGTGATATTCTTAACATTATCAGATTTAAAATCCACGAAAAAGTCTCCTGTTGTAGGATTTGGATAAATATTCACAAAACTGTCTTCGCCCTTATTTTCATTAATTCCCGTGGGACCACTTATATTAATATTGTCAAGGTAAAGGTCATTACCGTATCCGCTGTGACCTTCGAAAAGTATCTTTACTTTTTCCATTCCAATGTAACTACTAAGGTCAATAATTTCGTTTAACCATTCAGCAGGCGCTGGCACGTATGGAGAGGTAACATCAATAGCAGTTGCCAGATCGGTGCCTCCTTTAGTCCAGATAGTGTTGTAAGTCAATCCGCAATCCACAGAAATCTTTATAATAAGTGTATCGGAATAAACAGAATTATATCGCGCGTATGCCCTGTCAAATCGGAGTAAAACGGGAGAGGACATGCTACTCATATTAATATAATCAGTATAAAGCTTTCCTTTATTTCCTGTTGATAAATTATAGAAATCAATCATCGTTGAATTTGAACTGTTGCCAAAGCCTCCGGCAGCTGAAGATTTGTTCCATGCGCTGGAAGACCATCCGGCTGGAGGATAAGACGCTCCTTCAAATCCTTCCACAATCGGCATCGCTTGTCCCGATGAGATTACAGTAAAATTAACTGTTTTACTGTTGTTATTTGCGTTCCCGTCGGCAGTGCCATTCGGATTGGATGTATATGCAGTGAATGAATGGCTGCCTGCTGATACGTGTACTGAAGGCAAGGTAATTTGTGCATAAAGGTTTGTGGCAAGAGAACCATTCCATGAATAATTGCTTATAGTTCCGCCATCCAGCTGGTAATTTACGGTTACAGATGTAAGTGTGTCGAGGCCGAAATTTTTTATTTTCACATCAGGTGTCAATATAGTATCGCAGGTTGAAGAAGGAACTGAGAGTAAAGCAGAAACTCCCGCATCCGTATTGTACTGAACTGTTGAATTCAGATCGGATTGCCATAATCCCCGGCCATAAGTTGCTGCACGGATTTTAGATGCGTCATATTGTATTTCCAGTTCATCAATCATTACGTTTGGAAGGCCGTTGTTATATGCAATAAAATCATTCATCGTATTATCAGAATAAAAAACTCCGAAATCAGTTCCGATATAAATTGCATCGGGACTATTGTTTTCATAAACTATACAATTTACCGGTATGTTGGGCAGTGTGCCGGAAACATTTGTCCAGCTTGTACCTGCATTAGCTGAGTAGTAAACTTTTTCTCCGCTAACATAACCTGAAAATGTTACCCAAATTGATTGAGGATCGGAATCGCTTATGGCAATTCCTGTAATTGCTGTGGACGAGACGGGTAACCCTGCTGAAATTGATGACCAGCTTGTTCCCCCGTTTGATGTCATATACAGGTCGCTTAAAATTCCTGCATAAATGTAATTTGTATTGGAATTTGCTACAGCTAATGTACGCAATGTTCCCCCTCCTGTGAGATTTGTAGATATTGCATTCCAGGAGGCACCACCATCAGTGGTTTTATAAACATCGCTATATCCGGCGTACAATGTAAGGTGATCGATAGGATCCATTACATAAGGTGTAGTCCATGCGCCGCCTGTTGTAGGCGATATATCTGTAAATGAATTTCCACCATCAGTTGATTTGTTAATAGCACCACCCTGGTAGGAAACATAAACAGTATTTTCATCGGTATAATCAACAACTGTTTCCATTCCGTCCGCGCCATATACCTGTGTCCACGAAGTACCATCGAAACGGTCAGTTCCGTTATCCTGGGCGCCAAGGTATACAATGTCAGAATTGGTTGCTGAACAACCGAGCCTGTAATACTGAGTAATGTTGAGCCCGTTGCTGATATCGGTCCAAGATGTAGCCCCGTCGGTTGTTTTAAAAATACCACCATCATTGCAGGAGAATACAGTATTACCGCTTCCGGGTAAAAATTCAATATCATGGTTGTCGGCATGAACGTATGCAGATCCCGGCCATCCTGCCCAGTCAGAAACCTTAGTCCAGGAAGTGCCGCCATCGGTGGATTTAATTACCTCCATACCTCCTGCGTATACTGTGTTAGCATCTGCAGGTGATGCAGCCAACACCATGTCGTAATATCCATAAAAAGATCCCGTATTATCGGGTGAAGTCATAAGCTGAAATGTTGTGCCACCATCAGATGATTTATAAAACTGATCACCGCTTCCATTACAGAAAGCATAGATCACCAAAGGGTTGGCTGCTGTTACAGCAAGAGAAATTCTTCCGCCTGTTGAATTAAGTCCTGAAGAAAGTTGTGTCCAGGTAAGACCAAGGTCGGTTGATTTGAATACTTCGGTTTCAGATGATGCATAGATTATGGAATTATCCGTTGCATTGAATTTAATGTCAAAAAAATGGGCAGTCTGAACCTTGGTCCAGGTAGTGCCACCATCGGCCGATCGCCACATTCCATCCCTTGCTGAGGCAAGCAGCACTTGTGTATTGGTTGGGCAAACGACTATACGTTGAATAATATTATTCTGCGATTGAATGTATGCAAGTCCTGTTGCATTCCAGGTAGTACCGCCATCGATAGACTTCAGGACTCCCGCACTGTATGTTCCACCCCAGAAAATATTTTCAACTTCATAACCATATCCATCACCCGTAGCAAGATAAAGTATATCCGGATTTGAAGGGTCGACCGCGATATCAGCAATACTCAGGTTCGTTAGAAGGTTTGCATTTAATGAAATCCATGAACTACCACCATCTGTGGTTTTCCAGATGCCACCGCTTGGAGATCCAACCCAGAAGGTATTTGGGTCAGTAGGATGAAAACATATACAATTAACTCTGCCATTGCCTCCACCATTGCCTGGTACTACAGACGGGCCTAAAAGTTCCCAGTTGGCGGCTTTTGCAGAGGTTTTGTTTTTTGATTTGTATTTGTTCCATTCGCTCCATAATATTTTCTGATCAAAAAATTTTCCATTAGGATATACCCTTGGCTCCATAAAATTTTCCCAGCGTTTGAACTGCTGCCAACCACCTTCAGAGCAGTTGAGCTCTTCATCATTATCCACATCTTTATTTTTCCAGTAATCGTTAAATGCTTTCTGATAAGTATAGAAATTTGAAGATTTTTTTTCTTTTATGTTTTTGGTCCATGACTGAGAATGAACAGCGCCGGCGCATATCAGCAATGACAGCAAAAGAAAAGCCTTTTTTAAAATATTTTTCATAGGGGAAGGTTTAATAAAATAGATTATAGAAATGTAAAAAGTTGAAGTCAGATTCAAAGATAAGGAATTTTCAGAATATAGAAAGTGCATAAAAAAAGGCTGTCCGTTTTAGGCAACCTTTAAAAATAAATTATTGTAAAATATTTTTAAAAATGTTTAGCCAGGCTAAAACATAAATCAATACCGCTTCCATTTATTTTTCGATAAATTGAATATACATTCGATGGTTGAACAATGCTTCCATTAATGTCAGTATAAGAATCTAATTTATATGTTACAAAATAGCAAATAGTACTGAAGTTAACTGACCAACTTTTCTTGGCAAATAATAATTGATAATCAATTTGCAGATGCGGTCCAAAGGCAGTTTTGTAATATAATGCATCCGTTTTATTCATATCCTTATAATTGGATGGCAAGGTTACAGATGTATAAACGCCTAATCCTCCACCAAAATTAAAATAAGAATTCTGTGGAACAGAAACTTTGTATTTAAATGAACTCCTGACTATAAATCTGTTAAAATCACTGGATTCAGTTTTAGCATATTTAAATGTCGTATTTTTTTCAGCAAGTGCTGATAATGAAATATTGAAATCGTTGGTTATATTGCAGCCAAATGTTCCCCCAATTCCTCCACCTCCTCCTGGCCTGATGTAGATAAATTCTTTATTAATATAAAGTGTCTTTAATCTTGCAAAACCATCACCACCATATAAGTCTAAAGAAAAAATAAACATTTTTCTTTTATCATCTGCTTTGTGAGAAGTAACATTTGCCAATGTATCAGATGTTTTTTTAGAATCAGCAAAAACATCTTTTTGTCCATTTTCATATTTTATCATTAAGATATCTGATTTGGATATAGTATAGATAGGGCCCTCTTGATTTTCGTACTTTTTGTATTTTACGTCTGTAATAGTAACCTCCAGCACTTTGGCTTTTATTTCATCGCCGTTTTTTAAAATAATATTGTCTTGAGCAAATACACTACTAAAACTGTAGATGCAAATTAAAAAGAGAAATATTTTTTTCATATATAAGTTGTTTTAAAAAAATGTTTCTAATAAAATGCAATTTTAATAAAATGTTTATCAAACAACAAGTATTTGTCTAAATTTATTTTATTTTTGTTTATGTTTTTGTTCATTTTGTGTGTAAATACGTAACATTGGCTCAATCTGCATTTGTCATTTTAAAGCCAGGAAAAAGAGTAAATAAAAAAAGCCGCCTCCTGGCAGCTTTTTTTACAATTTTAAATATTAAAAAAAATTATTTTATCATTCCTAGTTCCTTGCCTACTTTGGTGAAAGCAGCAATTGCTTTATCGAGTTGTTCCATTTCGTGACCGGCAGAAACCTGAACACGGATGCGGTCCTTTCCTTTAGCTACAACAGGAAATGAGAATGCAATAACATAAATTCCTTCTTCAAGCATTCTGTTTGCAAAATCAACTGCGAGTTTTGAACAGTCAGGATATTTACCAAACATTATGGGTACAATCGGATGGTCACCGGCAACGATGTCGAATCCGGCCTCTGTCATTTTTGCACGGAAATATTTTGTGTTTTTTTCAAGTTTATCCCTTAGTGAAGTAGACGACATCAGCAAATCCATTACTTTGATTGTTGCACCAACCACAGCAGGAGCAACAGTATTGGAGAATAAATACGGACGAGCTTTGTTGCGCATCCAGTTTATAATTTCCTTGCTTCCTGAAATACATCCACCGCTTGCTCCGCCTAAAGCCTTGCCAAACGTGGTTGTAATAATATCAACTCTTCCCATTACGCCGCGATATTCGTGCGTTCCGCGGCCTGTCTTTCCAAGGAAGCCAGTAGAATGGCTGTCATCAACCATAACAAGTGCATCATATTTTTCAGCCAGATCGCAAATCTCTTTCAGTTTTGCAATGTCTCCATCCATGCTAAAAGATCCATCTGTTGCGATCATGCGGAAGCGGCATTTCTGTGCTTCTTTCAAGCAGCGTTCAAGACCTTTTGCCATTTTATCGGTAGCAGAATCTATTTCTTCCACATCGCGCATGTCGCCGTGTTTGTAGGCCCAGCGCTGAGCTTTGCATAAGCGGATACCATCAATGATAGAAGCATGGTTCAATGAATCGCTGATGATTGCATCATTTTCGCCGAGCAATGGTTCGAAAACCGCACCATTGGCATCAAAACAGGAACCGAATAAAATGGTATCTTCCATTCCTAAAAATTCGGATACCTTTTTTTCTAATTCTTTGTGAATATCCTGTGTTCCGCATATAAAGCGTACAGATGATAATCCGTAACCACGACTGTCGATAGCCTCGTGAGAAGCTTTAATTACATCAGGATGAGAGGAAAGTCCGAGGTAATTGTTAGCGCAAAAGTTCAGACACTTCTTGCCTTTAACAATGATTTCTGAGCCTTGAGGGCTTTCGATAATTCGTTCAGTTTTGAAAAGTTTCTGCTCTTGCAGTTTCTGCAATTCTTCTGCAAGAAATGCTTTCATTTTAGTTTGCATAATTTTGAACTTAAATTAAAGTGTAATTTTTTTCTTGATTTCCTGTATCATCACTTCTGTCATTTTGCTTAAATCATAATGACATTGCAGACCCCAGTCTTTCTTTGCCACAGAATCATCTATGCTGCTCGGCCAGGAATCGGCAATAGCTTGGCGAAAGTCGGGTTTGTAGGTGATTTCAAAATTTGGAATGTGTTTTTTTATTTCATTTGCAATACCTTTAGGATCGAAGCTTATACCAGCTACATTGTAACTTGATCTCAGTGATAAATTCGATGAATCGGTTTCCATAAGATTGATAGTGGCTTTGATCGCATCGTCCATAAACATCATGGGCAGAGCGGTGTTGTCCTTTAAGAAACATTCATATTTTCCCTCTTTAATCGCATCATAAAAAATCTCAACAGCGTAATCAGTAGTACCTCCGCCGGCTTCAGTTTTGTAACTGATAAGTCCCGGATACCTGAGGCTGCGTGTGTCTACTTTGAATTTCTGATTATAATATTCCATCCAGCGTTCACCGGCAAGTTTACTGATTCCATAAACTGTATTTGGTTCCATTACTGTATACTGAGGAGTATTTATTCTTGGTGTTGTAGGCCCGAATACTGCAATTGAACTTGGCCAGAAAATTTTATTCAGATTAAGTTCCCTGCCCAGTTCCAGCACATTCATAAGGCTGGCCATGTTTATATGCCAGCTGGCCAGAGGTTTTTTTTCAGCATTCCCGGAAAGAATAGCAGCCAGATGGTAGATCTGGGTGATCTTGTTCCGGCTTACTGTTCCAAACAACCGATGAGTGTCGAGCACATCAAGAATTTCAAACGGACCGCTTTCTGTAATTTCTTTTTCAGCAGGCTTAATATCTGTAGCAACAACATTTGCATTGCCATAAATCTTGCGTAGTGCAAGGGTTAGTTCTGAACCAATTTGTCCTGCACAACCTATAACTAAAATCTTCTCCATTGCAACAGTTTTTATTTTAATATATGCGGTAAAAGTATAAACTTTAAAGTGAATATTGAAAGAATTTCAGATAGATTTCAGTAAAAAATATTTACTTTGCATTTGTATTTATAACATACTGAATTAATGGAAAATCCCTTGGTTATTTACAATACGCTTACTAGGAAAAAAGAAGTTTTCGAAGCCTTAAGACCTCCTTTTGTTGGAATGTATGTGTGCGGCCCGACTGTTTATAGTGATGTGCATTTAGGAAATTGCAGAACTTTTATTTCATTCGATTTAATCTATCGCTATTTATTGCATTTGGGTTATAAAGTGCGCTATGTAAGAAACATTACGGATGCAGGACATCTGGAAGGGGACAGGGACGAAGGCGATGATAAGTTTGCGAAAAAAGCCAAGCTTGAGCAGGTTGAACCTATGGAAATTGTTCAGAAATATACCCTTGGTTTTCATGAAGTGATGTCCACATTTAATACGTTGTCCCCAAGTATTGAACCTACTGCAACGGGGCATATCTCAGAGCAAATTGAGATGATAAAAGAAATCATCAACAATGGATATGCTTACGAAGCAAATGGTACAATCTATTTTGATGTTCAGAAATACAGTGAGGCATATCAGTATGGCCAGCTTACAAACAGAAAGCTTGAAGAACTTTTAGAGGGAACCAGAGAACTTAGCGGGCAGGATGAAAAACACGGAAGACTGGATTTCGCGCTATGGATACAAGCCAAACCTGAAACGCTTATGAAATGGCCTTCTCCATGGGGATGGGGTTTCCCCGGATGGCATATTGAATGTTCGGCTATGAGTAAAAAATATTTAGGAGATACATTTGATATTCACGGTGGCGGAATGGATTTACAGGCAACACATCACACCAATGAAATAGCGCAGTCGCAGGCATGCAGCAATGTTGCTCCGGTAAAATACTGGATGCATACGAATATGCTTACAGTGAATGGTGTAAGAATGTCAAAGAGTGCAGGCAATGGTTTTTTGCCACATGAATTATTTACAGGTAATCACCCGTTATTGGAACGGGGTTATTCTCCAATGGTTGTAAGGTTTTTCATGGCGCAGGCACATTACCGCAGCACACTTGATTTTTCGAATGAAGCACTACAGGCCTCTGAAAAAGGGTTAAAGCGTTTGATGCAGACTTTAGAAACTTTGAAGAAATTAAAACCATCTTCTGAATCCTCTGTCGATGTTAAGAAATTGAGTGATGATTGTTACGCTGCAATGAACGATGATTTCAACAGCCCAATGGTAGTTTCAACCTTGTTTGAGGCAGTGAGAATTATTAACTCGGCAAACGACGGAAAAGAAAAACTTACACAACAGGATATTGAGTCGCTGAAAAAACTATTTGATGTTTTTGCTTTTGAAATCCTTGGATTGAAGGCTGAATCAGCAGATACGGGAAGTAGTTCAGAAAGTGGATTAATGGATTTGATTTTAAATTTGCGCCAGAATGCCAAGGCAAATAAGGATTATGCTACTTCAGATCAAATTCGCGATGCACTTACTAAAATTGGAATTAGTGTGAAAGATACTAAGGACGGGGCAAACTGGAGTAAAGAGTAGTTTTTAACTCAGAAGTTAGAATTTAGAAGGCAGAATTTCAAACTACAAATCACAAACTTTTTCTTGGCTCAATGAGCAAAAATAGCTTTGATGTAATTATTATAGGTGCAGGCCCTGCAGGCTGCGCATGCGCAATGATGCTTGCGGATTCGGGTTTACGGATTGCAGTGATTGATAAAGATAAATCTCCGAAAGAAAAAATTTGTGGAGATGGATTAAGCAAAGATGTGATCAACCAGATTGAAATATTTCCGCCTATTGTTAAATCATCATTTGAAAAAATTTCCAGGAAACTTTTTTCTTCTGGCATTCGATTTTATTCTCCGGATAATAATTGCCTGGAGATTTCATTTGAACGGGAAAGTAAAAGTGTTTCGGGTTATACTTGTGAACGCAGGGCTTTTGATGAAATGCTTGTAAATTGTGTGAAAACTTTTTCAACCATTGAATTACACGAGGGATGTAAAGTTCTGGATATTGAGTCAGGTAACAATGGAGTTTCTGTGTTTACGGAAAATAATTTATTTACTTCAAAAATAATAATAGGTGCTGATGGAATGAATTCTCTTGTGGCAAAAAAGCTAGCATCAATTGAAAAAGATAAGCATTCTCAATGTATTGGCATCCGGGGGTATTTTGAAAATGTAAAAGGATTCCATCAAGGCAATTATATTGAACTTCATTTTTATAATGAGATTTTGCCAGGCTACATTTGGTTATTCCCAATGGCAGGGAATAAAGCGAATGTTGGCGTTGGAATGATGGCGGATGATATTTCTAAACGGAAAATAAATCTGAAAAGCCTGCTGGAAGATTTTATAAGTAAGCATCCCAATATTGCACCACGTTTCAGCAATGCCACACTGTCAGGCAGGTTTGAGGCATGGCGAATTCCACTGGGAACGAAGAAAAGAAAAATATCAGGAGAGCGGTTTTTGCTTGCAGGTGATGCGGCCTGCATTGTGGATCCATTTACCGGTGAAGGCATTGGGAATGCTTTAAGAAGTGGGAGAGTGGCTGCTGATCATATTAAAGCATGTTTTGGAAAAAACAGATTTGATGAGGATTTTAATGCTGCTTATGATAAAGAAATTTATAGAAGGATGTGGAAGGAACTCAGACTGAGTTACTCTATTCAAAAACTTTTCCGGCATCCACAACTCATTAATTATACAGTAAAAAAGGCAAATCGCAATGAGCATTTCAAAAGTTTAATTGCCGATGCAATGACAAATGAGGATATCAAGAAGAGACTAGTCCGACCATATATGTTTTATAAAACATTTCTGAGATAATATCTTTGTTTTACTTTGAGGCACCTTAGAGTAACTTTGTAGAATAGCTATACACAAAGATACACTGAGAATCACAAAGGTTCACGAAGAAAATATTAAATGTTAAGGCAATTTATTTTCGTTATTTAATATCATAATTGTCTTTCTCAAAATACTTTCTATTTTTACACAAAAAAAATTGAGTTGAATTCCCATAAATATTTCCGGAAAAAATCAATTGCGCATATCCTACGACATGCCGAGGATGTAAGCGAAGGGCTGAAACTTAAGCGGAATCTGAATGTCCGTGACCTGACCGCATTGGGGATTGCCGCTATAATTGGTGCAGGAATTTTCAGTACCATTGGTACGGCCGCATCGCATGGAGGTCCTGCGGTTTCTTTACTATTTGTTTTTACTGCAGTTGCCTGTGGCTTTTCCGCACTATGTTACGCCGAATTTGCTTCACGCATTCCTATCAGCGGAAGCGCGTATACATATGCTTACGCCAGTTTTGGAGAGTTGATTGCATGGATTATTGGCTGGGACCTGATTATGGAATATGCCGTGGGAAATATTGCAGTTGCAATTTCCTGGTCGGATTATTTTACGAGTTTGCTGAATGGGCTTGGAATGAGTATTCCTGAATATTTGTCAACGGATTTTCTTACTGCATCGCGTGGATTTAAAGAAGCGACAATACAAATGGCTTCAGGTGTGTCCTTTGCTGATCTTACACCTGCAGTTAAGGAGGCATATAATGCCTGGCTGCATGCGCCATCAATAGGCGGTATGCGTTTAATAGCCGATATTCCTGCTTTTAGCATTGTAGTGTTTATAACAGGTCTAGTATATGTTGGCATTCATGAAACAAAAATTGCCAGCAACATCATGGTTCTTCTGAAAGTTGCAATTCTGATGGTGGTTATTGGCGTTGGATCTTTTTATGTAACTCCTGAAAACTGGTCGCCTTTTGCTCCTAACGGAATGGGTGGTGTGCTGCGTGGTGTGTCGGGTGTATTCTTTGCCTATATTGGTTTTGATGCAATCTCCACCACAGCCGAGGAATGTAAAAATCCACAGAGAGACCTTCCAAAAGCCATGATGTGGGCATTAATCATTTGTACAATTCTGTATATTGCCATCAGTTTAGTGCTAACGGGTATGGTACATTATTCAGAATTAGCAGTTGGAGATCCTTTAGCATATGTATTCCAGAAACTCCATCTGACACAGCTATCAGGAATTATATCAATCAGTGCAATCATTGCAATGGCAAGTGTGCTGCTTGTTTTCCAGGTAGGGCAGCCACGCATCTGGATGAGCATGAGCCGTGATGGCTTGCTTCCACCGAAGTTTTCAAAAATTCACAAACGTTTCAAAACACCAGCATTCTCAACAATAATAACAGGTATACTGGTTGCAATCCCAACGTTGTTTTTAAATCTTACAGAAGTAACGGACCTTACAAGCATAGGAACACTTTTCGCTTTCATTCTTGTTTGCGGTGGTGTTCTGCTTCTCGATAATGATGAAACAGAAAAAGCACGAAAAGGGTTTAAGATTCCTTATTACAACAGTCGCTTTTTTCTTCCCCCAATTGCTATTGCTGTATTGTTCCTGCTGCTCTTCTTAAATTTTGACGGAGTGATAAATTTCTTCAATTTTAAAAATACTGATCCTTTACTCAGTTTCTGGGATGCTTTCAAAAATAAAATTCCATTACTGATATACATTGTACTTGCAATGGTACTTGTGTATTATGCAATAAAAAGAAAACTGTCTTTAATCCCTATTTTAGGACTTCTCACCAACATGTACCTGATTACAGAACTTGGAATTACAAACTGGCTGCGCTTCCTAATTTGGCTTGCTGTCGGACTTACATTGTACTTTACTTACGGTAATAAACACAGTAAGCTTTTCAGAGAAAGGAAAGACGAAGGAAAAACAGGAAATAATTCTGCAAGAGTTCCTGCACAAGACTCAAGTGATCCACATAATGAAAATATGTTCACATGAAATGGAAATATTTATTTTTTTGCTTCTTATTGTTTCAGACGGTATATTCTCAAAACATTTCCGCTTACTCTGATTACAGGAATTATTTCTGCATATTTGATAATGGCGTAAAAAAGGAAATTGAGTATACAGCTGTAAAATCATTTAAATGCGGAAGAACGTGTATAGCATTTGTTGATAATTCAGGAACACTTAAAATTTATTATAAAGGAATTGTTTCTGAAATGCTTGAAAGCACAACAGAATATTTGGTTTCAAAGTATCTTATCCTTGGAAAATTAAACAGTCAGCTAAAAGTTTTTGATAATGGGGAAATGACAACATTATCTAAAGATGCTGGAAGTTTTGCTATGGGCGACAGTCTGATTGCCTTTAATGATAAGATGAATAAAAAATTTAATGCTTATTACAATGGAGAAATAATACAATTGGAAGATCTTTTGGTTACTGATGAAGTAAGTAATTTCAAGACAGGAAGCAATATCATTGCTTATGTAAATGATCAGAATGATTTTAAGCTATTTTATCATGGTGTTCTTTCTAAATTACTTTCAGTAAATTCTGCTTTTCAGTTTGGTGTAGGTCTGGATATTGTTGCTTATAATAATATTGATGATTTATCATTCAATGTTTTTTATAAAAACGAATATTATAAGATTGAAGATTTTAATGCTCTTTCATACATTGCCGGCAATGTATGCGTGGCTTATGTTGACAACTCCGGTATATTTAAACTTTTTAAGGAAGGTGATATCAATACAATCAGTAATATTACTCCTGATTTTTACAAAGTAAGTGATGATTTAATTATTTATTCAGAACAGAATTTTTTTAAAGTTTTTTATAAAAATAAAAGTTACTTGCTGGAGAATTTTATTCCCTCTTTATATAAGTATGACCTAAGTTCTGTTGCATACATTGACAAAATGGGAAACCTGAAATTATTTCATGATGGGAAAACTGAAACAATTACTTATGAGAAAGTAAAGAGCTTTGATTTGAATGGAAACCTGTTAACATTCACAACAGGGAATGATAACAAGTTTTATCTTAATGGAAAATTATATTAATATTCCGAAGCAACTCTTTTGCTAAATTCATGAGCTTTTTAAGGTAGTGCAAGAAATCTTCTGCACGGCTATCTGCTGAGGAGGCAGAGGATCCGTATTAAAAATATTTAATTTATTTCTAAATTAATAATGTTAAATCGAAAAGTTTAGCAACTTTGTTGCATACTTATATATTTCAAAATAATTGACATTATATACACGTTAGTAATATACAATCTGCCTTATGAAAAAGAATTTACTTATTATCACTTTTCTATTAACGTGTTTTTCAGTTAAGTCACAGGTCTCCTTATTGACAGGTGATGGAATTATTAAAGGGACTGTTGTTGACAGTGCTACATCAAGCCCCGTGGCTTTTGCAACAATCGGGATTTATGCAATGCCCAAGGATACAATGATTGCGGGGACACTTACCGATGAAAAAGGAGCTTTTCTGAAAGAAGATTTGCCAAATGGAACATATGCTTTGAAAATAACCTGCATTGGTTTTAAAACAATAACTGTCAGTAATCTTAAAATAGAGCCTAAGCAACTGAAGATACAGCTTGATGCTATAAAACTTCCGGTATCGGCTAGTGATTTGAATGAAGTAACAATTTCAGGTGAGCGGAAACCTTTTGAACAAACATTCAACAAGAAAATATTTTTGATGGATGAGAAAAGAAGTGCTGGTGCGCTGAATGTGCTTGATCAGCTTAAAACACTTCCGTCAGTAACTGTTGATCCGGAAGGAAATGTAAAGTACCGCGGACAAACACCGACCATACTTGTCGATGATCAACCATATACGTTGCTATATCCTAAACTGGAAATGATTCCATCAGCGAATGTTGATAAAATAGAATTTATAGAACCATCTGCGCGATATAAATCTTCGGTCGGAACAATTAATATTAAATTGAAAAAACCAAAAGAAAACGGATTAAGCGGATCAATTTTTTCAAGCGTAGGAACGGCTGATTTTAAAAAATTAATTCAGAATTATGATGGTCTTAATATGAATTTAAAATATAAAAAACTTATAGTATTTGGTAATGCGAATTATTTTTATTATGATGGATTATCCAGTAATACACAGCATTCATGGTTAACATACGGCAATAAAGTTTATGAAAGTTTATCATCGGGTGAATATAAATATAGTGGAAATAATTATTCTGAATCGGCAGGCATGGTTTACAACTTTACAAAAAAAACCAAACTTACATTTACCTGGACTCCTTCATTGCGAAAAACAAAAAATAATACAAGTTCAGTATATAGTGAAAGCGTTGATTCGCTGAAACGTGAACAATACTCCACTATGGGATTGTCTGATAACACCGATAAAGGAAATGCATTTGCATTAGATTTTAATAAAAAATTTGAAAACGAAGAAAAGGAACTGTCACTGAAGGCAAATTATTCAAAGAAGAGCAGCAATTCAGGATCGGATAACGCAAAAGAATATTCATATTACGGATACTCACCTAAAGATAGTATTCCATTTACGGTTGATAATACTGACGAAAATTCTGATGAGTTTTCTTTTGAATCGTATTTTGCGCTTCCAATTGATACAACTGGATTATGGGAATTCGGTACACAGTCGGAGATTGATAACAATTTAAACAAGAGAAATTATTTTCTGAACGAAATAAATATACTTGATTTTTCCACAAGCCAGTCGGAACTGATTATGGAGCATTCTATATATTGCAATGTGGGAGAGAAATGGAAAAAATTTAAACTTGACGGCGGATTAAGATTGTCGAGAGCTTCAATAGACATGGACCTGACGGTTCACCCGGATGGTACTGACAGTATTGTTCATGTTGTGAGATCATATCCCTATGTTACACCAAATGTATCGCTCGGTTATGAAATAAAACCATTCCATGAACTGAAACTTACGTATACGCTGGATCAGCAGATGCCTCAGGAATATGAGCTGAATCCATACATTGATAAAACAGATCCGCGAAGCTGGTACAGCGGAAATGCCAAGCTGATGCCATATATGTATCACCGTTTTACTTTTGGTTATTTATATGCACCTGAAGCTTTCAGTTTATCATTGGATGCATTTACGTATTTTTCGAATAATTATGTAGAGTGGGTAAATACTCCACTTAATGATTACACAACCTATTCAAAGCCTGAAAACATAGGTAAATCCAATGGAACGGGGATAACGATTTCCGGTTCGGCCATGCCCAAAGACTGGTTTAATTTTAATTTTTCATCTGATATTTTTAAAGCAAATATCAACGCCACCGAATTGAGCAATACTATTTCGGGAATTCCATTAACAAACACGGGCTTAAAAACGGGCAACTGGACTGTGTCGGGAAATTCTTACCTGACTTTTACAATTAAAAAGAAAAACAGTATTTCGTTGTACCTGAATTACCAGGGAAAAAATGCAAGCCTTGGTGGATATTCAAAAGGAAGCCTGTACAATGGATTGTATTTCTCACGGCGTTTCATGGGCAATAAACTCAGTGTGTATTTATCAATAAATAATTTAATTGATAAATGGTCGACATGGTCAACAACCTCTGAATATTTCGGACGAAAAGATATCAGTGAATATCATGGCACCTGGAACAAAAGAACCTTCCGGATTTATTTCCGCTACTCCTTCAATAAAGGCGATCGCGGACTTACGAACAACCAGGCAACTGAAGGCGGAACCGGCCCGGTAAAAGGTGGTGGAAAAAAATAATTTCTGATGAAATACTTTAACGGAATATTAAAATTTTAAAATTGCGCGTATAAAAAGGGCTGCACATCCGCACTCTGAAATTGAATTACCAGTTGCACTGCTGCAAGGAACACAATTGCTTTTGCCCAAAGGGGCATTGAAATGAAACGTTCCGTAATTGCAGGATACCATTTTGAAGGAATTGCTGTAAGCGCAAAGCCAAGAATGATAAAAATTACCAGCAGGCTGCGCACACTCAGGAATGGCTGCAGGTAGGCCCAGTCCAATTGATGGAATATCTGGTAATACATTTGTCCTGCTGTTTCCATATCTTTCGAACGGAAAAATATCCAAAGGAATGCAACAAAATTGAATGTTAAAAACCAACTTAGAAAATTATAAACTCTTTTATTTACTTTCTTTTTTATTTTTTTTCGTTGCTTCGCAAATAAAATTTCCATTGCCATTACAGCGCCGAACAAGGCACCCCATACAACGTATGTCCAGTTGGCTCCATGCCAGAACCCACACAATACAAAGGTAAGGAAGAGCGATAATACCAATCCTGCATTGCCCCAGTTTCTGAACCTAATCGAAAGCGGAGAAAACAAATAATCGCGAAGCCATGATGAAAGGCTGATGTGCCAGCGTCTCCAGAATTCGGTTACATTAAGTGAATTGTAGGGCTTGTTAAAATTTGTTCCTATATCAAAACCCATCAGTTTTGCCAGACCGATGGCCATATCAGTGTATCCTGAAAAATCAAAATAAATTTGTAAAGCGAAAGCATATACAGCAATAAGGTTTTCAAAACCGGAATATGTGCCCGGGGCATCAAATATCAGGTTGCAGTATTGCCCTATATAATCAGCAACTACAGCCTTTTTAATGAGACCTATAATGATCAAAAATATTGCCCGGTTTATTTTGTCGTCTTTGATTGAAAATCTTTTTTTCACCTGGGGTAAAAAACTTTTTGCTCTGCTGATAGGCCCTGAAATCAATAGAGGAAAGAATGTCATGTATACAGCATAATCCAGAATATTGAAAGTCGGTTTCATATCTTCTCTGTAAACATCAATTATGTAGCTGATGGTCCTGAAAGTATAAAATGAAATTCCAAGGGGTACAATAATATTCAGAAGTGTGAATTTCCCTCCGGTAATATTGCTTAAACTCTGGATGAAGAAATTAGTGTATTTGAAATAGATCAGCAGTCCAAGGCTGGCGCAAATAGAGATGGCTGCAAAAATTAGTTTTTTCTTTTTTTCTTTACTTTTATAAATTGCAATGGCCAATAGATAATCTATGATCAATGTTAAAATCATCACCAGCAGATACCAACCGGTAAGTTTGTAATAAATAAAAAGACTGAAAGTTAAAATCAGAATATTCCTGATGATTTTGTACCGGTAAAGAAATGCATAGATCAAAATAAAAATGGTGAAGAACAACAGGAATGCACCGCTGTTGAAGGATATCGGGTTAGTGATATCAAACGAAAAAAGTTTATATAGTGCGTTTATAAAATTCATTTTATTCTAAACTTTTTGGCGGATGCGGTCCCAGTAATGTAGTTGGCGGATTTCTTCTTGCCGGGGTGTCAGGAAATTCAAGCAATACGGGATACATGCTTTTGTTCATGATAAATGAAGCCACTGAATCCATCCACATAAAACCTGATTTTTTTGTAGGATGTGCACCATCTTTAAAACGTTCGTATTTTAATTTTTTTGAAGGATAATATCTTCTCGGTCCAACATTGCGCAATATAAGGTCATTGATGCCTGTATCTTCCTTCCAGTTTGGCGGACCTACCCAGAAGTAAGGCAGATTGCCCATTTGCCTGATAATATTTTTTACAAGTTTATCACGACTTTTAATATCCCTTATAAAAAGTTCATTTGCACCCAGCACTAGAATTACATAAGTCGGATTGAATTTATTGATGAAATATGAAAGTGTGTCACAGTTGCCGTACCAGAGGGATGATGAGGAATACCATATCACAGAATTCATAGTATGGTGATTTTTTCTGCAATAGTCATTCAGCCTGTAGCCAAGGGTTTCCAGCATTGAGTCGCCGATAAGCAGAAACCGCTGTGAGGAAGAATCCATTGGTGTGGGCAGAATCTTAGATTTATCCCTAAGGTTAACAAGAAGCATTCCTTCCGGTATTTCGGTAGGAGTCCAGTATTCATGGATGCCCGATTGTTTGATTTCAGTATTCCTTAGTTTAATGGGAGCAGGACTGTATGAATAAACGGTAAGAATAATGAGTGTAATTAAAAGAACTGAGAATACTTTCAGCAAAGGGAAATATGCACCTGTTGCAAATTTTTTATACGACCTGACAATCTTCTTAAACAGCTCTTTCCCTGTTTTCATTTTTTTCTGTTTGTCAGCGATTGTGAAAATAGCCATTGAAACATTTCAATGTTGCCGTAAGTGCTGGTCCATGCATTATGGCCTGTGTTCAAGTATTCTGTGTATTTGGGATCTCCTCCAGCTTTTTTAATTGCTGCAATCATATCCCGTGAACGCGAGGTCATCACTACTTTGTCGGCACCACCATGAAAAGCCCAGATAGGAATATTTTTAATCAGCACGGCTTTTGCTGTATCGCCACCGCCACAAACAGGAACAGCTGCGGCAAATATATTCGGCCAGCGGCTAATGGCATCCCAGGTACCGAAGCCACCCATTGAAAGGCCGGTAATATAAATTCTGTTTGTATCAATATTCAATACTTTTTTCAGGGAATCAATCAATAGCATTGTTCTTGACAAATATACCGAAGGCTTTTCCGGCTGAACATGACTTGGAAGCTTCCAGTCCACTTCCACCCAGCGATAACCTTCAGCACATTGAGGCGCTACAACGTAACACGGAAAAAGTTTTTTATTTAGTGAAGAAGCAAAATTTATTGCACCATTTTTTAATTGCAAAGCGTTGTCATTGCCGCGTTCTCCGGCTCCATGAAGAAACAAAACCAAAGGATATTTTTTTGAAGAATCGTTTACCGTAGGTTTCAAAAGCCTGTAACGCAAGGTGTCGGAGGTTTTTGAAATGAAAACTTTCTTTTCAAAATCAGATTCGTTCTGTGCAGAAACCCTTGCAGTGCAGGCAACACAGAAAAAAATAAAAATTATTAAAGAGGGAAAAAAAGTTTTCATAAGGTTCTTTGATAATGCAAAGCTATCGGAAAAATGAATTATGAATGTTAAATGAAGCAGTATTTTTTAACAAAATGTTTAACAATGAAAAAAGTAAGAGGTTGGATGTGGGAATTCAGAAGAATAGTAGGCAATAATCTGTAGGCGATCTTCAAACATTTTGAACTACAAATCACAAACTACAAACGTTTTTCACGCTATTTTCTATCTTTGCCGAAATTTTCAAAATGACCTGGATTGAAGTTACGGCGCTAATTATTTCGGGCTTGCTGGTGGGATTTATCAATACCCTTGCTGGTGGAGGGACAATTATTTCCTTGTCGTTACTCATGTTCATGGGGCTTCCCGCCAATGTTGCAAATGGTACAAACCGAATTGCGGTCGTTGTTCAGAATTTTGTAGCCGTTAGAAGTTTCAGGCAACAGAAATTACTTGATATGCATAAAGGATTTGCACTTGCTGTACCAACAGTTCTTGGCTCAATTCTGGGTGCCTGCATCGCTATTGATTTAAATTCAGTAGTCATTGAAAAATGCATTGCAGTGGTAATGATTTTCATGCTGTTTTTTATTTTATACAAACCGCAAAAATGGCTTAAAGGCCACGAAGAGCTTATTGCAAAGCCAGTAAGTCTCTGGATGATGATAGTGTTCTTTTTTATTGGTGTTTACGGAGGATTTATTCATGTGGGTGTAGGTTATTTTCTTCTTGCCGGTACTGTGCTGGGAGCCGGATTCGACTTAATTAGGGCTAACGCCATTAAAAATCTTATTGTGCTCGCTTACGCTCCTGTTACATTATTGATTTTCATGTGGCAGGGACAGGTAAATTACAGTTTCGGGCTGGTGCATTCTATTGGAAATGTTATAGGAGCATACCTTGCCACAAAGTTTGCAGTGAACTGGGGTGCAAATTTTGTCCGCTGGGTAATCATTGTTGTAATATTTATTACAACCGCGCAGATCTTTGGTTTCATTGACTTCCGATCGGTTTTTTCCGTATTGGGAAAATGATTTTTTTTGTTTGAAAACCATTCTTTTAAAATTGTCAAAAAATATTTTCGTCAATTTGTATAACTAATCTTATTAGTTATTAATTTTAGCCGTCCAAATTAAACCAGAATATGAAAAAGTTATTTATTCTCAGCATTGCTGCAATTTTTGCTTCTGCCGCATTCGGTCAGAAGATTGATGAATCACAGGTTCCAGACCTTGTTACCAAAACTTTTAAGGCAAGATTTACTACTGCCAAGGATGTAAAATGGGAAAAGGAAGATTCTATTTACGAAGCTTCTTTCCTGATGGATGAAACCACTACAGAAGCGGAATTCAGTGATAAAGGTACATGGATGAATACCGAATGGACAGTTCCTGTTCAATACACACCTCAGAAAATTAAAAATTATCTTGACACAGCTTGCGCCGGTTATAAAATAAATGAGCTTAACGTTATGGAGTTTCCTACCGATGGAAAACTTTATGTTATTGAGATAGCCAAAAAGAAAGTATGTAAGAAAGTTTATTTTGCCCTTACCGGTGAATTTAAAAAATCGGAAATGGACGTTTGCGAAAAAGGCAAGAAGTGCTGCAAGGATAAAAAGAAGTAAACATACTCCTAATGTATTATTCGAAAGGTAATATAAGAATGCTCTAAGCATCTTATATTACTTTTTCTTTTATAGTAAAAGATTGTGTCATTAACATGCTTGTTTAGAAGCAAACTAAAATTGAGCTTATCTTTCAAGCAGGAGCTTTTAATAGTATAAAAAATAATACCCGGATTCGGCTTTGTACTAAGCCAAACTTCTTGCTCCTTCCTGAAGAAACCTTTTAAAATCTTGCAATTTTAGTAATTTTCCTTTTGTTTAGAATTCAAATTAATTATTTCAATAATGCTTGTATTTCTCATTGATTTCTAGTATTTTTGGTTGAATAAAATAAATTTCTATAGTTTAATGTTGAATTTTAAATATCCTGCCATGAAAAAATTACTTTATTTATTTGCTATCGTTGTCATTATATCTGGCAAAGTAAATGCCCAGTTTACAATAACCAGCGACACGAATACAGTTCAATTGGTAAATAATTTTATTCTGAACGGTGTTACTGCCTCTAATATTTTGTATACTGGAGCAGCAAATACTCTTGGTTCTTTTGCTAACGGAAATACGACTAACATTGGTTTGACTAATGGAATTATTATGACCACAGGACTTCTGGATACTGTTCCACAAATTGGAAGTCCAGTGTCTAACTTTGCAAATTCTGACAACTCAGCGCCAGGGTGTGCTGAACTTGATAACCTAATTCTTGGATCAATAACCTATAATGCAAGTAAGCTTGAATTTGATCTTGTTCCTGCAGGAAATGTTCTTGAGTTTCAATATGTTTTTGCTTCAGAAGAATATCCTGAATACGTTGGCTCTTCTTTTAATGATGTTTTCGGGTTCTTTATAAATGGTGCAAACCCATCAGGGGGAAATTATGTTGACAGCAACATAGCAATAATTCCGGGCACTTCATTACCTGTCGCAATAAACAATGTAAATGCAACATTGAATTCCACATACTTCATAGATAACCAGACATTGAACGGACAAACAATTGTCTTCGATGGATTCACCACAGTTCTTTTAGCACAAATTTTTGTTAATCCCGGCACAACATATCATCTCAAAATGGCTATTGCTGATGTCGGCGATGGTATATTCGATTCCGGTATTTTCCTGAAAGCTCAGAGCATGAAGAGTTATAACATGACTACTGGCATTGGTGAACAACAAATAAACTCATTTTCTTTTTATCCAAATCCTGTAATAGATAAATTGAATATATCACTTAAAGGAAATTCAGAAATACAAATTTTAAATGCTGAAGGCCAGGTGATGAAAAGCATGAATGTAAATGATAATCATATAACCATTGATATTTCTGACTTCGTGAAAGGAGTCTATATTGTGAAAGTGAAAAATGAAAAGGGGATTGCCATAAAGAAATTTATTCGGGAGTAATAATCAGTAATGTGATATTGACCAATTAAACAAAGAAATGGTAAAACGATATTTATTTTTTTATTTTTTAATACTTATAGTACCAGGAATTACCCAGAACGGAATAGCATCACCCGCAACAATAACTGAATTTATTAAAACCGATCAGTTTGGTTACCGACCCAACGATGAAAAAATAGCCGTTATATCTGATCCGCAGACCGGATATAATTCGGCATTATCATTCACGCCGGGATCAACCTACCAGGTGCGCGACTGGAATACAGATGCAGTTTTGTATACAGGTACTCCTTTAGCATGGAACGGCGGGGCAACTCAGGTACAAAGCGGCGATAAAGTATGGTGGTTTGATTTTTCTACATTTACCATAACAGGTGAATATTATATTTATGATCTCACAAACAATGTGGGATCTTACAAGTTTATTATTGATCCTTGTGTTTACAATGATGTGTTGAAACAGGCTTTGAGAATGTTCTACTACCAGCGTTGCGGCAGTGCGAAAACCTCTGCATGTGCTGGTGTGGGATGGGCTGATCCGATCTGCCATGCAGGAAGCAAGCAGGACCAGGATTGCAGGTTGTATAATAATAACAATTATTCCACGTCGAAAAATCTGAGCGGCGGATGGCACGATGCCGGTGATTACAATAAGTATGTGAATTTCACTTTCGGCACTGTAATGGATCTCCTGCTTGCCTATAAAGAAAATCCGGCTGTATTTGGGGATGATAATAATATACCTGAAAGCGGAAATGGATTGCCTGATATTCTGGATGAAGTTAAATATGAAATGGATTGGTTATTGAAAATGCAGCAAAGCAATGGTTCTGTGCTTTCCGTAGTTGGCGGTGGCAGTGCATCTCCTCCTTCAGCTGATACTGTTCAGAGAAAATATGGTCCTGTAAATACTTCTGCAACCCTTACAGGTGCTGCACTTTTTGCACTGGGATCGAAACAATTTATGTCTGCAGGTCAGACCACTTATGCAGCTACATTGCAGGCTGCAGCAATAAATGCATGGACATGGGCTTCAACAAACCCGTTGACGACTTTTTACAATTCCGGGTCGCTCGCTGCCGGAGAAAATGAAACAGATTCAACCGGAAGGTTCACAAGGCGAATGGCCGCGGCCATCTTCTTATACGATATTACGGGAAGCAGTGTTTATAAAACATTTGTTGAAGACAATTACGCAAGCTCGGATATGCTGAGTTGGGGTTATGTATATCCTTTCGAAAATCAGATGCAGGATGCATTGCTTTATTATGCGTCACTTCCGGGAATAACGGCAAGCATAGGCAATGATATAAAAAATACTTTCAGCAACAGTGTTATTTCGGGCAATGCTGATAATCTGCCTGCCTACACTAATAAAACAGATGCTTACAGGGCATGGGTAAATGATGGTAATTATACATGGAACAGTAATCAGACCAAATCATGTCAGGCAAATATTTTACTAAATATGAATGTATATAGCCTGAATGCAGTCAATGCTGCAAATTATAAGAACAGTGCTTTGGGGTATGTAAATTATTTTCATGGGGTAAATCCAAACTCGAAAGTTTATTTAAGCAATATGAATAATTTCGGAGCGGAAAATTCGGTTACACAATTTTATCACAGTTGGTTTGAAAATGGAAGTTCATTGTGGGACGAAGTAGGAATAAGCACTTATGGCCCTCCTCCAGGCTTTATACCAGGAGGTCCAAATCCTTCTTATGCATTGGATGGTTGCTGCCCTTCCGGCTGCGGGAGCTCTGCAAGTAATGCATTATGTTCAACAAACGTAACACCTCCGTTGAATCAACCTATTCAGAAATCTTATAAAGATTTTAATGATAACTGGCCTGTTGATTCCTGGACGGTGACAGAAGCGGGTATTTATACAAATGCCGCCTATACACGAATGCTTAGCAAATTTTGCGGAACAGCCGCAGGCTGTGGCACTACAGGCATTCTAATTTCTAATGCTTTTTTAACTGCGGAGATTTATCCTAATCCTGCCACAAATTTTATCACAGTCAATGTTCAGCAAAATGCAATGATAGAATTTTACAATATAGAAGGGCAGTTATTGAAAAGTTATAATGGTGGCGAAAATAATACAACCATTGATATCTCGGACTTTGCGAAAGGAATCTTTTTTGTGAAAGTAAAAAATAAAAATGGAGTTGCAGTTAAAAAGTTTGTGAAGGAATAACTCAGATGGTTTTTTTCAATGGGCGGTCAAAAAAACGAAAACATTATATTTTCTTATACATTTTATACCTTTGGAGTTGTAAATAAATTTTGGCACAGTAATTGAAAAAACCGGAAAGCATTTTTAAAAATAAACTCTATGAACATTAAATCAACTCTGAAAGTTGTAATTTTACTTTCATTCTTTTCAATAAGCAGTATTGATGCATTGTTTGCCTGGACAACACCCACACAATCGTCGCCAACGAGCGGAAGTACTACAAATGGCGGAGTTACAATCGACTGGAACGCGGTGAGTACATCAGCCGGCTATCAATACCAGGTTGACACTTTAGCAACATTTAATTCACCTGTTAAAATACAGGGAACTTTGATTTATATCAACTCAAGCTCAGGAAATACGGATACACAATTTACTTTTGGAAATACTATTTACTATGGCAAAACATACTACTGGCGTGTGAGAGCCTACATTAGCGGTGATACATCGTCATGGAGTTCATCATGGACCTTTATCACTCCAACATATGGACCAGCATTGCTTTCACCTGCAACAGGAACAACTTCCATTAAAGTGGGCACCACACTTGACTGGAACAGTCATTATTATGTTACGGCCTACGACTGGCAGGCCGATACTGTTTCAACATTTAATTCTTCAGCGAAAAAACAAGGCAGCAATGCATATGTAAATACATCAAGCGGCAATACCGACACACAGGTTACACTGGGCGACCTTTTCTATGGAAAAACATATTACTGGAGAGTCCGTTCAAGAAATAATGTAGATACCTCTGCATGGACCACCGCATGGACATTCACTACTACAGCCTCCGGACCATCACTGCTTTCACCAGCAACAGGAACAACAGGTATAAAGGCAGGCACTACCCTTGACTGGGATAGTCATTATTATGTAACAGCCTACGACTGGCAGGTTGATACTGTTCCAACATTTAATTCTTCAATAAAAAGGCAAGGAACCAATGCATACGTAAATACTTCCAGTGGAAACACTGATACGCAAGTTACTCTTGGAGATTTCTTTTATGGAAAAACATATTACTGGAGAGTTCGTTCAAGAAATAATGTTGATACTTCTGCATGGACCACCGCATGGACATTCATTACCACGGCTACCGGACCAACACTGCTTTCACCGGCAACAGGAACAACAGGTATAAAGGCAGGCACTACCCTTGACTGGGATAGTCATTATTATGTAACAGCCTACGACTGGCAGGTTGATACTGTTCCAACATTTAATTCTTCAATAAAAAGGCAAGGAACCAATGCATACGTAAATACTTCCAATGGAAACACTGATACGCAAGTTACTCTTGGAGATTTCTTTTATGGAAAAACATATTACTGGAGAGTTCGTTCAAGAAATAATGTTGATACTTCTGCATGGACCACCGCATGGACATTCACAACTACAGCATCCGGACCTACGCTGCTTTCACCGGCAACAGGAACAACAGGTATAAAGGCAGGCACTACCCTTGACTGGGACAGTCACTATTACGTAACTGCTTACGACTGGCAGGCTGATACAGTTGCAACATTTAATTCTTCTGCAAAAAAGCAAGGAACCAATGCTTATGTAAATACTTCGAATGGAAACACTGATACGCAGGTAACACTTGGAGATTTTTTCTATGGAAAAACATATTACTGGAGAGTGCGTTCCAGAAACAATGTAGACACTTCAGCATGGACAACGGCGTGGACATTTACCATCACACTTTATGGACCAACATTGTTAACACCATCCAACGGACAGATAAATATAAGTACTGCTGGTACAACACTGGATTGGGATTCGCATTATTATATCGTAAAATACCAGGTAGAAGCTGATACAAATAATCATTTTAATTCATCATTGTTAGTACATGCTGATAAAGCTTATGTGAACACCTCAAGCGGAAACAGCGACACACAGCACAGCCTGACTTCATTATTGTCAAATACAATTTATTACTGGCGTGTCCGTTCCATGAATAATGTTGATACTTCAGAATGGACACCCGTATGGGCTTTCAATACCGGTGCTGCGCCCGCTATTGCTCCCACACTGATAAGCCCGGCAAATAATGCAATCAGCATAGCTGTTGCTGGAACCACATTGCAGTGGTCAGCTGTGACAAGTGCAACCTCTTATACATATCAGCTGGATGATAATTCATCATTCACAAGTCCTGCTTCAGGAACCACATCGTCATTGACTGTTTCAACAGGAAGCTTGTTGTCTTCTACAACTTATTACTGGAAGGTGCGGGCAGTCAATGCTTCCGGCAATTCACCATGGTCAGGTGCATGGCATTTTACAACAGCATGCAATGTGGCACTTCCCCAATGCAATAGCACATCTGTCTGCGATAGCGGAAGCGTTGTGCTTACTGCTACCGGTTCTTCATCATATAACTGGTATGATGCGGCAACTGGTGGAAATCTTGTAGGCACAACGGCAGCTTTCACTACGCCTATGCTGCATGCAACTGATACATTTTATGTGGCAGGAACAAACGGAATCTGTGAAAGCAATCGGATAATGGTTATAGTTAATGTGTTTGCATCGCCTGCAATTCCTGTTGTTTCATTGAATGGAATTGCACTGCAAAGTACTTCAGCCAGCAGCTATCAATGGATGTTAGGTGGTTCAGTAATAAACGGAGCAACGTTGCAAAATTATACACCAACTGCGAATGGGCTTTATACAGTAGTAGTAACGAACAGCCATGGATGTTCATCTGTGTCTTCACCATACAATTATAGTTGGGTAGGGCTTGATGAAAATATTACAATCAATTTATTTGAAATATATCCGAATCCAGCAACTGACAAGCTTTTCATAGATGTTTCCATGAATTCTGAAATAGAGATATTAAATGCCGAAGGACAGATTTTGAAAAGCATGCTTGTAAATAATAGTCATGCAATCATTGATATTTCTGGCTTTGCAGAAGGATTGTATTTTGTGAAAGTGAAAAACGAAGCAGGAATTTTACTGAAAAAGGTCGTGAAGGAATAGCTCTGTCGGCAGTCTTCAAAACAAACGGGAAACGCAAAATATTCTATTTGCAATTTTCTTCGTAAGCTGATTTTGCTCCAAAATAATTCAGTTTAGTGGCTGCAGCAAAGTCCTCACAGGCATCATCTTTTTTATTGAGGAGTATTTTTACATACGCTCTTTTGTAATAGGCTTCACCCATTTTTGAATCAAGTTCAATTGCCTTACTAAAACTTTCAATTGCTTTATCATAATCTTTATTATACATGTAAGCATATCCCAGCCCGAGGTAAATGCCGGCCTTTTTCGGATCGATACCTGCTGCAATATTCAGATCTTTAATTGCAGCTTCGTATTCTCCAAGTGATGAAAAATAGCTCGATCGGGCAATATACGTATACTCATAATTTGAATCAATCTGCAATGCTGTATTGAAATCAGCCAGTGAAGCTGTGCTTGCGCTGTCATCATCTGTCTGATGTATGTAGGCGCGGATCAGGTAGGCCTGAATCAGTTTATTATTCAGTTGAATACTATGATCCAGATCGGAAAGGGCACTATCTGTCTCATCTTTGCCTGCATATGCCAGTCCACGTTCCATATAGTAATTGCAATTATTCGGACTCAACCTGATTGCATCAGTAAAGTCGCGGATGGCATCGCTGAAATATTCCATCTGCATGTAGCAGTAACCTCTGCTGTATAATATAAATCCTTCCTTCGGGTTAAGTTCTGCAGCACGTGTAAGGTTATATATGATTCCCTGAATATTATTTAGTTTTATATTGATATATGCTCTTAACAGAAATGACTGGCTGTCGTTATAATCAATTTTAATTACTTTGCTTGCATAATAAAGGGCTTTGTCGTCTTCATCGAGTACATAGTACATAAATGCTTTGCCGTATATTGCTGGCACATAAAGCGAATCAATTCTTAAAGCATTTTCAAAATCGTACTTTGCATATTCAAATTGTTGCTGAAAACAATAAACAATTCCTCTATAAACGTAACTTTCAATTGAGGCAGAATTTATGCTTATAGCGGTTGAAAGATCCTTAACGGCATTGCTGTAATCTTCACCTGAATAATAAAGAAGTCCGCGGTTTACAAGTGGAATATAGTTGGCCGAATTATTCAGGTTGATGGATGCTGAAAAATCAGCTAGTGCCGAAGTGTTTCTCTTTAAATAAAAATTTGTAATTCCCCTGTTGTTGTAAACATATAAATCGCCAGATGTTTTTGAAAGATACTTTGTGAAATATTCAAGTGCTTCCGAATAGCGGTTCATGCAAAGGTAAGCAAGTCCGAGGTTGTGATAAGATACAGTATAAGAAGTGTCAGTATTCACAGCTATTAAAAGGTCCTGCAATGCTTTTTCATACTGACCAGTCATCATATATGTATATCCACGAAGGTTGTAAGATTCTGCAAAATTATTGTCCAGGCCTATTGCATCCGAAAGCGCTGAAACTGCTGCCGCATAATCTTTCTTGCCGCAGAAGGCCAATCCTTTCTCATAATATTCTTTAGCTTTTTTGGTGACATGCGGTTTTATTTCTTTTTCATATGATAAAGGGAGGTCGAGCATTATAAAATTAGCTGCCCTTGCCATGCGGTAGTTAATGGTATCCTGGGCTATAAGCCTTTGGGGCAAAGAAGAAACCAAAATGAACAAGAACAAACTCAGATAATATTTTGTCATTCTATATCCGGTTAAGGTTCTTATCATGATAAAATTCTTAAAGGTTATTCCTGGAAAAATATTACTGTTTATCGTATTTCAGTACTTCGTCATTTACGTATTCAAGCTGCACTCCGGCAACTTTAAACATTTCTTCTGATTCAGCTCCTGCATGGTATTTCATTTCACACACCACGCGTACTATTCCACAGTTAATGATGAGCATGGCACAGGTCCTACAGGGTGTCATCCTGCAATATAAAGTAGCACCGGCTAAAGATATTCCAAGTTTCGCAGCCTGGCAGATGGCGTTCTGCTCAGCATGCACGGTACGTACACAGTGCTGTGTTACTGAATCATCTTCATGAATCATTTTTTTAAACTGATGTCCCACTTCATCACAATGCGGAAGTCCTTTTGGTGAACCCACATAACCACTTACCAGCAACTGCCTGTCGCGCGCAATTACGCATCCGCTGCGGCCGCGGTCGCAGGTGGCTCGTTTTGCAACAGTGTTGGCTATCTCCATAAAATACTCATCCCATGATGGACGTTTGTATGTATCTTCAGTCATAAAAAATGAATTTATTTTTTCTGGTTTGTAAATATTTTTTCAATTACAGCATTCACATTTTCGTGAAGTTCTTCAATAGATCCTTTGTTATTAAAAAGAAAGTTTGCCATCTCAACGCACTTTGAAATATTTTGCTTGTTGGGATCAGCACTCTGCATTTCTCTTTTTTCATTGTCGATAAACGTTTCAAAATTTATATGGTCTGTTTCCGATTGTCTTTGCTGAACCCTCTGGTATCGGGTTTCAGCAGGAGCATCCACTGCAAAAAGATAAAAATTTCCTTTGCTGCGCAGTGCGTCTACTTCGCCCGGAGTGCGTATACTTTCAATAACACAATTTTTTCCTGATTTATTTGCCTGCTCAAATAATTGTTCAACAATATAGCTCGGTGAATGCTTTGCCCTTAGTTCGTTTGCAACGGCAACCATGCTGTCCCTGTTCAAGGGAAGTCCGCGTTTATTTATTTCTTCAGTAATAAATGCACGTACGGAATAATGCGAAAAATCTTTTTCATTCAAAAGATAATCAACAATAGTCCCTTTGCCTGCCCCTAGTGTACCGGTTATTCCGATTATGATCATGCTATTAATTTGTGTTTTAATAAATAAAATTTGACATTATATTTTTTATAATTCCCACAAACATTTCCACACCTTTTGTAATTATTTCATCCGGAAAATCATATTCTTTTGTATGCAGAGGAGCATGATCCTTTCCGGCACCAAGACCAAACAAAGCTCCTTTGTATTTTGCAGTATACTTCCCAAAATCTTCCGACCAGCGGAAAGGAAACGGAAGGTGAATAATTTTTAAGCTATTTTCTGTTGCAACTTTCTCAATTATATCAACTACTTCGGGATGATTGTAAGTTTCATCAAATTCATCACTGAATTCAATAGCATAGTGAAGATTATGTTCCTTCGCTTTTTCTTCAACAATCAAACGACATTCATGAACAAGTCGCTGCATATTGTGATTATCATAGCTTCGTAATGTTGCCATAATCACAGCTTCACCTGCAGCAGTTCCGAAACCTGGTTTTCCTAGTGTTGCATGCACTATTGTTGTAAGAATGAAATTATCAAAACTTTCTGCATAATCGGGAATACTTTCAATACCCCGAATTATTTCTGTAAAAGCAAAAGCGGGATTAATGCCTTGTTCTGGATATGCAGCATGACTCGGTTTCCCTGTAAGATGAATGATAATACCTTTTGATGCCGATGCAAATTGTTCTTTCTTAACAATTACACTTCCTGCATCAAATCCCGGTAGATTATGCAATGCAAAAACAAAATCAGGATTAATATCTTGAAACAGTGGATCAGCAAGCATTTCAGCAGCTCCTTTGCCTGTTTCTTCAGCAGGTTGAAAAAGTAAAATAATTTTCCCGCAACCGGGAAACTGTTTTTCCAATATGCAGGCCAATCCGCAAAGTATTGCTGAATGTCCGTCATGCCCGCATCTGTGCGATATCCCTTTATTTAAGGATGTATATGGCAAATTCAGATTTTCATCAATAGGAAGAGCATCAATATCTGCGCGAAATAAAATACTTGGGCCGGGATTTTTACCTTCAAAAATTATTGCCAATCCAGTTGTCCCGGCATTGCTGACTTTTCCGGATGGAGCATTTGAAGATAAAAAATCACGTAAAATTTCACGCGTCATCACTTCGTTTCCTGATAATTCAGCATGCATATGCAACTTTTTCCTGAGCTGCTCAAGCTTTTCCGGGGGAAAATGATTTTGTATCGCTGTCATGAGAATTTGGTATTTTTGCAAATACATATCAAAGATAAAAAAAAACATGAACTCGTTATATCCTCTTAAATTCAAACCCATATTTAAAGATAAAATCTGGGGAGGCACCAAAATAAATCGATTATACGGGAAAGATTTTTCACCATTGCAAAATTGTGGTGAAAGCTGGGAACTGTCGGGCGTTGAAGGAAATATTTCTGTTTTGCAGAATGGATTTCTTGCAGGGAACAACCTTGAAGAGCTCATTGAAGTCTATATGTGCGACCTTGTCGGAGAAAAAGTGTATGATAAATTTGGTATTAATTTCCCAATTCTCGTAAAAATTATTGATTCCCGCGAATGGCTTTCAATTCAGGTGCATCCGGACGACAAGCTTGCGATGAAACGCCATAAGCAGAACGGGAAATCAGAAATGTGGTATGTACTTGACGCAGACAAAAAAGCAGAACTTATCAGTGGATTCAATAAAGAAATTACGGAGAAGGAATATCTGCAACAGTTTGAAAAAGGAAGGCTGAAAGAAATTTTAAATTTTGAACAGGTTGAAGCCGGCGATGTTTTTAACATCCCTGCTGGCCGTATTCATGCACTGGGACCTGGCGTTTGTATTGCTGAAATTCAGCAGACATCCGATGTCACTTACCGTATTTATGACTGGGACCGTGTGGATGAAAATGGGAAATCCAGAGAATTGCATGTTGAACAAGCTCTGGCAGCAATTGATTTCAAACATTATGATGATTATAAAAGTATAGCTTTTCCTATTCTGAATGTAAGCACAAACCTTGTGCATTCACCTCATTTCATTACAAACATAATTGCACTAGACAAGCCATTACCCCGCGATTATTATAGTCTTGATTCATTCGTAATCTATCTCTGCACAGAAGGAAAATTTTCAATAGAATATGCTGGTGGAAAAGAAACTGTAATAAAGGGAGAAACCGTTCTTATTCCTGCTGAACTCTGTGATTTAACGCTGGTACCAGAACCAAAAGCAACATTGCTGGAAGTGTTTATGGAGTAGCTTTTAAGTTTTAAAGATTGTTTACAATGTCATCTCGAGTGAAACGAGAGATCTAGCATTGAATAGTCAGGTTATAGATTTCTCCCGTCAGCCGGCGGATCGAAATGACAAAAAACAAATGAAAAATTATTGAATTTTCACTCCAAAAACAATTTCAAAATTCTTTTTCAAACGCGTTTTCACTTCTTCAATATCCTGTTTATTTCCTAATTCTCTTTCAAGAGAGGTGACTGATTTGTCAGTAAACCCGCAGGGATTTATAAAATTAAAATAATTAAGATCAGTGTTTACATTGAATGCAAAACCATGCATGGTGATCGCTCTGCTTACCTTTACCCCAATCGCACAAATCTTTCTGGCCTTTTTTGTTTTGGATTCGAGCCATACTCCTGTTGCGCCTTCCAGGCGTTCGCTTAGTATTGAATATTCTTTTAATGTTTCAATAATGGTTTCTTCAATCCGGTGAACATATTCTTTTACGCCAATACCAAACGATTCAAGATCAAGAATCGGATATCCTACAATTTGCCCGGGACCATGATACGTAATATCACCGCCTCTGTCGGTTTTAATAAATGTTGCATTTTTCGCCTGGAGTTGAAGTTGATTGATCAATAAATTATTTTCCGAACCACTTTTCCCTAGTGTGTATACATGCGGGTGCTCGCAAAATAAAAGATAATTTTTTCCGTCATTTTCTTTTTTATCTGTTTTGCTTTGCAATACATTTGAATGCAATTCCTTTTGAAATTCCCATGTTTGCTGGTAATCCATCAACCCTAAATCCTGAAAGATAATTTTTTTCATAGTTCTGTTAATGGAGCAAATGTAAGCAAGTTTAAGAAATGTTGATTTCCGTGTATCGAAAAACACTTAACTTTGCGCGTTAAAATTATTTTTATTATGGAATTAAGTGAACAGGAAGTAATCCGCAGGCAATCGCTTGAAGAAATCAGGAAAATTGGTGTTGATCCTTATCCTGCCGACCTTTTTGAAATCAATGCAACAGCTGCTGAAATACTGGAAAAATTTCCGGCTGACAACAGTCTCTACCAGGATATAAGTATTGCAGGCCGCATAATGACCCGCCGCATCATGGGCAATGCTTCATTTGCTGAACTGCAGGATTCAACAGGACGAATACAGCTTTATTTTAAACGTGATGATCTTTGCGAAGGTGAAGACAAAACTAATTATAATACTTTATTTAAAAAATTACTTGATATCGGTGATATCATGGGTGTAAAAGGATTCGTTTTTACAACGCAGATGGGCGAAACCACTATTCATGTGAAAGAATTCAGACTGCTGTGCAAATCGCTGAAACCTTTGCCCGTGGTTAAAGAGAAAGACGGCGTTACTTATGATGCTTTTACCGATCCTGAACAACGCTATCGTCAGCGTTATGTGGACATGATAGTGAACCCGCAGGTGCGTGAAACTTTTGTGAAGCGTTCAAAACTGGTAAACACAATGCGTTCATTCCTGAATGAAAAGGGATATCTGGAAGTTGAGACTCCTATATTACAGCCAATCTACGGAGGTGCGGCAGCAAGGCCTTTCAAGACACATCATAATTCACTTGACACAACATTGTATTTGCGAATTGCAAATGAACTTTACCTGAAACGCCTTATAGTAGGCGGTTACGATGGTGTGTACGAATTTTCAAAAGATTTCCGCAACGAAGGCATGGACCGTTTTCACAATCCCGAATTCACACAGATGGAATTGTATGTTGCTTATAAGGATTACGAATGGATGATGAATACCGTGGAAGAAATGGTTGAACGTATTGCTCTTGATTTGCACGGTACCACTGAGGTTAAAGTGGGAGAGAACCTCATCAATTTTAAAAGACCATGGAAACGTTTTACCATGTACGAAGGCATACAGCATTTTACTGGTATTGATATTTCAACCATGGACGAAGCACAACTTCGCGAAGTGGCATGCAAACTGGAAGTGAAAATTGATGATACTATGGGGCGTGGAAAACTTATAGATTCCATTTTTGGTGAAAAGTGCGAACCCAATTTAATTCAGCCTACATTTATTACTGATTATCCGGTGGAAATGTCGCCACTTGCAAAGAAGCACCGCAGTAAAGAAGGACTTGTGGAACGTTTTGAAGCCATCTGCAACGGAAAAGAAATCTGCAATGCATTCTCTGAACTTAATGATCCTATCGATCAGCGCAATCGTTTTGAAGCACAACTGGAATTAGGAAAACGTGGTGATGAAGAAGCTATGGTTCTTGATGAAGATTTTTTGCGTGCCATTGAGTATGGCATGCCTCCTACTGCCGGACTTGGTATAGGAATAGACCGCCTTGCAATGGTTATGACAAATTCACAATCCATACAGGATGTTTTGTTTTTCCCACAGATGCGTCCTGAGAAAAAAGTTGTTAGTGCTTCAAGTGATGAATTTGCTGAAATGGGAATTCCTGCCGAATGGATTCCTGCTATAATAAAAGCGGGTTACAGCACTGTAGCTGCTCTGAAAGAAGCAAATCCGAATAAATTATTCAACGATTTGTGTGGATTACGGAAAAAACTAAAGATGGAAGTTGCTCCACCTACATTAGATCAGGTTAAGGCCTGGACAGGGCAATAATTTATTTTACCGGAACCAGATGCCAGGAAACACTTTGTGTGGCGTCTTTAATAGTATGGGTGCCTGCATAGAATAAACTGTCGTGAATCTTTTCATCGCCTTCAAGCCACAATTCATTATTTTTTAATTTTTTGATGGTTGCTGTAAAGTTGCTTGAATAATATTTATCGACTGTCAATCCACCTGAATCAAGTTCAACACTTCCGGAACTAAGAATATTTATACTTCTTCTGTGATTCACATATGACCATATGCCTGTTGCATCACTGTTTTGAATGGAATAATAGGTATACAAACCATAGTTGCGGATATAAACAGAATCGTTCAGATAATTCCCGGTGACATCGGTACCATTAATAGTTCTTAACGAAAATTTCCACAGTTTGATTATGCGTTTATCAGTTGAACGGAAACTAATTGTTGGTCCGTCTTCGTATTTACCGCAACCTGAAAAGGTCATTGCAGAAAGGCAACACGCAAGAATAAGATATTTTATTTTAACCTTCATAAAATATAATTTTATGTAAAGGTAAAAAAATATAATTAAAAAAGGGCCCTAAGTTTGGCGTGATTTTATTGTTTGAAGTTCAATTAAAAAGTATAATTAATAATTATTATACAGGCCTTCTTCAAGGAGTTTCCGCTTTTCTTCCGGTGTAAGACTTTCGTATTTATCTTTATCCTTTTGAATCTTTTGTTTTTTCTCTTCATCCTTTCTGAAAATTTCAGCCCAGAATTTTTCTTCAGCTTTTTTTCGGAGAAATGTGTTGGCAACAGAAGGAAACAATTCAAGAAGCAATTCTTCTTTTTCGTTTTGTGCAAGCTTTACACCACCAAATTCATCAAGTTTTGGATTGGGTTGTTTTTTGTATTTACTGGTATCGTAAGGAACTTCCTTTTTTACTCCGGCAATTTTTTTTCTGAATTCAGGGTCAATTGGGATAGGCGTTTTGCCGTATGATCCTTTAACGAGATTTACAAACTGTATTGATTTATTAGTGTAAAATGGAACTCCTTTATTTTCATCTATCACACAGTTTACAGCCTGAACTCCCACTATCTGGCTAGTAGGTGTAACAAGCGGAGGACAACCAGCTGCAACGCGCACTACTGGTACAAGTTCCAGCGTTCTTGGGAGCAGGTCTTCGAGTTTTAGCTGCTTAAGTTGCGAAAGCATATTGGTGTACATACCTCCGGGTATTTCAGCTTTTTTAACTTTGATATCCGGTTCAGGATAGTTGAAATATTTTTCAATTTCCAATGTTGTTTCAAGAAGGTCGTCTTCTTTATTTTCCCTGGCTTCGTGAATGGCAAGGTCGAACAGGCGGTCAATGTCCTCAGGAAGTTTATAATTTGAAATATCAAAATCAATGGGGAACATCTTATAGCTGTCGGCCTCAGCAAGTTCTTCACGGATAAGGCGAAGTTCTTTATTTATTTTTGCAACGGCTGCTTTGTTAACTCCTGTATCAATTTTTAGTTTATCGCAGAAAATCTGTATGATCTCAAATGCAGGAGCCGCAGGGCCTCCGGCAAATGCACCTATTGACGTGTCGACAATATCAACACCACTGAGAATAGCTGTAAGTGTTGAAGCAAGACCAAATCCTGGTGTGCAGTGTGTATGAAAATCAATTGGAATATTAACTTCTTGTTTCAAAAGTTTTACTAGCCTTCCGGTTTTTCCCGGAGGGATAAGTCCGGCCATGTCCTTGATGGAAATCATATCTGCACCCATCTTTTCAAGTTCCTTGGCAAGATTAAGGAAATAGTCCTTTGTAAAAACTTTATGAGGCAGCAGTTTACCCTGGAACAGGGCTTTCATTCGTTCCTTAGTTGAGAACTTCGGATCTACTGTATAACAAACCGTGCAATCTGCAATACCGCCATTTTCCTTTACATATTTTATGGACGATTTCATATTGCTCACATCGTTCAGTGCATCGAAAATGCGCATTATGTCAATGCCCGACTGAACTGCATTCCGGTTAAACCCTTCAATTACACTTTCAGGATATGGATTGTAACCGAAAAGATTTCTTCCTCTTGATAGAGCCGTTAGCTTTGATACTCCGCCGATCGCATTTTTTATTTTTTCCAGACGCGTCCAGGGATTTTCATTCAGAAAACGCATAATAGAATCAGGAACAGCGCCTCCCCATACTTCCAGGGCATAAAAATTTGCTTCTTTATAAAAAGGCAGAACCCTGTCCACCTGTGATTGGCTCATGCGGGTTGCAAATAATGACTGGTGTCCATCCCTCAAAGTCACATCACGAATTAAAAGTTTCCGTTTCATTTCAAATTCAAATTACATCAGACAAAAACATTGCATTTCTGGAATATATTCTGCAGAATCCTTTAAAATCAGTACTTACAGAAATTCCATTGCAAATTTAAGGATAAAAAGAAATCAAAACGAAAATAATTGTTAAAAAATTAACAACTGGATTTTATTCGCATAATAATCAGAAATGGAAGCACTTTTTGAAACTCTTGTTCTTTCCTTTGAAAATGTGCTTATAGGTCTTTGCCTGGAATATTGGGCATTCATGGAAGAACTTGCGTGCAATGCGTACTTTGCCCAGATGCAGGTTTACTTTCAATGCGTGAGTGCGGGCAGTAGAAAAGGATGCTGAACTTGAGTAGGATGAAGAACTTCTGTGTCCGGAAGAGCCAACAGAAATAGAAGCAGCATCCTGGCTGGCTGTTGTAGTTTGAACCTGCTGATGTGTAGTTTGTTGAACTGCAATATTTGTAACAGGAATATTTGTGTTAATTAAATTGTTTGGTGGATTATTCCCCAGCGTATTCATTGCTACATCCGGCAGATTCACATTGTTTGTATTTATATTAATCTGAACATTGTTCTGATTTGACTGCTGATCATTATTGGCCTGGACGGAAGAATTTACTGCAACATTTTGCCCCTGAACGGCTAAAATAGAAATGAACGAGATGCAGATAAAAAGAGAAAATGTTTTTTTCATGGGATAAAATTTGGCTCAGAAAAGCTACAAAAATTGAACCAAAAAAAATATAAAATTAAAATGCCTATATTTCGAATGATTTTCTTGCAGATAATACAGGAAGTATTTAAATTTGAGTGATTTTAAATCTCCAATCATGAAAAGACTTCTTTTGCTATCAGGAATGTTTTTTATTCTTTCATTTACTGTGCATGCTCAGATTTTATCACCCATAAATTCAGATCAAAAAGGAAGTTCAAATAGCGAGCGCTGCAGTACTTCAAACCTGGTCATTTCTTTACAATTGAAGGAACAGCAAGAAAAAATATTCAATGACTATGTTGCTACTCACAGGGATGATCTTGTTAAAAATAAAACCGCTTATACTATTCCTGTGGTTGTACATATTATTTATAAAAACGCAGCAGAAAATATTTCTGACCAGCGTGTGCTGGAACAGATAAGTCGTACGAATTCCGATTTTGCAGGCCTGAGCACACATTCAATGGGGCCTTTTAGCGATTCACTCAAGGCAAACTCAAATATTACATTTTGCCTTGCAACCATTGATCCCAATGGAAATGCTTCAAGCGGAATTACACGGACACAGACTACTAAAACTTCATTCAATATTACCGGCTCGACAGGATCATGTAACGGCTTTCCCGAAAGGTGCGCTTCTACCGGAGGTTGTGACGCCTGGGATGTTACAATGTATCTGAATATATGGGTTTGTAATACAGGCTCAACTATGACGGGTATTTCAGAATTTCCTTCAATTCCAAATAATGCATTTTACGGGTCAACAATAAATTATATGTTTTTTGGTTTGACAGGAGCTACTCCTCCATATAATGAAGGAGCTACCCTAACACAACAGCTTGGCCATTGCTTAAATCTTTACAATCTCATTGGTGATAATACCTGCACGGATATGGATTATTGCCTTGACACTCCCACTGAATACGGTATTCAGGATACTATTGGAGGTTGTATTGTTGACCAATGTAATACTGTATGTCCCGGAATTATGAATATGAATTTTATGTCATACTGTGATGATACAACCATGACTAATTTTACTCCTGACCAGGTGGCACGCATGCAGGCTTGCATTTCTTTGTATCTTTCAAGTGTTGCGGGCAATTCAGCAACTACTTGCAGTATGTCAAATCCTTGTTCCGCATTGTTTAATCTCTATCCTGATACTGCTACACTGCATCATTACTATGCTGTAAACCTTGCTTCGGGTGTTGCTCCCTTACATTATTTTTGGAGTTGGGGTGACGGAACTAACGATACTATTGCTTTTCCAAGCCATACTTATGCTACGGCTGGCTATTATAATATTTGTCTTACAATTACCGATTCTGTTGGATGTACCAGCACCTATTGCGATTCATCATACATTCAGAAGTCTGGAAGTACTGTAATCACTGTAGATGTTATATCACAGAGTGGCGTTGGAATTCATGAAATTTATCAGAACAATGTAATTCAAATTCGCCCTAATCCTGCCTTTGATAATATTACCATTGAAACTGCTTCGGTACACCGCGGAGATATCATTTCAATTTATAATATTCAGGGACAAATTGTGCTGCAGCAGCCTTTGAAGCAATTGCAAACTAAACTTAATATTTCCGGGTTTCCCAGAGGTTCTTACATTTTGAAAATTGAGAGCTATAATGGAGTTGACGTAAAGAGGTTTATCAAAGAATAATCATCTTCCGATATAATTTTTGCATGCATTTCAGATTCAAAAAATCATGGAAAGCTGTATTCACAATTTTTAACAATCCTGCATTTTTTATTAAAAGGCATTCAAAATATTTTCTTTACTTTCGTCTGCGTAAATCCCATACCTTATTAAACATTGAACCTTAATCGTTGAACATTAAACTATTTGCATTATGATGAAAAATATTTTAGCAGCCGTGCTTATCGCGGCATTTGCAGCCTCCATCTGGGGATGCGGATCGGGCAATAAAAAAACCGATGCCGGTGATTCAACAAAAAAAGATACTTCAGCCATGCAGAAAAAACTTGACCAGTTTGCAACCGTTGAACTTACTACGGATATGAGCAAGCTAACCGAAAAGGAAAAGAAAATGATTCCTATTCTTATTGAAATCGCAAAGCTGATGGATGATATTTTCTGGATGCAAACTTATGGCAATAAAGATTCTTTGCTAAACAGCATAAAGGACGAAAAAACAAAGAAATTTGTTGAAATTAATTATGGTCCGTGGGAACGCTTAAATGATAATAAAGAAATAATTGCTGGAACCGGTGCAAAGCCTGCAGGTGCTAATTTCTATCCGAAGGATATGACTAAAGCTGAATTTGAGAAATTTGCTGATAAGGACAAGGCCAGTCAGTACACTGTTTTACGTCGTGACAAGGATGGAAAATTAAAGGTAATATGGTATCATGAGGCGTTTAAAGAAAAAATTGATAAAGCTGCTGAGTTACTCTTGAAAGCTGCCGATCTTGCCGAAGATGCAGGATTGAAAAATTATCTTAAACTTCGTTCCAAAGCATTACTTAGTGATGATTATTATAACAGCGATATCGCGTGGATGGAAATGAAAACCAACACCCTCGATTTTGTTGTTGGCCCAATTGAAAATTATGAAGATGGAATTTACGAATATAAAGCCGCGCAGGAATCAGCAATCCTGGTAAAAGACAAGGACTGGAGCAAAAAGCTGGATAAATTTATTGCGATACTTCCTGAATTGCAGAAAGCATTACCCGTTGCCGATAAATACAAACAGGAAAAACCAGGCACAGATTCTGATCTTGGTGTATATGATATTATTTATTATGCCGGTGATGCAAACTGCGGTGGAAAAACCATTGCCATCAATCTTCCGAACGATGAAAAGGTACAGTTGAAAAAAGGATCACGCCGCCTTCAGTTGAAGAATACCATGAAAGCCAAGTTTGACAATATACTAATGCCTATTGCAAAAAAACTTATTGATTCCACACAACTGGCAAATATAAAATTCGATGCTTTCTTTGATGATGTGATGTTTCATGAAGTTGCTCATGGCATTGGTGTTAAAAATACCATCAATGGGAAAGGCCCTGCCAGAACTGCATTGAAAGATGTGTCATCAGCATTCGAAGAAGCAAAAGCGGATGTACTTGGATTATTCCTTATTTCAAAATTGATTGATAAAAAAATGGTTACTGAAGCTACTTTGAATGATCATTATGTAACTTTTATGGCCGGTCTTATTCGTTCTGTGCGCTTTGGTGCTTCCGAAGCTCACGGCAAGGCAAACATGATGTGCTTTAATTATTTTGAAGAACTGGGCGCTTTCAAATTTGAAAATGGAAAATACAAGGTTGACTTTGTGAAAATGAAAGTGGCAGTTGACAAATGGGCCGGAAAAATCCTGGTTTTCCAGGGTGATGGTGATTATGAAGGAGCTTCTAAATTTTTAAAAGAATATGGTGTTGTAAAACCCGAACTTCAGAAATGTCTTGATCAGCTTAAAACAGCGAATATCCCTGTTGACATAGTGTTCAAGCAAGGTACCGATGTTCTTGGATTAAAATAATATTCCGGGGATGATTTAAAAAGTCATCCCCTTAAACTTTTTTGAATGATTCGTAAACTTTGTTCTGCTGCGATTCTGCTGATTATTTTTGGTTTTGGAGCCATTTCACAAAATTCAAAATACAACCAGTCGGATAGCGCTATTGCTGCCAGGCTGAAAAAGGATATATCCATACTTGCCTCCGATTCGCTTGAGGGCAGGGAAGCAGGTACTGATGGTGAAGCCATGGCCAAACAATATATCGAAAATCAGTTTAAAGAAATCGGATTGCAGCCCTTATTCTTTGATAACACTTCCTATTTTCAGCCTTTCGATGTGAATGGCGGTGCTGCTTTTAATACAAACACTTTAACAATTAACGGGACCAGTTTTGATTTTAAGGAGGATTTTTATCCGCTTGATTATTCAGCAAATGCTGAAGTGAAAGGCGAAATTGTAAGAGTTGGTTACGGAATCACTGCACCTGAATTGAAGTATGACGATTACAAAAACCTGAAAGATTTAAAGGATAAAATAGTTATTATGAAGATGTATCTTTCAGACAGCCTGCTTAAAATTTCTGGCTTCAGTGATTATAAAGATCCTAAGGTTCGCATTAAATCAGCTATTGAGAAAGGAGCATCTGCAGTAATTCTAATAACTTCCAATTCCACTGAGTTGGGCCCACCTCAAAAACTTTCTGAAAATGCAATACCACTATCGATCCCTTGTATTTATGCGGATAAAAAAGCCGTCAAACTTATAAAGGTTGCTACAAATATGAAAGCCGAACTGGAAGTAAATGTAAAAAGAGCTAAAAGTAAAACGG
>Ga0224524_1000035_pt1 | contig 56439 bp, 38 predicted proteins | sample CFST75metaG_FD_179895 | JGI IMG/M metagenome (GOLD analysis project Ga0224524, IMG submission 179895) | Peat soil microbial communities from Stordalen Mire, Sweden - C.F.S.T75 | ecosystem: Environmental > Terrestrial > Soil > Wetlands > Peat | place: Sweden: Norrbotten County, Stordalen Mire... | reverse complement strand
GTTTATTTTGTTTTTTAGACGATAAATTTAAAATTTTAAATACAAATATAGGTAAAAAGTTGTATAGAAATATTTTTATTAATTTTTTATTGTTACCAATTGATTTTTTCTTTATAATGTTTAAAAAAGGAGAAACCATGACTATTACAGCTAAAAAAAATGTTAAAATTTTTAATGAATAAAAATAAAATAAAAGAAGTGTGGAAAAATTTGGATAAAAATAAGTTTGCCATTCTGGTTTTAGTACTTATTTCTTTAATAGTTTATTGGCGTTGGTTTTTTAACTTTGGCGATCTTTTCTTTACCGATTGGCCATTTAGGTTTAGAGAAACCTTAACTGAAATATCACTATGGCCTCAGGCTTGGGTAGGAAATCTTAATTTAGGTAATATTAATCAAGTTCCTTTTCAATATCCCATAGAAGTCTTAAAAAATTTGTTAGCTAATATTGGATTTTCATGGAATTTAATTGAAAGGATTTTATTTATGTGGCCAACGGCCATTATAGCCCCTATTGGTTCTTTTTTGTTAATTAAAAAAGTTATAAATTCGACCACTGGCTCATTTATTGGTGCTCTTCTTTTTTCCTTTAATACTTATTTTTTAGCAGCCTTTCAAAACGGACACATGGATCTTATGGTAGCCTATTCTCTTGCACCGCTCTTTCTTCTTTTTTTAATTAATTCATACAAAGATAAATCGATTAAAAATATTTACTTTCTTATTTTTGTTGGTTTTATTATAGGGGTGTATGATTTTCGTATTTTTTTTAGTTTAGCCTGGATATCTTTATTTTATTTTATTTTTTATATTTTAACAGAGAAAAATTATAATTGTAAAAATATAATTAGAACTATTTTTGTTTTTATTACTCCTCTTTTCATTATTCTTTTATTAAATTCTTTTTGGTTAGTTTCGTTTATTTTTTTAAAAGGGACCTATACTATAGAAGCTATATTAAGAAGCGTGGTTCATAACAATTTTACAATTCTTAATTCAATAACCCTAGGATATCCAATTCGTGAATTCGGAGCAGTAGATTTTAATTTTAAACATATTTTAACATATCTTTGGGTTATTCCAATAATTGGTTTTCTAGGATTATTTTTTAATAAAAAAAATAAGCTAGTGCTATTTTTTGGTTTTATAACTCTTCTTGGAATTTTTCTTGGAAAACAAAACGCTGATCCATTACCAAGTGTTTATTTTTGGCTTTTTAATCATATTATAGGTTTTAGTGGATTTCGGGAGGCTAGTAAACATTATTATATTATTGCCATAGGTTATTCAGTTCTCATTGGTGCCTTTATTGGTTATATGTGCGATAAATGGAAAAATACTAGATTTAAAAATTTTTTAAAATATTTTCTCATTATATTAATTATTTTTGTTAGCACTTGGAATGCGAGGTTAATGATAAATGGAAAGCTTGATTCATTGTTTGTTTCAAAAAAAATTCCCGAAGATTATTTAATTTTAAAGAAATTTATTGAGAAACAGCCCGATTATTTTTATACATTGTGGGTGCCAAATCCTTCACAATGGGCTTTATTCACAAATCAACATCCCGTGGCCGGACTTGATAGTTTGGTTCAAGATTGGGTTTGGAGAGATAAAATTTCTCAAAATTTTTTCAATGGCAATAATCCTATAATGAATGAGCTAACATTCATTCTTAAACAAAAATATTCAAATCAACTTCTAAAAAATAGTTCTTTTAAATATGTTGTTATTTTTTTAGACGACAAAGAAAGAACAGAACAATATTATAACCTTTTTGATTTATATGGTTATAGAGATTTTTTTATTAAAGATTTAGACAAAATTAATTATCTAAAAAAAATTAATATTGGAACAAAAGATTTGGTTATCTATGAAAACAAAAATTTCAAACCTCTTTTATACACCACAAATGAAAAAGAAACAATTTACGATAATATTCCTTCTCAGTCTATAGAGTATGATTTTAAAAGTTCCACAGAGTATAAAATGCATATTAAAAATATATCGCATTCTATGTATTTAAATTTTGCTCAAACATACAACCCAGAATGGAAGTTAAAATCAGGGAGTTTTAATTGGCTTACATCTTTATGGGATAAGAATTATTTTTTACCCGACAAAAATCATTTTAAAAATACAGCTAATTTAAATTCTTTTTTTATTGATCCAGAAAAAATTTGTCAACAAACTCCTAATTGCTATAAAAATTTAGATGGAAGTTATGATATTGAATTAACTCTTTACTTTAAGCCACAATCTTATTTTTATCTTGGCCTTATTATTTCTAGCACTACTTTATTTTGCTGTTTTACTTATCTAGGTTATGATTTAATTAAGAAACGTAAGAAATAAAAAATAAAGGATTATAAAGATGAAAGTATTTAATAAACTAAAATTTAATCGTTTATCAGTCCATTTTTGGGGCTATGTTTTAGTTATTTTAGCTATTATAATACCTTGGCTATTAAAATCTGGCTATTTATTTTTTACTGATAATGCTTGGGGACCAAATATTAATCTTAATTGGGCTAGCTCTTTGTTTTTGTTTAATTTTTTAATTAAAAGTTTATCCTTTGTTTTACCAATTGCTTTTTTAGAAAAAATTTTTATTGCTGGAGTTCTTATACTTATTTTATTAGGAGGTAGAATTCTAGTTAAAACAGTTTTGGAATATTATAATAAGGTTGAAAATTTAACTCAGGCTTCTCGGGGTTTAATTTTTGTTCTTAGTTTATTTGCCTTGTTTAATCCTTTTGTTTATGACCGTGCTCTCTACGGTCAATTTGGAGTTTTAATGGCTTATGGTTGTTTACTCTTTGCGGTCGCTTATTTATTTAAAACTTGGCAAACTTTGAATTTTAAGAATCTTTATCTGGCGGCCATTTTTAGCGCTTTAGCTTTAATGTTTTCGGTTCATTTTATATTTTTGTTTTCTCCTCTTTACTTATTATTTATAGTTAGTTTATTTTTTAAAAAAGTTTATCGTCAGAAAAAGTTTTGGTTAGCTTTATTATTGGCTGTTATTATTGTTTTAGCTATTAATGCTAATTGGTTAATCGCTTTAGCGACCAGCACCTCGCCTTTAAATAATTTTATAGCCGAAGGAATTACTAATCAGGATTTAATTGCCTTTCAAACTTCTGGTAAAACTCCACTGCAAACTTTTACTAATGTTTTATTAATGAGCGGTTTTTGGGGCAAAGATCAATATCGTTACCTTGATTTAACCACCATTACTGGTTGGCAAAGGAGTTTTATTCTTTTAATACCCTTAATACTTTATGGTGTTTTTCTAAGTTTTAGAAAACGTAGCCCTAAAGAAAAAATATTTAGCCTAGGTTTAATTTTAATTTTTGGTTTGGCGATTTTTTTAGCCCTGGGAATTAAAGCACCCTTAACACGCGGTCTAACTTTATTTTTATATAATCATCTGCCTTTTTATAAAGGTTTACGAGAGCCGCAAAAATGGGTCGCTGTAATTATTCCTATTTATCTTTTTTATTTAACACTTGGTACTTGGCACTTAACTAAAACAAAGGTTATTAATAATAATCTTTTGACTAGTGGTTTGGTTTTGGGAGTAATTATTGTTATGCAAGCGTCTTTATTACTTTGGGGGTTTAGTGGTCAAATCAGGCCAACTAATTATCCGACAGATTGGCAACAGACTAATACTTATATTAAGTCTCAAGATAATTGTTCAAAAAAAATTCTTTTTTTGCCCTGGCATATGTATATGAGTTTTAATTGGCTTGGTAATATTGTAATTAATCCAGCACCGACTTTTTTTACTTGCCCAGTTATTAACGGTACTAATATGGAATGGGGTGGTATTTATGACAATAGTACAGATAAACAAGGTCAAGCTATTGAATTATGGTTAAATACTCATGGAGCTAATAAAGAAATTATAAATAATTTAAATATAGGCTATATTGTTATGGCCAAAGAAGTAGATTGGCAGGCCTATGATTGGTTAGGGCAATTAAAATATATAAAATTAATTAAAAGTACTAAAACATTAATGGTTTATGAAATTGAATCATAAAGTATTTGACAATTATAAAAAAGTAATATATTATAAAAATAGGCTTATATTAAACAATAATAGTAAAATATAGCTAATATTTTTAAGGTTATAGCCTTAAAAATGTAATAAATATTTAAGGTTATAGCCTTAAAAAATATGAAAAAAAATCTTCAAATCGAACAATTAGATAGAAAAATTAAAGCTTTTAGTAAATTAGAGCCCTTAACTCCCACCAAAGGTTGGGTTTATGCTACTCGTACTGTCCTAGGCATGTCCTTAGAACAATTAGGAAAAAAAATGGGCATTACTGCTCAAAGTGTTAAGGAAATAGAGCAAAGAGAACTGGCGGGAACGATTAGTTTAAAAAATTTAAATGATTTAGCCAAGGCTTTTAATTTAAAACTAACTTATGGTTTTTCTGCTTCAGGAAAAGGTTTAGAGAAAATGGTAGAGGCCAAAGCTTATGAATTAGCTAAAAAAATAGTTTTAAGAACCAATAAAACTATGCAATTAGAAGATCAGGCTAATTCAAAATCAAGACTAAATAAAGCCATTAAAGAAAGAGCTCAAGAAATTATTGATAAAAATATTAAATATCTATGGCAGTAGCAGTAAATTATTCTGAAGGACAAACGCCGCTTGATGAAGAGGAGAGAGAGGGTCTGAAAATAAAAACTATTTCTACTCGAGAGGAATTGGACGAATTTGAACAGCAAAATATTGAGGAAGCTATGGCTTGGTTAATCGGACAAGATATTGATGTTAATTATTTACTAACTGAAAAATTTATTAAAGAGTTACATATAAAAATGTTTGGCTCCGTTTGGCTGTGGGCAGGAATCTTTCGTAAGACTAATAAAAATATAGGTGTTGACTGGCAGACTATTAGCGTGGAATTTAAAAAACTTTTTGATGACTGTAATTATTGGTTAGTTAATAAAACTTTTTCCGAAGAGGAAATTGTCATTAGATTAAAACATCGTTTGGTTTGGATTCATCCTTTCCCTAATGGTAATGGACGTGAATCCCGCTTATTGGCTGATATTATGATGGAAAAAATTTTTCATAAGCCAGTTTTTTCCTGGGGTGGAATAAGTTTAAGCACCACTAATGATACTCGCTCTGATTATATTAAATCTTTAAAAGAAGCAGATAAGGGGAATTATATTCCCTTGTTAGAGTTTGCTAAGTCTTAAGCAGTTTATGAAATTAAACCTTAAAGAAATTCTAAAAGATAATTTTGCGCGCGGCACGATCGTTATGACAGTCATGACGATTTTAGGCGCGGCTCTTAACTTTTTGGTTCATCCTATTTTAACCCGGCGTTTAACCATCGCTGAATACGGAGATTTTCAAGCTTTATTATCTTTTATAACTATTATTGCCGTGGTTAGCGGCGTTATTCAGATGACTTTAACTAAAGAGTTTTCTTTACTTAAAAAAAACTCTTTAGCCCAAATTTCTAGTTTAAGAAAAACCATAATCATAAAATTGTGGCTTTATGGTGGCGTGGCTTTTATTATTTTGGTTATCATGTCCAAGCCTTTAGCGGATATTTTTAATATCGGTCATCCTCTTTATATTATTCTCACGGCCGCCATGGTTATTTATCTTTTCCCTTTAGCGGTTAACAGAGCAATTATCGCTGGTTTAGAAAAGTTCAGCAGTCTGTCTATAAACATGTTTATAGATTCGTTTACTAGACTGGCTATTATTATTTTATTAGTTGTGGCTTGGCAATTAAAACTAACTGGCGCCTCAATTGCCTTGGGCGCGACTAGTTTACTTTCTTTTTTTATAAGTTATTTACAAATAAGAAAATTAGGCCTACCTGCGGCTGATAATAATTATATAGCGACGCCAAAACCAATTATAAAATATGGTTTAACTGTTTTATGGTTTACAATTTTAAGTCAATTTTTCTTTAACTTTGATATTCTGTTTGTTAAAGCTACTTTTGATCCAACGACCGCTGGGCTTTATGGTTCGCTAATCACGATTGGTCGAATTATTTTCTTTATCGGTGGCTCTGTACCTTTAATTGTTTTTCCGATCGTGGCTGGCTTAGATCATAATGATCATGAAAAAAAGAATAAAATATTTTATAAAGCTTTAGGCTTTGTTATGATGTTGGCCTTACCGGCCGCCGGTGCAATCGCGCTTTTCCCAAATTTTGTTATCCGTTTTATTGTTGGTCAAAAATATTTAGCTGTCGCTTCGTTACTGCCGAAAATCGCCTTAATGTTTTTACTCTTAACAATTTTTCAAGTAACTAGTCAATATTTCTTAGCTTTAAATAGGAAATTAAGTATTTGGCTATTAAGTTTTGGCGTAATTCTAGAAATTATTCTTTTAAATATGTTTCATTCTAGTTTAAGTCAGGTTATAATAATGACCAGTGTGGTTTTTCTACTTATTAATGTTTCTTTATTTATTTTATTTTTTAAAGATCGTAGGGTTAATAAGTTGTCATTAAAACAATTATGAAAGAGAAAGTAAATTTGGCAATAGTTTGGCAAGAGTTTAGAGAAAGTTTTAAAATTTTCTATCCTTACTTTTTAGGTTTTTATTTGTTAGCTGTTTTTATCGGCTTGTTTTCACGTACCTGGCAAGCTTTTTTCTATTGGTCAGCTTTTCATCTAATTATAATTATTTTTACGGCTTTTTTTATTTTTATTATAAGCACTAAAAGTAGTTTTAAAATTAAATTACTCACCAGGCTTCATACTACTAATAAAAAAGTCTTGAGAAGTTTTTTAAAAGACCTTTTTGCATTAATAAGATATTATGGTAAAAAAACTATTTTAGAAATTTTAGTCCTAGCAAAATTTTGTTGGAAAAAAGTCTCTGCCTTGTCGCGTACTAATTTAATAAAAATAGCTATTATTATTGTTGTGCTTATTTTTTCTTTGTGGCATCAGCTTGATATTATCAATTTTATAATTTTGGCTTTTGGACTCATTTCTGTTATTCGCCCTGTGGATAACCGTTGGTCAGCTGGGGCAGCCCTTATTTTCCTAGCTACTTGTCCAATATTACTAATAGCTAAACAAGATATTTTAGCTGAAAAATCAGCCATTTTTGCTTATTATTTACTAGTTATTAGTGTTTTAACCATGATTCATGAATCTATTACAGCTAAATCTAATAAATTAAACTAATAAAATTGACTATTATTCTTATTAGGTTGTATAATATAGATAGAATATAAATTTTTAATATAAACAAAAAATCTATGAAAGAGAGGAAAATATCACAGGCCATTTTTGGCATTTTAATTATTGCCGTTTTTGCCTTAATTTTTGGTCCAAAAATTTACGCGCAATTTACTCTTAATAGCGGTGGTTCTGGTTACGGCTATGGTTACGGCTATGGTTACGGCTATGGTAATGACCTTGGCGTTAATAATTATCGAATTGACGGTGGTCATCTTACAAGCTATGACTACGGCTATGGTTATGTTGCTGAGTGTACTTCTTGGACATACAATAACTGGGGTACTTGCGTTGGAGGAACACAAAGTAGACCAATACTAACTTCCTCTCCAGCCGGATGTGCGGGCGGTTCTCCTGTACTCACTCAATCTTGTACTACGGGCAGTACCGGCGGTAGCGGCGGCTCAACTAATTATTGCACCAGCGTTACTTATAGTGACTGGCAGACAACTTGTATTAATAACTGGCAATATAGAGATGTCTTAGCTAGAACGCAAAATGGTTGTACTCTAACTAACGAACAAAATAATAATGCTAAACGAGCTTGTACTGTAAACCAAATAACTGGAGATGTGACTATTACTGGTAGTTCGGACGATAGCGCTTTCATTGCTCTAGAAAAATCATTGGTAAAAAATATCAACAGAGCTCTAAGCCTGCGTCTATCCGGCCGCATTCTTCTACAAGTTGAAGCTCAGGGTCAGGCTTGGTATGTTTATCCAGTTGATTTACTTAGGTATTTCTTGGGTCGTCCGGCTGATGCTTTCGCTATTATGCGTAAACTAGGCCTAGGTATTAGTGAAAAAGACTATACTAAATTTGCCAAAACCACTGCTCCAACGCGTTTATCTGGTCTCATTCTTTTGCGAGTGAAAGCTCATGGTGAAGCTTATTATGTTAATCCACTAGATCACAAGTTATATTATATGGGTCGTCCGGCTGATGCCTTTGCCTTAATGCGTAAATTTGGTCTAGGTATTACTAATGCTAACCTACGTCAAATTGGTATTGGTGAATTAAAATAATTATTTCTTAATTAGAAAAAAAATGTAGAGTTGGGTTTGAAACCCAGCTCTACATTTTTTATTGGTTTTTATTTATCCACAGGGTCCCTGAAATATGGTAGTATAATTGGCTTTTAGCCAAAGAAGGCTAATAAAATAAGCCTTTTTATTGCTATTGACAGTATTAGACTATTGTGATATAATACTATATTAAGAACTTTGAAAAATAATTTATAGTTTAAGTAAAATTTCTATACATAGAGCCTTTACTTAAACTATAAATTTAAATTAAATAACCGCACGGAGGCGGTTCAAAATGAAAAACATATTAATAATATCAATAGCTTTGGTTGTTATGTTGGCTGGAAATATTTTTGCGCAAACAACAACCGATACTGTAAGTACTGTAAGAAAAAGTTATATAAAAGATATGAAAATCTCAACTGAAACAACTTTTCAAAATGATGATGTTGTTTCAGGCGTACAGATTCATAGAACGCAGTTTAATAGTGATTTTTTAACGATTAAATATGACTATAAAGTAGACTTATCAAATCCAGCAAATCAGGTAAATGATGTTTTAGGAATATTTGTTCCGGCTGTAAAAAGAAATAACCTTTCTTTAGACGTCGGAGTCATAAAACTTGGTGACTGGAATAGGGGGGATGAATTGTTTGGTGATGTAACTTTAAAAAACAAATTCAAAGATTTTTCCACTACCTTAGAAATCGGTCACAGTATTAGCAAAGCTACTGCTATGCGTGATTATTTTATTGGTCGCATTAGCCATAAAATTTTTACTATTGAAGGTGGATTTTTGAGTGATTACGGCTATTCAAATATTAGCGAGCTTATGAAAAAGCAATACTACTGGTTTGCCTTTCATCCTGAGCATGCTTTTGTGGCTGTCGGGAACGAAATACAAAGAACGTGGGCAATCTTAGGCAGCAGAGATTTTAAGAATGTTGGTACATTATCTTGCGGTGATTATGACCGCAAGACTGGTGATTTCTGGTTTAGAAGCCAAACTGGCTTCGGCAACGTTGATCAGAGTTTTTTTTCCTTAGAAAATGAACTATTTTCAACTAGCTATCTGGTTCTACCGCCGTTCTTTTATACTCACTTTGGTCCAATTATGACCAAAGGAAATTACGGCTTTAAGATTGACGGCAAAAAGACCGGTAATCTTGAAAAGTATGAATTCGAAGTTTCCCGTAAACTGGGAAGCGTCGGACAATTGGGTTTAGGTTGGGAAAGAGAAGTTCCCAACACAAACGGGTTAATTATTGAGTATTTTAACAAAGTAATAATCGAGAGAGTTGTTAAAATTACTCTGGAGTTAAAGTATGAAACTATCTATAGTAGACTTTCTGGTTTCATAACTACTTCATATCAGTTTTAGTTCTAAGTTACAAAACACTGTTGGGGTGTCTGAAAAAAATCAGACACCCTTTTTGCTAAAAAGACCTTTAAGGCTTATAATTTAGTTGTATTATAAGTCTTTTTTTATTAATGAAAAGCATATGAATAAAACAATTATTTGGAAAAGTTTAGCGCACGCTCTGGGCACAGCTATTTATACGGCGCTCATCGCCTGGTTTTTATTTAACGGCCAACATTGGTTAGGTAATAAGCCGGATAATTTTCTTATGCCAGTGCTGATGTTGTTGTTGCTAGTTGTTTCGGCGACGATCACGGGTTTATTAGTCTTGGCAAAACCGGTTATGTTGTACCTTAGTGGAGCTAAAAAAGAAGCTTTAACTTTTCTTTTTTTAACTCTATCTTGGTTAGTAATTATTACGCTTATAGTAGTAATTGTTTTATTAGCAAAATAATTAAATAAATTTTATGAAATTTATCACTCGCTGGCTTATCGCCACTGTCGCTATAATTATCGTTAGTTATATTTTACCTGGTGTTATTTTAAAAGGTTTTTGGACAGCCGTAGTTGTGGCTTTGGTTTTAGGTTTAATTAACTTAATTATTAAACCAATTTTGATTATTTTAACTTTACCGATCAATATTTTAACCTTAGGTTTATTCACTATAGTCATTAACGCTTTGTTAATACTTCTCTGCTCAGCAATTGTTGACGGTTTTTCAGTGCCTAGTTTTTGGGTAGCCTGTTTGTTTGGTATAATTCTCTCTATTATTAGTTTTATACTCTCTAAATTAGCACCCAAGAAATAATTTCTAATTTCTAATTATTAATTTCTAAACAATTTTTAATAATTTAATTTTTAAAATTAAAAATTTGTAGCCATTTATTTAAAAATTAAAAATTAGAAATTAAATCACGGGGTGTCGTATACCGGTAGTACACACGCTTCGGGTGCGTGTAGACTGGGTTCAATTCCCAGCATCCCGACCATTATGAGTGATTTTATTAATTGGTTTACTAATATTATTTCGCAACTTGGTAACTGGAGCTATGCGCTCATGGCGCTTATTTGTTTTTTAGAAGCTTTGCCAATTATTGGTTTTTTTATTCCCATGGTTATTGCTTTGCTTTTAGCTGGTTTTTTAATTGCTAATTCAGGTTTTAATTTCTCCAGTCTTTTAATTATTTGCGCTTTAGCTTCTTTATTAGGCGATTTTCTGGCTTTTTATTTGGGCCGTCATTTTTCTAAATCTTTTAAAAAAGAGCATAAAATACTTAAAGAGGAGTATTTAACCAAAGCCAGCGTTTTCATGCAGCGTAGGGGCGTTTTGAGCGTTTTTTGGGGTCGTTTTATTGGTCCTCTTCGTCCGATGATTTGTTTTGTGGCGGGTACTACTCGCTTGTCTTGGTTTAGTTTTATTTTACCGGCCCTAACCAGTAGTTTTTTGTTTGTTTTAATTTATTTAAGTCTTGGTTATGTGGCCGGCAGTGCTTGGCAAACAGTAACGACTTGGTCTAGTCGTTTAGCCGTAATCATTGCTAGTCTGGTTATTATTATTTTAGCCTTAGGCTGGTTAGGTGAATTTATTTTTAAAAGAGGCCGGCAATTAGGTTTAATGTTAATTTCGCTCTTGCGTACTGCTTATAGCTCGCTACAAGAAAAAAAGTTTTGGCAAATTTTTAGTAATAAATATCCACGTTTTAGTTCTTTCTTTAGCAAAAGAATTAATCCTAATAATTGGTTTGGCTTAGTTTTATCTTTATTGATTTTCTTGGAAATAATTTTAGCTATCATTATTTTTTTCATGAGCCGATCGTTTTTATCATTAACTAATTTTTTTAGCGGTTTTGATCTGCGGGTTCATAATGTTATAACTTTATTTTCTGAAATTCATTTAGCCACGGGTTTTTTCTTTATTACTACGCTTGGTTCATTTTTAGTGCTTATTACAATTTGTGTATTAGTCATTGTTTGGTTATTTTTAGAAAAGCGCTGGTCTTATATTATTGGTTTTTTAATCAGCGTTTTGGGCGGCTCTCTTTCTTCTTCTTTAATAAAATATTTAGTAGCTCGTCCGCGCCCTATTCCAACTTTTTATTTTGAAAATTCTTATGCTTTCCCCTCGGGCCACGCGACTGTCGCTATTACTTTATTTTTATTTTTAACTTATTATGCTATTCGAGCTTATCCTCGTTGGTCTAGAAACGTAGGCTTGGTTCTTACTACTAGTTTATTAATTTTATTAATTGGTTTTAGTCGGCTTTATTTAGGTGTTCATTTCTTCTCTGATGTTATTGGCGGTTATTTACTTGGCCTCTTTTGGTTTATCTTAGCTGTGATTATTTCTAGATTTTTAGAAAAAAATGACCAGCCTAAACGCTTAAAAAAATCTACGCAAATTAGTCTCTTAGCTTCTTTTACAGTTTTAATTTTAATTGTTTTTGGCACACAAGTTTTTGGTAGTAGCACTTTTAATAATATTAAGCATTATTCTCTAACTAATTCAATTACCATAAAGAATAATAATTTTAATAATTTAAATTTTGTTAGTGAAAATTTAGGCGGTAATGCTTGGCGACCATTAGAATTTATTTTAAGTGGTCGAGAAGCTATAATTAAACAAGCTCTAACCACCACTGGCTGGACCGAAAGAGTTGAAGCAACTATTCCTACCCTTATTCAAAGAGGTTTGGCCCTAACTTTTAAAACACCTTTTTCCGAAGCGCCTCTTAGGCCGCGTTTTTGGAATAATGAAACTAATTTACTTACTTTTACTAAACAAGCTAAAGTTGTCAAGAAGAACGTTACTTATGTTTTCCGTTTATGGTTAATGGCTAGTGATAATAATGAAGCAAATTATATCGGCGAAGTGTCAGTTAGTCAGGGCTTATCTTTTAATGCCAATCAAAAAGAATTAGTCTTAGGTCAAGCTGTCCTAGATTTAGCTAATGATTTAAAAACGTCTAAATTTTTAAATAAATATTCTACCATAAATGTCAGCGCTAAATTAGACGAAGATGCTAAACAGGCTAGTGAGTTTAAGGTTTATGTTTTTAGTTTTAAAAATTAATTAAAATCATGCTAGAAGATTTAAAAGAACAACTTAATTTAGATAAACAAATATCTTTGCGTATTAAAGTTCATGCTAGCGCTCATGAGTCGAGGATTAAAGCAGTCTTATCTGACCAAACGATTAAGGTTGATATTAATAAAGCCCCTGAAGACGGTAAGGCTAATGAGGTTTTAATAAAGTTATTAGCCAAAGAATTTGCCGTGCCCAATAATTGTGTTAGTATAATTATAGGGAAGTTTTCTAGTGATAAAAGTGTGCTTATTAAATTAAATTAATAAAATATTTATTATATAAACAATATATATGAAAAAAATCTTTATTTTTTCTGGGTTGTTAGCTTTTATTTTATTTTTTGGTTTAAATAAAATAGCTAAAGCCGAAACTCCGCCAGCCTATACCCCGATTATAAAAGTAAATGTTGAGGACTCTTCAAAAAGTGATATTTATTTACAAAACCCTAACACTATTCAACAAAAATATTTTATAACTTTAAGTAATGTTTATCGAGAACATTATCATGCCGCTGAATATCATAACGGAAATTTATATGTTATTAAAAATAAAAATAATAATAGTTTTGAACTTTGGCGTTACAACTCTAAGAAAGAAGGAATTATATTATATTCCGGATATAACATAGATTTTAGAGTTTCACCAGACGAAAGATTAGTGGCTATTATAGATAGTACTACGGGCAATAAAAATAATGTGATTTTAATGAAAAAGGACGGCAGTATAATTAAAAAAATCAGCCAAAATAATGATTTATTAAAAAATAATGAATTACCTAAATATTATCAAAGTGGAACAGTATATCTAAATTTTGCCTCTAATTCATTTAAGCTAGATTGGGACACAAGATATATTTGGTTTTATAATGTTATGGGTCCAGCTTATTTAGGTTTAGTAAAAATTGATAGTCAAACTTCTAATATTAAAAAATATAACCTTTCAAAATTACCAATCGGTAGCGAATTAGCTTTTAATCTTTTTACAGAAAAATTAGCTTATAGTACTTATCCAGCTATGTTTGATGTCGAGAGTCAAGCAGCTTTTGATAAATCATCTACTCAGGTTAAATTAGATGTTTATGACTTGAATAAAAAAGCTATTAGACATATTGGAATTTCTATAGCTAAGAAATTTACACCAAAATGGATTGATAAGCATACACTTGATTTTGCTACTGGCGCTGGTGATGGAAGCAGAATGCATCTAGTTATTTGGTAGGAAAAAGTAAAAATTTTATAAATAAAAAATTAGACCCGTTTCTTTGTTAAGAAACGGGTCTTGGTTTACGACTATTAGTGCCACCATAAACGATAAGCGTTATAGCCTCCTGTGAAACTACCATCATCCCACCTGTGAGAATTTGATTGATTTGGATCAAAGCAGGTTGGGTTGGGTAAAAGCTGGATACCACCCTGAATATTTACTGCATTATTAATATGTTGTGCAGGTAATACATTAGTAACACCGGTGCTGATATTAAAGACTTCTATATTGCCCGAGGTTTCCTTGTAGCGAAAAGCTAAGTTTTTTGCCATCACTACACCTATACCATCAAATGAATAGGTGCCATGTACCGGAATTTCACTCCATTTAAAATCAGAGCGTCTTGCAGTGCATAGCATGGTATCTCCGAAAATAACTTTAAATTGAACTATATCGTGGTCATTTGTGTTTGGGAAAGAATATCCTATAATACTGGAAGCCAAACACAAGTCTGATTTGATTTGCGTAGGAGCACTGGCATTAACAAAAAAAGCTGCTGACAAACCATCGTTATCACCTGATGACCAAAAATATAAATAATCCGACTTTAAAAGCTCCTGATTATTATTTTCTTCTTTTTGAGGTCCGGTTATATCAGAACAGCCGGTGGTAATTAAAGAAAATAAAGGTAATAATATTGCAAATAATAAAACTAAATGTTTTTTAAACATTTCGTTCTCCTTTCGTTTTTTATTTTTTATTTTATAAAAAAGTTTTTAGTGAATCTTCACACTAGCTAATAATCTTGGCTGTTATGAAGATCCACTAATTTTTATAGAATAAAAGCATTTTTAAAAGATCTTAAGTTTTAAGATAATATCATTTTTCTATATATTTGTCAATGTTATAAAAAACCCCTTTAAATAGGGATTTTTTTATATTAATTTTTTGTTTTACGGTGTAATACGATAAATAGTTCTAGGAAAAGGAATGGCTTCGCGAATATGTTCCAATCCGCAAACCCAGGCCGTAATGCGCTCTAAACCAAAACCAAAACCGCCGTGCGGCACTGAGCCATATTTTCTTAAATCCAAATACCATTGATAATCACTAACTTTTAAACCAAATTCTTTAATTCTTTTTTCTAGTGTAGCGTAATCATCTTCACGTTGTGAACCGCCGATAATTTCACCGTAACCTTCCGGCGCCAATAAATCTGCGCCTAAAACTCGAGTTTCATCTTTGTCATCACGCTTCATATAAAAAGCTTTAATTTCCGCTGGATAATGAGTAATAAAAATTGGATTATCGTATTTTTTAGTTAAGATCGTTTCATCATCCGCGCCTAAATCATCTCGCTCTTTAATATCAGAGCCTAATTTTTTTAATTCTTTAACTGCTTCTTCGTGTGTAATTCTATAAAAAGGTTTAGTAATATTTTCTAAAGGCTTGATATCTCTTTCTAAAATCGCTAGCTCAATTTTATTTTTAGTCAGTACAGCCTGAACCATAAATCTAATTAAAGCTTCTTGCAGATCTAAGTTTTCTTTTAGGTCAAAAAAGGCCATTTCGGCGTCCATCATCCAAAATTCTGTTAAATGGCGACGAGTTTTTGATTTTTCGGCGCGAAAGGTCGGACCAAAATCAAAAACTCGGCCATGCGCGAACATCGCGGCTTCTAAATAAAGCTGACCAGTTTGCGAAAGGTAAGTAATGTTATCAAAATAATTTACTTTAAATAAATCAGTCGTGTTTTCGCCGGCATTAGCCGTAATAATTGGCGAATCAATTTTAATAAAATTATTTTCGCGCATGAAATCATAAGTCGCATGAATTAAAGTATCACGGACTCTTTGAATCGCCCATTGTTTAGTTGAACGTAGCCAAAGATGACGATTATCCAAAAGAAAATCAATGCCATGATCTTTTTTAGCAATCGGATAGTCTTCGGCAATTTGGTAAAAATGAAAATCCTTAACTTGTAATTCGTATAAATCTTCTTTAGGATGTTTAGTCACTAGACCAGTTATTTCAACCGAAGTTTCTAAACTAACTTTTTGCGCTAAAGCCCATTGCTCGGCGCTTAAGTCAGTAGCTGATAAAACAGCTTGGCACATGCCAGTTCCATCGCGCATTTGCCAAAAAGAGATTTTTCCGGAAGAACGGAAATTATAAACCCAGCCCCGAAGCGTGACTTGGTCGTCAAGATGATTAGCTAAATCTTTAATAAAAATTGTTTTCATATAGTTTATTCAATATTTTTATAGTATCAGCCAAATACTGGTTTGTCCAGCTTTTTCATTGAAAATTAGAGCTTTTTAAAGTATGATATAGAGGCTATGGACAAACAAATAAAAATAATAAGAATTATCTGGATTAGTCTATTGGGGCTAATTATTTTAGGTTTATTATGGTTAAATCTTGTGCCTTTGGGAAAAATGACTTATTTAACTTCTTTTGAAAATTCGTCTTATGCTATCAGCAGTCTCTTGCCAGCTGATAGAGTAATTAAAGTTAATGGTTTTAAAAAAATAATTGCTGAACCAGTTTATTTTACGTTGTTTACGCCGCGTGCTTTTAAAAAAGCTTTAATAACCATAAATTTTTCCGCGCCGCCAGAGTTAGCTAGATTTGGCGTGGCTCATAATAAAAAACTTTGGCAGTATGATTTAAAAACAATTTATTCTAAGTTAGATAATAAATCAATTGCTAAAAAATTAGCCAATGGTGATTGGCAAGTAGTTATAGACTTTGCTTTAGCTAAAGCGGAAAGAGACAAGGGTCGCTATTCTTTTATGATCTCAGCCCCTGCCTTAAAGGAATCTGATAATTTTATAATTAAATCAGTTGAAGTAGAATTTAGTGGTACTGATTTATTTTCGTTTATTAAAGAACGGTTTAATTTATGAAAATTTCTACACCAATTTTAAAAGAAATAAATTTAGCTTTAACCGTCGGTCTAGTCTGTTTATTAATTTTAGAAACTCTTTGGCCAGGCGCAGTTTTAGCCTATCTTAATCTTAATTTTTGGTTGATTTTGTGGTTTATTAGTGCTAGTATAGTCTTATTAAGATATAAAAAATAAGCTAGTTTTTATTAGAAATTATCTACATGAATTCTTTAGTTAAGAAAAAAAATATTTTAGTAAGTTTGATGATTAAGCCGAAGTTAGATTGGCGTGATGATCTTGATAACTTAACTTCTTTAGCGCTTACGGAAATAGCTTTATTTTTTGATGCTGTAACGATTGATGAGCGCCGCGAAGTTTATCGTTTATTAGAGTCTAGTGGTCTAAAAAATATTCCTGTAGTTCATATTACTAATGATTGGCAAAGTTGGGAATTAGATTATTTAACAACAACTTATCAGACGGCTTTATTTATCTTAGCTATTGATAATAAAGCTTTATTATTTATTACGAGCTCCGCAGATTATGCTGAAAAGATTATTTTAACTAATCCAGCGACGCTTAAATTTAGCTCTTTATTTACTGATGAAATTTTAACGCGTTCAGCGGTGAGCGGAGTTTGTTTGGATTTAAAAATTTTAGAACAAAATCGCCGTTCTAATAATAAAAAATATCAAACAACGATTCATGTTTTAGATCATCATGCTTTAAAGGCGACAAGTCTTGGACCGGTGTCTGATCATTGGTTTAAAAATTTACTGACCCCGCAAAATCGTCATTTAACTTCTTTAACTGAGCTTAATTATCTTAAAAATATTCCAAGTAATTGTTTAGCTGAAATGATTATTATTAATTGTGATAATTGTTTGGCTGAACAGATAGAAATTAAAAAATATTTAGAATCTTTTATTAAATAAATTATGAAAGGGATTATTTTAATTGCTGGTAAAGCTACTCGATTAAGACCTTGTACTAAGGTAACGAGCAAAGGGTTGTTGCCGATTTATAATCGGCCCTTAATTTATTATCCGCTTAATACTTTAATTAAAGCTGGTATTAAAGAAATTCTTTTAATTATTGCACCAGACCATGCTGGTCATTATTTAAATCTTTTAGGTAGTGGTGCTCAATGGGGCGTGCAAATTACTTATGAAATTCAAGAAATACCTCGCGGTACGGCTGACGCTTTTATTCTTGGGGCTTCGTTTATTGGTCATGATGATGTAGCTATGATTTTTGGTGATAATATTTTTGTTGATGATTTAAGCGAAGAAATTAAAAATTTTAAAAAAGGGGCGAAGATTTTTGCTAAACCCGTAGCTGATCCAGAGCGTTTTGGTATAGTGGAAATTGATGATAAAGGTAAAGCTATTTCAATCGAAGAAAAACCTAAAGAACCAAAAAGTAATTTATGTATTACTGGTGTTTATGCTTTTGATCATCGTGTCGTAGAAATTGCTAAAAATATTCAGCCTTCGGCACGTGGTGAATTAGAAATTACCGATATTATTAATTGGTATTTAGCTAAAGGTGAATTAGAAGTAGGTATGATTAAGGAAGAATGGATTGATGCTGGAACTTTTGATAGTTTATTAGAAGCCCAAATTATCGCTAAAGAAAAAATGCAAACTAAAATGATTATTTAATTATGTTAGAAAAAAAAGTGGTTATTGGTACGATTGCTTACGACGCTTTAACGGCGCCGTATTTGGCTTTATTTAAACAAAGCTTAGCTGAACAAACGTATAAAAATTTTACTTTAGTTATTCATAATAATACGGAAAATAATCTAGGTTTTAGTCAGGCTTATAATTTAATGATTAAGCAAGCTCGCGAGGCAAGCGCTGATTATTTTTTAGTTATTAATCCCGATGTTTATTTGGCTAAAAACGTTTTAGAGCTATTGGTTAAAGAATTAGCGTCTAATAAAAAATTGGCGGTTACTATGCCAAAATTATTAAAATGGGATTTTGCCAATAAAATACTAACTAAAATTATTGATAGCTGTGGTTTAAAATTAAGTGGCGGTTTAAGTTTCAATGATTTAGGTCAAGGTCAGGTTGATCATAATCAGTTTGATCATGAAGTAGTTATTGGCGCGACCGGCGCCGCGGCGTTGTTTAGACTTAGTGCTTTAGAAGAGGTTAAAGAAGGCCAGCAATATTTTGATGAACATTTTTTTATGTATAAAGAGGATTGTGATTTAGCTTATCGGCTTTATTTAAAAAATTATCAGGCCTTATTAGTGCCCGAGGCCTTAGCTTATCATGATCGAACAGCGAGCGGCGGAAATTTAATTAAAAGATTTTTTAATCGCCGCCAAAGAAACGAAAAAGTTAAACAATGGTCGTTTATTAATCAGCATTTTTTATTTATAAAATATTGGCATCAGCAAAATTTAGTTAATCGTTTTATGATTTTAGTTCGTGCTAAATTAATGTTTTTAAATGCTTTAATATTTGAACAATTTCTTCTATCGTGTTATAAGGAAATATTACAGCAAAGAAAAACTTTAAAACGCTATTAATATGGATTTATCTGTTATTATTGTTTCTTGGAATGTTAGAGAAAAATTAAAAGTTAATTTATTGGCTTTGTTTAAAAGTACTGGTTTAAGTTTAGAGGTTCTGGTCATTGATAATAATTCAGCTGATGATAGCGTTGCCATGATCAAACAAAATTTTCCGCAAGTTAAGTTAATTATTAATCAAACTAATTTAGGTTTTGCTAAAGCTTGCAATCAGGGAATAAAAGAGTCATCTGGTCGCTATGTTTTACTACTTAATCCTGATATGTTAGTGTCGTCTGATACTTTGGTAAAAACTATTAATTGGGCTGATGCTAATCCGCAGGCTGCTATTACCGGAATTAAATTAATTAATGAGGAAGATTTAATTGTTGGCGAAACCAGACGCTTGCCTAAAATTTGGGATCAATTTTTAGTCGCCTCTAAATTAGGCCATATTTTACCGTGGTTATTAAATAATTATTTAAATAAAAATTTTGATTATACTAAAGCCTCAAGAGTTGAATCTATCCGCGGATCTTATTTTTTAATTAGACGTGAGACAATTAATAAAATCGGCTTACTGGATGAGCGTTATTTTATTTGGTTTGAAGAAACTGATTATTGCGCCATGGTTAGAAACCATGGGCTACAAGTTTGGTATACACCAGCGGCGACAGCTACTGATTATATTGCCCAAAGTTTTAAGCAAGTTGATTTAAAAGTTAGACAAAATTATTTTAAAACTAGCATGCTGGCCTATTTTAAAAAATGGTATCCAGGCTGGCGCGTTAGTCTTTTAAAATTTGGCTGGGGGATTGGGGATTTAATTGTTAAACTAGTTTCTTAATATGATAAAAGTTGCGGTGATTATTAGTCCTAATTATAAAGATTATGCCGAACGCTTTTTAGCGGACTGTCTTTTAAGTTTACGCGAGCAAACGTACGCTAATTTTAAATTATTTTTAGTTGATAATGAATCAACTAAAGAAACTTTAGCCTTTTTAAAAACTAGAGCACCGGAAGCAGAAATTATTTCTTTGCCTAAGAATGAAGGTTTTGCCGGCGGCAATAATGCCGCGCTTACTTTAGCGCTTAAAGATAATTATGATTATGCGTTTTTAATTAATATGGACGCTCTGGCGGAAAAAGATTGTTTAGAAAAATTAGTTAATTTTTTAGAGAAAAACAAGAACGTCGCCGCGGTTCAACCAAGGATTATGCTTTGGCCGAAAAAAGATTTAATCAATAGTTTGGGTAATGAAACGCATTTTCTGGGTTTTGGTTATTGTAATGGTTATGGCCATAAATTTAATCCGCCAACTGATAATCTAGTTAAACCAATCTGTTACGCTTCAGGCGCCGGAGTTTTATATCGTTTGAGCACTTTAAAACAGGTTGGTTTATTTGATGAAGTTTTTTGGATGTATAATGAGGATCAAGATCTTGGCTTAAGATTATGGTTAGCTGGATTCTCTTCTTATATTTATCCAGATGCGATAATTTATCATAAATATGAATTTAATCGGTCTATTAAAAATTATTATTGGTTAGATCGCAATCGTTTGCTTGTTTATTTTAAATATTATAAATGGCCAACCTTAGCTTTAATAAAACCAGCTGCTTTAATTATGGAACTTGGTTTATTGCTTTTTTCTTTTAAAAATGGTTTTTATAAAGACAAATTAAAAGTTTGGGCTTATTTTCTTAAATTTAGCACTTGGCAATATATTTTTAAACAAAGAAAAATTATTCAGCCAAACAGAAAAATTTCTGATCAGCAATTATTAAAAATGTTTAAAGGTAAAATTGTTTTTCAGGAAGTTAACTCGCCTTTATTGGATCTGGCTAATATTTTTCTTTTGGCCTATTGGCAGATTCTTAAATTTATAATACGCTGGTAAGACTATGGATATAAGCATTATTATTGTTAACTATAAAAACAAAGGTTTGACTCTTAATTGTATTCGTTCAATTAAAGAGGCGGATTTTGGTCATCTAAAATACGAAATTATTGTCGTTGATAATAACTCTAATGATAATCTTAAAGAGATTTTAGCTTGGCAAGAAAAAGACGTAATGTTTATTCAAAATAATAAAAATTTAGGCATGGGCGGCGGCAATAATGTTGGCTTAAAACGCGCCCACGGAAAATATGTTGTGGTTATGAATCCGGACACCTTAGCTTTTAAAGATACTTTTACAAAGTTGCATGATTTTATGGAAAAAAATTCTAGAGTCGGCGTGGTTGGACCAAAACAATTTAATCCAGATAAAACTATTCAAGATTCCTGTTATCGCTGGCATAATTTATTAACGCCGTTTTATCGCCGTACTTTTTTAGGCCGACTGCGTTTTGCTAAATTAGAGATCAAACGTTATTTAATGCATGATTATAATAAAAAAACCACTCGCGAGGTGGATTGGTTATTAGGTTCTTGTTTATTTATGCGCGCAGCGGCAGTAAAAGAAATAGGCTATTTTGATGAGCGCTTCTTTTTATATTTTGAGGATACGGATCTTTGTCGCCGCTTTTGGCAAAAAAATTGGAGCGTGGTCTATGATCCAGAATCAGAAATTATTCATAATCATAATCGCGAAAGCGCCAAACAGCCGTGGTATACTTTTTTTAAAAATTCAGCCAGCCGCGAGCATATTAAATCTTGGTGGAAATATACCTTAAAATGGGGCTTTAAAAGACCGGTATTAAAATAGTCTTTAAAACAGCTAATATTTGCGACTAATATTGCAAATTATTTCATAGTGTGATATTATAAAAATGTGCTTGTGGGGCGTCAGCCCTATTCGGCTAATACATAAGCCGAAGGCAAGCATTCAAAAACACCGCCAATTGGCGGTTTTTTTGTTGTTCAATCTATTCTTGGATCACCTTTCATTGTAGTATAAAACTTAGTATCTCGATATTTGTTTGTAATCCACGCTGGAATAATGCTCCAAAAATAAAGCGCACCATTCTCCCCAATACGTCTAATAATTACTTTTATTTTCCTATTATCTATAATACCAATTATACCCCAGTAATGTACAATTTTTGTTTTCATTATTTTATTCTTATAACTCATTACTTCAATTTCTTGATATCTTTCTTCAAACTCTTGATAAGTTGTAGAAATTTGCAAAAGCTTAACGGCCTTTGGCAATAAATTAAAACGCAATAGCTGAGAAGAGCGTTCTCGCTCTGTCCTCGAACTTTTAAAAACAATATGGTTAAACCCCTCAGATGCGAATCTTATATCCGCTTTCATTGCAGGCGAAAAGACACTTCCTATACTGCTATAGAAATTTTTTCCATGTTTTTAAATGCATTTAAAAAAGCTACCCTTGTCTTGCGGCAGGGGTAGTGGTTATATTACTTATATTATAAAGCTGATAATTATTTAAGTCAATATATTATCTTTTATAATCCTAAACTAAAAATTCCTGTTTGATTATTATACGTGCCAAAAACGTAGAGAGTTTTTTCATCGCTAGTCGCCATTAAAGCACCAGCGTTTTTTATATTAGCTAAGGTAATAGTAAACGGCTGCTGCTCATTAACAAAGACGCGTATATCATCTGGTGTGGCGACGATCACGCTGTCAGTTTTAGACAGCGGCCATAAGCTATTAATAACTGAACCAAAGCGCGTTAATAAATAGTCATTTGTTTCATTGTCCCAGCGTCTTAATTCTAAAGTAGTTGTATAAATTAAAGAGCTACCTTTAGCGCGGCCTAATCTAAAATTATCAGTCACTTTTATTAAGCGCGGTTCTGAAAACAAAGGAATTGGTTCATCAATAATATATAATTCATGATTGTTGATGAGAGCTGGTTTATTGAGTTGATCTAAAATAAATTGATAGTCGCCGCTCGGGAGTTGAATGGCTTTTAATTGACCCTCTAAAGAGCCGGACAATAAAGTATCTTGGCCTGCCAAATTTTCTATAATAATATAGAGTTCATCGTTACGAATAATGTAATCAATAATTTTTTGATTATTAATTTGCTCATCTAGATTAACCTCCATTAAGGTTTTACTGCTAATGGTGTAGCGCCAGATTTTTTGTTTACTTAAAAAATAAGCAATATCTGAATTATTTCCCCAACGGATTAAAGAAACATCTTTTTTAAGATCAGCCGCTAGATTAATAACTTTTTTATTAGCTAGATCAATAATTAAATTAGCCAGCGATATTTTGCTATCATTATTAGACCAGGCTATTTTAGTAGCAGTTATTTTTTGATTGGAATTTAAAGGAATGGTTTGGCTAGTTTCATCAGTCGTATTAAAAATTATTAAATTATTATTTTTAAAAATAGCAAATTTTTGACCATCACTAGCTAAATCAGCCTGTCCACCAGTGGTCAAAATTAACTTAGGTTCAGTTTTTTTAAACAATTTAATCGTCCCTAAATTTTTAGCTTCTTCTGGCGTTAAAGTAAATCTTTGCTCCCAGGGCCAATAGCCGTCTTTAACTAAGCGAATAATATATTCGCCTGGTAGTAAGTTTTGAATTTTGGCTTGAGTAGTTAGATTAACTTTTCTTGGTAAAAAACCCAACAAGGAATCACTAACTAATTTATTGTTTAAAAAAATCGTGGCGCCCGTCGGCTCACTACTTATTAAAATATTGCTAGTTTTTTCTAAACTAAGTCGGCGCCAATTAATAGTATTACCGGTCGCATAGATTAAAACAACTGGCACTAAAATACAGAATAATAAAACAAAAAAACCAAATAAAAGTCTACGATAAAAAAGTGACATAAATAATTAGATTAATCGACGCGGCTAATATCTAAACCGATTTTTTTAAGACGTTCGTCAATTTTTTCATAGCCTCTTTCGATTTGATAAATGTTATCAATTTCGGTGTGGCCCGAAGCAATGGCGCCGGCGATAATCATAGAAATACCCGCGCGCAAATCCGGCGAAGTTAGACTGCGTCCGCGCAAAGGCGTTGGACCTTGAATAACTACGCGATGCGGATCACACATCGTAATATTAGCGCCCATTTGCGTTAACATATCCGTAAACAATAAACGGCGATCATAAATTGTTTCATGAATTAAAGAAGTGCCAGTCGCTTGGGTCATTAAGACCGTGAACGGCGATTGTAAATCAGTCGGGAAGCCGGGATATTCATGAGTTTTTAAATTATAAGCCTTAATAATTTCCGGAACTTTTTTGATTTTTAAATAATCAACTCCAGTTTCAAATTCAATATTTAGTTTTTTAAAAATTGTTAGTAAAGAATCAAGGTGATCGGGGCGACAATTTTTTATCATTAAAGCTGAGCGAGTGACTGCCGCTAAGATAGCAAAGGTTCCAGCTTCAATACGATCAGGAATAACGGTTACTTCTCCGCCAGTAATTTTATCTACGCCTTCAATAGTAATTGTTGACGTGCCAGCCCCAGTGATACGAGCGCCGCACTTATTTAGGTGTTCGGCTAAAGCCACAATTTCTGGTTCCATAGCACAATTTTTTAAAGTGGTTGTGCCTTCGGCTAAAGTTGCGGCCATGATAAAACATTCGGTGCTGGTTACACTAACTATAGTAAAAAAATAATTACAGCCTTTTAAGCGTTTGGCGGTTAAGTGATAATAGCCATCGGAAAACTTTACTTCAGCACCCATGGCTTTAAAGCCATCAATAAATAAATCAATTGGTCTAAGTCCTGCGCCAATAACGCAGCCGCCAGGATGAGGAAACTTTACTTCGCCTGACCGCGCCAGTAAGGGCGCGACAAACATAATTGAAGCGCGCAACTTATTAGCAAAAGCTGGCTCTAGAGTTGTTTTATTAAAATTTTTCATGGATAAAACTAATTTATCAGCTTGACGATTAATTTTACCACCCAAATCAGCAAACAATTCTAAGGCTCGGTTAACATCTTCAATTTTTGGAACATTATGAACAATAACCTCGCTAGAAGATAGCAAGGCCGCTGGGATAATTTTTAGGGCAGCATTTTTAGCGCCACCCACACTAATTTCTCCGTTTAAAGGCTTTTGGCCAACAATAATAAATTTAGACATATATCGATATTAGTGTAGCTCTAATAGGTATTTTTTTCAATGTTTAACCGATTTTTAGGGCTTTTAGGTTAGTCTTTACTATGGTACAATATTAGACATAAATATATCTTTATGGAATATAAAATTTATCAAAAAAAATCAGGTAAACAAATAGTAATAAACATTATTGTGGTTATTGTTATTTTGGGTCTTGGTTTTATGCTTGGCGTTCATTTTTCTGGTGGTAATAGTAATTTAGGTACGGCCTTTAATGCTTTAGAAGGTCAGGTGCTTAATAAACCAGCCGCTACTTCTAATAATGTTGATTTTAAATTATTTTGGGAAGTCTGGGATACTTTAAAGAGAGATTATGTTAATCAAGATGTTTTAACTGAAAAAACTTTATTTTACGGAGCTTTACGCGGTTTAGTCAGCGCGACGGGCGATCCTTATTCAACTTTTATGGACCCGCAAGAAGCTAAAGATTTTGAAAATGATTTATCAGGCACTTTTGACGGTATTGGTGCGGAAATTGGTTTTCGTAATGACATCTTAACTATTATTGCGCCTTTAAAAGATACGCCAGCAGCTAAAGCCGGTCTTAGAGCAGGTGATAAAATTTATTCTATTGATGGCCAAAGCGCCGCTAATTTATCAGTTGACCAAGCCGTTAAATTAATTCGTGGACCAAAAGGCACTAAAGTAACCTTAACAATTATTCGCAATAAAATTGATAAGCCTCTAGATATTATCATAACTCGTGAGACGATTTTTGTTAAAAGTGTTGATACTTCTTTTAATGAAAAAAATAAAATTTATACTATAAAGATTTCTAACTTTAATAATGACACTGAAGATTTATTTAACCAAGCAGTGCAAGAAGTTTTATTAAAAAAACCCAGTGGTTTAATTTTAGATTTACGAAATAATCCTGGCGGTTATTTAGAGTCGGCCGTGGCTATTGCTAGTGAATGGATTAAAAAGGGGACTATTGTCTCTGAACAATTTGCTGATGGCAAAAAAATTGAACATACTTCTAGTGGTTCAGGTCGTTTAGCTGGTTTGCCTACAGTGGTGTTAGTTAATGAAGGTAGCGCTTCAGCCTCAGAGATTGTTGCTGGAGCCTTAAAGGATGATAAGCAGGCTAAATTAATCGGTGAAAAAACTTTTGGCAAAGGTTCGGTTCAGGTTTTGCGTCAACTGTCCGATGGTTCAGTGGTTAAGGTTACCACCGCTAAATGGTTAACGCCGCTGGGTAATTATATTAATGAAAAAGGGATTGAACCTGATCTTAAAGTTGAATTAACGAACGATGATTATAATCAAAATAAAGATCCACAAATGGAGGCGGCTCTTAAAGCTTTGTTAAAATAATTTCTTTGCTTTATGCGGCTATTAAAATTTTCTCAAGCCAAGGGTTTCACGCTTATTGAAATCGTTGTTACTCTAGGAATCATGGCCATAATTTTAACAGTGGGTTCTTTTGGTTCTAATATTTTTAATTCTAAGGCTAATTTAAATTCGGCTGCGGAATTAATGACTAGTGATCTTCGTACCACGGCCTTGATGGCGGTAAATGCTCAACAATTTCAAGATCAAATCACTAGTGGTTGGGGAGTCTATCTTGATACTGCTACTAATAGCTATACAGTTTTTGCTGATCTTGATAATAATAGTGTTTATAATAATAAAGAAAAATTTAAAACCGTTAAACTACCTAGAAATATTATAATAAATAATCTTCAGTTTAAAGGCAATAACCTTAACCAAGGTTCTCTTTATTTTCAAGCTAATAATGCCACGCCTTTTTTTGAAGCAGTTTCTTTTTCTAGCGATCCTTATAATTTAAACATTCAATTAAGTAATAAAGAAACGAGCGACGTGGTGTCTATTTATGTTAATTCTTTAGGTATGGTTAATTTGCAATAAATTATGAAGAATCATAACCCCCCTAAAGGGTTTACCTTGTTAGAGGTTTTAGTGGCTCTGTCTTTACTAATTATTATTTTTGGTGGAGCTATTTCTTTGATTATTTTAATTAATGAATCTCAAAAATCTAATAAAAATAATTTAATAGCTTCTTATTTAGCTAAAGAAGGTCAGGAGCTAGTTCGTTATACTAGGGATAAAAATTATCTTCAAGCTCTTCCGCCTTTTACAAATATTGCTACGACCACCGAAGATGGCGCTGTTTTAAATTTTATTATTGATTTTAGTGGTGCTTTAACTAAGGTTACAACCACTGATGTTAAGCAAGTCGCTGCTCTTAAAATTGATAATAATAATTATTCTAATACCGGAACAACTAACTCAATTTTTAAACGTTTAATAACTACTACTTATCACAAGACTTCTCTCGTAAAGCCGGATTACCTTGACGTTAAAGTTGAAGTTTATTGGCGCGAGGATACTAAACAAAATACCTATACTCTAACTAGTCAGCTAATTGATTGGCGCTAAATATGAAAAAAAATAGTAATAACAATTTAGGTTTTACTTTAATGGAAATGATGATTGCTATTGGTTTGTTTATGATAATCATGGTTATAGCGACTAATATATTTTTACAAGCGGTCAGTAATCAGGCTCGTGCTAATTCTTCAAAAAATTTACAAGAAAGTCTGCAGTATGCTTTGGCAATTATGTCTAATGAAACAGCTGGTGCGCAAAAAGATCCAACTCGCTGTGCTGGAAGCTGTCCTAGTAGTAAAGATTATTTTTGTGTTTTAAATGATAATACGAAATTAATTTTTGTTAATGCTTTAGGAGAATGTGTTTCTTATGATCTTGATCTTGATACTAATAATTTACTTCGTTTAAAAGTTATTAAAAGCAGTGAAGCTATTAATCTTGATGGTTATCTTACTTCGGTTGATGTTATTTTTAAATCAGCTCAAGATGTTAAATTTTTTAATTATTTTGATAATAACGCTAACTATCCTCTAGCTAGACTGACTATGATTCTTAATGGTCAATCAGTTAATAAAGAAGGCTCAATTGAACCAATGTTACTGCAGACAACCGTGGGTGTTTATCCTAATCAATAAATTCATGTTAAAAAATATTGTAAAAAATAATAACGGTTTGGCCATGATTATTGTTTTAACAATTGCTTTCATTGTTTTATTAACGATGGGGGCTATCACCACTATGGTTTTAAATAGTTTAGAAGGAATAAGTGCTCAAACTAATAATTTAAAAGCTAATAATAATCTTGAGGTAGCCGTAGAAAAATTACGAGGTGCTTATAAACTTAAAAATGAATTATTTAATAGTTGTTCGCCTGAGGAGTGTGTTATTTTTAGTTCTAAAGACGGCTCAGCCTCTTGCGCTAGCTGTAATAATTTAGAAGCTAATTTAAAAATTAATAACTATAAAGTTTATATAAATAATCTACTTCTACCTGATCCTACAACTCCAACTGTCGGCTCAGCTAATGTTTTGATTACTGGTTATTCTAATAATATTATTAAAAATAAACAACTAGCTCTTTGTCTTAATTATTGTCAGGTGGCTGGTTATAATTGCGGCGACGATGGCTGTAATGGTAATTGCGGAACTTGTTTAGCGCCGCAAACCTGTGGCGGTGGTGGACAACCCGGAGTTTGCGGTTCAGACATAGATCCAGCCACGATTGAATGTACGCTCAATTCTAAAAATGGTGATACTTGCGGCGGCGGAACAGTTGTCGATGAAATTAATCATGTGGTCGCTGCTTTTAATAATTGCTCTGAGCCTGGTTGTCTTGGAGATATTACTAAAATTTGGGAAACTAGTGTTATGACTCACAGATTTACTTACGCTCAAGATTCTGATAATGGTTTAGGTAATACCAACACTCTTCATTCGTTAGGAGTTAATTTTGAAGCCGCTGATACATGTGCTGGAGCAGCCTATTATGATTTTGATCATTGGTATTTACCGGCTAGCAATGAATTAGAATTAATGTACAATGCTTCAAGAAATGGTTTTACTTCAGGCTATACTAATGGTTGCTATTGGGCCTCTAATGAAGATAAAATAAATAGCGATGATGCCACTGTTGTTGGCATGGGAACAGAACATGGAGTTTGTCGAACGCTCGACAATAAAAGCAGTAGTCATTATATTCGCTGCTTAAGGCATTATCAATAAATTATGAATCGTTTAGAAGCTCACAAAAGAATTATTAAATTAAGACAGGAAATTGAACGTCACAATTATCTTTATTATGTTTTAGATAAACCAGAAATTAGTGATGCTGGCTGGGATAGTTTAAAGAATGAGCTGGTTAGATTGGAAAATGAGTATCCTGATTTAATTACGACTGATTCGCCAACGCAACGCGTCGGCGGACGGTCTTTGGCGGCGTTTAAAAAGGTTGCTCACAATTTGCCCATGATTTCTTTATTTGATTCTTTTAGTGAAGAAGAAATGTTAGCTTGGGAAGATCGTTTAGTAAAGATTTTATCTCCCCGTTTTCACGGGGATGATAAATTATCTAAAACTGATTTAAATTATTATGCTGAATTAAAAATGGATGGACTGGCGGTTAGTTTAATTTATAAAAATGGTTTATTAATTCAAGCCTCAACCCGCGGCGACGGTCGTGTCGGTGAAGACGTTACGGCTAATTTAAAAACTATTCAAGCGATTCCTTTGCGCTTGCGTGTGCCAACAAGTAATGAACTTAAAAAGATTGGCTTAAGCGAAGAAATAATTAACAAAATTTTAAAAACTGTAAGTAATGGTAATTTAGAAATTCGCGGTGAGGCTATTATGACTGAGGCGGTTTTAAAAAAATTAAACGAACAATATAAAAAACAAAATAAACCGCTTCTAGCTAATTCTCGTAATGCGGCGGCTGGTTCTATTCGTCAGCTTGATCCTAAAATAACGGCTGAGCGTCAGCTAGATTTTTATTGTTATGATATTGCGACTGAGTTTGATATTCCTTGGCATAGTCAAGAACATGAATTAGCTAGATTATTGGGCGTTAAAACTTTAACTAGCAATCGTTCCTGTAAAAATTTGGCAGAAATGATAAATTTTCATCATTACTGGGAAACTCATCGCAATAAACTGCCGTTTGAATGTGATGGCGTCGTGGCCGTGGTAGACAATGTTAAGTTGTGGCCAATTTTAGGCACTGTTGGCAAGGGTCCGCGTTATATGATGGCTTATAAATTTGCGGCTGAACAGGCCACCACTAAATTATTAGATGTAGTTTGGCAAATCGGTCGAACTGGAATTTTAACGCCGACCGCTAAATTAGCTCCGGTTCGCGTTAAAGGAGTAACGATTAGTAATGCCACGCTTCATAATTTTGATGAAATAAAAAGATTAGGCGTTAAAATTGGTGATACGGTTATTATTGAGCGGGCCGGCGATGTTATTCCAAAGATTATTGGTGTTTTAGAAAAATTGCGAACTGGACAGGAAAAAATAATTAAACCGCCTCTAAAATGTCCGATTTGCGGCACTAAAGTTGTTAATCTTTTAGAAGAAGTGGCTTATCGTTGTCCTAATAAAAATTGTTATGCGGTAAATTTACGTCGTTTAATTCATTGGGCTTCAAAAACTGGTTTAGATATAGAGAATCTTGGTCCAAAAATAATTGAACAATTAGTTAATGAAGGTCTGGTCTTAGATCCAGCGGATTTTTATAAATTAACCAAAGATGATCTTTTAAGTTTAGAAAGATTCGCGGAGTTATCAAGTAAAAATTTAATTAGCGCAATTTTACTTAAAAAACAGCCGCCTTTAGAAAAATTATTATACGCTTTAAGTATTAATCATTTAGGGGAAGAAACCGCCTTACTTTTAGCGCGTTCTTTGGTTTACTGGTCAGAGCAACAAAAAATTAAATTAACTACTCCTGTAGCTATTAAGAAAATTATACTTAGTTTAACTAAAGAAGAATTAGAAAAACTGCCTGATGTTGGGACTAAAGTAGCCGACAGCATTTTAAGCTGGTTTAATAATTTAACCAATCAAAAATTATTAGACAAATTAACGACCGTGGGTTTAACTGTGGTCTTACCGGTTATAACTAAAGGTAAATTAAATAAGCAAATATTAGTCTTAACTGGAACTTTGCCAAGTTTGACCCGCGCTGAAGCAAAGGCTAAAATAAGAGAGCAAGGAGGTCAGACTTCAGAAAGTGTTAATCAGCAAACTGATTATGTTGTAGTCGGCGAAAATCCCGGTAATAAATATACTAAAGCTAAAAAATTAGGTATTAAAATTTTGACTGAAAAAGATTTTCTTAAATTAGTTAGTTGAGTTTTTATGATTAATAAAAAAAATAAGTCAGGCTTTACTTTAATAGAACTTTTAGTAGTAATTGCTATTATCGCCCTTATCTCAACTTTAGCGGCGGTTTATTTTAATACAGCTCGTCTGACGGCGCGTGATTCACGTCGCTTAATGGATATTAAAGAAATTCAATTAGCTTTAAAAATGTTTTATAATGATACTGGTTTTTATCCTACGGCGATTACGGCCGGTAGCTCTATTGCTAACGGCGGTACTAATTATCTTTTGCGTGTACCCGCTAATCCGACGCCGCGTGATGATAATAATTGTCCAGATCAAGAGTATTACTACCAACAATTAGAAGCTGGTCAACGTTTTAGTTTAGGTTTTTGTTTGGGTGATAAAACTGATGAGTTAGACGGCGGAGTGCATACGGCTACCGCTAATGGTATTTTAAATTGTCCAACTGGTTATGTGGCTGTGCCCGGGAGTGCTACTTTTGATACTAATGATTTTTGTGTCATGAAATATGAAGCTAAATGCGCTAACGCTAGTGCTCCAACGATTGGTTTATCAGATCCTAGTTTCTTAACTATTAATTCGACCTATGATAATGGCAATATTTCTTGTACGGCTGGCAATAGTTTAATTCCAGTATCGGTTTCAAGCGGTTATCCAATTGGTAACATTAATCAAACCAATGCTCTAGCTTATTGTCAGACTATTGGCGGACATCTTTTAACTAATCCAGAATGGATGACGATTGCTCGTAACTTAGAAGCTGTTACTGCTAATTGGTCTAATGATTCTATTGGCCATGAATTTTTAAGTGCCGGCAATAAAAGCGGTGGTCAAGCTATGGATGGATCAAACATTTACCCCAGTGGAATAGATTTTGCTTTTAGAAGAACTTCTTATTTATCTAGCGGGGAAATAATTTGGGATTTTAGTGGTAATGTTAATGAATGGCTTGATGCTACTTGTCATCAAGCTGATTATTATGATTCTGGTGGCAATCCTGTTGAATGGAATGATACTAATATTACTGATTTTATGCGTGGTGCTTCCGGACCTTCTAGTAATTCTTATGGCAGAACACAAAACTCTGGCGATTATGTGGGTTGTGCTAATGAAAATAATGTTTTTTTAAGAGGCGGTTCAGCTGATGACACAATTCGCGCTGGTTTTTATGGTTTAGATTTAAGAAATAATAATGTCACAGCTAATAATTTAGCGGGTTTTCGTTGTGTAAAATAATATGTCATTTAATATAAAACATGTAGCGCATTTGGCGCGTTTAACTTTAAGCGAAAAAGAAATAACCAAATATTATCGAGAGATTGATAATATTGTTCGTTATGTAGATAAATTAGCCAGCGTTAATGTTTCTCAGGAAGAGGCAACCATGCGTTTAAATAAGAATGATAATCGTTTAAGGCCGGATTTAGTTGAGTCATGGCCTTTAGAAGAGAAAGAGAACTTGATTAACTTGGCCCCTCGTAAAAAAAATAAATTAATTATAGTGCCTAGAATTTTTGAATCATGAAATTAAATGAATTAACAATTAGCGCCGCGCGCTCTAAATTAGACAATAACGAAATTACTAGTCTTGATTTAACTAAAGATTGTTTAGCCGCAATCAAACATCATGATAAAAAAATTCATGCTTGCTTATTAATTGATGAGATTGGCGCTATTGCTCTAGCTAAAAAAGCTGACCTTCGCTTAAAAAAAGGTGAACGAAATGAACTTTTGGGAATTCCATTTTTAGTTAAAGATAATATTATGACCAAAGGTTTACTGACAACGGCTGGTTCTAAAATGTTAGCTAATTATATTGCGCCTTATGATGCCACGGTAATTAAAAAATTAAAACAAGCTGGCGCGGTTTTATTAGGTAAAACTAATTTAGATGAATTTGGTCATGGTGCTTCGACAGAATATAGCGCTTTTGGTCCAACTAAAAATCCTTGGGACAAAAAACGCGTAGCCGGCGGATCGTCGGGCGGTTCGGCGGCGGCCGTGGCCAGTGATTTTTGTTTATTTGCTTTAGGCACAGATACCGGCGGCAGCGTTCGTCATCCAGCAGCTTTTTGCGGAGTGGTTGGTTTAAAGCCAAGTTATGGCTTGTGTTCTCGTTTTGGTTTAATAGCTATGACTAGTTCAACTGATACGCCTGGTTGCTTAACTAAAGACGTGACCGACGCGGCGTTGGTCTTACAATATTTAGCTGGTCTTGATGATAAAGATGCTACCACCATAGCTAAATCAGTGCCTGATTATAAAAAATACTCAAATAAATTAAGTTTAAAAAATATAAAATTCGGTATTCCTAAAGAAATTAATAATTTTCCAGTTTCTAGTATAGTGAAAAAAACTTTTGCTGATATAAAAAATAATATAAAAAAAGCTGGCGGAAAAGTTGTTGCTATAACTTTACCGTCTCTAGATTTTGCTTTAGCCGCTTATTATGTAATTACGCCTTGTGAAATAAGTTCTAATTTAGCGCGTTTTGATGGTTTACGTTTTGGTCTTAATCATGACGCCAAACAAAAATTAGCGACCGCTTATGAAAATGTCCGCGAGGCGGGTTTTGGCGACGAAGTTAAGCGCCGCATTATTTTAGGTACTTATTGTTTAAGTGCCGGCTATTATGAAGCTTATTATTTACGAGCGCAAAAAGTCAGAACAAAAATTATTAATGAGTATGCTAAAGCTTTTAAAAATTGCGATGTTATTATGACGCCCACGACGCCCACGCCCGCCTTTACTCTGGGCGCTAAAACTAAAAATCCTTTAAGTATGTATTTAGAAGATTATTTTTTAGTGCCAGCTTCTTTAGCCGGTCTTCCAGCAGTTTCTCTTCCTTTAAATAAGCAACCTCTGCCTTTAGGTTTAGAATTAATCGCGCCAAGTTTTGCTGAGGCTAAATTATTGAACGTCGCCGCGGCCTGTGAAAAATTAATTAATTTAAAAAACATTAAACCACTTTTATAATTTATTTTTATGAAAAAATCTTATAATCCTTTTAAGGCCGCTCGGCTAAACAATATGTTACGCGTTTTAACAGTAGTCTGTTTAGCGGCCATTATTTTAGTTGTTATTTTATATTTTTCTGTAGCGGAAAATCGTCGTAGTTTAGCGACTTGGTTTGGCTTTAGTCCAACGCAATTGGCTCACCAAAAAAATAATTCAGCTGAAACTAATGATTTAGGTATGGCTAATTCGGTGGCAATTAATAAATCTATTAATGTCCGTCCGATTAGTAGCGCTGACCATCTTTGGGGACCAATTGATGCGCCAGTTAATTTAATTGTTTATGATGATTTTGAATGTCCTTTTTGTGCGCAATTTTTTGAAACAGTTAATCGCGCCAAAGCTGAATTTGGCAATAGTTTAGTAGTCGCTATAAGACATTTTCCTTTAATTAGTCATGCTGAAGCGATTAACGCCGCGATGGCTAGCGAGTGCGCAGCGGAAAAAAATAAATTTTGGGAAATGTACAAAGCTTTATTTGAAGATAATAAATCAGCTAATTTAAAGCCGGACGTGATTTTAAAAAATGCGACTGATTTAGGTTTAGATGCTAAATCTTTTACTGATTGTTTGACTAAAACAGTTTATAAAGATAAGATACTGGCGGAAAAAGCTGAAGTTAAAGATTTGGGTGTAATTGGTACACCAGCCAGTTTTCTTAATAATCTCTATATTCCGGGAGCTTTGCCTTATGAGGATTTTACTTATCCGGACGGGAGCGCCGGTTTAGGTTTACGCTCATTGATTCAAAAACAGATTAACGAAATCAATAAAAAGTAAGTAACTAAAAAAGTAGAAAGTTAAAGCTTTCTACTTTTCTGGAAGGATCGCATAGTGGTCGAGTGCGTTTGCTTGGAAAGCAAATAGACTTTAACGAGTCTCCGGGGTTCGAATCCCCGTCCTTCCGCCTTCGCCACGCTACTAAATTAATTTTATGAAAATTCAAAAAAAGTTTATTCTAATAGCTTCTATATTAATAGTGCTGTTTATTGTTTTTGGTATTTATCAAGTGGTAATGTTAAACAAAGCTCATAGCACGTTTGAAAATTATTATGCTTTTAGGGGTTGTACAAAATTAATTAGTAAAACAGACGAGGCCGGTTTTTGTCAGATAAGCTCCGGTCAAATAATAAAAATAGTAAAATTTAAAAATAGATGGTTTTTAGACGGCGATTTGCCTTGCGGTTTTCTTTGTTTTTAATAATAGTTTTTTATGCATCTTTTTTTGCCTAAATCTAAATTAAAAAACAGCGATTATTTGATCGCTGTTTTTTGTTAGAAGTCGGTTTCTATCTCTTTTTAGTAAAAGCTTTTAGAAGGTTATTAACCGAGAAAATATTTCGTTTATTACTTGATGATTTTGTTTTTTTCTGGTTATAATCTTTTATTTTTGATGGTTTATAGTTACTTCTATAAAGATTGTTTAATTCAGGTAAAAGCTTTGATAAAGCAATCTTTTTTCTTTCTATTTCTTTATCTAGGTTGATTGGATCGCTAGCTTGATAATGAATATTTTTCCCTTTTGGGATAGGTATTAATAAATTTTTTTTAAGTAATTCTGCTATAACAAGATAGGCTGTTGGACGTTTAATTTTTGCTTTTAAGGATAGCTGAGTAATTGATGCTGTGCCAAGCTGAAGGGCGGCTAAATATAGTTTAGTCTCTTTTTCACTTAAGCCTAAGTTAACTATTTTGTTTAAATTCATATATATATTATACTCTTTCTATAAAAAGTGTCAAAATTTTTGACGAATTTTAATAATAATTTAAGACCTATAATTAGCATAATATATTAATAAACATAATTTATAAAAATTTAGTTTAAAAATGTCTATAATAGCTATTAGATTTACTTTTTATTTAGTATTTTTTTAATGTTATTTAAATCAATTTTTTTGATAAGTTTTTTATTATTTTTTTGTTTACAATAATGCCAAAAATTGTTAAAATATAGTTAGCCCTATGCTATTAAAAATTTTACGTAAATCATTGGTATTTTTTATAGTTATTTCCTTCATCGGAGCTACTCCTTTGCAAGCTGTTTTAGCTATGGATTCTTCATCTACAGCAACTGAAAATAATGTCATAGAAACTTCTCCTACTACCGAAATAACCACACCAGCAACTTCATCAGAAAATATTTCAACCGATAATCAAACAACAATTCCTGATACGACAAACATCGAAGATTCTTCTAATACAAATAGTGACGTTACTAAAGTTGAGGTTACTCCAGATGGAGAGAAAGATTCTTCAGTTGAAAAAAATGATACGACCACTGATGATACTGTCAAGAGCGATACTCAAAAAGATGACACAACAAAAGATGACACCACAAAAGATGACACCACAAAAAGTGATACTACAGTTGATAAAGATACAACTGTTAATGATGACACAAAGACAGATAACAATCTTGATAAGCCAGAAGAGGTAATTATTGATAATTCTGAATCATTTTTAGCTCAACGTTTAGATGCGGAGAAAAATAAATTAGAAGATGTTTATGATTCTGTAAAGACACAAGATGAAAATTATGCCAGCATCACGGACGGACAATATGTTCATGTAAAATTTAAAGATTTATTAGATAGCACCAGAGATATAACTTTATATGCTAAACCCAGTGATCCAACTCAGCCAGCTGCCGATATTAAACCCAGTGATCCAACTCAGTCAGATACCAATTCGGAAATTAATAATTCAGACCAATCAACTACAAGTACAGGCACTGAACCAAGTGATACAACCTCAACAAACATTGATCCTAAATCAGTTGATCAAACTCAATCAGTCACTATAGAAGTTTATACAATTGATGGTCAACTAGTAGCGACTCTAAATAACATTGATAAAGCTGATAACTATAGAATTCTTTTAACTAATCTCAAAACACCGACCGATACTTTTGATTTAAAAATTATTGGCAACTTAGATATAGATTATATTGCTCAGCCACTAAAAATAGTTACGCAAGTTTCTAGTATGGGTAAGTTAGTTACAATTTCTGCGGCTGAGGGGCAAGATCTAGATAACCCAATACTTAATATACCAGTACGCATTGAAATTCCAGAGTTATTTAGAGTTGGGCAAGAAGACAAAATAGCTATTAAGTGGCAAGATAATGAAGATAAGATCGTTTCATTTACGACCTATGATTTAGATGAAAACGGTTATATCGACCATATTGAGTGGTTAGTTCCGGAAATTTCTAAGGAAAATCCAACACAAGTTTTTAATGTTTATGCTTCCAAGGCTTTGCGACTTGATGCAGATAAAAATAAACTTGAAGATGTTTATGATTCTGTAAAATCAAAAGACGATAAATATACATCGATTACTGACGGCCAATATCTGCGCATAACTTTTGAGAATACGTTAGACAATACTCGAGACATTTCTTTATATGCCAAGCCCAGTGATCTAACTCCATCAGACCAATCAGATACGGATATTAAACCCAGTGATTCAACTCCATCAGACCAATCAGATACGGATATTAAACCCAGTGATCCAACTCAGCCAGCTGCCGATATTAAACCCAGTGATCCAACTCAGTCAGATACCAATTCGGAAATTAATAATTCAGACCAATCAACTACAAGTACAGGCACTGAACCAAGTGATACAACCTCAACAAACATTGATCCTAAATCAGTTGATCAAACTCAATCAGTCACTATAGAAGTTTATACAATTGATGGTCAACTAGTAGCGACTCTAAATAACATTGATAAAGCTGATAACTATAGAATTCTTTTAACTAATCTCAAAACACCGACCGATACTTTTGATTTAAAAATTATTGGCAACTTAGATATAGATTATGTTCTTGATCCACCAAGTATTAAAGTTGAAGCAACAACTACAGGGAAAATAGTTACAGTTTCTGCAACTGAAAAACAAGTGCAGCTAGCCCCGATGATTGATATTCCGGTGCGCATTGAAATTCCAGAAATGTTTAAAGCCGGACAGGAAAATCAGATAAGTATTAAATGGACAGATAATAAAAATCAGATCATGCCATTTACGACCGAAGACGAAGATAATAATGGCTATCTTGATCATGTCGAATGGATTGTTCCCCATCTTTCAACACAAACTTTTGAAATTACTTACATTTTTAAAGCCCTGCGTTTAGATGCCGACAAAAATAAAATTGAAGATGTTTACAATTTAGTAAAATCTCAAGATGAGAATTACGTTAGTCTTACGGACGGACAATACCTTCGCATGAGATTTGAAAATGAATTAGATAACTCCGGGGACTTGGTCATTAATGCTAAACCAACTGATCCGGAACAACCAGCCACAATTGAAGTTTATACTTTAGACAATCAATTGGTGGCAACTTTTCCAAGTATAGACCAGTTAAGTAAATACAGGATTTTGTTAAACAGTCTGCAAACACCGACTGATGTTTTTGATTTAAAAATTATTGGCAACGTGGACATTGATTATATTGTTGATCCGCCTAAAATAATTATCCAATCTACGAGTACCGGAAAAAGAGTTACGGTTTCTGCAACCGACGAGCAAGAACTATTATCTCCGATGGTTAATGTCCCGGTGCGCATTAAAATTCCGGAATTATTTAAGGTTGGTCAGGAAAATCAAATAAAAATTAAATGGCAGAATAATTATAACCAGCCTATGTCTTTTATTGCTTATGACGAAGATGGTAATGGTTTACTTGATTCCATTGAATGGATTGTGCCACACCTTTCAACACAAACTTTTGAAATTATTTATCTTTCTAAAGCTTTGCGCCTAGATGCACAAAAAAATCAGCTGGAAGATATTTATGATCTTGTGAAAACACAAGATTCTATTTATGCTGATTTAAATGATACTGAATATGCTCGTGTAACATTTGAAAGAATTTTGGATAATACTCGAGATATAACTTTATACGCTAAGTCTCATGATCCAAATCAACCAGCGACGATTGAAGTCTATACTCTAGATGATCAGTTTGTGGCAACCTTTCCAATTATAAATAGTGAGGGTCGTTATAAGGTTTTATTAACCAATCTTACTACCCCAGGTAATACTTTTGATTTAAAAATTATTGGTAACGTCGATATTGATTATATTGTTGATCCGCTCACTGATAGGTATTGGGTTGGCGGCCAGGGTAGTTGGTCTGACACCGCTCACTGGTCTACAAGCAGTGGTAGTACAGCAGGAGCCTCCATTCCTGGATCAGGTAACGATGTATATTTCGACGGCAGCTCAGTCGGTGTTGCTAATATAGATCAAGATTTTACTATTGGTTCTTTATCTATCCTCACTGGATATGCTGGTACCGTTGCTCAAAATTCTAGACTAACAATTACGAACGCCGGAGGAATGTCTGGCAATTATTCTCAGAATGCTGCCAGTTCAACTTTTACTGCCAACATCCCCGGCACAAACACTTTTTCTACTACTGGGAGTTTTTCTATCACGGCTGGAACTTTTAAACGCTACTCTGGTATTGGCAGCATTGCTGATCCTTATGTTGTGTTTGATGTCTATGGTTTACAAGGCATGAAAACAAACTTAACAGCTTCTTATAAATTAAATGGCGACATTGTTGCTTCAAGTACTTCTAATTGGAATTCTAACGCAGGCTTTGAACCAATTGGTACGGCTGCAGGTACCAGCTCTTTCAATGGTATTTTAGATGGCGCTAGCCACACTATTTCTGGGTTAACTATTAATCGAGTAAATATAGTTAACTACATTGGTTTGTTTGGTTATTTAAGTGGCACAGTTAAGAATCTTACGCTATCAGGTGTCTCCATAACTGGTCAGGGTGTAGCTACTGCGGATGGTGCATTTAATGGAAATGGTACCCCGGGTACATCACCTACACCTGGTAATAACGGTGGTTCGCCGTCGGCTGTTGGTATTACTTATATCGGGGGCTTGGCTGGATATTCTATTGGTAATGTGTCTAATGTAACTATTTCAGGAACTCTTAAAGGAACTGGTGGTACTGGAGGAAAAGGTGGAGCTGGGGGATATGGTGGTAATTCTACTGGTTCTAATAATGGTGCTATTGGTGGAATCGGTGCCTCTGGTGCTAACGGAGGTACAGTTTATACTGGTGGTTTAATTGGTTGGTCTACCGGTGATATAACTTCATCCGGTTCGTCAGTGACAATTACGTCAACTGGTGGTACTGCTGGAGCCAGCGGTGCTTCTGGTGATGGTGGATCAAGTGTTAGTGGTGTTGGTGGAGCTGGTGGTGCAGTAACAACTCAGGTAGGTGGAACTGGTGGCGCCAGTTATGCTGGTGGGTTAGTTGGTTGGATAAACTCAGGTACAATTGCTACTGGTTATTCTACTGGATCAGTTACTTCTAATGGTGGAGTTGGTGGTGATGCTGGTATTTCTGGTAATGGTGGAGCTAGTGGAGGAGCTAATATTGGTGGAGCTGCCGGAACTATGGCTAATGGTGGTCCTGGTGGAGTTGCTTACGCTGGAGGAATCACTGCTAATAATTATGGATTTATTCAGGTCAATTCTTATTCTTCAGGAGATGTTATTGCTAATGGTGGCGCTGGTGGCGCAAACATTACAGCTGGAACTGGTGGAGCCAGTGGTTCAACCAATGCTGGAGTTGGTGTTACTGGTGGTACTTTAGGAGCTGGTGGTGTTACTGGTGGAGTTGGTGGAGCAGCTTATGCTGCTGGCATTGCCGTATATAATACAAGTTTAATTAGTAATTCTTATTCTTTAAGTAATGTTACGGCTATCGCTGCTAATGGTAAAACAGGTGGTGCTGGTGGAGCTGGTGGTAGTGCTAGTTCGACTACCCTAGGTACTGGTGGTATTGGTGGTGCATCAGCTGCAGGTTCAGCCGGAGGTATTGCTTATGTTGGCGGTGTTGCTTGTATTAATACGGGTACGATTGATACAGTTTATTCTCAAACCGGCACTATTAGTTTTACTAATGGTACTAGTGGTGTTGGAGGAGTTGGTGGTCAAGGTGGAGCACAAGGTTCGGGCGGTACTAATGGTACAGCCGGTGTTTCAGCCGCTGGTGGCATCGGAGCAATTGATGGCTCCGGATACAATGGTTATATCGGTGGTTTAGTTGCCAACAATTCTAATTTAATTATTAATTCATATTCTAAAAATAATATTACTGCTACTTCTGGTGCAGCCGGAGCGGGTGGTTCGGGGCAGAATGGTTTAGCTACAATTGCCGGAAGACCCGGTACTAGCGGCGGTGCCACAGCCGGCGTCTTAGCTGTTGGGGGTGTCGCTGGTTATAACACTGGTGTTATAACAAATTCTTATTATAATACTGGCACAATTAATGCCTCAGGTGCAGCTGGTGGAGCTGGTGGTAGAGGTGGACAAGGAGGGACTGGAGCAGCTAATGGTACTGGTGGAAGTCCTACTAATGGCGCCGCAATTTATGGCGGAGGTTTGGTTGGTTATAACGCAGGTCTTATTGATACTAATTCTTATGCTAATACTTCTCTTACTATTACTGGTGGAACTGGCGGTGCTGGTGCGGACGGAAGAGATGGTATAGGTGCTGGTATAGCTGGAAGTACTGGAACAGCTGGTGCTGTTGGCGGAATTGCTTATGCTGGCGGTTTAGTTGCTTGGCACAACTCAGGATTTATTACTGATAGTTCATCTCAAGGAGCAGTTACAACATATGGAGGTCAGGGTGGCCAAGGTGGAGTTGGTGGTGCAGGAATTGCTGGTGGAAATTCTCAGGTTGGTGGAAACGGCGGTAGTGGTGGAAATGGTGGAACTGGTGGAAATGCTTTTGGTGGAGGCTTGGTTGGTAACTTAGTTGCTGGTCGAGTTCTTAATTCTCCATCATCGGCTAATATAACTGTTGTTGGTGGTGCTGGTTTTAATGCTGGTACATCAGGTATTGGTGGAACAGGTGGTAGTGGTGCGCTTGGTGGAATTGGTGGAGCTGGAGCTAGCGGTGGTACTGGAGGTAATGTTTATGCCGGTGGTTTAGTGGCACAAAATGCTGGTACTCTTCAAACTAATTCAAATAGTACTGGTAGCGTTACGGCTACTGGTGGTGCTGGTGGTAATGCCACAAGTGGTCAAAATGGTGGTGATACTGGTTCAGGTTATAATGCTGGTAATGCTGCTTCTGGAGGTGCTGGTGGTACAGGTGGTGCTACTGGTTCAGTTTATGCTGGAGGCTTAGTTGGTAACACAACCACTACAAGTGTTATTACTACTTGTTCTTTCTCTAATAATATTACTGTTACTATTCCTAATGCTAAAAATGGTCAATCAGCTGGTGCTGGTGGAAGCGGATCTTTAGGTGGATCTACACACGCTGGTGCAGTACCAGTTGCTCCTGGTGCTGGTGGTCTTGGCGGAACTGTTTATGTTGGTGGTTTAGTAGGTAACAATGCTGGGGGTATTGTTGATTCTATTGTTGGTTCAGGTTTAATAAGTGCGGCAGCTGGTAATGCTGGAAATGGAGTAGACGCCCCGGCCGGAACAATTGGAGGGGCTGCTGGACAAGGTGCTGGTGGAGCTGGTGGTGCTGGTGCTTCTGGAGGTGCCGCTGGTGTTATGTATGCCGGAGGTTTGATTGGAAATAATGCTACTACCACTGACGTTGATTCAAGCCATACGGCTATAAATCTTAATGTTAATGCTGGTAATGGTGGTCAAGGTGGTGCCGGAGGCAGTGGTTATGCTAGTACTAATAGTACTGGTGGAGCTGGTGGAGTTGGTGGAAACGGAACGGTTGGTGGTGCTATTTACGCAGGTGGATTAGTTGGTCTTAATCTCTGGGTTATTTCAAGTTCATATGCTACTGGTAACGTTGTTGCTGTGGCTGGAAGTTCTAAAACAAATGGTGCTGGTGGAAGTGGAGCTAATGGTGTTACTGGTGGTGCCGGAGCTAATGGTGCTACTGGTGGATCTCCTACTGGTGCAGCTGGTGGTGCAGCTTATGTTGGCGGTTTAGTTGGTCAAAATTCTAATAACGGTTTAATTAAAGATGCCTCTTATGCTCTTGGTAATGTAACTGCTACTGGTGGTAATGGTGGAGCTGGTGGTGCTAGTGGATCAGGTGGTGCTTCTTCAACTGGAGCTGGACTCACTGGTATTGCTGGAATTGTCGGCGGTGCTGCTGGAACAGTTTATGTTGGTGGATTGGTTGGTTATAATTATGCTGCTAATGCTAATGCTCACGTAGGTGATGATTGTTATGCTAGCGGCAACGTTGCTGCTATTTCTGGTACTGGTGGAAATGGTGGTAATGCTGGTCATGCTGGTTTAAGTGGTTCAGGTGCTGCCACTGCTCCAGCAGGAGTTGCTGGTGGTAATGCTAACAACGGAAGTACAGTTTATGCTGGTGGTATTTTTGGTTATAGTGCTAGCACAACTACGGTAGTAGTGATTACTACTACGGGTACGGTGACAGTTACTAGAGCTGATGGTGGTATTGGTGGAGTTGGTGGTAATGGCGGCGGCGGTGGTGCAGTTAGTCGTATTGGTGGTACTGGTGGAAATGGTGGCGCTGGTGGTGCTTCAAGCTTGGTATATTTAGCAGGTCTTATCGCTTATAATTCAGGTTTAATTCAAAATATAAATTATACAGTTAGTAGTTTAACGGTTTCTGGTGGTAATGGTGGCGCTGGTGGTCTTGGTGGTAATGCTGGTGCTAGTGGTACTGGTTTTACTACTGCTGCCGCCGCAGCTGGTACTGGCGGTAATGGTGGTGCGGGTGGTGCAACTTATTTTGGTGGTTTAGCTGGATATTCTTCAGGAATTATTCGTAATTGTACAGTTACAGGAAGCTTAAGCGTCACTGGAACGACTGGTGCTACTGCTAATAATGGAGGTGTTGGTGGAGATGCTTCAGCTGGTACTGGTGCTGGTGGTACTGGTGGTGCTGGTGGTACTGGTGGAGTAGCTGGTGCTATTTATGCTGGTGGTATTGCCGCTGATATTAACAGTGATATCCGAGCTACTTCTAGTAGCGGTGGAACCCTGACTGTTAATGGTGGTAATGGTGGTAATGGTGGTAATGGTGGTAATGGTGGTACAGCTGGTGGAACAAGTCGTGCCGGTGCTGGTGGTGGAGGCGGTACTGGTGGAATTATTCCGCAAATATATGCGGGTGGTATTGCTGGTACCAACTCAACTACGCCGGCAATTGATTTTGATACAGTAACTTCTTCTCTTAATCTTTATATTACTAGCGGCACTGGTGGTGCTGGTGGTGTTGGAAAAGATGGAGCTAATGGAGGAAATGGTGGAGCTGGTGGAACTGGTGGTACAGTTGCTGGTTCTGGTTTACCTTATTGTTATGTAGGTGGTTTAATTGGTGTATTTTATGGTGGAGCAAATGGTTCAAGTGCAACTTTAATTGATTCTCATGCTACTAATAATATTACTGTTTTTTCAGGCATAGGTGGTGGTGGTGGTACGGCTGGTGCAGGCGGTACAGGTCCAACTAGTACGAGTGGTGGAAATGGTGGAGCTGGTGGCGGAGGTGTTGTAGGACAAATTAACTATACTGGAGGTTTAGTTGGTTTAGCTTATAGCGGTGTCTTTATTGACTCTTCAGATTCTTCAGGAACTATCAATGTTACTGGTGGAAATGGTGGCACATCAACAGCCGCTGGTACGGCTGGAGCCGGTGGATCTGGCGCTGGTGGTGGTACTGCCGGTGTGGCGACAGTTGGTGGTCAAGGTGCAGGTATTTATGTTGGAGGAGCTGTTGGTAGCTTAGGTACTAACGGTTTAATTACTAATGTCAGCAGAACTAGTAATATTACTGTTAATGGTTCAATAGGTGGAAATGGTGGTGCTGGTGGAAATGGTGGAGATGGTACGGGTAATGCCGTAGGATCTAACGGTGCTATTGGTGGTGTTGGCGGCGCTGGTGGCGGTGGTGCGGCGATTAATACTTTTGTGGGTGGTCTAGTTGGTTATAATACTGCAGGTACTATAAATGATAGTAGTGTGACCAATGGTTTAGTCACAGTAGTTAGTGGTGCCGGTGGCTCAGGAGGAATTGGCGGTAATGGAGGAGCTACTGGCTCAAGTTATTCTGGTGGAACTTCGGCAACTGGTGCAACTGGAGGTACTGGTGGAGCTGGTGGAGTAAGTTATGTTGGAGGATTTGTAGGTTGGAATAACGGTGCTCTAGCAACAATTACAAATTCATATGCCACGGTTAATTTAAATGTTTCTGGTGGAGCTGGTGGTGATGGTAAGGCTGGCGGCAACGGAGGTAATGGTTCATTGGCTTTAGGTGCACATACTGGTGGAGTTGGTGGTAATGGTGGTCAAGGTGGCGCAGGTGCAGCCAGTGCCACTACTTATACCGGAACCTATGCGGCTGGATTTGCTGGTTTTAACGCCTCGGGTATAATTGATAGTTCATACTCTCTGGGTGCAACAGTAACTGTAACTGGCGGAGATGCCGGACTCGGTGTTAAAGGAGGAACAGGCGGATTAGGCAATGGTACTGGTGTAAATGGTGTCGCTGGTGCAGGAGCAACGGGTAATAGTGGAGGCCCAATTTATATTGCTGGTTTAGTTGCTTATAGCACAGGTACGATTACAAATAATTCTTATTCAAAAACTTCTATTAGTGGTGCAGCTGGTAACGGTGGAAATGGAAAAGAGGGTATTGATGGTGTGACCGGAGCAGCTGGTTCAGTTGGCGGCGCTGGAGGAGCTGGTGGTGCTACTTGGGCTGGCGGACTTTGTGCTTATAACTCGGGTATAATTGGAAATTCTTTTGCTAGTGTTGATAATGCTTCTGGAAAAGGTAATATCATTGCAGCTGGTAGTACTGGTGGTAATGGCGCAATTGGTGGTAATGGCGCAATTGGATTAACTGGTCTTGCTGGTGGAGCAGGTGGTAATGGTGGTAGCGGTGCTGCAGCTGGTTCAAGTATTATTGGCGGATTAGTCGGCTACAATGGTGGAACAATCAGCGCCTCTCACTCAGACACTTTAACTATTTCTCGATATGATAAACAGGGTGGATCTGGTGCAAATGGTGGAACTGGTAACACAGGATCAAACAATAACTTAGGTGGTATTGGTGGCAACGGGGGAAATGGTGCAGCTGGATCTAACCGTACAGTTGGTGGACTTATCGGTTCAAATTTAGGAGTTGTTGAAAATAATTATTCTTCTGTCTTTTTAAATATTACCGGTGGCGCTGGTAATAAAGGTGGAGACGGAGGAGCAGCTGGTGCATCAGGTAGTGGTTCCGCAGTAGCAACTACTGCTGTCGGCGGTACTGCCGGTACTGGTGGTGCAGGCGGAACAGTTTATGCTGGTGGTTTAATAGGTTACATGAACGGAACAACTCAAGTTATTAGAATCGCAAATGACTATGCTAATGGCTATGTAACTGCTGAAGGCGGAGCTGGTGCAAATGGAGGAATTGGTGGTAATGGTGGAAGTGGTACAAATGGAGGCGGTAGTCAAGCTGGTGCCGTTGGTACTGTTGGAGGAGTTGGAGGAAATGGTGGATCAGTTTATGCTGGAGGATTAGTTGGTTATGGTTTAGTTACTACAGGAACCCTTACTTATTCAAATGACTATGCAATTGGTGATGTAACAGCTACGGCTGGTACTGGTGGTGATGGTGGTAAGTGTGGTAATGGTGGATTAAGTTCTGCTGGTGCGAATGGAGGAGCTGGAGGAGCTGGTTCAACCACGGTTGCTATTGGTGGATCTAGTGGAGCTATTTTTGCTGGAGGATTGATTAGTTATAACAGCATCACTACTGGATTTAGTGATATTACTAATGTTCATGCCAGCGGCAATATTTCTACCATAGCTGGTGCAGGTGGTACTGGTGGTAAAGGTGGTGATGGTGCTGTTGGTCAATCAGGTAGAGCGGGTGGTGCCGGAGGATTAGGAGCTAACGGTGGTCCTGGTGGTATTACTTATGTTGGAGGATTAATTGGCTACACAATTTCAGCAGGAGGTACTCATAATTATTCAAACTCATACGCAACCGGAAATATCAACGCTGCTAGTAACATAGGTGGTAAAGGCGGTAAAGGTGGCGACGGTGTACAAGGAGGAAGTTCAGCTCTTGGTGGTAACGCCGGCGGCGGTGGTACTGGTGGAGCTGGTGCTTTGATTTATGCTGGAGGTTTAATTGGTCAATACGGAGCGACTACTGGTATTAACAACCACAACAATATTTATGCTCAAGGCAATGTTACAGCCTCAGCTGGTAAAGGTGGAAATGGTGGAGATGGAGGAGCTGCCGGTACTGGCGGTTCATCGGCTGTTGGTGGAACTGGTGGAACTGGTGGAGCAGGTGGAGCCGGTGGTACTAACTCTTATGCTGGTGGTTTAGTAGGATATTTTAACAGTGCGATTACTAACGTTGATAATTCTTATGCTCTCGGTAACGTAGTCTTAAGTGGAGGTACTGGTGGAGATGGTGGAGCCGCAACTACTGGTGGGCAAAGTGGAGGTGCAACTAATAATGGAGCCAGTGGTGCTGGTGGTGCCGCTGGAGCTGGTGGAATAGTTTATGCTGGAGGTCTTACTGCTAACAATCTTGGAACTATTCAAAATTCTTCGTATGCTTCAGGTAATGTTACGGCTAATGGTGGTTTAGCTGGTACAGCAATTATTGGTGCTGTTGGTGGTCCTAGTGGTGCAAACACTTCAGGTGGCACAGCAGTGACAGGTGGTACTGGTGGAGCTGGGGCTGCTGGAGGAAATGCTTATGCTGGAGGCTTGGTTGCTTCAAATGGTGCCAGCGGAATTATTTTAAATTCTTTTTATAAAACGGGTACGGTAACTGCTAATGGAAGAGCTGCTGCAAATGGTTTGACTGGAGGTCAGGGTGGTAGTGGTGCAAGTGGTATCAGTGGACACATTGGTGGTACCGGTGGTACTGGTGGAGCAGCCGCAGCTGGAAGTACTGTTTATGCTGGAGGATTAGTTGCTTATAACATCAACGCCGCTAACTTTATTAATAATTGCTATTCAACAGGAAATGTTAGTGGTACGGCTGGCGCTGGTAGTAATGGTGGAGCTGGTGGAAATGGTGGTGCGTCAGGAACAGGAGTTGCTGGAGCTGGAACAACTGGTGGAGCAGGCGGTCCTGGATCAACTGCAGCAGCTGGTACCGGAGGAGTTGCTTACATCGGTGGATTTGTTGGATACAATGATGGAACAATTTTAAATTCTTATGCTACAGGAACAGTCAATGGTACTGGTGGAAATGCTGGAACCGGTGGAACCGGTGGAACTGGTGCTACAGGAAGTGCTGCTACAACTGCTACTGGAGGAAATGGTGGAAACGGTGGTGCTGCCGGTGCTGCTCCAACCATGTCAACAACTGGTGTCGCTTATGTTGGTGGATTAATTGGTTATCACAACACAGCTAGAACTGTTAGTTATTCCTATGCCCAAGGTAATGTCACTGCTTTAGCAGGCAATGGTGGTAACGGAGGAGTTGGTGGCGCTGGTGGTCAAGGCGGTCCAGGTTCTGTTGGTTCTAATGGAGCTGGTGGACAGGGTGGAACTGGAATTACTGGAGCGGCGGCTACTAACGGTGCTATTACATATACTGGTGGACTTGTAGGAAATAATTTAGCAACTATCACTAGCTGTTGGGCAACTGGAAATATTGTTGCTAACGGAGCAGTTGGTGGAATTGGAGGAGCTGGTGGTGCTGGAGGTCAAGGAGGCTTAGGTGGTGGAACCGGAACTGGAGGAGTTGGCGGTGCTTCAGGTCCTGGTTTGGCCGGTGGTACAGGTAGCTCAACTTATGCTGGTGGATTAGCTGGATTTAGTTCTGGAACTATTCAGGCTATTTCTTATGCTACTGGAAATGTTAATGCTTCATCTGGCGTTGGTGGAGCTGGAGGTTCAGCTGGTACTGGAGGTACTGGTGGTGGAAGTCAAACTGGTAATGGCGGACAAGGTGGTCTTGGTACAGCCGCTACTGGCGGAGGAGGTACTAGTGGCGATGTTTATGCTGGTGGCTTAGTTGGAAATAATACTGGTGGTACTATCAGTATTGCTTTTGCTAATGGAACAATAAATGCAACAGCCGCTGCTAGCGTGAATGGAGTAACTGGTGGCGTTGGTGGAGATGGAGGACCTGGTGGTACTGGCGGAACAGGAACAGGTGGAAATGGAAATACTGGAGGAACCGGTGGTGCTGCAGGAGCTGTAGGAAATATTTATGCAGGTGGTCTAGCTGGCTATACTACTACTAACATTACTAACGCTTATGCGCAGGGTAGTGTTACTGGTACTGCAGCTGCAGCTGGAAATGGTGGAAATGGTGGTGGCGGTGGAAATGGTGGTGCGGCTGGTGGAAGCGGAAACAGAGGAAATGGTGGTACAGGTGGTGGCGCTACTAATGGTGCAAACGGAACTAATAACTACACTGGTGGATTTTTGGGTAGACATAACGCCGGTGTCCTTACAAATATTTATTCTACTGGTGCTCCGATTGGTGCAGCTGGAGCAGCTGGTGTTAGTGGTGGAACCGGTGGTCAAGGTGGAACAGGTAATACTCCGGGTGGAAATGGAAGCAATGGTACGCCTGGTAGTACAGCCGGTACAGCTAACTCTGGCGGGTTAATTGGATTATGGTCTTCTGGTACATACTCCTCAAGCTATTGGGATAAGGACGCTTCTACTAAAACAAATGGCATAGGAAATACTGCGGATAAATCCGGCATGACTCCAAAAACTACTTTACAGATGAAAACGCAAGGAACTTTTACTAGTTGGGATTTTGTTTCACCTGTTTGGAAAATTGTTGGAGGATCAACTTATCCATATTTAAATTATCAAAGTGTTCCAGATGCTCCACTAATTGGTGTTGCTGTAGCTGGAAATAGTGGAGCCACAATTACTTTTACTGCGCCAGCTTTTAATGGTGGCTCAGCTATTATTGACTATACTGTCACTTCTAATCCAGAAGGATTGTTTACAACTGGCGTATCTTCGCCTCTAACAGTTAATGGTCTTACTAATGGAGTTCAATATACTTTTACAGTGACAGCTAGAAATATTAATGGTAGTAGCTCTGCTTCAGTTGCTAGTAATACTATTACTCCAGCGACGGTCTCGGATGCTCCAACTATTGGTACAGCTACTTCTGGAAACGGTCAGGCAAGTATAACTTTTACAGCGCCAGTTAATAATGGAGGATCAACAATTATAAGTTATACAGTAACTTCAAATATTGGTGGATTTCATACAACCGGTGCGGGCTCACCTTTAGTTGTTACAGGATTAACTAATGGTGTAAATTATTCTTTTACAGTTACGGCAACTAACGCTGCTGGTACGAGTGCTCCATCAGCGGCTAGTAATACAATTGGTCCAGCCACTGCGCCTGATGCTCCAACAAATATTATTGCCACTCGAGGAAACGGTGAAGCATCAATTTCTTTTACCGCTCCAGTAAATGATGGTGGCTCTACTATCACTGGTTATACAGTAACTTCAAATCCAGGTAGTTTTACTGGAACAGATTCTACATCACCAATCGTTGTTTCAGGTTTAACCAATGGTACAGCTTATACTTTTACTGTTACCGCGACGAACGCCGCTGGAACAAGTGTAGCCTCGGTTGCAAGTAATTCAGTAACTCCGGTTAATGTGCCTGGTGCACCAACTGGAGTTAGTGCAGTTAGCGGAAATGGTAATGCAAGTATTTCTTTTACTGCTCCAGTAAATAATGGCGGTTCAACTATCACTGGTTATACAGTTACTTCAAGTCCGGGGAATTTTACTGCTAGCGGAGGGTCATCTCCAATCACTGTTTCAGGATTAACAAATGGAGTTGCTTACACTTTTTCAGTTGTTGCCACTAATGCTATTGGAGATAGTATTAGTTCTATTGCATCAAGTTCTGTAACTCCAGCAACAGTACCTAATGCACCAACTGGAGTAAGTGCAGTTAGAGGAAGTGGTAATGCTACTATTTCTTTCATTGCTCCAATTGATAATGGAGGTTCAGCTATTACTGGCTACACAGTTTATTCTAGTGTTGGTGGTTTTAATAATACCGATGTATCCTCGCCTATTACAATTTCAGGATTAGTAAATGGAACGACTTATTCGTTTACTGTTCTTGCAACTAACGCCATTGGAAATAGTGTTTTATCTTCTTCAAGTAATACAATAACAGCGGCTAGTTTACCTGGTGCTCCAACCGGAGTTACAGCCGTAGCTGGAAATGGCGAAGCAGTTATTTCATTCAGTGCTCCAGCGAGTAATGGTGGATCACCTATAACTAGTTATACAGTAACTTCAGACGTTGGAAGTTTTAGTGTTACTGGAGGACTGTCGCCAATTGTTGTTACAGGGCTTGTTAATGGAACAACTTATTCGTTTACAGTTATTGCCACTAATGCTATTGGCAATAGTTCAGCTTCAAGTGCTAGTAATTCCATAACTCCATCTAGTGTTCCTGGTGCGCCAACAGCAGTTACAGCGGTTGCCGGAAGCGGTAGCGCAACTATTTCCTTCACTGCTCCAGTTAATAATGGCGGTTCAGCAATTACCGGCTATACTATTACTTCTGCACCAGGTAATTTCACGGCTAGTGACACGGGCTCTCCGATTACAGTTACTGGTTTAAGTAATGGTACGGCTTATACCTTTACAGTAATTGCAACTAACGCCATTGGAAATAGTGTTGCTTCTTCAACAAGTAATTCTGTGGTTCCTGCTACTGTTCCGAATGCTCCAACTGGAATTACAGCCGTCGCTGGAAATGGACAAGCCACAATTTCTTTCACAGCTCCAGTTAGTAACGGTGGTTCTCCTATTACTAGTTACACAGTTTATTCAAGCACTGGCGGTCTTAATGCTATTGGTGGATCTTCACCAATTACTATTACTGGTCTAACAAATGGCACAGCCTATACCTTTACTGTTGTAGCGACTAATACTATTGGCAATAGTTCAGCTTCAAGTGCTAGTAATTCCATAACTCCGTCTGGTGTTCCTGGTTCGCCAACAGCAGTTACAGCAATTGCCGGAAATGGCCAAGCTACTATTTCTTTTACTGCTCCAGTAAATAATGGTGGTTCAGCTATTACTGGCTATACTATTACTTCAAGTCCAGGAAACTTTACAGCCAGTGATACAGGATCTCCAATCACTGTTACTGGTTTAACTAATGGCACAACTTATACTTTTACCGTAACTGCGACTAATGCTAATGGTACCGGTCCTTCTTCTGCTACAAGTAATTCTGTAACTCCGGCGACAGTGCCTTATGCACCAACTAACGTCACGGCAGTTAGAGGTAATGGACAAGCAACAATTTCTTTCACAGCTCCAGCTAGTGATGGTGGTTCTCCTATTACTAGTTACACAGTTTATTCAAGTACTGGTGGGCTTAACGCAAGTGGTGGATCATCGCCAATTACAATTACTGGTTTAAGTAATGGAACAGCCTATACCTTTACAGTTGTTGCCACTAATGCTATTGGCAATAGTTTAGCTTCAAGTGCTAGTAATTCAATAACTCCGGCGACGATCCCAGATGCACCAACTAGTGTTACTTCAGTTGCCGGAAATGGTAATGCAACTATTTCTTTTACTGCTCCAGTAAATAATGGTGGCTCAGTTATTACTGGCTATACTGTTACTTCAAGTCCAGGAAACTTTACAGCCAGTGGAGCTTCATCACCAATTATTGTTACTGGTTTAACTAATGGCACAACTTATACTTTCACGGTGATGGCCACTAATGCGATTGGAAATAGTTCAGCTTCAGCTACAAGTAATTCAGTAACTCCAGCAACAGTGCCTGATGCACCAACTAATGTTGTTGCTGTAAGAGGTAGTAGTCAGGCCACAATTTCATTTACCGCTCCGGTTAATAATGGTGGCTCTGTTGTTACTAGTTACACAGTTTATTCAAACACCGGTGGACTTACTGCCACTGGTGGCTCGTCGCCGATTACGATTACCGGATTAGTTAATGGCACAACCTACTCGTTTACTGTAACTGCAACCAATAGTATTGGAACTAGCATTGCATCAGCTGCAAGTAATTCTATTACTGCAGCTAGCGTTCCCGATGCTCCAACTGGTGTAACTGCAGTCAGAGGAAACGGCCAAGCTACGATTTCTTTTACTGCTCCAGTAAATAATGGCGGTTCAGCAATTACCGGCTATACTGTTACTTCAAGTCCAGGAAACTTTACAGCCAGTGGAGCTTCATCACCAATTATTGTTACTGGTTTAACTAATGGCACAACTTATACTTTTACAGTTGTCGCAACTAACGCGATTGGAAATAGTTCAGCTTCAGCCACTAGTAATTCAATTGTTCCAGCCACGGTGCCAGATGCACCAACAAACATTGTGGCCACTCCTGGAAATCATCAAGCCACAATTTTATTTACCGTTCCAGTGGATAATGGTGGTTCGCCTATTACTAACTACACAGTCTATTCAAGTACTGGCGGATTTTCTGCCATTGGTGGCTCGTCACCGATTACTATTACGGGGCTAATTAATGGTACTGTCTATACCTTTACGGTCGTCGCAACTAACGTCATCGGAAATAGTATTTTATCTGCTACTAGTAATGCTATTACGCCTGCCAATACTCCCGGAGCACCAACTAATGTTACTGCTGTGGCCGGAAACGGTGAAGCCACGGTTTCATTTACAGCTCCAGTCAGTGATGGTGGTTCGCCGATCATTAGTTATGCGGTGACTTCTGCCCCCGGCAGCTTTATGGGAACAGGTGGAGTCTCACCAATTACTGTTACCGGTTTAACTAACGGCACAACTTATACCTTTACAGTTACGGCAACTAATGCGATTGGAAATAGTTCAGCTTCAGCTACTAGTAATTCTGTGACTCCAGCAACAGTGCCTAATGCACCAACTAATGTTGTTGCTGTAAGAGGTAATGGCCAAGCCACAATTTCATTTACTCCCCCGGTTAATAACGGTGGTTCTACAATTACCAGCTATACTATCACCTCAAATATTGGTCATTTCTCTGCTAGTGGCGGATCCTCACCAATTACTGTTACTGGTTTAAGTAATGGTACGGCTTATACCTTTACGGTTAATGCAACTAATTTTGTTGGTACTAGTATTGAATCTGCCCCATCAAATTCTATAACTCCTGCGACCGTACCTGATGCGCCAACTATTGGTACCGCCACAATTGGTAATGGCCAAGCCACAATTTCATTTACCCCCCCAGTTAATAACGGTGGTTCTACAATTACCAGCTATACTGTCACCTCAAGTCCGGGAAGCTTTACAGGAATTGGTGGTTCATCACCAATTGTTGTTACTGGTTTAACCAACGGTACAACTTATACTTTCACGGTGACGGCCACTAATGCGATTGGAACCAGTTCAGCTTCAGCTACTAGTAACTCAGTTGTTCCAGCTACTGTGCCTGATGCACCAACTAATATCGTTGCCACACGAGGCAGTGGTGAAGCAACTATTACTTTCACAACGCCAGTTAATAATGGCGGCTCTTCAATTACAAGCTATACTGTCACCTCAAGCCCAGGAAGCTTTACAGGAATTGGTGGTTCATCACCAATTGTTGTTACTGGTTTAAGCAATGGCACAACTTATACTTTTACAGTAACTGCTACTAATGTTATTGGGACAAGCATTTCATCATCTACTAGTAATTCAGTAATTCCGGCAACGGTCCCAGGTCGGCCAACTAACGTGAATGCAATAGCTGGAAATCATGAAGCTACCGTCTCGTTTACTCCTCCAGCTGATAATGGTGGATCGACTATAACAAGTTATACTGTTTATTCAAATATTGGAGAATTTACGGCTACTGGCGGTGCTTCGCCAATTACTGTAACAGGCCTTACTAATGGTGAAACTTATATTTTCCAAGTTACGGCAACTAATGCGGTTGGTGAAGGCGGGAAATCAATGATTGGTCCTGGCAATGGCGGTGGTGTGACTCCGGCGACGGTCCCGGACGCACCGACTAACCTGGCAGCTACCATCGGAGATAGTAGCGCAACGGTTTATTTTTCAGCACCGGCTGATAATGGTGGTTCGCCAATTACCAGCTATACTATTACTTCAAGTCCAGGAAACTTTACTGCCAGTGGAATTTCTTCCCCAATTATTATTACGGGTTTAACTAATGGTACAGCTTATGTCTTTACGGCTACCGCAACCAATGCAATTGGTACTAGTATTTCTTCAGGAACAAGTAATTCAATAACCCCAGCTAGTGTGCCTGATGCACCAACCAACTTGGCGGCAATTATTGGAGATAGTAATGTAAATCTTTCTTGGTCAGCGCCAGCCTTTAATGGTGGTGCACCATTAACAGATTATGTTGTTGAATATAAGCTCACAACTAATGGTACTTGGGCTATATTTAATGATGGTGTAAGTACTATTCCAACAACGATTGTAACAAATTTGTCCAATAATAATTCTTATGACTTCCGGGTGTTGGCTAAAAATATTATTGGTAAAGGAGCCGCTTCAACGCAAATTAGTGGAACACCTGGTTCACCAGCTCAGGTCTTTATTCAAAGTTTTGGTGATTTAACTGTACCGAGCATCGCCACGGCCATAAGAATAACCAACGATAGTAATACAGCTTATGAATATCAATATAAATGGTGTATTACTAACTCCGAAACAAATCGTTGTGGAGGCGGAGATGATATTTTTAGTTCAACTGCGGCTATACTTATTCAACCTCATGTTAATTTTGACAGAACTCTAAATTCTACAGTTTCAAATGCTGGAAATTATTGGTTCCATTTGGAAGTTTACTTTGGTTCAGATTCTTCTGAAGCAATTCAGTCTTTTACTGC